>Ga0315899_10006923_pt1 | contig 12209 bp, 2 predicted proteins | sample LakEriMetagenome_2_FD_203518 | JGI IMG/M metagenome (GOLD analysis project Ga0315899, IMG submission 203518) | Freshwater fungal communities from buoy surface, Lake Erie, Ohio, United States - Buoy 4 MA112 | ecosystem: Environmental > Aquatic > Freshwater > Lake | place: USA: Lake Erie, Ohio... | reverse complement strand
ATGGCTGCAGTAACTTCAATTGAACCTGTTCCAGCTGCACTACCCAAAATTCTTGGACGATTAATACCACGAATTGTAGCCGGGTGAGTTGCATTATTACTAAACACAACTGGATATGCTGGTTCATTGCTTGCTGCACCATCATAACCAAATACATCACCTGTACCTGTATAGGTTGAGTTCGCAATAACAAATATTTGTTCAGTTGGACTTGTACCTGCATTACGTGCGGCAGTGATTGTATTATGTGAACTAAGCAATGCATCGCCTGCTTGATTTACCCTGAGAACAGGTGACATCATCAATGCAGGTACATATTCCCAGCCACAGCCAATACCATTATTATCAATACTACTTGTTACTGCAGGATAGATAAACCATCTGCCTTTTCCTGTATTCAAGTCCGCCATAACAGAACCAATTGTATGGGTGAAAGGAATATACCCTCTCAAATACAATGAATCATTTGATGCAAGGCTTGGAATAGAGCCAACAATTTCAGCTGGTGAACCTGCTCTAACAGGACCCAAGTCTGAACCCCACCAATTGAAGCGGAAGTCAATGAAGTTTGTTGATGAAGCATTGTCAAAAGTTGCAGCTTGAAGATACACACCATAATTGTTACCTTCCAAGCTATTGTTGTTCACAAATACTTTATTGACAGTATTGTTCTGCATTGTTCCTTCAATAAGAACGCCATTATTTCCATTAACGATATAATTCTTGTTTGCAGTGATACTATTTGTAAACCCAAAACCTGAACTAAATGTATAATGGATACCAGCTCCCATTTTGTGGATGGTATTGGCTTCAAGTGATACTGTACCACTTGTGCTTTCTGCTGATGTATATACAATACCTTTTGAACCAGATGTGCTGAATGCAACAAAATTATTACATACAACATTGATATTTGAAGCACCTGCTGTTCCAGTAAATGAAACACCGGTAAAGTACTGAGGTGAACTTGTATTTGTAGTAAATGGAGAAGTAATATTTGATGAACCAGGCCATGCTTCTCCTGAAGCACCATCTGTCAAGTTCACACGATTATATCTTACTGTATGAGTTTGACCTGATGCACCTGCTGTCATGCTGATTCCGGTATAACCGGTTCCAACACCACCAATCTCATTTGAAGCCATGAAATTGTTTTCAACTGTATTACCAAATGGATTTGCAAATGACAATACTGTATGACTTGATGCAACTGTGAAATGTTTGATATAATCTTTGATTGTAAATCCTGAAGGGAATGCACTACCAACAGTAATTGCGCCAGGTGTATTGAGCGTATTGATTGTTGGATATGTCAAACCTCTAATGCTAGATGGTTCATTTGCAGCATTGAACACGATAGGATATGTCTCATGAACAGTGCTTGGAGCTGAAGGATAACCGAATGTGGAAGCACCATATGTTGATGGTCCTAGAACATATAACTGATCTGTATTTGCTCTTGCACCTGAGGTGATTCCAGCAGTTGAACTTACATCATCACGACCATTTGCGATGGTATTATAAGCACCAAGCAATGTATTTGCAGTTGCATTTACGCGAAGAACTGCAGGCATGATGTGAGTGTAATTCCATCCACAAGCAGTACCATTTGCATCTGTTGCAACGGTTGCTGTAGGATATACTTCCCAACGACCATGACCGGTGCTAGGATTATTGGAATTATCTTCAATTGTTGCGCCTGATGAATGTGTAAATGGAACATGTCCAATCAATTTCAAGCTGTCTGTATCACCAGCAAAACTTGGAGTATTGGAAACCAATGTACCTTTTACAGGACCAAGATTTGAACCCCACCAGTTAAAGCGAAGATCAAGCATATTGGTTGTATTAGCAGTATTATCAGTAGATGCCAACACATTAACACCAGTGGTATTGCCACTCAAGTTATTGTTATTAACAAATACCTTATTTGTTACCATAGGAACAAAAGTACCATTGAATGCAACACCTGTTGTACCATCAATGATATAATTCTCTTTGGTTGTCACATTGCTATTGAAACCATAACCAGCTGAGAATGTATAATTAATACCTGTTCCCATTTTGCGGATTGTGTTTGTCTCAATATTCACAACTCCAGATGTCGCAACCGCAGATGTAAATGCAATACCTGTAGATCCTGTTGTGCTTTGTGCAACAATATCATTACATACTACATTGATTGGAGAAGCACCTGCTGTTCCTGACAATGATATACCAACATATGAAGTTGGTGTACTTGCAGTAGAAGTAATAGAAGCAGAACCAGGCCATGCTTCAGCTGTTCCACCATCTGTCAAATTAATGCGATTGTCTTGAATTGTGTGAGTCTGACCTGCAGCTCCTGCAATCATGCTGATACCTGTATATGATGCAGGTGAAGCACTATTGGAAGCCATAAAGTTATTTCGTACTGTATTGCCAAATGGATTTGCAAATGACAATACTGTATGACTTGCTGAGCTTGACAAATGTTTGATATAATCACGAACTGTAAATCCAGCTGGGTATGCAGCAGTTACCTCGATAGTACCTGTTGTATTTCCTGCATTGATTGTTGGATATGTCAAACCTTTGATTGTTGAAGGTTCATTTACAGAAGTGAATTGAATTGGATATGTTTCATGACCTGCAGTTACAGGATATCCAAATGTTGCAACTCCATAGGATGAAGCACCAAGAACATATAACTGATCTGTTGTTGATCGTGCACCTGAGCTAACACCTGCGATTGTAGATGCATCATCACGACCATTTGCGATTGTATTATATGCACCAAGTAGTGTATTTCCAGCTGCATTGACACGCAATACTGAAGGCATCATATGTGTGTAATTCCAACCACATGAAAGTCCATTATTGTCTGTTGCAACAGTTGCTGCTGGATATACCATCCAACGTCCAAATGCTGATGCTGCTGCATCTTCAATCTTTGAAGTACCAGCATGTGTGAATGGAACATGTCCAATGATATTCAAGCTGTCTGAACCTGCAAAACTTGGAGCGGCTGCAACATTTGTTCCTTTAACAGGACCAAGATTTGAACCCCACCAGTTAAAACGAAGGTCAAGCATATTTGTCGTTGATGCAGTGTTAGAAGTTGTAGCAGCAACATCAATACCAGCAGTTGAGTTACCACTAAGATTGTTATTGTTGACGAACATTCTATTTGTAGTCATTGGCACAAATGAGCCACTAAACAATACACCTCGAATGCCATTAACAATGAAGTTTTCTTTTGTGGTTACATTTTCTGCAAAACCATATGAACCTGAGAATGTATAATGAACTCCTGTTCCTAATGTACTGATTGTATTTGTTTCAATACTTACTGCTTTTGCAGCTGCAAGGCTTGAAGTATACACAATACCTTTTGAACCTGAAGTGCTTTGCGCTACGATATTATTACAAATAACATTGACTGGAGACAAAGAAGCATTACCTGTAAATGCAATTGCAGTATATGCAATCGGCTGGCTTGCTACAGTAGTTACTGCAGCAGATCCTGGCCATGCTTCGCCTGTTCCACCATCTGTCAAATTGATGCGATTGTCTTGAACTGTATGTGTTTCAGTTGCAATTCCACCAGTCATGCTAATTCCAATATAGGATGAAGGTGAAACTGTATTTGAAGTCATATAATTGTTCTTTACTGTATTACCAAAATTATTGGCAAATGACAATACAGTATGTGTACCTGCTTCTGACAAATGCTTGATATAATCTGATACAGTGAATCCAACTGGGTATGTTGAAGTAACTTCAATAGTACCTGTAGTATTACCTGCATTGATTGTTGGATATGTCAAACCTTTGATTGTAGAAGGCTGATTTGCTTGGCTATAGACAATTGGATATGTCTCATGACCGGCAGAAGAAGGATAACCGAATGATGTTGAATTGTATGTGGAAGGACCAAGTACAAACAATTGATCAGAAGTATTTCCTGCAGTTGTACTTGCAGTAGCAAGATTTCCAAAATTACCAATCAATGAATTGCGAGCTGAGTTGACACGAAGAACAGCATGCATCATGTCAGTATATTGCCAACCGCATGTTGCATTGCCATCTACATCAGTAGTAGCAGCAGGATACACCATCCAGCGACCATGTGTTGCACCATTAACATCTTCAATTGTTGAAATTCCTACACCTGAATGTGTGAAAGGCACATGACCAATTACATTCAAGCTATCAGAACCTGCAAAACTTGGTGAAGAAGCAACAGATGCCCCTCTAACCGGACCTAAACTTGAACCCCACCAGTTGAAGCGAAGATCAAGCATATTTGTCGTTGCAGCGCTATTGGAAGTTACAGCATTAATATTAATACCTGCTCCATTCGACTCGAGATTATTGTTGTTCACAAAAATCTGATTAACTACAGAAGTTGTCAAATTACCATCGAAACGAATACCTGTTCCATTGTTCTTTATATAATTTTCACGAACAGTAAACAAGTTTGGACCGGTAGGAGATGTAGTATTCAAAGAAAGACCAACAAATCCACCTCTGATATGATTTTGCTCAACCAAAACACCATTCAAAGTATTAGCGCCAACAGACCAGAAATGAAGTCCATGGGTGCTTGCAGATGCATTAATCCAGTTATTTCTGATTGTTAAACCATCGGTGACAGTATTAACAATATCTGCAAATTCTAATACTATTGATGCGCCAAAATCTCCACTTACAACATTGTTTGTCAGTGCAGTTGCTGAAGCACCATCACGCAATCTTCTAAGTAAAACCACATTTTGTGAAGTAGAACTTGTTGCATAATGGTTATTTGATATGTCGATATTAGCTTTGTCTCCACCATTATCATCATGGACCAAACCAATAACGGTACCTGTTGTTACAGAACCTTTTACAATATTGTTGTTTACTTCAATATTTGAAGAAGTACCAATAACTTTTACGAATGCATTTTGTGATGCAGATCCTACATTTCTTACTGTGAAACCTTTGATGGATGGACCATTTGTAGTCACTTTGAAGATTGGGTCAGTAACTGTAAGTGTAGCACCATCAAATGTACCAATCACAGTTTCTGAACCTTCAACTCTTGCACCATTAATCGAAGGAAGTGAACTACCAGCCAAAAGTGCACATGTCAAATCAGTAGCTGATGTTGAATGATAATTACCTCTGATATCAACATCCTTGTTTACATCAATATTACTGAAGCTCCAAACACCATTTGCTGTTACGCCACTTGAAGCAATACCATAACCTGCGATATTGACAATACCTGTACCGGTATTTGCAATTGCGATACCATCTTGTGGACTTGGGTTTGATGCACCAGAGAATGAAGTACATTGCTCAAGGTTCACTGTATTTGTGAAGTTATCAAGTGAGTTTAACAATACAGTAGCACCTCTGCGAAGTGTAACTGTTCCGGATGTACTATTCTTTCCTAAGAAAGTAACAGATTTTGAAATCGCAAAACTTTGTGTGAAGGCAACACCACTAAGATTAACAGTACCACCTGAACCATTTGCAGCATTTGTACCAACACCTTCAATGTCTTGTGTATAAACAGAACAGTCTGCAATACCTAAAGCTGTTTGGATACAATCTGCATTTGTTAATACAGTTGCAGTTGCCAATGAAAGATTTCTCAAAACAGATGGATTTGAACAATCACCTGAACCATTCAATGTGATATTACCAACACTTGTACCGCGGCTAGTAAGACCATTTATAAATGCACGCTTTGTAATTGTTGGAGTTTCGCCTAAATGATTATTTGTTGTCAATTCCATTCTTCTTGAACCTGATGTACCAATCAACTGCAATGCCATTTCAATAGCATCACCTGTTCCACCACCAAAGTTGGAAAGTGTGCTACTTGAGAATGTCAAATCAACTTGGTTATCAGTGCTTCCAAAAATAGAACCACGAGTAGAAGTCAAACTACCTGCGATATTATTAATGTCTGTACCTGAATTAAGCTGGAATTTTCCAATATATGTTGCGTCGCCTGCAATTGGAGTAGCAAGATGAGCCGAGGCATTAGTTGCTCCACGGAAATCAAATCTTTTACCAATGGTAACAGGAGAAGCATCCAAGAATGGACGGATTGTGCTCACAGAACCATCTGCAGCAACCAATACACTTGCAGGATCATCAGAAATCAAATTGATAGCTGATTGCAAACATGCTGGAGGATATACTGTAACTCTTGAAGCAATATGTGTACCACCCAAAGTTGGACTAGCAGCCATGAAGTTACAAATCGTTCTAGAACCGCCACCATAACCAGGACCTGTTCCAGGATTAAGCAAATAGTGAATATCTGCAGTTTTACCAGGAACAACATCCATGATAATTGATTCAGTATTATTCACAATCGCATCACAACCACTGATATTCTCTGTAACAATGATTGAGGTTGGATCTGGACCTTCTGCAGCTGCAATAGCAGCATTCAATTGAACGCAGTTTGCCACATAAATATTATTATCGAAACGGAAACGAGCAAGGAAAGTATTGTCTGAATAATCTATAACATTCGGATCCGCTACCAAATTATTGCAGTTTTCAGGACGACGTGTGTATCGTACATTATATGGACCAGCTCCAAGCGGTGCATATCTTTTGCTCAGGGTTGTTGATCCGGATTGTGAAGTTGAATATGCTTGTGGACTTGAAATTCCATCAAATTCACTAGATATTGACATGAATGACAAAACTGGAGTCAAAGGAGCATTTGTACCCGCTGTACTACCTGTGAAAAGCACAGCAGGAGGGCCTGTAGGATCTACAGAAGCTGCTTGCAAATCATTAGCAAGTACGCGAATCTTCTGCAATGTATCTCTTCTAGGCTGGCGATTAAGTGCGTCCAAATTTCCAGCACCTGTATTCAAGCCATAAAACCAAAATGTTGGTTCAAGAACTCCACTACGAAGCGTAACTGAAGTGTAATTACCACAATTTGATCCCGAGCCAATAATCTTAACAGGCTTGGTAATTACAACACTTTCATTTTCAACAACATCTGTTGCAAGATCAATTTGTGGAGGTACTGTACCTACAGACAATAATTGAGCTGCATATACAGCTTTATTCAATTGTTCAAATTTGGTATATCCATAGGCAACATCAACTGATGGTGAGCCGGAACCATTACTTGGTGCATGTGATGAGTTAACACTCAAATTTGTAGCAACCGGTGCACTCAATGGATTTGTAATGGTAATTTCATCACCAGCTGTCTCGGTCCAAAAAGCATACTTTTGATTGACCACATAATCATTCGCAGTCCAAGGTGCCGGACTTGTACTAAAAAATAGATCTGATTCTGCATTTCCAAATGCATTCTGACCCATATTCAAGTTTTGTGTAAATGGTGAGGCATGACTGAAACGAACTACACCATATGTTGTGTGAGAAGCAAGGGCTACAGAATAACTAGCCATTTTACCACTTGCTGTACCCAATCCCGGAGAACCACCGTTATAAACAATATTATTGTTTTTGAATGTATACAAACTTGCACTGAGTGAAGTTGTAATAACATTCACATAGATGGCCATTTCATTGTCATGGATAATATTCCCATTTGTTTTTGTGGAATTATCACCAACAAGAACTGTTCTAGCATCATTGAAATACAAACCATATGCAAGTCTTAAACCACCAGCATTTGTACTTCTATTACCATGGATATGGCTTCTGCGAATTGTACCATGTCCACCATTTGCAACGAGAATACCAGCTTGGATTGCATCTTCACTCGTACTTGAAGTACCACCATTTTCACCCGTAACAATACAATCTTGAATTGTCGGATATGGTTGTTCTTCACGAATTGCTTGCAAACTTGATGTGCTCTCACCAACAATACCAATACCAATATTGCGATAATTGTTAACTCTCGCATATTGAAGGGTTGGCTTAGATCTGGTCAAAAACAAAATACCAGCTGTATTATTCAAGCTATTTGAGTTAGCAGTTGGTTTGATATCTCTTACTTCAATATAGTCTGCACCTGAACCACCAATGGTTCCTTGTGCATAACGATACAATAATCCTACGAAAATATCTGTACTGGCCTCAGACATATTTGCTGAAGTACCATCAATGTCAATACCTTTCATGTTAATTACAGTGCTTGCACTTGTTGCATTAGCAAACACAATTGGTTTGACAGTTGTACTTGACATCTTCCCGGCACCATTCCAAACAAGAGCTGTTGGAAGTGAATAGGAAGTCATCAATGTAAAATCAGGAGGAACAATGATTGTTCGTCCGCCACCATTTTGGCTTCCAACCAAACTCAATGATTTGTTGCCGATTACAACCTGCTCGGCATACGTTCCACCTTGAATATTAATGACATCACCACTTGCCGAAGCAGTGACTGCAGCCATGATGGTCTGTTTCGCGGTTCCCCACGAACTTCCATCATTTGCATTATTCCCCGCATTACTTACATACCAAGTCGCAGCAAAAGCACTTTGAATTGTACATAAGAACAATGCAATGAATAGGGAAGAAAACAGAGTCTTTCTGTTTTTCATTGCGTTTTCCTCAAAAAAGTTAAAAAGAATATATTCATAAAAGATATTTTTCAGGTTTTAGAAACGAGGTGCAATTTATTCATATGAAGAGTAAAAACAAAGTTTTCCACAATTAATTTTGTTTCATTGACTTAGAATACCACATAAATTATCAAAGTGCTTTCCAATAAAATGGCTTTTATTTATAATATTTGCCATTATGTGAAATCTACTTATGATTAGTCTTGATTTACTGACTTTTGTCATACTTATAATATCAATTGAAAACGCGACCCTATTGCTCAATTGAGACATTTTTCTGTGACTGAACCCCTTTCCTCAAAAGAAATGATATATCATTTTATTCTGCTTCATCTGACTCAATATCAGAACCTTTATCCATATTCTGATCTTCCGACTCATTATGATTTTCAGAGAGCTGTGTCGCTTGAATAGTACCTTCTTCTAGTGCAGGCAATTCATCTTCTATCACTGCAGAACCAAGCTCAGCGGCTAGATTTTGTGGTTGCAATGCAATCAATTCATCGATTTCTTTCATCTTTGGCAGTTCATCGAGCGCGGCAAGACCAAAAATGCGGAGAAATTCAGCCGTTGTACCATATAATAATGGTCTTCCGGGGGTTTCGGCTCTTCCAACGATTGTGACAAGCCCTCTATCCAATAACGAATTCATGATTTCACCTGAGTTTACCCCACGAATCGACTCAATATCCGGCTTGCTGACGGGTTGTTTATAGGCAACAATGGATAAAGTCTCCAGCGCGGCTTGCGACAAACGCTTCCTGGACTTTGCCTTGAGCAATTTCTGAACATATACTCCATATTGTGAGCGAGTCACAAAATGATAGCCACCGGCAACCTTTACAATTGAATATGGTCTGGAACAAGCTGCCAATTCATCATTGATGGTTTCGATTGCCATGCGGATTGAATCCTGACTTGCATGATCCTGATATTCTGACTCCGCAAGCAATTCATTGATGGTTTTCTCGCTCAATGGCTCATCGGATGCAAAAATCAATGCTTCCAATACTTTGTGAAAGGGTTCAGTGAAGATATGTTCTTGTTCGCTCATGATTCAATGATATCGTAAATGAATGCAATGCAAAACTACGGTTTTCCATGAATCTGCATCTTGGAGATATCAACAAAAAAAGGTATCGGAAATGAATCCGATACCTTTTATGAGATATTTACTCTTATTTGCTGTCTGTCTTGTCATCCACGATGGTATAATCCGCTTCTTCTACATTACCTGCATCACCGGATGCATCCTGCGGACCTTCATTTGCGGAACCTGCACCAGCTTGCTCATACATCTTTGTAGAGGTTTCGCTCCACAATTGATTGAGAGCATCCATCGCGGGACGGATATCGGAGGCATTATTCTTGATCGCATCGGCGAGACGCTCTTTTGCGGACTCAATCTGAGTTTTTGCATCCGCAGGAATCTTGTCTCCAAGATCTGTCAATTGCTTATCGGTGGAATACACAAGATTGTCTGCCTGATTACGCAATTCAATTTCTTCCTTGCGTTTTTTATCATCCGCGGCATGCTCTTGAGCTTCGCGCTTCATCTTTTCAATTTCATCTTTCTCCAATCCGCTGGATGAAGTAATGCGAATATTCTGCTCTTTATTCGTTGCTTTGTCTTTCGCCGACACATGAAGAATACCATTTGCATCAATGTCAAATGTTACTTCAACTTGTGGAACACCGCGTGGAGCGGGTGGAATTCCATCGAGATGGAAACGACCGAGAGAACGATTGTCGCGTGCCATTGGACGCTCACCTTGAAGAATGTGAATCTCCACAGATGTTTGACTATCAGTTGCAGTTGAATATGTTTCCGATTTCTTTGTCGGGATCGTTGTATTGGCTTGAATCATCGGAGTCAATACGCCACCCATGGTTTCAATACCGAGTGTGAGCGGAGTGACATCGAGCAAGAGAACATCAGTTACATCGCCTGCAAGAACACCACCTTGAATTGCAGCACCAATTGCAACAACTTCGTCTGGATTCACACCTTTTGATGGCTCTTTGCCAAAGAATGTTTTAACGAGTTCTTGAATCTTTGGAATGCGTGTTGAACCACCCACCAAAATAACATCATCAATCTGTGAAGGATTGATTTTCGCATCTTTGATTGCCTGCTCGCAAGGACGCAATGTTGCATCGAACAAATCAGAACAAAGTGATTCAAATTTTGCGCGAGTGATTGTCAGATTCAAGTGTTTTGCACCATCTGCAGTTGCAGTGATGAATGGCAAATTGATTTCTGTTTGCAGCATTTGCGACAATTCAATCTTTGCTTTTTCAGCTGCTTCACGCAAGCGTTGCAAAGCCATTGGATCATTACGCAAATCAATGTTCTCTTGCTTCTTGAATTCATCTGCCAAGAAATCAATGATGCGCTGATCGAAATTGTCACCACCAAGATGTGTATCACCATTTGTTGATTTCACCTGGAATACACCATCACCCAATTCGAGAATTGAAATGTCAAATGTACCACCACCAAGATCATATACTGCAACGGTGATATTCTGATCTTTTTTGTCCAAACCAAAGGCAAGCGCTGCTGCAGTTGGTTCATTGATGATACGCTTTACAGTCAATCCTGCGATTTCACCTGCATCTTTTGTTGCTTGTCTTTGCGCATCATTGAAATATGCAGGAACGGTAATTACTGCATCTGTTACTTTTTGTCCTAGATAATCTTCCGCTGTTTGCTTCATTTTCTGCAAAATCATCGCGGAAACTTCCGGTGGTGAATAGAGGCGACCATCAATATCCACTTGTGCGGTATTATTGTCACCACCCTTTACGGTATATGGAACGAGTTTTGTTTCTTCGCCAACTTCATCCATTCTGCGACCCATGAATCTTTTCACAGAGTACACAGTGTTTTTGGGATTGGTGACTGCCTGTCTTTTTGCTTGTTGACCAACCAGACGCTCACCACTTTTTGTAAAACCCACAACGGATGGTGTGGTGCGTGTACCTTCACTATTTGCAATGACAACGGGCTGTCCGTTTTCCATTACTGATACACAGGAATTGGTGGTTCCTAAGTCGATGCCGATAGTTTTACCCATCTTGAATTACCTCTAATTATGGTATGATGTTAATAATGATTTCCGGTTGGATGAATCTCATCAAGCAATTGGCACTTCGATGCTCTTCGGTTGCTCGGGTTCAACTTTTGGCAATGTAATGTGTAGTATGCCATTATTGAATTCCGCCTGAATACCATTGATGTCAATGGAGTCTGAAAGCGTGAATGAACGAGCAAATGTTCCAAAGTGACTTTCTACTCGTACAAATTGCTGGCCTTCAATTGTTTCGCTTTGCTTCTTTTCTCCGCGAATGCTCAAGATGCGATCTTCATTGATAGAGATTTTTACATCATCTTTTTGCACGCCTGGAATTTCAACATGAAGTGAAATTGTTTTTTCTGTTTCTGCGATGTCAACTCTTGGTGAAAATTGCTCTACTTGTTTTTTGACATTGCGATTCATTTCGGACATAGTGTCAAACATGCGACGAGTTACGGTGTCCAATCCACGGAATGGTTCGAATGTGAGCATAGTCATAGTCGTATTCCTTGTACTAAATTGTTTGAAATTGTAAATCCTGAATCCCTTTCGGGAAATAACCTTGCGCATGGTCGAA
>Ga0315899_10006920_pt1 | contig 12210 bp, 9 predicted proteins | sample LakEriMetagenome_2_FD_203518 | JGI IMG/M metagenome (GOLD analysis project Ga0315899, IMG submission 203518) | Freshwater fungal communities from buoy surface, Lake Erie, Ohio, United States - Buoy 4 MA112 | ecosystem: Environmental > Aquatic > Freshwater > Lake | place: USA: Lake Erie, Ohio... | reverse complement strand
TTGGCGTAGTGTGGCCCTCCATTTGACCTGGGCTAATGTGATGGAAGCCGAGCAAAATTATCCCGAAGCCCTTGATGCCTATAAAAAAGCCCTCCGCAATGATCCCCAGGCGATCGCCGCTAAGATTGGTAGTGGCCGGATGTATTTGGCCATGAACAAACCGGGGGACGCGATTTGGATTTTTCGAGATTTAACCCGTGAAGCCCCGAATAATGGCGATTTTTATTACTTTTTAGGGGAAGCCTACGTGGTGGATCAAAAAATAGACTTAGCCAAAACTGCCTTTGAAAAAGCCCAAAAACTATATCAGGCTCAAAATAATCCCGAAGGACAACAGCGAGTCAAAGAGAGACTAAAGGCGTTGTAGGTTATAGCCTTTGTTGCTCAAACTTGGATTACGGTTAAGAGGATGTCTGAAAAATCCAGAACAAACTTTCAACAATGGAACAATTTGAAGCGGTGGTAATTGGGGCGGGGCCGGCCGGGGGACAATGTGCGCGGCAATTGGCTCACCAAGGGGTCAAGGTTTTATTAGTCGAGCAACATCGCAGTTTTGAGCAAAATAATTATTCCAGTGCCGCCACTCCCCTCGAAACCCTTTCGTTGTTTAACCTACCTGAATCTGTGGTGGCCTGTTATTGGTCAAACTTAGCGATCGCCGCTAGTCAAACCGAGCATCAATGGCAGAGTGATCAGCCCCAGGGTGTAGTCTTTGATTTTGCTAAATTACGGGCATTTTTAGCAGCGGAAACCCAAAAGGCCGGGGGAACGGTTTGGCTTGGCGATCGTTTTGTGGGTTATGAAGATCAAGGCGATGAAATCATAGTTACCCTGCGGACATTGGGAAATCAAAAAGTACAGATTAAAACCCAAATCCTCATTGATGCCACGGGCTCTAAACGGGCCGTCATTAACGCTAATCAGCCCCAAAAACCTGATCCCAATAATTACTTGCGGGGCATTGGTACGGAATATTTAATCGAAGTCGATGCCTCTACCCATAAACGTTATGCCGATACGTTGGTGTTTTTCCTTGGCTATCGTTGGAGTCCCCAGGGCTATTCTTGGATTTTTCCGATGGATAATCAGCAATTGAAAGTGGGAACAGCAATTTTTGCGGGGAATCATCGTTATTTAGGCAAACTTAACCCCATTCGTTCCTATACTGAGGCGATTATTCAGGATTATTTAAAGCTTGATCATTACCGATTAATTGAAATCCATGGGTCAGTGTTAGATTACGCCAAAAACTTAGGGGACATTTATCACCAAGGGGCGGTGATGGCGATCGGGGATGCGGTGTCCACCGTTAATTTTCTCGGCGGGGAAGGTATTCGTCACGGTATGGCTGGGGCTAATCTTGCCGTTCCATTTATTGAAGATTATCTCAAGGGCGAACGCCAGGCTTTTGTTAATTATGAGCAAGCCATGAAAACCCATTTTGGCAAAACCTGGCAGCGGAGTGAAGACCTCAACCAACGAATTTATTTTGAGTTTAGCGATGCCAAAATTGACCTAGGAGTGACTTACTTGCGCTATCTCAGCTATAACCAAGTGCTGGATCTCCTGTTTAACTATCGATTTGATAGGATTTACGGGGGCATTACGCCTCTGCTACTCAAAAAAATTGCCCAATTCAGCCAACTATGTCGCCAATGGATTCGGAGCCTCGCTCGTTTTCTGTCCCCCTCTACTCAGCCCTGAGCCTGGGGATTTGCGGGTTATTGGTGGGGTGCAGTGGGAATCAAGCTTTGGAAAATCGCTTTGCGTCTAACCCTACGTTGCAAGCCTCCCCGACGGTTGCCAACCCGGCTGTAACCACTGACAGTCCTTCTCCCTCCCCTAGCCCCGACCTCAGCCCCACACCTTCCCCCACGATAGAGCCGAGCCCGGCCATTGGCGATCGCCAGTTTAGTGATGTGGCCACCTTGCCCGATTCCCAGGGTAGTCAAATCCAAGATCTCGCTTCCCTGGGCATTATTACCGCCAAAACCGACCAACAATTTGCCCCCCAACAACCGATTACCAGAGGCGAATTTAGTCGTTGGCTATTCCAGGCGAATAATATTTTGTTTGCCAATCAACCCAGTAAACAGATTCGGCCAGCGGCTGCCAATGCCAAGCCCATTTTTACCGATGTCCCCAATACCCATCCTGATTTTGCCTATATCCAAGGGTTTGCCGATGCGGGGATCATTCCCTCGTCGTTGACCAATGATCCTAATGCCACCCTCTTTCGTCCCAATGCCCCCTTAACCAGAGAAGATTTATTGCTCTGGAAAGTCCCCTTAGACCAGCGGGGTGCTTTACCCAAAGCCAGTTTAGACAATGTTAAAGAGACCTGGGGCTTTCAGGATGCGGCCAAAATTAATCCCAGAGTCTGGTCAGCTCTGTACGCGGATTTTCAAAGTGGCGATCGGGCTAATCTGCGGCGAATGTTTGGTTTCATCACTATTTTTCAACCCCAAAAACCTGTAACGCGGGCAGAAGCAGCCACTGCTCTGTGGTATTTAGGCAATCAAACCGACGGCATATCGGCTCAAGAAGTATTAACAACCCCAGAAAATTCAACCCCAGAAAATTCCCCGTCGCCCTCTCCTTCCCCCAGTGCTCCCTAGCCTTGTCGATGAATTTCTTCAGACGATTAACCCGAATTTTTTTCAAAAACCCTTTGGTCTGGACTTTTTTTCTTTGTCCGGTCACGATAATATTAATCTGCTAATCAGAGAACCGACCCTTTAAGAGTTAGACAATGCCCCTATCCTCCCAACCGGCCATCTTAATCATTGGTGGTGCAGAAGATAAAGTTCACGGCCGTGAAATTTTACAGACCTTTTGGCTGCGTTCTGGTGGCGCCGATGCCGTCATTGGTGTGATTCCGTCTGCCTCACGGGAACCTTTATTGATTGGCGATCGCTACCAGACCATTTTTCAAGAAATGGGGGTAAAGTCCTTAAAAGTACTGGATATCCGCGATCGCGCCCAGGGAGATGATGCTGACTATCGGGCATTTGTTGATCAATGTACGGGCATTTTTATGACGGGGGGCGATCAACTCCGATTGTGTGGCTTGCTTGCCGATACCCCTCTGATGGATCGCATTCGTCAACGGGTTCACCAAGGGGAAATTAATTTAGCGGGAACCAGTGCCGGGGCCGCCGTGATGGGGCATCACATGATTGCTGGGGGCAGTAGTGGGGAATGGCCCAATCGTGCCTTGGTGGATATGGCGGTGGGCTTAGGCATTATTCCCGAAATTATTGTGGATCAGCATTTCCATAACCGTAACCGCATGGCCCGCCTACTTAGTGCCATTTCCACCCATCCGGAATTGCTGGGCTTGGGAATTGACGAGGACACCTGTGCAATGTTTGAGCAAGATGGCTCCATTCGGATTATTGGCCAGGGAACGGTTTCTTTTGTGGATGCCCAGGATATGACTTATACTAATGTGCTCCAAGTGGGTGCGAATTCTCCCCTCAGTTTGCATAGTTTGCGCCTCAATGTGTTAGTTCATGGGGAAACTTATGTTCCGAAAAAACAACGGGCATTTTCTCGGACTGACTAATCGAGTGAAGCGCAGGATTGGGGCTGAAGGGCGATCGCCGAGAAGGCTCTTTAGGGATTGTTCATCATGAACAGTTTAAGGGAGATCCCTCCCTTGAGAATAAAAGTCGGCGTATTGTGCTTCTCTCAGTGGATTTGGACTGGCAGCGATCATGAAAATTCTAAAAACCCTAACTCTCCGTGGCCCCAATTACTGGAGCATTCGACGTAAGCAATTGATCGTGATGCGCCTAGATTTGGAGGATTTGGCCGACCGCCCCTCCGATACCATTCCGGGTTTCTATGACGGTTTGGTTCAGGTATTACCGAGCCTGATGGAGCATTTTTGTTCGCCGGGATACCGTGGGGGCTTTTTAGAGCGGGTACAAACGGGTACTTACATGGGGCACATCATTGAACATGTCGCCTTGGAATTGCAAGAATTAGCTGGCATGACGGCGGGGTTTGGCCGCACGCGGGAAACCGCCACCCCAGGGGTCTATAACGTTGTTTTTGAATATGTGGATGAACAGGCTGGACGGTATGCGGGGCGAGCAGCGGTGCGTCTTTGTCAAGCCCTGGTGGATACGGGGAGTTATGCGCTTTCAGAATTGGAACGGGATCTAGAAGATTTGCGGGATTTACATGCCAATGCAGCCTTAGGCCCCAGTACGGAAACTATTGTGACGGAGGCGGAGGCCCGCAAAATTCCCTGGATGTTACTCAGTGCCAGGGCGATGGTGCAGTTGGGTTACGGCGTTCATCAAAAACGGATTCAAGCGACCCTGAGTTCCCATTCCGGCATTTTGGCGGTGGAGTTGGCCTGTGATAAGGAAGGCACGAAAACCATGCTGGGGGATGCGGGGATTCCAGTGCCGAGGGGAACAACGATTCAATATTTTGATGAACTTGAAAATGCCATCAAGGATGTCGGGGGCTATCCGATCGTGATTAAACCCCTCGATGGCAACCACGGTCGAGGCATTACGATCAATGTCCGCCATTGGGATGAGGCGATCGCCGCCTATGATTTGGCCACCGAAGAATCCAAGAGCCGATCCATTATTATCGAACGGTTCTATGAAGGCAGTGATCACCGGGTTTTAGTCATTGACGGCAAGCTGGTAGCGGTGGCCGAACGAGTTCCCGCCCACGTAATTGGGGATGGCAAATCGACGATCAGTGAATTGATCGAAATCACTAACCAAGATCCCAATCGTGGTGACGGCCATGACAATATACTTACCAAAATCGTTGTCAACAAAACGGCGATCGATGTCTTAGCCCGCCAGGATTTTAACCTCGATAGTGTTCTACCCGAAAATCAAATCGCTTACCTACGGGCCACCGCGAATTTAAGCACCGGCGGTATTGCTATTGACCGCACCGACGACATCCACCCCGAAAACGTCTGGTTAATGGAACGGGTAGCGAAAGTCATTGGCCTCGATATTGCCGGTATTGACGTGGTCACCTCCGACATTAGTAAGCCCTTGCGAGAAACCGATGGCGTAATTGTTGAAGTCAATGCGGCCCCTGGTTTTCGGATGCATGTTGCCCCCAGCCAAGGCTTACCCCGTAACGTAGCCGCCCCGGTGTTGGAAATGCTCTTCCCCCCCGGAACCCCCAGTCGCATTCCCATCTTAGCGGTGACCGGCACTAATGGCAAAACCACCACCACCCGCCTCTTAGCCCATATTTATCGTCAAACGGGCAAAACCGTCGGCTTTACCAGCACCGATGCCGTTTACATCAACGAATATTGTGTCGAAAAAGGGGACAACACGGGGCCCTACAGTGCCGGGATGATTTTACGAGATCCCACCGTTGAAGTGGCGGTGTTAGAAACTGCCCGAGGCGGTATTTTACGGGCTGGTTTAGCCTTTGATACCTGCGATGTGGGGGTGGTGCTGAATGTGGCAGCGGATCACTTAGGACTGCGAGATATTGATACCATTGAGCAAATGGCTAAGGTTAAATCGGTGATCGCCGAAGTGGTTCATCCCGATGGTTACGCCATTCTGAATGCCGACGATCCGTTAGTAGCCGCCATGGCAGAAAAAGTGAAAGCTAAAGTTGCTTATTTCTCTATGAATCCCGATAATCCCATTATCAAAAACCAGGTGCGGCGGAACGGTATTGCGGCGGTTTATGAGTCTGGGTACTTATCAATCTTGGAAGGGTCTTGGACGTTGCGGGTAGAGCAAGCGAGTTTAATCCCGATGACCATGGGGGGGATGGCTCCCTTTATGATTGCCAATGCGTTGGCCGCTTGTCTGGCCGCGTTTGTGAACGGGGTAGATGTGGAAATGATTCGTCAAGGGGTGCGTACTTTTCGGACGACGGCGGAACAAACCCCTGGTCGGATGAATTTGTTTAACCTCGATCGCCACCATGCCCTGATTGACTATGCCCATAATCCGGCGGGTTATCGGGCCGTGGGAGATTTTGTCAAAAATTGGCAAGGACAACGGTTCGGTGTGGTGGGAGGCCCTGGCGATCGCAGGGATGAGGACTTGATTGAATTGGGTCAGATTGCCGCCCAGGTGTTCGACCGAATTATTGTCAAAGAGGATGATGATAAACGGGGACGTTCCAACGGCGAAGCGGCGGATTTGATTGTCAAGGGCATTTTACAAGAGCGGCCCGAGGCTCAATATGAAGTGGTATTGGATGAAGTTACCGCCGTTAATCAAGCCCTCGATCAAGTGGAAGATAAAGGGTTAGTGGTGGTATTCCCCGAAACTGTCAGCCGCGCCATTGAGTTAATAAAAACCCGTAATCCGATTGACTAAGGGGTTTCGGGACTCAGCTTCGGAAGTACCCCCATGACCACCTATCAAAAAAGCAACCTCGCTTGGCAACTCCAACAAACCGGGCAAAATCTACGGGAATGGTTCGGCTGGCAACGCGATCGCCTTTGGGGTCGAGCCCCCGATCTTGATCTTCCCCGGATTGATCAGTGGCAATGGTGGGACGAGTTTTTGCTTCACAGTCTGCTTTGGTTGGTGATTGCCGTGGCGATCGCCGTTATTTGGGGAAATCGTCGAACTTGGCAGCATTATTGGTTGCAATTACAGGCAATGCAACGCCGTTCCCCTTTAGCATCTGTCCCTTCCCGCCAACCGTGGGGGGATTTGGCTCAGCAATCGGCCCAGCAGGGAGACTACGGCCAAGCCTGCCGTTACTTATATCTCGCTAGTCTCCAAATCCTCCACGATCGCCAACTCATTTCCCAATCCCCCGCCCGTACAGATCGGGAGTACGCCTTACTCGTCGAAGGATTACCCCAGGCTGCGGCCTACCAAACCGTCTTAAATTTGCATCAACAACTCTGTTTTGGCCAAGGGTCTGCATCTTCCCAACTGTTTCAACGCTGTCAACAGGCCTTTGACTTAATTCGGCGATCGTCTTGATTTTTTTTAAATTTGGATGACGCAATTATGGTTATTTTTAAACTTGGCTCGATCAATTTTTAGGGCGGATTTTGGGGGACAACAATATAACCTGATTGCTGATCACCAAGCACCTGATTGCGTTCCGCGCCCCAATACCACCAGTAAGCGCCAATGTAGGCACACATTAAACTGTCTAGTTGATCATCTAACGCTTTTAGCTCTTTTCCTTTTAGGTCTAACGGCGATCGCCATAACGATTGGATCTGAGGCTGGGTAATATCAAGGGCAGGGGTTAATGGGGATAAATGGGTTTTTAAGCAACTTTGTAGGCGGCTTAATTCCTGTTTTTTATCGGCTAATTTTCCTTTTTTATATTTAATAATTTGGTCAAGTTGAAAAAGACGTACCATGGCGGGATGGGGAAAAACTTCGATTTGGTAGCGTCCGGCAACTTGCGGAACAATGGTGGGGGCATGGACAAAGCCCCTTGTTTCGAGTTCTAAGCCCACGGCGATCGTTCTTTCCGCAAAGGGTCTGCCTAAGTTGGCGGGATAGCAACCCGCATGGTATTTGCCAAAATAGTGATGGGTCAGGCGATCGGGTAAACGAGTCCCCGTTTGATTGGGAATTAAGGTGGGGGCGTCCACCGCCACCATGGCCCCTTGTCCCGGTTCCACCCAATGATCTAACCAGGCAAAAATATCGGCTAGACTTAAACGCAGTGTTACATCCTCTAACTGGAGGCGGTCGCCATCCAATTGCAGACAGCACAATCCACTTTCCCCCGATCGCCACCCCAAATCAATGCCAATAAATTTCACGATTCCGTTACCGCCTGGGAGATGGGACGGGGAGTTGGTTGGGGATCTAGAGCCGCTTTGGGGTAAGCAATGCGTTGATGGTGGAACTGTTGCCAAACCCGCACAAACACCTCGGCAATAATCGGCAACTCTTCATATTTCAAGCCACTATCCTTGAGTTGATTATCCCGCCAGCGAGCTTTGAAAATACGATTAATCATTCCCATTGCTACCTCTGGATTCGTCTCTTTGAGCGATCGCAACGCCGCTTCTGAACTATCCGCCAACATGACAATCCCCGTTTCCCGTGATTGGGGAATTGGCCCCGCATAACGAAATTCTGCCTCATCCACGGGCAGTAATCCGGCCACCTCCGCCGCTTCTTTGGCTTGAAAATAAAAGTAAGAAATCAACATTTGTCCTTGATGCTCTGGAATAAAATCCCGCACCACCTGGGGCAAACCATAACGCCGAGCCATCACCAGACCTTCGGAAACATGTTTTTTGATAATGTCCACACTGACGTAGGGATCAGCAATTTGATCGTGTTTATTGGGCCCACCCATCTGATTTTCGATGAACCCCAACGGATCATGCATTTTACCAATGTCGTGGTACAAAGTCCCTGTTCTTACCAATTCCACATTACAGCGCAACTCCCGCGCCGCCGATTCCGCTAAGCAGGCCACAAAAAGGGTGTGTTGAAACGTGCCGGGGGCTTCCTTGGCCAAGCGTTGCAATAACGGACAGTTGGGATTACTCAATTCCACCAAGCGAATGGGAGTCACCACATCAAAAAAGCGTTCTAAATAGGGAGAAACACCGATCGCCACAACGGCCCAAGCCGTCCCTAACAACCCATACACTACTGCCCCCGGCAACACCGTATACCAAATCGTGGTGGCCGATGCGCTCAAAATTAAGTAACTGGCAAAATAAACTCCGCCTTGTACTAAGCCAATGCCGCCCCCCAATAAAGCCAAATCATCCCGTGATCGCAATCGCCCGGCCATCACCCCCGCCAGTAACGCCGCCGCCATACCGGGCAACAGATATTCCCAGGTAATGGTTTCCACCGCAAACGCCGATAAGCCTCCCACTAATAAGACCTGGGTTACGGCCAACGTCGGGCCATAAAAACTACTGGTTAATAAACCGATCGCCGGTAAATCGGCATAACGGGGATTGAGCAACGATAAAGTCGGGGCGGTAATACTCAACAAGCAGAGCAAAATATGATCACGGCGTCTTAAGGGACGGTGGACACGACGACTAATGCCACAAAAAATCACCAACGCTCCACTGACCAAGCCCGCCGTTCGCAGTAATCCTTCCCAATTCACTTGCCGCTGACTCAGCCCAAAGCCATCGAGCAAGGTAAATTGTTGTTGGTTAATCGTCTCCCCGGCTTTGACAATCACATCGCCTTTTTGGGCAGATACTTTGACCGTTGCCATGGCGGAGGCGGCCTGTTCTGCCATGCGTTTAGTCGCGTCTTTATCAATGGTTAAATTATGGCGATCGCCCAATAAATCCATCAAAATTTTCTGGGCAACGGGTTTGGCGGTTGGGGGCAGACTGTCTTGTAAATGAAGCTGAATGGTTTCACTCAACAATGTATTGCTGATGCCCGCAGGCAATCCCTGGGTCAAAATGCGGTCATGGGTTTGCAGAATCACCGCCGCCGTTGTTTGCCAAGTGGCATTATCCAAGTGGAGTGCCGCAATAATCGTTTCAGTCTGCACTGGGCCTTGGGCGATCGTCGGTAACCCGGCTGTCACACTCTGATAACGCTGGCGGGCTTTTTCAATCGTTTGCAACCAGATTTTGACGGTTTCAGGGGAAGCCTGGGCGATCTTCTGGCTGAAAATTTGTTGGATTTTAGCGAGCTGGGGAGAGGACGCGACAAGGGATGATGGCTGATGGAGGCGGGCTTGGAGTTGTTGCCATTCTGAGCTGGGCAAACTCCACAGCATTTGTTGGGTATCGGGGCTAAAATCGTTTGTGTTAAAAAAAGGAAAGGGGGCAACTAACTCCTGTAATTGACTAATTTGATTGAGAGAGTCTTGCCCTGCTTGCCGGAGTTGGGCTGTTAATTCTGGGTCCCGTTGTAAGCGCGGTACGGTTCCGGTTCGGATTTCTTTGCGCTTTTCTTCCGTCGTTTTTTGATCTAAAAATTCCCCTGCCATGGGCGCAGAGATGGTGTAGGGTGATCGGGTTCCCACACTTAATTGGGGCTGATTATAAAAGCGGTAGCCCACAATTCCGGTTAACGTCACCACCGTCACTCCCAACATGACAGGGGGATGGGCAATCCGAATCAGTTTAGAACGATGAAGTTTTTGCCAAATGCTATCGCCGTCCGCTGGTTGACCGCTCTTGGGCGGGGCGGCTGTGGGTGTTAAATTTCGATCAGACATACCTAACCGAGACATCACTGCTTGGCTTAAGGCAGATATGGGTTTCATAGAGACCAGCTAGGTGAAAACACCCCAAGGTATAGTTGCAGCGAATTGACGACTCCCCACTGGTTCAAGAAAATTGCTCATAATCCTGTTGAGACACTAATTTTAGACCAGAACGACGCTGCATGACTAAGGGGGCAGCATTGGCCAAAGCGGAAAATGCCGATGAGGTAGAAGGGCAGCCTAACCATTGTAAGAAATGTTGATGGGCAAAATGGTTAACTAATGACATCAAGGAAGTTTGGGCAAAGGGAGGCCCCGTTAGGGCTTGACGGACAATTTTCTCCCCATTATAAGCACCGCTTAGGGCTGACGTGAATGGCACGATTGAGGGGGAAAAAGGCTGGGATCGGAATCGTTGAATGGTTAACCGGGGTTGGGCAGGGGTATCGGCCCAACAATAAATAGACCAAGGAAGGCCGTGAGCATAGACGGATTGGGCGGCGGGGGAGTTTGTAAAGACAGGGGCTTGATGATTTTCCAGGGCAGTGGCGATCGCCTGGAGATCTCCTTGGCAGTCGTGCTTGATCGATGGGGGGAAGGGAGCCTTCAATAATAAATCCGGCAATTGGGCCAAGGTAAAACGTTCCGACAAAATTAGGGTTAATAAGCGTTGCCAAAGCTGGAGCCAAGCTTGATCCAGGGTCGATAATGCTTGGTCGGGAAACTGGGCAGTAAATTGCGTGACCAATCGCCCTAAATCAGCCTGGAAACCCACAGGATTTTCGTGATGCCAGAGGGCTAAAACCACTAACCAACGGGAAAAGTCCGCCCTATTTTGCCAATGGAGTTGATCATTTTGCCACACCGTTGGGGGTAAAGTGCCTTGGTAGGGGCGGGAGTGAAAAATCGTTGACCATTGATTCAGGTAGGGGGTGATTTCTAACCTATTGACTGACCCCTCGTCCCCGGCAGCCAGAAACGTCATCAGCAAACACCCCTGAAAGCGGGAAAATAAAGAGACAGTCATAAAAATAATCGGCGAGCGTCATCTAAATAAATAGCCATTAATCAGGGTTTAACCAGTGTTCCAAGCCACTTCTACCGAAAATTTGATGGGTGTTGATCCCGTCACCGCCCTCCGATCGCCGTGGTTAGACAGTTTGCGAACCCAGCGGGCGATCGCCGTGTTACGGACGGATTCATTGTCCCTCAGTTTGCACTTAGCCAGCTTAGCCATTGAGGCGGGGATGGGGTTAATTGAAATCACCTGGAATAGTGCCCAAGCAGGGGAGGCGATCGCCCAACTGCGTCAACAATTTCCCCATTGCTGGATTGGCACCGGCACAATTTTAACCCCGGCCGATCTTCAAATGGCCGTTGATAGCGGCATTCAGTTTTGTTTCACTCCCCATTGTGATCCCGCTTTAATTAAACAGGCGATCGCCGCCCAAGTTCCGATCATTCCCGGTGCGTTTTCTCCCACGGAAATTGTACAAGCCTGGCAAGGAGGAGCCAGTGCGGTTAAAGTCTTCCCCATTAAAACCCTCGGCGGCGTGGATTATATCCAGGCACTACAAGGGCCCCTGGGTCATATTCCCCTCATTCCGACTGGCGGTGTCACCCTAGACAATGCCCCAAAATTTATTCAAGCCGGGGCGATCGCCGTAGGCTTATCTGGGCAACTCTTTCCCAAAAGCTTAATTCAACAGCAAGACTGGGACGGTATCAAACATCGTATTGGGAATTTTCTTGAAATACTTAACTCCTAAAACTAGATTTGCAAATCAATCATAAAAGCTACCTACTAAAGATAGATTTTGCAGAGATTTTGCATCGTTAAAAATCAATGATTACCAAAGACAATTGAACGGTAAGCAAATTTGATAACGAATCCTACCAGGGGATCGCAAGCAGGGAAAAGGGAGTTGCCACGGCTTTTTCCCCGCCAATATAAATTTTGGCTCTATACCTGTTTCAGGGAGATCCAGATTTAAAAAGCCCTCAATCACTTAAAGGGTAAGAGTTACAGCATTGGACTTAATGCCTAGACTGTAACGC
>Ga0315899_10006919_pt1 | contig 12211 bp, 4 predicted proteins | sample LakEriMetagenome_2_FD_203518 | JGI IMG/M metagenome (GOLD analysis project Ga0315899, IMG submission 203518) | Freshwater fungal communities from buoy surface, Lake Erie, Ohio, United States - Buoy 4 MA112 | ecosystem: Environmental > Aquatic > Freshwater > Lake | place: USA: Lake Erie, Ohio... | reverse complement strand
TCTGCGCGAGAATAAATTCTGGACCTCGGTTGGCCGTGTCGACAATGCCTATGGCGATCGCAATCTCGTGTGTACTTGTCCGCCAATGGAGCTCTACGAGCAGGCTACCGCGTAGTTTTTGGCCCCCGCATACTACACAGTGCTGTGTTGATGAATTTCATGCGGCGATGAAGGAAAATGTTGGAAATTGCAAGCCTAATCATTTTCATTTTTTCGCATGAAACATTTGCTATCCTTTCTGTTGATGTGCCTGAGCACATGGGCAGTTGCACAGATTACTGAAGTCCGTATCAACGAGGTGGATCCCGATCAGCCGGCAGCCGACACACAAGAATTCATTGAATTGTTTGGTTCTCCAAACCAACCTTTGGATGGACTAATTCTTGTTTTCATTACCGGAGCCAGTGATGATTCCTACGATGTTTATGACCTTGCGGGGCAAACAACCGATGAATCCGGGTTCTTCGTTTTGGGTAGTCCGGACGTTCCTAATGTCGACATGCTACTCAATGCTGTCAGCAACGGTTCCATTCAAAACGGGGCTGACGCCATCGTACTTTATGAGGGAATCGCCGCTGATTGGCCACTTGGCACTCTTGTCGTTTCAGACGGAGTTGTGGATGCAATTGTTTATGGAACGAATGATGCGGAAGACGCCGGCTTGATGACGCTACTTGCTCCCGGACAGACACAACTTGATGATGCCGGAAATTCAACAACTTCCTTCTCTCGCGTGCCCGACGGCGGAAATCCTTCTGATTTGGCCTCTTACATCATTCAGGAGCCAACTCCAGGATTCACCAATCAACCGAGTTGCTCGGGAGGTCAGGTGTTGCTAAACAGTGGTGTGCTCGAGCAATGCGTTGACTCGACCTATCAACCGATCGGTGTTACGACCAACAGTGTGTTCGGTAGCACCTATGTTTACGTGCTGTCCGATACGGCAGGCCTCGTGCTCGAGTCGAATGATGTTGGTCTCTTTGATCTCAACACCTATGGCCAAGGCACTTTCCTGATTTGGGGAGCTTCATTCAACGGCACACTCGAAACAGGAGCATTAGATGCCGGTGCAGTGCTCGACAGCGCTTCAGCTTCAGAATGTTTTTCGCTTTCTACCAATGTCATCAGTATCCTGCGTCAGGATTGTTTGGCCACGGGCTGCGACGCAGGCGTAGTTACACTGGATAATGGCCTTGCATACATCAGCTATTGCCAAGCTGATGCCCCTGGAACACTCACTTTCGAGCACACGATTGAAGGCACTGCGAATCAATATCGCTATTTCCTCACCAACGCGAATGATCAAATTTATCAGGAGATTGCTGGAACAACTTTCAACGTCAACAACCTGCCCGTAGGCGAGTATCACCTTTACGGTGTCTCCTATTTCGGGAATTTGCAACCACTCACCATTCAGCCCGGTGATATCATTTTCGATGTTTTGGCTGACGGCGGATGTGCAGCTGTATCCGAAAATTACATCGATATCCGAAACCTCGATTGCGTGCTTGAAGACGGCTGTACACGCGTCATTATCTCTGAATATGTAGAAGGTTTAGGAACTAACAAAGCGCTGGAATTGTACAACGCAACGCCATTCCCTGTTGACCTCGCCGATTATGACCTGTTCTCTTACAACAACGGTGATACCGCATTCATCGTGCTGGATACGCCGGCCGGTATTTTGCTTCCGGGTGAAACGTATGTCGTATGCAGTTCACAGGCTGATGCCGCATTATTGGCGGTCGCCGACAACACAACGGCCTCTATGACCAATTTCAACGGTAACGATGCAATCGTTCTCACCTATAACCTGGAGGCTGTCGACATTATTGGAATCATTGGTGACACCGTCACCCAGTGGAATTTCGGATTGGCGTCGACAAAAGACCACACGCTTCGCAGAAAGTTCGAAGTCAATGCCCCAACCACCAACTGGGAATTATCTGCCGGTCAGTGGGAGGTTTTCGAAGTAAATGACATCAGCGGCCTTGGCTCTCACAGCGCGCAGGTTTGCTCACAACAACCCTACCTGACATTCTCGCAAACCGCCATTCAAGTCAATGAAGGCGTAAGCGTTTTCTCCATTCAAGTGGATGCTTATAATATCATTGGAACCACCAACGTGCTGGTCGATATGATCCAAGGTTCAGCGACTGAAGGCGTTGACTTCACCAATACGTTCCCTGTACAATTCGAGTTTACACCGGATTTAACACAAGGAACCATTCTGATTGAGATCGTTGATGACGAGGAGGAAGAAGATATTGAAACCTTTACGCTGACAATGATTGAGGCTACCGGCCAAGCTGTGTTTGTGAATCCATTCATCACCGTCAGTATTCTCGACAACGATCAGAGCTATCCATTCTACCCAATTGCCACAATTACTTCACAAAACGCATTGGGTGTGTTAGATAGCATTAACACGTATTGCGCTATTGGCGGAATTGTTCACGGTCTTAACCTCAACCCAAGCGGTTTGGAGTTTACCTTGATCGACCCAACCGATGGTATCAAAGTGTTCTCACCAAGTGATGACCTTGGCTACACGCCGGTGGAAGGTGACAGTCTAGTGGTATATGGTCGTGTAGATCAGTTCCAGGGTATGGCCGAGTTCTTCCCGGATTCTCTTTTCGTCATCAGCAGCGGAAATACACTAGAAACCACATTAGCAGTGGGCCAATTAGGGGAAGAAAATGAAAGTCACATGGTGATTCTCGAATGTGTAACATTGGTTGATCCAACACAATGGAATCCGCTTGGCAGCGGCTTCGATGTGGAAGTGACTGATGGGACCAACACGAACACCATGCGCGTTGACTTCAACACGGACATCTTCAATTCTCCTGCTCCCGAGGGGCACTTCACGGTGGTAGGTATTGGCGCGCAGTCGGATGAAACCTCTCCTTACAACCTTGGTTACAAGTTCTATCCGCGCTACCTGCAAGATTTCTCCAATAGCGTGGTTTCTTCATTCACCATGCCAAGCACCATCGACTACACTGACGCAGGCGCCACCGTATCCTTTGCGAGTACAGGTTCAACAGGTACTTATGAATGGAGTTTCGGTGATGGCACGACAGCAACAGAAGCTTCTGCCGATCATCCCTATAGCTATGATTTCCTCGCGGCCAATCCAACGGTAACCGTATCACTCAGCACGACAATCGGAAGCTGCACGGATGTAGCTACCACGACGGTGCCTGCCATCTACCAACTTTCTGTAGAGGAAACTGTTGGGCAGTTCAACCTGTATCCGAATCCTGCAACTGACCGCATCACGCTGAGCACAGCCGCAGCAGCGAGCGGCTGGTCGATTGTAGATGTAACCGGACGCACGGTATTGAGCGGTACAACCGGTTGGTCCGGTTCATTGGATATTGCTATCCACAACCTCTCTCCAGGCCTCTATCACTGCCGAGTTTTCATGGGTAATGACTCACATACCACCGCCTTGATTAAAAATTAATTCAATCATAATATTCTCACTAAGCCGCCCTCCGGGGCGGCTTTTTTCATAAAAAAACTAGGGCTCATGCAATCTTTTGGCTCGGAACTCAGTCTACACCATGTGGGCCTTAACATGTATTCTGTCGAACGGCGCTTGTGCGCATGGCAATACTGACTATTTTCACGGCTCGTTGAGCAGATTCCATCAACCGAAGTGTTCAATGTAGCGTGTTAATTACTGCCACGATTGATTGTGCCAATGCCACTTAACTAGAGTTATCATTGAAATCCATTGACTGGGAAGAATATCCGATGATGAGTTTAAAACACCACGTAACCCGCTTGCTCATCGCCCTGGCGACGATTGCTGGATTGCTCCAATCCAGTGACTCGCAGGCAACAGTATTGGGAGGAAATATTACCTGGCAATGTTTGGGTGGAGATCAGTATGAAATCTCACTTCGCGTTTATTTGGATTGTTATGGCGCGCAATCGCCCAATCCGGGTCCAACCAATCTTCCCTATCCAACTTCAGTCGACCTTATCTTCAACTCTGGCTGTGCCGGGGTCAGCTCCTTTTCTTCACCCGCGGGCAGCCCAGTCGAACTAGAAATTTCCGAACTCTGTGCGACAGAACTATTGAACAGTTCCTGCGCCAATACAGACAGCCCTACTCCGGGCGTTCGGCAAGTCACCTATACAACCACCGTTACATTGGCCCCGAACTGCATTTGGACGATTATCTGGAACGAGTTCAACTGGAGTTTGCAGTACATGAACATGACGCCGGTCTTCAATCAACGCGCCGTCATACGCAGTACTATCGATACCAATTTCCCTTGTGCTGATTCCCCGCAAATCGTTTCCACAGCTGCAAACCCTGCCGTGCAATATTTCTGCTTGGGTCAAAGCGACAGCTTCACTGTCACACCTTCTCCGGCATCCACAAACAATGCGTTAACGTTAGCCACCGCTCCACTCACCTACAACACAACTACCGGTGCGGTGAATGCCGTTTCGGGTTATACCGTGCCGTCAGGACTAACCCTAACGAGCAATGGTAATGGCACATACGATGTAGATTGGGCTGCACCCGCCACCACTACGGGGTACTATATTCTTCCTATCGAAATTGAAGTTGTCTCCGGTGGTAATGTGATTGGAACAATCCTGGAAACAACGACGATCACCGTGCGCAACTGCAATCCCGTTCCCACACTTTTCGAGCCGATACTGCCCGCCGATGTGGGTCCGCAAACCACATTTACAGATAATGCAGCAGCCAATGATCAGATGAGCGTGTGTGCCGGAGACTCCCTGATTTTCTCCGTTGAGGCTACAAATTTCGACGTCACCTTAAATGACTTTACCACGCGTGTCATCGACGTTACCTATGCATTCAACCCACCTGCTCCGGGGCTTGCGGCATTAACCATGACCCAGTTAGGAACCAACCCTGCAGTGGCCACATTCAAACTGCTGACCACGGCAGCAATGGCTTCAAACACACCGTACCTCTTGCAGATTCATGCTGAGGATGATTTTTGTCCGACACCCGGATTCTCAGACCTCACGCTTGAGGTTTTGATTAAACCAAGTGTCCGTCTATTCAACAACGACACTACAATTTGCTCCAACATTCCTATGACGTTGCAGGCAACGGGTTTGCCAACGCCAAACTACCTCTGGAGCGTCGTTTCCGGTGATCCGGGGGCTGCGTTTACCGGAGCTGCAATGCAAAACATTTCACCCGACAGCACAACGACCTATCAGGTCACGGCTGCAGGAATTGATCCTGCATGTCCATCATTGGAAACCGTGACGGTATCCGTGCCGCTGCACCGCCTTGAACTTGCAGTCGTTGATGAATCTTGCGGAAGCCCGGGTGGAGCCTCAGTCACTGCACTGGGCGCAAACTCGGCTAGTCTGAGCTACGTTTGGTCTACGGTCTCCGGAAGTGGGATTGTTGCCGGCGATCAAAATCAAAGCGCACTTAACGGCGGTGACCCCGCCATCGACTATACCGTCACCGTCACGGATAACACATTCAACTGCTCCATTGACGAAACAATAAGTATCGGTGAAACCACAGGCCCAGAGTTCAACCTATCTTACCCAAACCCAGCCTGCGTCGGTTCATCGGTTAACGTGACAATAACCTTCACTGCAGGTCAAGGTCCGTTTGACGTGTGGACCACCACAACTCCAAACGGCACCTTCACCAATCCCGATTTCAACGACGTTGCCAGCCCTTATGTGTTTCCTATCACTATAACGAGCTCGGCAACCAATACGACCGACTTTGACATCCTGCTCATACGCGATGCAAACGGTTGTAATTCAGAGGCAGGAACAGTACCGGTACCGGTATCCATCAACAACCGACCGCTCGTGACAACCTCACTGAGTGCTACATCCGGCGCCACTGCGCTGACGGCTCCTATCGAACAATGTGTCGATGCCCCACTGGAGCTTGTGCTGGATCATAGCGATAACAACAGCTACAGTGTTGTTTACTCTATCAACAACGTCAACCAACCCGCCATTACAGTTGCCGATGGCGGCATCATCGATGTGCCAAACCCAAGCGTTGCCGGCACTTATACGTACGACATTGAATCAGTCAGTTACCTCGCAGCTCCACTGTGTCCCAGCACCGACGCGCAAAACAGCGTAACGGTCGATGTAGAGGTGATGGATAAGCCTACGGCAACCATTCCTGCAGGACCTGTAACGGCGTGCTCCGGCCTATCAGCCGTAATCCAAGTTACACTGACCGGAACAGGGCCCTGGACGATCGATTACACTCGCGACGGAATTGCTCAGGCGGCTATTACCGGCATCAACAGCAGCCCCTACATCATGACGCAAACAACAGGGGGAACGTATTGCATCACAGGGGTAACGGATGCTAACTGCAGCAATACCGTCACCGGAGAATGCATAGACTTCATCGTTATCACGGCACCGACAGTGGCTGACTTCACGGTGAATACCGTGGCGCCTCTCCCGGGCGGCGCAGGAACGGTGAATACCTGTGAAGGCGAACCCATCATTATTGAGGTCGACGCGGCGAATGTGCCGGCCGCTTCCGCTAATGGTGTCACCTATGTGTTTGCAGATGATCAAAGCTTAGGGTTTGGTGTCTTGGAAAATGAATCCGCCACCTATTTCGATGATCTCTTTGTGCCTACAACAAGCTTCACCCTGACGCTTCAAAAGATTTATCTGACTGCAACACCCGCATGCTCCACCATTGTGAATCTCGATATCGCAATCAACCTGCGTGAAGAAATTACCCTTTTCTCCGTTGATACCATATGCGATGCCCTTGCTGAAACGTATACCATCGAATACACCCTTGCCGACGGTGTCGCTCCCTATTCGACAGTTGCCGGCAGCGATGCCGGCAGTTTTGTGGCCAATGTGTTTACGACTGACCCTTTGCCCTCAGGCGGCGCCGGCGGCACATGGACTTTCCGTGACACCTACAACTGCAATCAGCTGATAGAAACAGACCCCGGCCATACCTGCCCGGTAACGACAGATGCCGGCGAAATGTCGAGCACTCCGATTGTTTTGTGTTCGACAACAACGCCGGGACAAGCAACCGCTACTCAACCTGCAACGGATCAGTACAACCTCGACGGCAATGATGCCGTGATGTTTGTGCTACACACCGACCCGAATAACATTCTAGGCAGTGAAATCGCGCGCTCTTGCGGCAATGCTGTTTTTGGTGATGCAGGCAATCCGCTCAGTTTCGGTGCTGCTTCCGGACCGAATACCGTTGTGAGTGGAACAACCTATTACATCTCATGTGTAGCCGGTAATAATGATGGTGCGGGCTGCGTCAACGAATTGCACCCCAACACGCGCTTCTCCGCTTCTAGTCAAGAAATTACCTGGTATGAAGCAGGCACCGCGGCGCTATCAGCTTTAGGGGTAACAGATGCCTGCTCAGGCCAAATTGTGACCTTGGATGTCGACTTCACCGGCGATGCACCGTGGACGTTTGTCTACAGCATCAACGGCACGAACCAACCGGCAGTAACGGTGAATCTGGCGAATCCATACACACTGAGCATTGGACAGAGCGGTACCTACACGTTAGTGTCGCTCACCAATTCTGCCAACAACTGCCCCGGAACGGTATCCGGAACTGAAACCGTCACTATCCATCCTGCACCGGCGGTTACCATGAGCGCCGATGCTACAATTTGTGGTGGAACTCAACACTGCTTTGACCTCGACTTTACTGCAGGAACAGAACCATTTACGCTTGTTGTCAATGTTCCGGGCGTTACAGCCAACGAGACCGTAAACGGCTTGCTGACCGCCGATCAATACTGTAATAATGCTGAAGGGTTGTATCAAATTCTTCAGATAACCGATAACTTCGGCTGCACCTCAACGCCAACTGCTCAAGCATCCATTGATGTTTATCCAACCGCCAATGCCGCCTGGATCGTTGCTACCGAAAGCTACTGCCCTAATGAACCTGCAATCACAGCTGAATTCCTCACTTCAGGAGATGGGCCGTTTGTTATCGACTTGCAAGGGCCGAACCCTGCCAATCCACCGGTAATCACCAATAACGAAATCACCATCGCTGAAGAAGGTGATTACACCTTGGTAAGCATTGAAGACGTTCACGGCTGCGTTGTTGCGCTGAACGACATCTTCCAAGCCGTTGAACTTACCGTACCTGTCGCTGATGCAGGCTTAGATATTGCCCAGTGTGCCGGCTTACCACTGACCATCGGAACTCCGGCAGAGCTGGGAATAACCTACAGCTGGTCGGGAACACAATCCATTCCTGCAGGCCAGAACATCGTGGCTCAACCGAATCTGACCATCAACAACATCGTCAATAGTCCTTACACCTACACACTGACCGTTACCAACGGCCAATGCGAAGACACAGATGACGTGGTGGTAACCATTCACCCTGTACCCTTTGTGAACATCAGCAGCAGCGATAACCTGTTGTGTTTCGAGGCGCCCAACAATGTTGCAACCATTACTGCTGTTGGACAACCTGCATATACCTATGCCTGGAATCCTTCACCATCCATTCTGGGTGCGCCCGACACTGACGTCATTGATGTGGATCCCGATGCCGACGAAATATTCACGCTTACCACCTCGGAAGATTTCGGAACAGTAGTGTGTTCGACGGTAAATGACGTTTCCGTCTTCGTTGGTCCTGAACTGGAGATTATCAATCTGATTTATCCGGATCAAATGTGCGCCGGTGAATGCATTGATGCCGGTGAAATTGAATTCGATCCGCAAGGAAATTTTGGTCCCGTAACAGCCACCATCGATGGCAACGACTTAACTGTCCCCATCTGCTTCGACGATCCGGAACAACATGAGCTTTTGATTATAGATGGAGAAGGCTGCGAAGCCACTGCTGATTTCACCATTACCGTTCGAGACGCAGAGGTGGTCATGATCAATACCGATCAAGTTTACCCATTCTGTTATGCCGATAACGACGGTTCAGTCTTGGGCTACAATCCCGAAGCAACACTCTACATCCTCAGCCAAAACGGATTCAATATCGACGTGCTCACTCAGTCGCCGTTTCTTTTTGAAAACCTCGCCATTGGTACATATGATGTCACCATGAACGTTCAGTTATCGAACGGACAGGTTTGTAGCAAAGACACCACTTTCTCTATTGAGGCTGACTCTCCTGAAATCTTCCTGGACGTTGATCCGCCGGCACAGTTGGGATGCTTCAACGAGGAAATAACCTTCACTGCTCAACCTTCGGGCGGAGTGGGGAATTTTACCACCAACTGGTTTGGCTGCGCTGAAATCACTCCTTGTCCACTCACCACCGGATCAAACATCAACATAGCACTCACGCAAGATACCGTTGTCTATCTCTACAGCACTGACGCTATCGGTTGTTCTTCCGACACGATTTCAGCTGTGGGTAGTTTATCCTCTCCGCCTTCGTTGCTCGTTCAAAATGGTATTGATACACTTGCCACCTGTCAATACGACTGTGAAGAACTCACGGCTTATGCCACCGGTGGCACAGGCGACCTCTCTGTTGAGTGGTATGTATTGGGCAGCGGCGCACCATTCATTGTTGCTGATACCGTTGAACGTTGCTTTGTGATTAATCAAATTGAGGCGTTTGAAATCCGTATGCTCGACGGCGGATGCGCTACAAGCTTATTGGTTGATACCCTCTGGGTAAATGTTCATGATACCCCCGAGCCCATCATGGATGCGGATGAGCCCGGCAATTGTTACCCCGACACCATTCGCTTCAGCTATTCGTTGCTTGACACCACCTACAACGATGTAACCTCGTGCGTGTGGAACTTAGGAAATGGTGCATTCGTGGAATACTGCGGCGATACAAACGTGGTCTACACTGCTGCAGGCCAATTCTTCCCGACGTTTACCATGACCTCTGAATTTGGTTGTGAAGCTACCGACACATTGAATAGCCCAATCATCATACGTGGATATCCTGAGGTTGATTTCACCTGGTCGCCCCAACCGGTTGATGTGCTCAACAGAGAAGTCCGATTCCAAAATCTGACTGACGGTGCAGATAGCATCTACTGGGATTTTTACAGCGCAGGCGAAAGCTCAAATCCGAATCCTTTCTGGACATTCCCCGATATTGAGACAACAACGCCCTATGTCGTTTGCTTAACAGCAGGAAATGAATACGGCTGCCTCGACACCTTATGCCAAGAGATTTATGTAGAGAATGTGCTTCAGGTATTTATCCCCAATACTTTCTCTCCTGATGGCGATGGCTTAAACGACGTCTTCCTGCCCGTTGTGAACGGTGAGTTAGATGGTTCTTATCGCTTCTGGGTATACAACCGCTGGGGCGACACCGTATTCTATACAGAGGAAGTCGGCAAAGCGTGGACCGGTGGATACGATGGCAATACCTACTACATACCGGATGGTTACTACCTCTGGAAAGTACAGGTCGAATCGCTAGAAACCGGCAAGCTAGAAACCTACTCCGGGAATGTGTTTATCGTTCGATAAGCTTTCGCTGCCGTTATTTTTTTCTTCGGTGGGCAACTTTTAACCTCGGAAATGCATCACCTCTTTCGCCGTGCCCTATGACCGACCAAGAATTAGCGATCAGATGCATGAAAGGGGACCGCTCAGCACAGCAGGCTTTGTGGAAATCCTACTCGGGTAAAATGTATTCAGTTTGCAGACGCTACTTCGACCGCGAAGAAGATGCGCAGGACGCTCTGCAGGAGAGCTTTATCAAGGTGTTTGGTCATTTGGATCAGTGGCGACAACAAGGACCGCTAGGTGCCTGGATTCGGAGAATCGTGGTGAATACGTCGCTCAACCTCGTTAAGAGCAGAGCGAATCAAGCTAACTGGATGGCCATTGAAGGCAAGCAAGACTTGAAACACCCCGATGCCGACGCCGTCGCCCGGCTGGGAGAAGAGGACCTTATAAAATTAATACAAGCGATGCCAACGGGTTATAGAACCGTATTCAACCTGTTTGCCATCGAAGGCTACTCTCACAAGGAAATTGCAGATGCCTTGGGTGTGACAGAAAACACATCCAAAACACAATATTTAAAGGCCAAAAACTGGCTAAAAAACAAGTTGGAACACAACACTACACACCACCTTGAAAAACACGGATGATACACTGCGCGAACAACTGCGCAACAAACTTGAAGCGTACGAAAGCCCCGTGCCCGATGCGTTGTGGCAAAACGTCGCTTCACAATTGCCACAAGCAAAATCCGGTGCCGGTAAGTTCAGCTTGGCAAAGGTCGCGGCCATTGTGGTCTCGGGAGCTATCCTGACCGCGACAGCTCTTCTCCTGCGCGAAGAGAAAGCCGAGGTGGCCGAACAACAACCCACGGCTCCAATCGAAACCACCACGAATGAAGCATCATCACAACCGATAATCGAAACACAACAGGTCATCGATTCGCTTTCGAATACACCAACACAGCAGCCCGTCACAATCAAGACCGATGGTAAATCACCTATTCAATTGACGGCCGGCAATCCTCCGACCGACGCTGTTGTTTCGACGGGCTCACCAACAACGCAGCCCGCAACGGTCGTGCACGATGTGGCACCGATCATCAGCGAAGCAAAGCCTATTTCAGCAGCGATTCCTTCCGAGTCACCAACCCAAGCTGACCCACGATTCAGCGTGATTGAAACAGATCAATCAGGGCTTTCCTTTTTCTTCATCCCGCAGCATACAAGCGCAACGAGCTACTCCTGGGCATTTGGGGATGGCGAAACATCCACCGAACTCAGTCCTTCGCACCATTATGATGAACCGGGCGAATACACGGTTGAGTTAACAATCGAAGGCGTATCCCAGGTCTTCCGTCAGACAATCAACGCTATTCCGAACGCACTCTTGGAGGTACCCACGATTTTCACCCCGAATGCCGACGGCAAAAACGACACCTTCGATGTAATGTCGCTCTCTCGCCATGTGACGATAGACGCTATGCGCATCTTTAATGCCGCCGGAACGCTTGTTTACAGCGGTGTAGGTGACAGCGCATGGGGTGGCGATGACATGCAGGGAAATCCGCTACCCGACGGCAACTACATCTATAAAATCAACGCAAAAGACCTTCGACAACAACCCGTTGAAAAGAGCGGCACGGTATACCTGCGACGATAAACAACGAAGTATATTTGCGCGAAGCAGTTTTTAAAACCAAAACAGCAATCAGCCCTTAACGATATCACACGCATGAAGA
>Ga0315899_10006918_pt1 | contig 12212 bp, 9 predicted proteins | sample LakEriMetagenome_2_FD_203518 | JGI IMG/M metagenome (GOLD analysis project Ga0315899, IMG submission 203518) | Freshwater fungal communities from buoy surface, Lake Erie, Ohio, United States - Buoy 4 MA112 | ecosystem: Environmental > Aquatic > Freshwater > Lake | place: USA: Lake Erie, Ohio... | reverse complement strand
CGATCATTCCTGATACTTCTTGGCAGCGCATTGTCACAATGATCGTTGTTATGACCGCCGGTACTTCTGTAATTATGTGGCTTGGTGAATTGATCACTGATCGCGGTATCGGCAATGGTATGTCGATTCTTATCTTCACATCGATCGCAGCCAGCTTCCCTGGTCAACTTTGGAGCATCAGAGTTCAAAAGGGTCTCTTCGCATTTATCGTTGTATTAGCCGTGGGTATTGCTGTAGTTGCAGCGGTTGTATTCGTTGAGCAGGCTCAACGCAGAATTCCGGTGCAGTATGCAAAGCGCATGGTAGGACGCCAGGCTTATGGTGGAACCAGCACTTATATCCCAATCAAGGTAAACCAGGCTGGCGTTATTCCAGTGATCTTCGCATCCTCACTTCTCTACATTCCATCTTTGATTGTTAACTTCACGAATAGCGAAGCGGCTTGGGCAGTTTGGATTTCTCGTAACCTAGTAAATGGCGACAACATTATTTATGTTGCTGCATACTCTGCGCTAATCATCTTCTTTACATACTTCTATGTTGCGATCACCTTTAACCCAGATGAGGTCGCTGACAATATGAAGAAGTACGGTGGATTTATCCCAGGTATTCGTGCTGGTCGCCCAACTTCTGAATACTTGCAATATGTTCTTTCTCGCATCACAGCACCGGGCTCTATATATCTTGCCCTCGTTGCGATTATCCCGATTGGTGCGTTGATCGTATTCGGCGCCACTCAGAACTTCCCATTCGGCGGAACAGCAATTCTGATCGTTGTTGGCGTTGGTCTTGATACTGCGAAGCAGATTGAAAGCCAATTGCAGCAACGCTCATATGAGGGGTTCTTGCGCTAATGCGTTTAATCCTGGTTGGACCACCAGGTGCTGGTAAAGGAACACAAGCTCAATTCCTCGCAGCGCATTACTCAATTCCGCATATTTCGACCGGAGATATCTTTCGCGCTAATTTAAAGGCCGGTACGGCGCTCGGTAATCAAGCAAAAGCCTTTATGGATCGCGGTGAACTTGTACCAGATTCAGTTACCAACGATATGGTTAAAGATCGCCTAACTCATGATGATCTTGCAAATGGTTTTTTATTAGATGGATATCCGCGTAATGTTGCACAGGCTGAAGTACTTCGTGCACACCTTGCAGAACGAAACATTCCTTTACATGCAGTGCTAGAACTATCCATCGCTCCTGAGGAAATCATTAAGCGATTGTCATCTCGTCGCACTTGCCGTGCATGCGGTGCACCATCAGAGGCGGGAGCCACAAAGTGTTCTTCCTGCAGCGGTACAGATTTGTACCAACGTGAAGATGATAAAGAAGAAGTAATTGCCCGCCGCCTAGAAGTTTATGAAGAACAGACTGCTCCAATTATCGCCTTTTACCGCGGCGAGGGAATTTTGCTCACTATTCCTGCGGTTGGATCAGTTGCAGAAATTACAGAACAAGCAATTACCGCGCTTAGTCGCCTTGCTTAATTAAGATATAAAAATGGCAATTCAGATAAAAACCCTTGACCAGCTAAAGGTTATGCGCCGTGCTGGCTTGGTAGTTGCCGAAATTCATCAACAGATTCGTAGCGCAGTAAAGCCTGGTATGACTACTAGCGCTCTGGATGCGATCGCTGCAGCCTGCATTAAGCGCAATGGGGCAACTCCCAACTTTTTAAACTATCACGGCTTTCCAGCAACTATCTGCGTCTCTGTAAATGAAGAGGTAGTTCACGGAATTCCTGGTAATCGCGTAATCAACGATGGAGATTTACTTTCTATAGATTGCGGTGCCATTGTTGATGGTTGGCACGGAGATGCCGCCTTTTCTGTAGGAGTTGGAACCGTTGATCCACAAGATCAGAAGATGATGGATGTTTGTGAAGAATCAATGTGGCGTGGAATCGCAGCTGGTCACCTTGGTGCGCGTTTAACCGATATAAGTTTCGCGATTGAGAGTTATATAGACTCGCAAGGTAAGTACGGAATCTTGCAGGAGTACGGCGGACACGGCATTGGTACAGAAATGCATCAAGAGCCACATATTCTTAATTTTGGAAAACCGGGAAACGGCCCCGAATTAATCGTCGGGATGGCCCTAGCGATTGAACCAATGATTACGCGTGGAACTCATAAAACTAAAGTTCTTGGAGATGACTGGACAGTGATCTCTCAAGACAAATCACGTGGCGCTCACTTTGAACATACTTACGCCCTCCTTCCTGACGGAAAGCCTTTTGTCTTGACCGCGATAGACGGCGGGAAAGAAAAGTTAAAATCGTTGAACATCGAAGTTTCAGATCTTCTCAATTGAGCTATTGGAACATAAGATTCACACATGAGCCAACAAGATCAAGTTGAGTTCACCCTTTGGTTACGCGATAACCAGAAGGCATTTTTACGCGCTGCCAAGGTAATCTGTTTTGATACTCAGAACGCTGAAGATGTCCTGCAAGAAGCTTTAGCTGATGTGTTTAAACGCTGGAAGAAAATCCGCGAACACGAAAATCCTGAAGCTTATTTAATGCGAGTAATGGTCAGCAAGCACGCTGATATGCGCCGCAAGTGGTTACGTCGCCAGCAAGAGAAAGAAACATCTTGGGATTTAGCAGAGAATATACGCGACTTAGTAGATCAGACAGATGATGTGACTCAAAGATTATTGGTTCAAGCAGCGCTTAAATCTTTATCTGCAGCACAGCGTGCGGTATTGGTTCTGATATATGAGCATGGAATGGTCCTACGTGAAGTTGCTGAAGTTCTACAGATTCCGATCGGCACCGCCGCATCACATTTAGCGCGCGGGAAAGCGGCAGTCGCTGCCTATGTTGAATTAGTTCCTGAACTTGAGAGATCAGCGAATCGAGAACTTCCAAATCGCAGCAGTGCAAATAATGAGATAGAGACGGTCATAGCGGAAGTGGTGGAAAAAAATGAGTGAAATCGATCCACTAATTAAGCGCGAGATGCAATGGATGGCGCTTGGCGTCCTAGAAAATCGTGATTTAGCCCCAGTGATAATTGCCCGCGTGCGGCAACAAAAAATTCGTCGTGCAATCTTTTCGGTATTTGCAGCTGTTGCAATTAGCGGAGTTAGCATTGGCGCATATGAATTTATTAATAAGCCAGTCGAGGTCCAATCAGTTCCTGGCAGTGGTGTTACTGGAAGTAACTCAAATACGCAGCCTGAAATAATCGGCCTACAATCTGATTACCCAGTTACTTGGGAACAGAGCGTTGGCGATCTCGGTGCCATCAGCGGTGCAGGTGGTATTGGCGATACCCTCGGTGGATTGACGGCGATCGGTTTAAAGATTTCTTGGGAGCGGTGCGGTCAAGGCCAATGTCCTGTTACTTGGGTATTGAACCTAAAGAACAACACACAAGATTTGATTTCGACTGCGCCATCGCTTGGTATCTTCACCGGCCATACGCCATTGGTTAGCGACTCTCGCCCAACCACGGTCTTGCCAGGTGGAACTGCACTTTTGGTCTATAGCTTCCCTGAGTTCAAAGATTCTCTGCCCACTTCTGCGCGGGATACTTGGCAGTGGAACTGGTACCTGGCTCAACTCCGTTAGGAGTCTGAGCCGACTAAAGGGCTCAACTCCGCTAGGAGTATGAGCCGACTAAAGGGCTCAACTCCGTTAGGAGTCTGAGCGTAAAGACTCTGTTTTCACCCCCCCAAGAGCGCATAAATTGGTCCCCGAAGTACGGTGAGTACTTCGAAGCCATACCTGTGGCTTCGCCTATCTCTATGGGGGAAATGTGAAAAAGAAACTAATTGCCGGGGCATCGTCCCTAGCTCTACTAGCGGGGCTGATCACGGTTGCTAATCCAGCAAGTGCAGCAACTATCCGCTTACCTAAAACTCCAATGAATGCCTGCATTGTTCAAAACAGCATTTATTGCATCGAATCCGTCTCTCTTACAACGGGTTCAGGGCAAAAGATTCCATTAACTTATGTGCAAAGCGGACAAGACGTTCCTGCTAAGAAGACTCCAACAGATTTCTTTGCACCAGTTGCCAAAGTTGTAAAAGGCAAAGTCGAATGGAATGACTGGTGGATGTCGCAATATCAGCGCGACGTTCTAGTCTCAGGAAAGATGGTTGTCCTTGATGGTTCTTCATTGATGGGAACACCAAATCACCCTGAGCAAGGTGCAAAATACGATCCAGTTAAAAAGACTTTTGATATTAATAAGCCTTTAGATTCGTATGCATACCCACAACAATGTTGGGATAACGCAACCAAGACTTCTACCGAAAAGACATTTGGAGAATGCTTCAAGGGAAGCACAATCTTCATGCTCGATAACGAAGTTCGCTTTATCTGGTTCAACCAAACGGCAGCAGAGGCTGCAAAGCAGGTTATTAACATGACATCAAAGGACACCACTTGGGTCGACCTTTCAGAGCTATCTGCTCTGCAACAACGTCCGGTCCGCGGCACAACTTATGATGCAACAACTAAGACATTTAAAGAGACAGAAGGAATAATTATTCCTATCTGGGTAACTCGCGATGCTCTAGTAAATGGTTGGGCTGTCGCAGGTACTGCTGCTGCAGTTCCAGCAGCAGCTGCCCCAAATGCACCTGCTGCATCAACAGATACCTCAACAGCCGCAGTTTCAACTTCAACATCAGTTGCACCTATGGCACCAGATGCATCAACAATTGTGGGATCACCAGCTGAGGCTGGACGAGCTCTTGCGGGTCGTTGGACTCACCCAGATTGGCAAGGCTTAAACCTTGGCGCACTTGGCTACGACGGTCTCTATGTCGAAGCAAAGACACCTAATGAGTTTGTATCAAGCATGCTCTTTGTAGATGTTCTTCCAACACTTACTGGCGCTGATAAGAGAACAAATCTCGCTGGTCAGGTAGGAAACAAGAGCTACGCAGTAAGCCTTGATTCAGATATCACAATCACAGTGAAGGTCCGCATTGGAGAAATGCAGACTGGTGTAACAGTTGCTGTCGGTACCGACATTGTCGTAACCCCACAACCAGGTGGCGAATACAACGCGATCTCAATCACCGGTAGCCCTGTGACAGTCCCTCTTGCAAAGAATAGAAAAGATTGCGAGGGCGAAACTGGTGTTTCAAAGGCTAATGTCCGCCAATTCCAAATGATTGCAATGGCATCTAATGACGATACTTCAGGATTTGGTGTCGAAGGCACTTCTGGTGGAATGTACGTTGGCTCTAACGGTGTCTGCGAACTCTCAACTCCAGTATGGAGCGAAGAGAATAAGGAATTCACCTGGCGAGTAGCAGCTCCTCACTTTGCACCAGATGGTGTCACAGTAAATAGAGGCTTCTACAAGGCGGTAATTCCTGTAAAGGATGCTGCACTTCTTTGGGGTCTCACTAATCCAAACGATGCAGCAACTGCTCTAGTTGTTTCACTTACAACTGAAGCTGGCGGAACCGCAGCTTCACTCAAGAGCGTAAGCGTCAAGGGTGGCAAGATCATCATTGATGTTTCCGGCTTTGAGTACTCACGTCCAAAGCTCAAGATCGGTATCAAGAAGGGTTATAAACCTTCTACCAAGATCTTGAACAAGACCACCATCACCTGCATAAAGGGCAAAGCTGTCAAGAAGATAACAGCGGTCAAGCCAGCATGCCCAGCGGGTTACAAAAAGAAGTAGTTTCTTAGCTTCTTCCTTATAGAGGATAGAGGGCAATCCGTTCTCCGTATCGTTAAGTGATTAGCGATACGGAGAACGGGCTCCTCAATTCTCAGCAAAACTCAATTACTCTGAACCGGGGATACTTTGAAACGCAAAAGCAAGTTATTTGTACTGCTAATCGCAGTTGCGCTCTTCTCCCCAACCCTAGCTCATAGCGCAGATACGATTCCAGAACAGTGGGTATCGATACCCGCTCCTGGAGCCGGTTACATTGGATACGAAGCAAATGAGACTGCTTTTGCAAATACTGAAGCATCTACTTGGATTAATTTCACCTCAGATAACGGCAAAGCAGATGGCAAAGTTACAAAGGTCGCTATCTGCAATACTGGCTTAGAAGATGGATGTACATATTCGGTTTATTCCTACTATCGAGCAGTATTGCCTGTATGCGCCGACGCATTAGACATTAACTGTATTTCAGAGATTTTTGCCACCGATCCAAACGGTACAAAGTTAGCTGTTAGCTCTGCAGCTGTTTTTCCAGAGAATAATCCACAAGCCTTTGCTGGCAATAAAGCGCTAAATGTTCCGCGCGGATCAGGTGCCGCACTTGTTTCAATTGCTGGCGCGCCACATGCCGGCGGCGATAAGTACCTGATAAAAACTACTCTCTCCGCAAAGCGCACCGACGATCAAACAACTTTTCAAGCCCCAAGACTTTCAGCTTCGATTACTGCAGTGAAAATAATTGAGGGCGACTTCTTTGACCTTGCGACAGAGACCAATACCGCAAAATATGATCGCGTTGGTCGGATCCAAGTTGGTACCACTCAAACTAAACAAGGACTGGATCCAAAACTTTCTAAGCTCTGTGTCGCAGTCTCAACGACTCAATGCGCTATGCCATATTCAATGCCTAAAGAAATTTCCTTTGGATTTTCGCTTCGTTTAAATACAAATCTTTCCGGTTGGCTACACGGGCGCATGAAGAACGCAGTTATTGATTACAAAACCGTTGATGGCATTACCAGTCTTACAGTCAATGCAAACCCGATTGCAGTTCCAGTTGTCGATGTTTGGAGCAAGAGCGACGACCTCTCTGATGCACACGTGGCAGCTTATCTAGGGCAATTCTGGGGTGGCGAAGCGATGCACTACCCACTTTCTAATGAGACAGGTGGACTTCCAATCACCGATGCGGAAAAAACTCGTGAAGGAATGAGGAATATTTCCTTTAAACACATCAACGGAGGCTTCTCTAAATCGTCAATGGATAACTTCTTACTTTGGCTTCCAATCGCTAAAGATAAAGCTGCCGCAATGCCAACGCAGTGGCGCTTGGGAACAATGACTGATAATGGTTTTGGTCCAGTGCGCGAATGCCTCGATAAGGAAAAGTCTCTCGCTGGCGTAGTCACCACTAACTCAACGATGTACATAGATGGTCCACCGGTATTTGAAGGTGGAATGTTGGACTACAAAGTTGCATCTACCCACTATGAAGCCGATGGAACAACGCTCTTTAAGGGAACATATGAATTAATTATGTCTTCAACCGTCGCGCGCTGCATTTACAAATTTACATCCGCACCAATAAGTGCAACCGTCTCAATTACATCAGAAAACGGTGAAGCGAATACGGCAACGACCGTTATTAGCGAAAAGAACGGATGGTTAAAGCTCGGTGCTTATGGCTTTACATTCTCATCCCCGACGGTGCGCGTTAAGTTATCGCAAGAAGCTGTGAAGCCGGTGACTCTGAAAAAGACAACAATCACTTGCACCAAGGGCAAAACCACCAAGAAAGTCACGGCAGTAAAGCCAAAGTGTCCAGTTGGATATAGAAAGAAATAAGTTATGAGAAAAGTAATTACAGTGCTAGTTGCACTTTCTTTCATAATGACAGGTGCATCAAATGTCGATGCTGCCATACCTTCGGTTGGAGATCCCGGTCGCTTCTGGTCGGTACCAAATGATGCTGATCGCGGTCAGTTCATTATGAGATTCCTTGATACACCTCCATCTGAACCTGGATCTATGTTGATTCCAAATACCCTTATTCCTCGTTATAGCGACATAGATCCCACTTGTGTGAATCTTAAAGATGCAAAATGTGCGTCAGGCAATGTTGGATATCAAGCGGTGATTCCGTTGTGTGTTGGACCGAGTGATGTAAATTGCACGGAAGAAGTCGGAATTATCGATGAATCTGGAAAGAAGACCCCTGCCCAATTTGATCGTTATTTCCCATTAAAGGCTCAGAATCAATTTGAAGGGGATCCGCAGTTCAAACTCCCTAGTGGAGTTGCGGGTAGTTTGTTTTCGCTGCCTGCTGCGCCACATGATGGTGGAAATTCCTACTACTTATCGGTGCTGATGAAGGGTGGCGGTTCGAATTTAAACTCAATTCAACTCTCAGACTTTTCAGTGCAACTTTCTCCAGTGAAATTAGAAGCCGCTGGCACTCCTTGCACTAGTGACGATTGTAGGGATACTGGATGGAGTAAATTGGGACCAAGAGCTGAAAACTACAAACCAGATAAAGAGGTATGGGTCAATCAGGGTCCCGGATTTACAGGGTTAAACTATTGCGTAGCAACATCTGACCGAGAAGGACTTTGTGCGCAGCGATATGCATTTCCTGCCGGGTTTAAATATTATGTAAAAGTACGAACTCAACAGCTACCTGCAGGCTGGCTACACGGACGTATTGCCGAACCTGATATTCAAATAATGCAGCAATCTGGATCATCAATAATTGAAATGCAAGGCATTCCAGTGGCTGTCCCAGCCGTATACAAAATGTATCGATATGAAAACATGCCACAGACTTTAAAGGATCAATACGATGTTGCTACAGGTGGATACAAGAAAGATCCGAATTTCTTACAAAATCCGTCCACTTATGTGCAAGGTGGCCGCACCACAGAATCAACCGATCCGCTCCAGAGAAATAACATTTATTTACCAACTCCATTTTCCAAGGAAGGAATGGAGCAGTTAAATCTCTGGCTTCCGTTCGTAGAAGACAGGGCGACGGCATCTCTTTCCTATTGGTCAGCGCGCACTTTGAGCCCCGCCGAAATGGAAGGGTCCAGTCAGTGTTTTCAAGATAAAAAGAGCGTAACTGGCATTGTTACAACAAATGCAACACAGTATTCGGCAGGTCCACCAGCCTTCAATAAGAAAGAAGGCACCTTGAACTATCAAGTCTCTGCCCCACATTACTCACCTGATAAGAGTGAGTTCAAGGGAAGTTATGACTTGGTCATGCGCTCTGATGTGGCACGATGCATTTACGGATTTTCAAAAGCTCCAATAAGTGCAACACTCGAGGTTACAAGTAGTGATGGAACTCCGCAGATAGCGACAACAGTGATTGGTGAAAAGAATGGCTGGGTTTATCTGCGCGCGAAGAACTTCGGTTTCTCTGATCCAATCATTAAGGCAAAGTTAAGCCAAGAACCAGAGGTTGTAGTTACTCCGACTCCTACAGCAAAACCAACAACTGCAAAAAAGACAACAATCACTTGCACCAAGGGCAAAACCACCAAGAAAATCACTGCGGTAAAGCCCAAGTGTCCGACAGGGTTTAAGAAGAAATGAAATTGAGAAAAGTTGCCTCATTGGCTGCCTTGTTATCTCTCACAATCGGTTTAATTCTTCCTGCTGGAGCAGTAGAAACTCCCGAGGAGCAATGGTTTTTGCCTACACCGGGCACAACGGGGGGTTTGGAACTTCAAAGTATTACAATTCAAGAAAATCTTCAGATAGCGGAAAATACCTCCTCACTAGCTGCGTTAATTAATCAAGCAAATCCAGAATCTAGATATTGCAAGACAATCTCAGATGAGTTTTGCGGATCAGCGATAGCAATGAATTTTGATGCGATTCTTCCTATCTGCGTAACGGATGCTGCGACAAATTGCATAGTCGGTATTTCTGCTATTTCAGCATCAGGTGAAGAGAAGTTTGGAACATATGTCCGAAACTTCCCTGAATCTGGACATACTGACTTTCCCGCCGCCCCAGAACGAAATCTCCCGCAGGGAAGCACGCCAAGTCTTTGGAAGATTCCTGGCTTACTTCATGGGGGTAACACTGACGAATATTTAATCAATTTCACTCTTCGCGGGAATGTCGGAAATAACAAAGATAATTTCAGTTTCAATGGGTATTCATCATTCATATCTCCGGTGACAATTAAGTCAGGTCAATACGGAAGATTCGAGAAGCGAGACGGACGCGGCAAAGATCAAGTGGAGTGCGTTAAATTAGCACTGGCGTGCGGCAGCGAAATGTTAGGTCGAAGTATCGATGAGACTAAAATTTGTGCATCAATTGAAGAAGGCGCGTGTGCGCTGAAGCAAGCCTTTCCGAGTGGATATAGATTTAAGTTTAAAGTCCGACTTAGCGTTTCACCTACAGGATGGGTACATGGAAGGTTGAAAGCGCCTGAAGTAGTTATCTCAAAGACAAATACAGGAATAGATTTAACTGTTGAAGGTGATCCGGTCGTCGTGCCGGCAATTGGAGTTACTCAACCTTATGCATCGCTTCCCGACAACTTGAAGGCTTTTTACAAAGGTCAGTTTGGCGGTTCATATGGTGGGCAAGGGCCAACAGGACGTCGAAACCAAATATCTCCGCCTGCGCCTGATCGCGAAGAAACTTTCGCTGAGTATGCGCTCTGGAAAGATTATGTAAAGGATAAGGCGAATGCGTCTCCAAGTAATTGGACTGTCAGAACTCTTGATGTTCCTCGTAATTCTGCGGAGTGCTTTAAAGATACTTCTAGGTTCATTGGAGTCGTAACTACTAATGCAATGATTTATTCAGGTGGACCTCCATCTTTTAACACAAAAGAGGGCACCCTGGAATACAAAGTTGGATCACCGCATCTCACTTCTAAAGGTGAAGTATTTAAAGGAACTTACGATTTACAAGTGAGCTCCGAAGTCGCTCGCTGCTTGTACAAATTTACAAGTGCCCCTATCCAAGCGAGTATTTCAATTGTTAATGACTCTGGGGAAAATAGCATTGCTACGACTGTTGTGAACGAAAAGAATGGCTGGCTGCGTTTAGCCGCTTATGGATTCACATTCTCCACTCCTACCGTGAAGATTAAGTTAAGCCAAGAGCCAGAGGTTGTAGTTACTCCGACTCCAACGCCAACAGCTTCAAACAAACCAGTGGTAAAAAAGGTTACAATTACCTGCATCAAGGGGAAGACCAGTAAAAAGGTAACTGCGGTAAAGCCAAAGTGCCCGACCGGGTTTAAGAAGAAGTAGAGGATATTGTGGGAATTTTTCGGACTCGCTTTTTTCAGACCTTTATCATTATTGCAATTGCCTACCTCGGAATTGTTGTATTGATCTCGCAAAGTCCGGCAGATGATGCTGAGGCGATTGACGAGAAGTTGATTTCGATGAGTTCGGATAACCGACTTGAGCTGTTGGTGCAGATTACTGGTGTTAATCCGCTCGAAGGCACTGCTAATGCACGGGTATTGCCGTGGCCAAATTCTGATGATGTCGGTTTTCGTTTGAAGAGCGGATGGGTACCAACTCAAGATGTTGACCTGATTGTTGATTCGGTCATTGGCGCAAGTAATGGTGGAAGTAATACCTACAGTTTCAAGAAAGATATCCCGACTGGTGGTTTTGATGTTCAAATAGATGAACAACCAGGGGCAGGTGCGCGCTCCGATGTTGGCTGGTATCCAATGGATAAGTATTCGTTTGAGATCCCAATGAGTGCGATCGGTACGTTAGAAAATGGCGATCAAGCAACTTTAAATATCTTGCCCCTTGATTACACCAAGAAGATCGATACCTTCGACATTCATATGGTGCATGGTCTCTGGAATGACGCCTTCACAACTGTAAAAATGGATGATGCCAAGTCATTTGAAATGGCGGTCGATGAATTTAATAATGGCCAATCTTCTTCAGTATTTGAAGCGGTGCGCTCGAACTCCACAAAGTTGCTTGTATCAATAATTTTATTGTTGATGATCACAGCGATGATTTCAGTAACGATAATGACTTATATGGTGGTTACCGGAAGTCGACCACCAACGCTGTCATCTCTTACTTGGGCTGCAGCTCTAACTTATTCTCTGATCTCACTGCGCGGCTTGATGCCGGGTGGCCCACCGATCGGCATATTCGTCGACAAGATCATCTATTTCCCATCGCTGATCGTGACCCTGGTCTGTTCGCTCTGGGTCTTGGTCACTTGGGTTCGCCGCGAGGATTTCCAGAGCTAAAACCTCCTTTTCGCCCGAAGAATTGGGCGTGTCTTGGGGGTCCAATAGGGGCGATTTTGCCAATTTCCCTTTATAAGGGGAGTGGCTTTAGACTGCACCTTCGCGCCTGGCGAAAATCCTGAGGGTTATTGGTGGGTGCAACCGCGCTCGCAAACGGGCGTGGGTTCAATTTGAAACAGAAGTGGGTATTAGTGGCTAGCAAAGATGGCGCCATCGAGATCGAAGGTTCCGTTGCAGAAGCTTTACCTAACGCAATGTTTCGCGTTGAACTAACTAATGGGCACAAAATTCTTGCGC
>Ga0315899_10006917_pt1 | contig 12212 bp, 9 predicted proteins | sample LakEriMetagenome_2_FD_203518 | JGI IMG/M metagenome (GOLD analysis project Ga0315899, IMG submission 203518) | Freshwater fungal communities from buoy surface, Lake Erie, Ohio, United States - Buoy 4 MA112 | ecosystem: Environmental > Aquatic > Freshwater > Lake | place: USA: Lake Erie, Ohio... | reverse complement strand
GTCCGTGCAAAGCGAAACATGCCTGGGCGGCGGGCTCAGGGCCCAGGCAGGCGCAACCAGTGCAATCGGCCGCTGGCGTCTCCGGCTACCAGGGTTGGGGGAGCGGGCAGGAAGGCGAGGGCGGTGATGGCGGCATCGGCTATGAATTGCGGCTGGCTAGATTTGGGGTTGGCGGTGGTTGGGTTCCAGAGCTTGATGGTGTGATCCCAGGTCCCCGAAGTGAGCTGCTCGCCGGGGAGCACCGCCAGGGCGTTCAGCGTGCTTACACGGATGGGAAGCGGGTGCAGCAAGGCTTCGGAAGCCAGGAGGCTGGCCGTGAGTGGCTGAGAGGCGCCAGCCTTCTGGAGCTGGGTGATGGCCTGGTCGCGCAGGCTCGACGCCGGCAGCGACGGTGGACCCGCCCGGGGGATCCGTGGGCCAGCGGGCCAGGTGCTGGGATGAGAGTTGCTCTGGCTGGGCCGCCAAAAAGTGGGAGGCGTTGCGAAGCACTCGGCGCGATCGTTTCAACCCAGCCTGATTTGAGCGGTGGTCAAACTCCCGCTCCAGGTCGGCGGTACCGCTGGCGTTGAGCTTGGCCTGCAGCCAGGGGTAATCCAGCAGATTGCTATCGGCAGCTGTGCATCGCCCTGAAGCCCAACGATTCAGCATGGATATCGCTACCGATTGCCCTTAGCCCCCGCCCCCCCACGCAACATCACAGCACTGGCTACCCACCAACCGCGCCCGCCCGTCTACCCTTCCCCCGAATCACTCGTTCTCGGCGCAACTTGCCATGGGTTTAGGCGAGAACAATCCTTGCCGGGTGTTCCTCTCCCACACCTCTGAGTTCCGCAAGTATCCCAGCGACCGCACCTACCTTGCGGCAGTGGAGAGCGCCGTATCGGCAGCTGGCCACGTGATCGTGGATATGCGGGAGTTTGCCGCCAGCGACGCGGCGCCGGCCCAGGTGTGCCAGGCGAAAGTGCGGGGTTGCCAACTTTATCTGGGCATCTTTGGCACCCGTTACGGCTCGCCAGTGCGGGAACGGCCGGAGGTTTCATACACAGAGCTGGAATTTGATACCGCCTCCGATCCGGACCATCCCCTGGAACGGCTGGTGTTTCTGCTCGACCAGGAGGCGGAAAATCTTGGTATCCCGGCCAATTGGCTGAATGATCCACTCCACGGGGTGCGCCAACAGGCCTTTCTGCGGAAGGTAAAGGAAGCCGGCCTCACATTGCAGACCTTCCGCAATCCCGACGAGCTTGCCCGATTGGTAGAGCGCAGCCTGGCGGAATGGCAGCAGCGTGTACGGGCCAGGCAAGCTGCACTGGCCCGTACACGGCAGGCAGAAGTGATGGGGCAGCAGGGCCAGAAGGACGGCGCCCGCTTCGCGGTGGGATTCTCCTTCGCCGGCGAAGACCGCGCTCGGGTCGCCCCGCTGGCAGAAGAGCTGGCGCGACGCTGCGGGCTTGAGCGGGTGCTGTACGACCGGTTCCTTGAAGCCGAGCTGGCCCGGCTTGATCTGGATGTTTACCTGCCAAAGCTTTACCGGGACGATACGGAACTGATCGTGGTGCTGCTCAGCCCCGACTATCCAAACAAGCGGTGGTGCGGGCTGGAATGGCGCTGGATTCGCCAGCTAGTCGTCACAGTTGCCCAAGAGCGAATCATGTTGCTCCGGGTGGGAGATCCAGGCGACCTCTCCGAGCTGGGTATCTTGGCCGGCGATGGTTACATCGATGTGACCGCCCGGCCCGCCACCGAAATAAGCGCCCTCATTCTGCAACGGATGTCGCAGCAGGGGATCCGGATTCCGGAGGCGGTTGATCCAGGGGTGATCGCGGGTGAAGTAGGCCTAACACCCTCGCCCTCGCCCTTGGTCGCGGAAACGGCTAATCCCTTTGGCGATCGGGGTTGCATCCGTGATCCTGCCCGCTTCTTTGATCGTGAGGAGCTGCTGCGGCGCATTTTTGAGGAGTTGGGCAAAGGTTCCAGCCTGTCCTTGGTGGGTGAGACGCAGATCGGTAAGTCTTCCCTGCTGGCCATGATTTGCCATAAGGGGCCAGAGACCCTCCAGCTGCCGCCCGAGCAGTTCGGTTTGCTCGACATGCAGGGAATTGGAAATGAAAACGAGTTTTTTGAGGCTCTTTGCGAAGTTTTGGCGTTGCCCCAAACCCTGCAGGGCTGGCGGCTCGGGCGTGCCTTGCGCCAACGCGGCCAGCGCTATGTGGTCTGCCTCGATGAAATTGAAAAGATGGTCAATCCGCACAGCTTTCCCGGTGAGGCCCGCACGCAATTGCGCTGGTTGGCCAACGGATCAGAAACCCCCCTCACCTTGGCGATTGCCAGTCGCTCGCCGCTGGAAAGCCTTTTTGATGACAATCCCCTCGTCACATCTCCCCTGGCTGACCTGTGCCACACCTTGCCGGTGCCCCCCTTTTCATTGGCCATTACACAAGAGTTTTTGCGACAGCGACTTAAGGGAAACGCGATTCAGTTCAATTTGGCGGATGGCGAACGGCTCCATCAGCAAACCAAGGGCCATCCCGCCAGGCTGCAAGCCGCCGCCGCAGAGCTCTATCGCCAGCGCACCGGTATTTGCTGACCATGCCCACCTTTACCACCTATCCTGGCAAGCTGCCCAAGTGTCTCAATCCATTTAATTGGCGCCATTATTTTTTGGTTGCTTATTGGGTTTTCTTTCGGCCAACGGCGCTGAAGTGTTATCTCTATCAGGCTGATCCGGAGCTTTATCGGGGTGCCTCAGGTAAGGGAATTGGCGCTGCATTTGCGCTACCTGCCTATCGCAATTTGATCATTGTGGCGTTGGGATCAACGGTTTTGCTCCTGAGCATTTTGAGTGCATCTATGATGCTTCTCCAGAGTCATCCTCAGGCGGAAACGATCAGCTGGGGTGAGTCTGCCATGTGGGTGGCCTTTTGGATGGCCTCAGGGATGGCCTTCGGGTTGGTCCAAGGGGTGTCCTATGAGGTGGCCAATGGGGTGGCCAGAGGAGTGGCCTCCGGGGTGGCCTTCGGGGTGGCCTTCGGGGTGCTCGGAGGGATGACTTTCGGGTTGGACGGAGGGATGGCCTCCAGGATGGCCTTATGGATGGCCATTGGGGTGGCCAATGGGGTGGGCTTTGGGGTGGCTTATGGGGTGGGCTTTGGGGTGGCCATTGGGGTGATCAGTGGGGTGATCAGTGGGGTGATCGATGGGGTGGCCATTGGGGTGATCAACGGGGTGTTCAACGGGGGGGCCTTAGTAGTTGGCAGTCTCCGGCTGCCCTTATACATCCTGCAGGGCGGGGGATTTCTGAGAGCCCCCTGGCGGGGTTTGCATCCACTCTGGTGGGATGAATTGGCCGTGCTGCCTTTTCTGCAGAGCGAGGTGGCGATTGCCCAAGCCTGGCGAAGCGGAGAAGAGGGAGGCTTGCGGCGACTCGCGCAACTCACAGCCAATCCCTTTCAACGCTGGGTGGTACAGCGAGCCCTCATCGCCCGCCTACACGATGGGGCCGCACCCATCCACTTCCTCTACAGCCTCTTTCAAATCAAGGAGCTGGATGCCTTTGCCATTGACCCATTAACAGAAAACGATTGGCAAGAAATACCATCCGTCCGGCAGATCTATCTCAGTGAGCTGGCAAACGTTTGCTCCATCCGCCTCGAACTTGGGGCTAATTGGGTTTCGTCTCTCAACCAATCTCTGAGTATCAAGGTCTCATCACCCCTGGTCGATCTGGCCTGGATGCTTCATGAGTTGGACGGGGGCAATGCTTTCAGTGGTCTGGGCAGGGCCTTTGTCATTGGTCTCAGCGGTGGTGCGACAGAAGACGATCTACCAGACGGCATTGTGGCCTGGTGGCTTCAACACTTTGCCCGGTGCATTGCTTCCAGCGATGGCGCGACAGACGACGCTCTTCCAGACGACATTTTGCCAGGCGGCCCTCTGCCAAAGGATGTTGACCCGGGCCTGGTTGACACTCCTTTCCAAAGTTTGTTGGCCTACCCCGGGGGCGAGGAGCTTCAACGCAGTTTTGGCTGCATGGCGTTTTGCCTGGAGGCCACCTCCCTGGCGGAACTCGCCAACGGCGAGGCCTGGTTTCAAGGCCTGCCCGCCGCACGAGAGGCCATCCGCCCGCCTGTTATCGAAGCCCTGGGGCGCTTCGCGCACATCCGCCAAGACATCACCGTGTCTGAGGTGGCCTCCAGCCGCGTGAATCAACTGGCCGCCCTGGGCAGAGCGATCGAAGGATTGGAAGAGCTCAGGGTGTTCATCGCGCGAGAGGTCTGGTCGCCGGAACAGGTTATGCTGCAAATGATCCTCCAGCGCTGGCGCAGCCTGGTGAGCGGGGCCAGCGGCCGTCTTGGCCAACAAGTGTTGAGCAAGCGGGTGGCGAATCCCTACGTGGCGGGAAACCCGGTGACAGGGCGATTGTTTGTGGGACGGGATGACATCCTGCGGGAACTGGAGGAACTGTGGTTGTCGCGAGGGCAGGTTGATTCCGTGGTGCTGTTCGGCCATCGCCGCATGGGCAAATCCTCCATCCTCAAAAACCTGCCCGCTCGCCTAGATTCCACCTACAATCGGGTGGTTGACTTCAACCTTCAGCAAATCGGCACGGTATGCAGCACCGGTGAGCTGTTGCATGCCCTGGCCCTGGAGATGCGCGACCACCTGCCCGCCAACGGTCTCAAATCTCCTGCCGTACCGAATCAGGAAACGTTTGAGGCCAACCCCAACCGCACCTTCAGCGACTGGCTTAAAACCGTTGCCCCCTTGATGGTCCAGCATCGCTTCATCGTGGCGATCGACGAATACGAGCTGCTGGAAGCGGCCATGGCGGAAGGCCGCATCGACGCATCGTTGACGACCTATCTGCGCAGCGTGATCCAATCCACCGACTGGTTTGTGCTTGTACTAGCCGGGCTTTACTCCTTGGAGGATAAATGCCACGACTATTGGCATCCACTCTTTGCCAGCATCAAGCCACGCAAAGTCAGCTTCCTTTCGCCTGCCGCCACGCGGCTTTTGCTCTGTCAACCCTCCGAAGATTTCCCCCTTAACTACACAGCAGACACCATTGAGGAGGTGGTGCGCCTGAGTAATGGCCAGCCCTATCTCGTGCAATTGATCGGCCAAAACCTGGTGACCCGCTTCAACCGCCAGGTGTTTGAACTCGGCCAGGACCCAGAGCGGCCCATCAGCCTGGATGACTTATTGGCTGTGATTGACTCACCCGACTTTTTTCAGGATAGCTCGCCTTATTGCAAGGCCATCTGGAAGCTTGCGGCTGATGCCCCCCTCGGCCAGCAGGTAATTCTCAAGGCCCTGGCCCACGAGAGTAAAGACCTCCAGCAACTGATCGCCGAGACCGGGCTCTCAGAAGATGCGGCCAAGGAAGCCCTAAGCACCCTGACTGCCCACGATGTGGTGCTGCACCTTCCCGACACTCAGCGCTACGGCTTCACGGTGGAGCTGATGCGCCGCTGGGTTTTGCATACCAATATTCTGCAGCAATGAAACTTATCTAAATTTTACCACGGCGCATTTTACAGGTTGGCAATTAATTTTTGAATTTCTTATGCCATATTGGTATATTTCTGATAAAGCGACAACCTAAGTCACTCAGTTACTGTCGTCTTACTTGGGGGTTACTGAATAAAGCAACCTGCCAGGCAGCTTGATTAAAGCTAAGCGCCAGGCGATAGAGAATGAGTTAGCTTGACTATGCAGTGATCATTAGTCAGCTTGTAACAAGCAGCTAAATGTGCATAAGCACTATCCATGAGGATAAGGGCGTCGTCGATGCGTAAAACCAAGCAGAGAAAAAGCAAAAAAGAGGCGGAGAAGACTCCGGATGTATACGGCAAATATTACCAGAACTGCCATCGAGATTGAGGTTTCTGCACCTTTCGCAAGTCGAGCCATGATCAGCCTGAGCGAATACTTCCGCTTCCCTGAGCCAAACATACCCTCAACTTCCACTCGCCTGCGTTAGTCTTCATTGAGCTGCCGCTTCTGGTTCTCATTGATCTCCGTATATTTCGGAGCCCTCCCTAATCTTTTGCCTCTTAGCCGTATGTTGACTCTCGTGCAGGGGTTTCTATTCTTGACATTGATGTAGATTCTCTCGGGGCATTAACCGTATTCTTGTTTATACTTTATGGCTTGTGGAATCAAATCCTCAGATTCAGTGTAAGGTTCCCAGCCAATTCTATACAGGAAGGCGTAACCGTTCCGCACAGGAGCAATGATCTACCGCAAGCGGAAACCCTGCGGGCTAGGGAGCCGATTTCAAAGTGGCTCTAGCCTTGCCAAGAGCGATAAGTGGTTCATGTCGCTTAACCAAGTTCACAATACGCTCGAGTACGCTACGCGTATTGTTGTAGAGTAAAATGCTTTGCTGGCGGTATAGTTAGCTAGTCACTAAATGTTTCAGTCACCAATGAGTCGTGAGATCTGAAAGCCTTGCCCCAAAAGCGATCAAGGCATCAATGGCATCTAGATTTCGCTGCAGGTATTCGAGAGCCCCTTCGTCAGGAAAGTTGTCATTCCTTAACTTCCTTTTCGACAGCTTGAAAAATGCTAGCCCCTGATTAGATTCATATTGGTCTGGTGGGTTGTTGACCCACACTAATACTGATTGGCGCTAGCTGGTATATCACTGCCTTACAATATAGCTCGGTTTCATATAGCTCTCAAAACTACGAAGATTAAATTAAAACAAGAACAAAATCCGGCTTACCGGCATGTAATCTAGTATAATAGATGTCTACCAGTATAGCAAAAAGGCCGCTCGGAGAGCTTCTCCACCTAATCAGGTTAAAACTAGGATAATTCAACTTTCATTAACCCCCAAATTCAAAACTAAGGTCGGGCTCAGGTAAATCATCAACTACGTTATTGTTATCAAGTTCGGAACTGCTTTCATTGGCGTCATTACAGGATTCTGAATTTATATTAACATTTTCGATGTGAAACGTATTGTTTGTGATATCTACATTATCAGAAGTAATCTCGTTGATATCACCGTCATTAGTCACACTGTGAGCATCAATATTATTTTCTTGAATATCTCCATCTTTGGTGACGCTATGGGCATCAATTTGCTCAGCATCGCGACTAGCAGAAAAATTGTTTGACGAATCCTGAGATTTTAAGACAACAAAATCTTCAAACAAATCAACAAGAAAACTTTTACTTTTGTTGGTCAAAATTCAATCCTCCGAATGAAAAATGAAGAAAAAAATTACAAAAGTTTTAATTTATCTAGACCCAATGCATAATCAACAAAATTTTTATCTTGTGAAGAAGCATCAGCGCTTAGAGACTTTTTCAGCAAATGTTGAATGTTGGCTAAGAGCTCATCTTCGAAATCAATCCAAAATAACCTCCGATTTTCATCAAGAACAAATGATTGCAGTAGACCTGTGAATCTTCCTGATAATTGCATAGAACGGGAAGTTACGCCAGGATTGTCCTGGCCTAGTAATAATTTGTAATCATCGATCCCTTTGGAGTGGGGGGATGGAATAATTTGGGGTAAACGATCACGCATAAGCTCTGTTAGGGCAGGAACACCAGGACTTAAACTGAGCAAAGTCTGATAAACATGCTTGTTTTGTTCCCATCTCTTATTGTCATTTGATATAGTAGGAGCTACTTCTACTAAACCAATATTAAATTCTCGCAGATAATCACCTGCATCTCCAATCTTGCCAACTGGCAGCCGATGGGTTTCATCCAATACCACCAAAACCTTTTGTCTAGTTTGACCATATTTAGGAATTGGATTTGGCCCTAGTTGTAATACACGATTAAGAAAGTTGTCTAGAAATAAAGGCCCAACAATTTTAGATGAGGATTTGAATAAAGGTTGGCTTATAATTACTAGTGCTTTATGATAGAGAATATCATCAATGTTGAGTTTTTTTAAGCCAGGCCGCGGTTCAGTATAGAAAAGCAGATCTTCGTGGTCTAACATATCCCGAAATATTTTAACCCCCCTTCTTGTCATGACCAATTCTTTACTATCCATATAAAAAAAGTTAGCGAGGCGGAGTTCACTATCAATTTTTTGTATAAGGTCTAATTGATTCTGTAAATCATCCTTTTTATCAGGCATTGATTCTAAATATTTTTTGTATTCCTCTTCTTTTCTTTTCAGCAAATCATCTATTTTCTTAGGAGAAGACAGTAAAAATACCAAGTTTCTTAATGTAAGATGTTCTTGCGGATAAAAATTCTGCAATAGTATAAGTATATACTCTGCGATCGTAGCCGCATTGTAAACTACAGCAAGAAGGTCGCCGCTCATACCCTCGTACTCTAAAACAATAACTTGACAAATCATCGCAAAGAAATCGCGGCGATCTGATGAATTTGTAAGGCTTTCTAGGGGATTAAAATAGGTATCAGAGCCTGGCCAACGAAAAGTCTCAATATTGGGTACTTTTTGTTCAAGATATGCCGCTAACTCCGTAAATGCTGCACCATCTTTGCCCCCGTTAATTCCACCCTTAGCCTCAGAGACAATAACAGTTCCATACCACCTGATGGCACCAGCAATTAGTCTGAATAACACGGTAGTCTTTCCTGAACCAATAGCACCAGCGATAAATAAATGGGAAGATAGCAAAGAAACAGGGAGCCAGAAAGGTACTCTTAGATTTCCATTAGGATCATGGGCAGATTGTCCCAAATATATCTTATCTTCTTTGGGCTTAATTCTAGGATATTGATTTGGATTCGCTAATATTAATTTGAGATCGAATGGAATGCTTTTAGGTTTGCCAAGCACATTTTTTTGATGTGTTGAGGGCAGTGAACCTGAGTTAAAGAAGGAGTGAGACATTTACTCGACAAAAATTTTTGTATAATAAATACAATAAATTTTATTTTTTCAAGAGTAGCTCAAATTTTTATGCTACTTTACATTTTAACATACTTAAAAGTTGTGCAAGCTTTTCGTGGGCCACTTCGTAAACTGGTACTATGAGATTGTCATTATCCAATTGTTGGAACCTTAGATGGTTGCATAGTAAGCGTGCACAGGGCTAGCAAACCAGCCATTAAAATCCAGCTTGATTCCTATTGAAAAGCAGGTTACATGCGAAGCCTGTTTTGCTGCCAAACGGAGGGGTTTAAGACCCAGGGGATCAGGCAGGAATGATCGCATTGCCCTTTCATGATGATTGGCAATCTATGTCTACTCCAGAAACACCCAGATGCTTCGGTGATGTTGCTGGAGTGGGGTGAAAACCGTGAGCAAACGATTGCTACCTAGATCCCCTTAATCCGATAAAAGCCCATAGCTGTTCTTGCTGTGAAACACCGCCTAGTGCAACCCTATCTTAGCAGCGTCGTTGGTGGGTCCAATGTCCTGGATCTCCAGAAACGTCCAGAGGGAATCCTTTTGTTTGCGCAACTTATGGCATGTGCGCATAGTCTTGGCCCATGACGTTGTCTTTCACCCCTTAGAGCCAAGAACCTCCGCCATCATCGGTTGGCAACATCGCCTCAAGTTGGCCCAGACGATCACGCCGCTTATTTATTGCTGCGATTCATTAAACAGCTACCGGTGCAGGGCAAGCTTCTCGGCTCTGATCTCCGTGCTGAGGTCTTGCCACTCGGCGATGGCTGTCAGATCGCGAATCAGGCGCGCATAACACAGCTTGCGTTTGCTGGTGGGCAGGTGCTTGTAGCCCCCGTAGCGCACGTCGGCAACGCCATGATCCAGCAGTTCTTTGGCCGCTGCGGCGGAGCAGCTCAAGCCCTGGATAAAGACTGTGACGACCCCATTGAGTCACAATCACCCACAGCCAGCCTCTCTGTCCCTTGGGATTACCCCAATCCTGGTTGCCGGTGGGAGTGCCTGTTTCATCGACGTAGACCCTGGCTGCCCCTGTGCCGCTGATGGGGTTCTTAGGTGCCCACTTCCAGTGCGGTGCTGAGTTGTTGGCGCATGTCTGAAAATGCCCTGGAGTTGATCTCCATACCCAAATGATGAGCCAGCAGCAGCACTTTGCTCAAACTCAAGGGGAACGACCCAATCAGCAATCCCACCAGATCACTGAGATTGGGCCCGTGACCCTGGGCCTCAAAATCCGACGTCAACGGCGCGCAGGTGCTGGTGACGCAACATGGGCACCCAACCGATTCTCGATCACCACCGTCGTGTTCGGCGGGATCTTGATCACCTGATGCCTCTAAAGCCTGGATCCTTACCCCAGCAGCGAGGTACTGCAGCGGCGACATGAATCCAAGTGGTGCTCCAACACCTCAACCGCCCGATTGATTGTCAGCAAGCAAGTCAAGCCCCATGTCAGGATGACCTTGTTTGGCCACCGTGCTGGCGGCCATTGGCTTTTCGCTGCTCCGACGGGTTGAACCCACGACCAATGCTTGTGTGTGGTTTGGAGGAATTGCTCGATGTGCGGCAAATCCTGTACCGCAACCTCTTCCGCCATGGTGTTGAGTTGGGCACAGAGAACCTGGATCTTCTAATGTTTAATCAGGATCAGCGTTCTGGAGGCGAAAGGAATCGCCAGCCAGTTCAGCTCTGAAGCCCCAATAGGAGGGGCGGAGAGATCCCCCAGTATTGTGCTGTAATACATTTAGGTATCGTAGTTTTTCAAGGGTTTGATCGTCAAAGAGTTCGCGGCGTGGCATCGAGGCCTGTGAACGGTTATTAAAAGTTTGATAAAGAGAAGGAAACAAAGCAAATAATAATTCATTTAGGAAGTGGAAAATCGGGAGGATAATCATCACTTAAATCATCATTGTCGTCGACAACATGATTGGATTCTAAAGGTTCATTGTCTTGTAGTTTTTGAAGACGTTTTTTGAGATCTCTAATTTCAGGAGAGTCATCAGCAAAACCATTGGATCTGTAATAACTAATCTCTTTACGAAGTTGCTTAATTTCTTCTGTGTCAGATTTTATGTCTTCAGACCCTTTCCTGGCATAATCCTTAACAGCTTCGTTTATTGTTTCTCCATAAGAAATAGAATCTTTGTTAAAGGTTTGGAAAAGTAATCTCCAAAATACAAAGGAAGCTGTAGATATAACCAGTAGAATTAGGACGTCATGAAAAGAATTATGATTACTAGAGTTAGACGTACTATCTTTTTGAGTATTTATCCGATGCTGAGGCGAGATTTGTTGATAGATAATTACACCAGAGTATAATAAAGGTATCCAAAATAAACAAGCCAACAATGGAGTTGCCACCAGGCAATACCATTTACGTACTAGCATACTAACCTTATATCTATTCATAGAAGGATGACTTTTAATAATATTATTAATTGTTATCGCATTGATGCATGGCATTAAAAAAAATAATGCTTGCCAAAACATACTCTCTTGATTCTTATCGGCAGCATTTTTCATCTCTGTCAATTTAGCTTCTGTTTCTATACTACTTAAAAAACCTTTGTCATTTATGTGATTGTAGGGAGAATTCATGAATAATACCTAAAGTTATATATTAAAGGGGAATGGGAATCTTGACTGAAAGTCGTAATCTTGTCTTACTTGTGCAGTTAGCTTTGCGGTGATTCGGCAGACACTCATCTTAATATCAATTACACATGCCTGAATCTTGCTATAATTCCGTACACTTGGTTCTTCTATATAAGCTTCAAGCGTGATGCAGAGATAGTTAAGATTCCCCATTAAGTTCTCTCGTTCTCGTTCAGGCATATGGTTGAACAAAACCTGAATTTTACCAACCAAGGATCTTGAATCTCTGCGAGGGACTCCTTTACTTGTTGCTAAAAAATTAGGCAATAGGGCTAGATTACAATCTAGATTATAGGCATGCCTAAATAATGGTGCAAGATACTGATCGAACTTATAGATCAACTCATCAGGTGCTTTGAGCAACAAAACTATATTATTTAGAAGATCGCATATTGCCTTTTGAGAAATAGTAATGTTGCTTAGAATGATTTCCATATTTTCTTCTTTTTTTATGTATGCTGGTGAATTGTGATATATCCCAGTTTTTAAGGATTGTACAAGTGGTTCAATATTTTTTTGAAGTGAAGTACGAGGATCTGCGGGGGGTAACCTCTTGAAGTCATCGCAATTATTTAGGAGAAAGTTTCGCATTGGTACATCAGTATTTCCAGAATGCATATTTTTAATATATAAGTTTGCGGTCTTTGTTTGAACAAAATTTAATTTAGTATGCAGAGAAGATAGCTTATTCATAATT
>Ga0315899_10006916_pt1 | contig 12212 bp, 7 predicted proteins | sample LakEriMetagenome_2_FD_203518 | JGI IMG/M metagenome (GOLD analysis project Ga0315899, IMG submission 203518) | Freshwater fungal communities from buoy surface, Lake Erie, Ohio, United States - Buoy 4 MA112 | ecosystem: Environmental > Aquatic > Freshwater > Lake | place: USA: Lake Erie, Ohio... | reverse complement strand
CTTTTAGTTTGTTTCGGATATTTTTGAATGTATTCCCAAGTGTAGTTTTTCATGGCTTTTTTTGAGTTACTATTTGTTTTATTATATCCTATTATTGTGATTTAATTAAATTATGGAGAGGTCTATTAAACCTTTCTGCTTGTACTCGACAGAGTTGCTATCCATTTAATGAACGACTAGGCTTCGCCAGGAGATCAGCCCAACGGCAAGGATGCGTATGTTACCCGATTTTCACGGCAAGTTTAATAGTCTTAGGTTTTTGAGGTCTAATAGGTTCCAGTAACCTTCTAGATTGTACTATACATAAGACTACTAATTACAATAGTGCCACTTCCGTCGCCATTCCCTTCTCTGGTATTTCTTTTAGCTTAGAATTTTGGTTTAATGCACCCTCTTTATCCTCAAGTTCGATAGAATTACTATCAGTTAGTGACCTGGTGAGTATAAGTCTCACCAATACAGAGTTATCTTTCAATCTCGATGGAAATATCTTAAACTCCGATGGTTTTACTCCTAGCGCTAACCAATGGTATCGCCTGCATTAAACAATACGGCAGGATTGGGATCACCCTGATTAGTGCTAGTATTTTCTAACGCACCTACCTGATTAAATTTTACTGAACCACTTGAACCACTATAAGTACCATTACCGCCAGCCCCGTAAATACCTTCATTGACAAGGGTTGTACCACTGGTTTCCGCTAGACGATAGTAAAGTAGAGGAGATTCTTCTTGGGTTAATTGACTATAGGATGTAGCCTGAGTTTCTGTCCACAAAACTGTTGGCTTACCGTTAATGGTGACAATACTTAACTCTGTTGAGGGATCAGGATTTGCGTCAGTGTAGAGAATTTCAGGACTACTCCAACTAGCCACCCCACTATTATAAGTAAGGCTTGACCAGTAAATGTTTGATTCGCCATTATTATAGTTAATCCATGCGGCCATCAATTCGTTATTCGGTCCAGAGCCGATGACGATTTTGCCTTCCGAGCCTTCTTGTTCTGCTATGGCAGCGGCTATCGTCCAACTACCTCCACTATAGATAGAGTAATAAATGTCAGATTGATTGAAACTTATATTAATTGAGGTAGTTTCATCGTCGGTATAAAATTCGCCAGGTACAAGGTTCGTATTTATATCACTAGCATTGGCATTAGACCAGACTAACACGGTAATATCATTAGTGGAGTCATAGGCCCCTACGGGATTAAAGTTAAAACCGCCTGTCCCCGGAATACTGCTAATATTGCTAACCAGGTTAGTATCAGTATAATTGAGGACAGCGTATTTAATAACAGTAGTTGGAGTGCTAGGGGATGTAATAACGGGTTGATTGCTAAAATTAGCCACACTACCGTTAGTACCAGATAAAGAATTACCCGTATAACTTACTGTAACGATGTCTCCTTGACCGATGAGATTTACCCCGTCTGGGGGTTGAACCGTTAAAATAACTGTATTGCCAGTAGTATTTACGTTCCCAAGTATCGTAAATACCTGTCCATTACTTTCTACAGTAAAGTCGCTATTGGTAACACCATTATCGGTTAAAGTTTGATCGAAAACGAGGGTAATTTGATTACTGGTATTATTTTCAACGATCGCACCCGCCCCCAATATAACGGGGGAATTTTTACTCTTAGTGGTGTTAGTCAGGGCAAAATTACTAAATTCATTAACCCAAAGGGTGGTATTAGTAAAGGAGTTATCAATGTAAAGATTAGTACTATTGCTGGTGGGAGTTGAAAGATTGTAACCAATGCTTAATTCTGTATCCCCACTCACCGCAGTATCAAGAGTTAAAGTCAGACTATTATCATTAACTTTGACATTGCCCACAGTATAGCTATTATTATTACTATCGGTGACGATAAATTGATTAGCAGTAGGAACATCAGTGCCATTGCCTAGATCATCGATAAAATTCAGGGTGACAAGTTCCCCGTTAACAAAACCGGAGATCGGTTCTAGAGGCGGAACCTCCGCAACCCATGCCAATAAAGGAGATGAACCACCAGAAATAATGAAGGGCGCACTATCTTGTCCTAAATCCGCTTCAATATTTGCCATGAGGGAGGAAGTTGTAACAGCGGGCGGGGTAATCCCTGTTACTAAGGAGCTAATATTTTGACTGTTGTAAGTTATGCTAACAATTTGATCGGGAGATACACTCTGATTGAGACTCAAAAAGACTTTATTCCCTGTGACAGAAACAGAAACACTCTGTACCTGGACGTTATTCACCGTTGTACCGTCAGAGTTGGTGACGGTGACCTTATAATCTGCAACGGTGTCGGAGAATGTCAGATTAGAATTGTTGTTTGAAATGAAGACAGATGACTGAGAGACTTGGGCAGATACGCCATTTTGAATGGTAAAAGATTCGATCGAATCTCCGTTACTATCTTCTAAGGGGTTACTACCTAAAGAACTACTATTGTTATAACTAATGGTGACATTTTGTAGATCCTTATTCATCACCGATGAGGCAAATGTTAATAACACACCATTATTAGTTACCGTCGCATCGGTAATGGATATGGATAAGGAGGTGTTATTGTTGTTGGTGACGGTAAATCGAGCAAGATCAGGACTAACCGTCGTATCTAAGGGAGTGTTAAAAGCGAGAAGGAGGGTGAGATTAATATAGTTTTGACTGTTACCACTGGTGGGATTGTATTGATAAGCAAGGGAGTTAGGAGTATTATTAGTAACGCCTAAATCAGAGATATTTTCGATCGTATTGCCATTAGTATCCGTGATCCCCTCATTATTTACAAAATTGAGAGAGACATTATTGCTAGTGGGTGTAGGATTATCAGAACTGGTGTAATCGAGATTTTCCGAGGTAGGAATGGCATTTTCTAACTGTAAAATAACGAGATTAGAACTCGCACCTGCTACCACACCAAAAACAGGAACATTAGTAATATTGCCATTAATATCCGTCACGCTGACAGTAAAGTCACTCGCGGAGGGAAGTGCAGCTAAATTTGTATTTTTGCCGAAGTCCACTGTAATCAAAGAACCAGCTAAACTGGCGCTAGTGGTAGAAGCCATTAACGCCAAAGAAGCCGAACTTGCTACTGAGGAGGCGTCACTGTCACTACTAGAGTTTTTATTGCCGTCAAAAACATTCCAAGACCAACCCGGATTGAAATTAAAACCTAATCCTAAAGGACCTATCTTCACCTCTAAACCAACGGGAAAAGTTAGGGAGATAGTATTATCTGTATTTCCAATACCCCAGTTAAAAGCAGTTTCGACACCACCGTTTATATCTGCACTCAGAATTGGTACATGGGGAATTTGAGCCTTACCGGATACCCCTGTAGTCAACACAGGAAAACTAATCGAGCCTTGGTTATCTAATCCTTGGGTCGTGCCATTAATAAAAGCGGCGAAGGTTTCCCCTACAGCAATCGCTATATCGGCGGCCAGAATTCCAGCACCGCTACCCTCAGTTGTTCCCTCTTTCCCTAGATTCATCAGTAGTATATAGGCGTCGGCACCAGCACCTGAACCTATCGCTTTTCCCAAATCACCTAGTCCTGCCAACAAAGTTTGAGGCGAATAGGTTTGTCCAGGAATAGGTGTCCCCAAAAGGTTAAAATTAATACCGACACTACCCGTGGCATCTAAGGTAAAAAATCCTGCGGTTTCCTCTGCTGGTATAATCGGAAACTTTACGGAAGCGGTTATGCCTAAAACGTTATCTATATCAAGCAAATCATAGGGTGAATTGTTAGAAAAGCTATACTTAGAATCTAGGTCAAATCCAAAAGTAATAGGACTTTCTCCCCGTATTTTTTTTGTTCCGACTACATTAGCACTATCATCAGCGAATAAATTACCAAATAAATTACTATTTTGATAATCAACGGTGGGATCAGGTACGGTTTTATTTTTCCAAGGGCTTTTTAACTCTTTGGGGGATTCCCATTCTAGCTGTGCATTTGTTTGTAAAAAAATTGATGGTTCTCCACCAAAAGTTGTCCCGCCTGACAATGTACCTACAAGCTCGAAATTTTCCAAAAAGGGTTTGATGATCGATCGAAGAAAGCCACTGCTAGGCACACTGTTCATCAATTCCCAATCTTCTAATAAACTACTAGCAAAGTATAATTGGGCATTCCATGAGCCGAAAGGTTGTTGTGCTTGTTCTTCTTCTGTTTCGTCGCTACTAATACTTAAACTATTGGCTTCTGTGGCTGATTGTACCGCTGGAGTTGTGCTTTGAGCATTGCTTAAAACCCCCGGATTAACGACACCATTATTCGTTAATTGAGGGGAATAGGGGGCAGTAGGTATTACATTACTGGTACTTGTAGAGAATTGACTACTGCTAACGCTAAAGGTTTGAGTGTAAAAGTCGGTATCTTCTTTGATGCTGAGATTCGCCACGTTATCAAAGTTAACCTTTGAACCGATAACGATTACTTTGCCGCTATCATTAACTGTAACGGTAGGTTCTAAATCACCCACTTGATCTGAGGTTAGAGTTTGAGGAGTATCTAACCATTGTAAATTGGCATTCTCGTCGTATTGGGCGGCGGTATAGAAAAAATCGCTATCATTCAGATTTCCCTGTTGCCATACCACTGCCAACCCCGGACTGCTACCATCAATCAGCTGACCACTAGCGACGAGATTAAGACTGGTGACAGGTTCAGTACCCGTAAAAGCAATAGCTTCGGCATTTTTCCAAGTTTCCGAATTATTGTCATAGACTGCGTGCCAAATATTGCCATTATCAGCCCAAACGATATGAGTAACCCCTGTGGTAGAGTCAGTGGTGACAGCGGAAAGACTGGAAGCGAGATTGATAGACATGACTAAAAACTTTGAAGAAGGGTTAAGGTCAATTAAGTTTGAAGTCCACTAGCGTGGTTAGGTTGAACAGTAGACTTGTCGGGAAGTAGCGATCAAAATTGCTTAAGCTTCTGTACAGAAAAACTTGCAGCGATTTTGCTCCGAGATTCCTGAGTAGATAGAGCGTTGGGGTTGACCATAGGGACTTAGAGGGTGAAGTCACTTTCCGTTGACCACTTTCGTCATTAATCTTCACTATAAGTTGACTTGCCTTGAAGGATCTCTGTAAAATTGTCATTTTTGTCACGACCTTAATTGTCATTTTTGTCATGACATTAAACTTCTTCAAGGTGTTAGGACTACAAATGCCTCTAGTACTAACTGGATTGAGAGTAAAAATCAGGTATTGCTGGGTGTTCCCAACTCTGGAAGCGGTTATTTTGAGAAACGCTATAGCGTTAAGCTACTTTGCCTTTAAATTGGATATTGTTACAATTTAGAAAAACAAGCAAAAAGCATCCCCTGTTCCCTCGCCTCAACGACCCCTATAGTAGTCCAGAAACTGGAGAAGTTATTGATTTTGAGTTTATTCTCGTTAATCCAATTTTTATCAAACTTTTTCCCGCTGACTCTGAGCTAATTAAAAGTGGTTCAAGTTGTGTCTCATTTTTGCAAAAAAAACAACTGGATTGGCTGCCAAAATTAATTAACCTAGTAACAGCTGGCCAACCCTTCTCAGAGATTATCAATCTCGCCAGCCAAATTATTGAAGTTCAGGGAACTAAATTAGGCGATGGTGTTAGTATAACCTTACATCCTATAGTTAATCATTTTTAATTATCTTCAGTAGGCAAAAGTGAAAAAATATCTATCAATCGGTCAATTTCAACCGCCTTAACTAATTTGCCTAAATCTTGAGTTAATTGGGGATAATCAGTCTCAATTTCTGCAAGTAATCCCAGCATTGTTAATTCATCTAGTGCAGTTAGAGCCTCATAAAAAGCGCGACACCATTGAGGTGATATACCTTCAATAATTTTCGGAGTTAATGACATAAATTTACTGATTTTTACCTTATCTTTTGCTATCAAATCAGTTTGCTCAGTCTGAATTTCTGCTTGTAAAATTTGGACTGGTAAACAAAAATAAATCCGAGTTCCTTGAAGCACTTCGCTTTCTAAGCTAATACTACCGCCTAAAAGTTTAATATACTCTTGAGTTAGCATCAACCCTAAACCCGTGCCTTCAATTAAAGGATCAGGATTTTGACCTCGATAAAAAGCGTTAAACAGTAGTTCTTGTTCTGACTGGCTAATCCCGACTCCTGTATCTTCTATCCAAAAATTAAGTTGAGCATTTTCTTGATCTAATTTTTGCAAGGAGACTGTTAAAGAAATGCTTCCCACAGATGTAAACTTAAAGGCATTACTGAGCAAATTAAACAAGATTTGTCGTAACTTAGTTGCATCAACTCGAATTAGGCGAGGACAAGCGGTGAGAAAACTAACCTGAAAATCTAAGTTTTTTATCTCGCTACTAAGCTGAAAAATTGCTTCAATATCTCGAATAAAGTCTAAAAAGTTAAGAGATTGAGGCTGTATTGATAATTTTCCAGCTTCAATTTTAGCTAAGTCTAAAATGTTGGTAATTAATAAAAATAAATTTCTGCTATTTTTTCGCACAATATTGAGGGATTGAGTTAAGTGTTTTGGCAACGTTGGATCATTGACAACTATGTCAGTAAACCCTAAAACTGCATGAAGGGGTGTTTTTAGCTCATGACTCATATTGGTTAGCAAAATGCTTTTAGCCTGATTGGCGATTTCTGCTTTTTCTTTAGCATCAGCCAGTTCTTGAGTCTGTTTCTCCACTTCTTGTGTTAAGATTTTGTTATAATCTTTCAGAAGTATTTCCGCTTGTTTTCTGTCGGTAATATCTTCAATAATAATCAGAGCAAAGATAATCTCATTGGCTTCGTCAAAAATCGGCTTTCCCAATATCTTAACTACAATACTTTGGTGATTGACTTTAATAGTTATATCATCTAGAGTAAATGATTCTCCTATTAAAATTTTCTGCATATTTTTCTCAAAAAATTCTAGGCTTGCAGCCAATAAAATATTGCCTTCTTTGTTGATAAAAATTTGCTGTTTTTCCAAATTATAAACTGTAATACCAATCGGTATTGCTTCCAAAAACTGTCTTAATTGTTGTTCTTGAGACTGAATTTTTTTTACATATTCCTTTAGTTGATACGCCATTTTTTTAAAGGCTTGAACTAAGTTTTGCAGTTCAGTAATCGAACTTGCTTTAAGTTTTTTTTGCCAATCTCCTTCGGACAAGGCTAAGGTTGCTTGACTTAAGCGGGTAATCGGTTGAGTAATGTAATAAGCAGAAATTAAACCAATAATAATAGCCATCAATAAAGCTAAGACAGATAGCAGAAAAGTGAGACGTTGATTTTGCCAAATTTTCCCTAAAATATCAGCCTGTGGAATTACAATAATTGCTAACCATTGCAGTCCATTTTGTTGCTGGAGTGGGAGTGCTAAGACAAAATACTTTTGAGAGTTGATAACTAATGAAGAAAAATACTGTTTTTCAAATTTTTTTACTGGTAGATTGAGTAATGTTTGTGATATATTTTTGGTGATAAGATTAGGACTTTTAGTTGCCAACAAAGTAACTGCCTTGCCATTAACAACTTCTAACTGACTTTGACCATTAGAAGTAGCAATTAAATAACCATTTTTATCAATAATAAAGACGCTACCCGTGCGCCCAATTTTCAGGGATTGCAAAAATTTATTTAGATAGGACAAATCTACCTGAATAGATGTTACCCCTAATAATTGAGAACGCTTCCCATTGTAGAGGGGACGAGAGAAGTTTATTACTAAATGTTTTTGAAAAACTTTATGGGCAAATAAAGGAGTCCATTGCATTTTGCCCGTTTTTATCACCTGGGTGTACCAGGGTCTGTTAGTCGCTTTATATCGATTAGCGAGGATTTTGGGATTGCGTTTCTTTTGATAATTTTCTAGAGAAGAATAGCCATAGTAATTATATTGCGTTTTTCTTCCTACTTCCGCTAACCCTTGAAGGATTTGACCTTGTTTGTTATAAGTGTGACCGGCTGCACGAAATTCATTGGCTTGATTACTCACCATAAAAGCGGTAAGAAAATCATGGCGATGGTTTAGATACTGTTTGTATAAATAAGAGCCCCAAGGTTCTAAGTCGTTGAGATTTAAGATTCCTAAATCAATTAAATCTTGATGTTCTTGAGTGAGAGCAATCGGTTTTTCTAAAAAATTGTCAATTTCTCCTTGCAAGCGCTCGCCAATATCTTCTAGCAAGGAAAGTGTTAACAGATTAATCGCTTGCCAAGTGCTGTAGTAAGCCAGCCAACTTATACCGCCGATCACAATCATCAACTGCACAACAAAAGGAACCGTCAGAAGGATTTTCAGGGAAAGCCAGCGAGATAGATCAAATTTCATTACCGTCATCGAGAAACTCGCGAAATACAACTCTCGGTTCGGGAATCACTATAGGTAGTGTTTCAATGACTGATCAAACCTACCTGTAGTGGTATTAGTTCAACTTATGCCACTACAGGCAGTGGATAGCTTAATCCAAAAACACTATATGTGGAAAATGAGCGAACCGTCAGATACAAGGTATGATAGCTTCTTTTAGATGCGGATGTGGTATTTATTGATCATGAAGTGCGGAATGTGGAACATAAGACTAATAATCAGGTTCTTCCGAACTTACACTGTAGAAAATTCCCCAAGCTCCCTCTCTGTCCAGCAATGCTCTAAAGTTGATAAATATCAATCTAACAAAAACTCAAAGCTTTGCTGTACAAGTTTTACAAGCATGAGTTGTTAATAGTTTTGCATGACAGATTCGGTAGAGCCAATAATCATTCTACTTTCCTCATTTTTGCCAGCCACTCAATTAAACTCTGTAACTGCTTCTAAGGACTATCAAATCCTGGAGTGTCTCGTAGGGAGTGATGATCGATCGAAGAAAACCACTGGTAGGCACACTGTGCATCAATTCCCAATCTTCTAATAAACTACTAGCAAAGTATAATTGGGCATTCCATGAGCCGAAAGGTTCTTGTTCGGGTTGATCTTCTGTTTCACTTGGAGTTGTGCTTTGAGCATTGCTTAAAACCCCCGGATTAACGACACCATTATTCGTTAATTGAGGGGAATAGGGGGCAGTAGGTATTACATTACTGGTACTTGGGAAATAGTCGCGGGTTGGGGATCGTCGGGTAGAGAGCGATCGGCGTTGCTGCGCTGGAGACGAGTGTGGTAAGGTTGTTATGATATAATCATTACATCACATCTTACTGTTAGTGGATAAGCTCCTATGGCTTGTAAAGACAATCACTTAACTGATTGGAAAATCACCAAACGTATTCCGATTAATAAAGATAACTCTAAAAAAATTTCCGATTCTTTTTCTTCTGATAATTATTTAAAAAAAGAATCAATAAAGCTTGTTTTGTTAATAAATAAAATCGTCATTGTCAACTATCGCAATCAAAGTTTTTTTAGGAAAGTTGATGAATGTTTAACAAAAATTGTTGAAAATTTATACGAAAGCAAAGTTTTTTTTGAATCTATTTCTTGGCAATCTGCAAAAACCAATGACAAAATAAACAAAGAAATTAAAGACATAGCTGGCAACATTAAAATTCTTTTTGAAAAAAGAGAATGGCATCAAGTCTATAATGCCATAGATCATGCAATTTTTGCAATTAAAAGTTTTGTTGAACTAAATTCACAAGACGCTACATATATCGACCTCAAAACCATCGATTTTTTAAGAGAAAAAGCTATAAATTTATATCGAGATTTTCGTATTCTCGATAACAATTGGAATTCTTTAAAAATAATTATCGCAAAATATTGCAGTTATTCTGAAAGGGATTTATTTTATCTAGAAGAAGATTTTTTAAAAGTTTTTTCAGAAAAATTAGAAACGTTTGGTGACAAGCTAGAAGATTACATTGATTTTTTTGATATTGAAACTCTTCAATATCTTCAAGTAATAATGAGCGATATAATCGATCAGTCTCGTAAAAAAAATATAGCTTTCAGTACGCCGACTGATTCCAAAAACTCTTTTAGAGTTCGGATTCGCAATGCGGCCGGATTTATTGACAGACTAATTGATTTTGTGGTTGAAGAGTCGGAGTCAGAAGATCAAGAGATTCTAGAAGTGATCGCTAATCACAGTAATTTTACTTTTTTGAAAGAGGAAAATACAAAAGAGGAGTATGTTCAAAATTGAATCAAGTGTCCGTTTTTTATAAAAAAGGAGATGTAGTATATGCTCCCTTTCCCTATCAGGATAATCCAGAAGAAGAGAAAGAAAGGCCTGTTCTAATCCTCGCTCCTGTCTTAGCGGGAAAAGGGTTTATCTGCGCTTACATAACTAGCAATTCTAATAAAAGATCGGGGATGATCGAAATTAAGCGGAGGGATTTTAAAGAAGGACATCTAGATGATGAATACAAAGCTTCTTATGTTAGACCGGACTGCATATCTACACTTGATAGAGAATTATTTAGAAGAAAATGCGGGACTTTGAGAGATGAAGTCGTAGATGAAATTATTCAAACTCTTATTAAATTATTGCAAAAACCGCCTCAATCACCTCCCTCCCCTAAAAGTATAGAACGGCCTCCTAAACCTAAAAAGAAAAATTTTTAAAATAAAACATTCACTAAATCTGATAATCCATGACGAAAACCACCTTACCACCCCGCGCGTTGGCACTTAAGGCCGCAGTCATCTTCTTGGGATAGGGTAGATTGAGATTATTCATTAACTGAATAAAATCCTCACGATTGCGGCCGGCAAAACGGGGATTCCAGTGCTTTTCCTCACCGATCGAGGAGACCGTTCTTCCCAGATAATCATGACAGGGATAAACAAGCGTATCATCGGGGAGGGTGAATAACTTCTCCGTTACCGTCTTGTATAGCACCTCCGGCGAACCGTTCTGAAAATCGGTACGACCGCAACCGCGAATTAAGAGTGCATCCCCCGTTAATAGGTGTTTTTCATCGATGAGATAGGCTATATGACTATCGGTGTGGCCCGGAGTGGCGATCGCTTTTAGCTGCTGACCTGCCACGATCCAGAGGTCGCCATCGCGCACATAACCATCGATATCGCTCACTTCCGCGTTTTCGGGAACGAGGATCGAACAGTTGGTTAACTCGCGTAATCGGTGCGCTCCGGTGATATGGTCGGCGTGGACATGGGTTTCCATCGTGTAGCCTAGAGTTAACCCCAACTGCCAAAGAATCTGCCGATCGCGATCGACCTGTTCGAGAACCGGATCGATTAAAATCGCTTCCCCCGTAACCGAATCGGCGATCAGATAGGTGTAGGTACTCGATTCCCTATCAAAAAGCTGACGGAAAATCGGCGCTGCCGGCCGGAATGCGATCGAGTAGGCCGTGGGGAGAGAAATTCTCTCTTTCAGCGATCGCAACAAATCCCGGGCCAGTTCGGCCGCCTGTAAACGCAGTTCGGGGATGGCGGTAGTTTCCCAGAGATCGCCTTTGCGGGGATTTCCCAAAGTGTAGAGGGTTGGCGATGCCGTACCGTCCGGCCCGAGAATCGCCCCGTTGTCGGCGGTTTCGATGCCACAATTCAAAGGATGGGGACGGATTAACCCCCGTTGGCGAAGATGAACGACGAGGGGATCGGTTATGGTCCTGTAATCGTTACTCGCGCCGGTACAGTTATTGACACTCCCGTCGCTAAAAGTGAGGGATTCTTGGTTCATCGAGTCCACTTAGACTAGATACCTTGCGTTACCTAACCCAGAGGTGGTTCTCTCCCCAAGCACTACTTTTCGTATGCCCTACGATAGTTGTATTTCTACGGCGATGCCCATTTGTTGAAAAATAGTATTAACTCGCCAATGTCGGTTTTTGCAGGAAGCTTCGGCCGCTATCTGTTGTTTTTTAATTCTCATAACAAATCCTTTTATAACTTTTCAAGAGAACGTAGGTTTGGCTTCGGCCGTGAGATCAGGCTTCGACGGTGAGACTTCGGACGTTCGGCGAGCTCAGTCGAGCGGACGGTGAGCCTGTCGAACCGCCGCGTGAGCTTTTGTCGAAGGCTCAGCCGAACCGCCGAACGGTTGAAGCATGAAACCCAACGCCTGCATGGGTTACGCTACCGCTAACCCATCCTACAAATAATTTTGCCTCCCTACTTAAAAGACGATTTTTAGGCATTCTTGGTTAAGACATTAAAAATAAACGATAGGATTTGCTGTCAATTAAGATATAAATTCCTAGAATAATATAGATAAAAGGACTAATTTTATGTCCGTAGTTTGTAACCACTTTA
>Ga0315899_10006915_pt1 | contig 12213 bp, 12 predicted proteins | sample LakEriMetagenome_2_FD_203518 | JGI IMG/M metagenome (GOLD analysis project Ga0315899, IMG submission 203518) | Freshwater fungal communities from buoy surface, Lake Erie, Ohio, United States - Buoy 4 MA112 | ecosystem: Environmental > Aquatic > Freshwater > Lake | place: USA: Lake Erie, Ohio... | reverse complement strand
TGAAGCCCATGCTCGATTCGTTAAATCCACGAGAGGCTACTAACTGGAGAGCCGTATGCGGGAAAACCGCCTGTACGGTTCGGTGGGGGGTTGGGGGCTTAGCTAGCCCCCCGCCTACCCAATCGTTGCCGCCGGGATCTTTCGCAAGATCCACTACCTTGCCGGAGGATCTTCTAGGCCGCCTTGCTCGATGCGCATGAGGGTAAAGGGATACAGCGTTGTCGCATAGATCGTTCCGTCCCGAGCGACAATCATCGCCAAAACGACATGCAAAGGCGTCAGCGTTCCGTCAGGCAATCGATGGAAACCATGCGTGGGTCTTGGCGTCCCATCCTGGTTCTTGCCAGGCCCCTTCGAAAAATCAAAAAACTCGGGATTCGTAATCGCTAGCACCCCTAGGTCAATCATCTTGCCACTGGCTGGCTCATGGCGAACCAAATGATGGACGTACGCACTCCCAAACCCCGTCTTGTTATCGATCCGCACCACCGAGTAAACCTGCCCATCAGGCCCAATCGAAATCGATCCCCGCGAATCCGGATTCTCTCCTTCGATACGATTTCCTAAATCGATCGCACGAACAGCGACACCCAACGGGCCACTCAGATCGATCTTGAACATCCTCAAGTCATTGAGGAGTTGCAAATAAGCCGTCTTGCCATCGGCAGCAACCCGCCAATCGGGATGAACCCGATCAGCACCAATAAACTCCGAAAATTTACGATCGCCAACAAACAATGGCGAGACACTCACCGTCTTGGTCTGAGGATCATAGCGGGCAATTTGGTAGTCGGAGGTGATGGCCGTACCTCGGCCCTGCGCATCGACGATCGTATTGGGCTGGTCTCTCAAGATCACCCCAAGATCACGATAGGTTTTTGACTCCATGTCATAGAGCATCCAATGCTGATCTTCGCAAGTGATCACATACAGAATCCCTCGGGCTTCATCGGACGTTACATCGATCACCCCCTGCCCTTCTTTCTTACCCTTGGCCCTCTGCTCGGCGGTAAGTGGCATGGGCATACCCAAGTTCTCACTGGACTGTGTTTTGGGATCGTAACTCATGACGTATCCACCCACATACTCGGGGATCGGCTGGCCAGCTTCGAGCAGCTTCTTCTCTGCCTCCGACGCATACCCTTGTTTAGATCCTACATAGATTTTGCCCGAGGCACCCACATGGTTGCGTGTATGGAGCTTGCTCTGGGCTGCATACCCGGTAGCGTTTAGCGGCAGGCCAACAAGCTTGTGTGTATCGAGAACCACGCGCATCACTTCGGTTTTTGGATCGAACTCGACTAGATAAGCGTTTCGACCATAAGCTGCCGTGCCGATGTAGATCTTCCCATCGTGACCTTCGCACAACGAAAAGTATCCCGATTCCTCAGTCGTGGTCTCCGGTGGAATATGAAACGCCTTGGCCCTGACATATCGAAACGGACTCGGTTGCTCCTGGCCCATTGCCCCAAGTGCCAGTCCAAATGCCAATAGCATTAAACTCATCGAGGATGTTCGCAGCATGCTAGCCTCTTTATTGCGTAACTCGGTAGAGGAACGGACGTCTAAACATCCCTCCAAAATGATGGGGATTGTAAAGCCTCACAGTGAGTCGATTCTTACCAAGCTTGAGTTTGCCCGTAAGATCGACATCCCACTCGAATCGGTAATCGTTAAGCCACCATAGTCCCTTGAACGGTCGGTGAGCGACCTCAATGCCATCGACATACAGCCAGCACTCATTGAAGATCCCAGGAAATCGCAAATGAATCGGACCTTGGATTTGCTCCGCAGTCAGTTCGATCTGGGTATCGTACCAAAGATGCCCAGTGTAGCTCTGATAATCCTCGGTCACGATCCCTTGGGCCTGCGCATAAAGATCCGTTCGAAGCGTCCTCCATGAAGCATCGATCGCCTTGGTCTGCCAGCTTTGCTCGAGCCCCTGATTCGCAGGATCGGTTCGAAACGAGCAAACCAATGGCAAGTTCGCTATTCGAGTCCCTTTCGATCCATCGGTCCAAGGGACTAACTCTTGGTACTGCTGGACTTCACCCGGCCACCAAGCGTACCCCGACTCGCCGATCTTCTTGTAAGTCGTAAAGGTGGGATTCATTTCGGTAAGCTGCTCTCGGATCTCCAGGCCGCGTTTTCCATGGGCGACTGCCGCTTGATAATCGGCATCGGTATTCGCAGCTTGGATCATCGCCATGTAAGCTTCAATTAGACTGAACTGCAACCGCGTAAACCGTATCCTCTGAACATACAGCTTCGAGTTCCTGTCTTGTTTGGCACTTAAGGGGCTGATGAGTTGCTCAGCAATCTGCAATTTGTCCTTCAAAGTAGCAATCAATTCTGGAGTGTAGATCGACGGTGCGACGAAGTATTCGTGCTCGGTCGCCAGGGTCGAGTCCCACGCTCGATAGATTGCCGACCAATATTCCTGCATCGGCTTGGCTGCAGGTCCATAGAATTTTGGATAAAACTCTTCGAGCAGTGTTTCTACGTTCGCATCGGGATTCCAAAGAAACTGGCCTCGGAAATAGAGATTCAAGAACGTGGTTGCGGTCGCTCCTCGACTCTCGGTGTCGACTCCCAAAATCCCCGCCTTGCGGTAATGCTGGACGTCTTTTGCAAAGGCCTGATGGGAAGGGTTTGGGATGTCTCGCCACACGAGCATGCTCTGGTCGTAATCGTAGATCACTACGCGACCTTCCATGATCTGGGCCCAGCGATAGAGGATCTCTTTGAGCTCTCGACGCGGTGCTGATCGCGGATCGTCCATCGAGTGGATCGGATCAAAGTCGATGGGTGCAAGGTAGGCAACCAGCGGCTTTGCGGCTTTATCGACTCGCAGTGGTGGAAGGGTAATGTTCGAGTAAGCGAGAAAGCCGATGCGGGCGTTGCTCTCCGGTGCCTTGTCTTGAAGGATCCGAGCGACCTTGTTGTAGAAAACCATGAACGCATCGGTGTACGATTGTGTTTGAAAGTACTTGTCGTACTGCAGTGCGATTAACTCTTTGTCTTGGGGAGAGTCCGATTCGTAGAGTCCGTCCTCCATCCCGAGCTGGACATCGTTTCCGGCCTTGAAATTCGCAAGCACCTGATTGGCCACATGCTCGGCTGTTTGGTCTTCGGAGATCGGTACATTGAACATTGATTTCCCAGGAGGGATCAGTTCTTTGGTGTACTGACCCAGGATGTGTCCGTTGGGTACACTCAAATCGTTGAATCGATTTTGCCGCATGAATTCGGCTTTTCCCGAGTTATCACCCAGCCACGATAGCCAGTAACGCCGCACCTCAAAAGGAGATGCATAAGCGTATTCCAGTTCACCAATGCTGAGTTCTTGAAATTCCGGAATGCATTCTCCGATCTCGGTAGGCAAATACCAGCGGCACCCCCAGCGATACAATAGCTCGCTAACGGCATAAGCGTGAGCTTCAGGGTTGTTGCCCGCAAGATAGACGCGATTGGTGGTCCGACGCAGGACGATCGCATCGCTGCGGAGCACTGGCCTGGGCTTTTGAACCTTACCAAGCGACTCCTGAAGCGTTGGATCTAAGGATAAAGCTAGTTGACCGACGATCAGCAGAGGTTGGCTCAATGCAAGTGCCTTTTGGTTTTCGACGGCATCTGAAAGAACCTTCACTTTCGCACCGGTCATCTTCTCGATGGCATCTTGAAGATCTGCTGCTGCCAACTTCTCCATTTCGCTTGATGACGGATCGATCAAGATCACGGCAGTCGATTGTCCAGATTGGACAATCGTTAGTGGGTTACTTGATTGTTGGCCAGCAAGTTGAGCGATCGCAAGATTCTCAGCAAGCAAGCTTAAAAGTAGAACTGCGATTGCTCTTGGAAATCCGATCATCGTTGCACCTATTTGTGGGACTACTAAAGAGCTTTTGAGCTACCTGCTTTACGGTTGGCTCCCTTTGGATTACCCGCTTTTTGATTTGCAGGGGCATCGACGGCGCTTGGGGGAGCTTGCTGGGCGCTCCAAGCATCCCACATGGTTTGTAGCTTCTTGACATCCTCAGGACGCGAAGTGGCCAGATCGCTTGATTCGCTCTGATCCTTGGACAGGTCGTACAATTCAGGCTTCCCTGATCCGCCTCGAGATACGACCAGTTTCAGGTCACCGTGTCGGATAGCCCACTGCGGACCGAATCGCCAGTACATGGTCTCATGAGGCCTTGCGCTGTTCTGGCCTGTGATGAATGGAGCAAGATCGACTCCATCGAGTTTTTCGCTATCAGCGATCTTGTTGCCTGTGGCCGCTAGCACCGTCGGAACGACATCGAGGTTCATCACCGGGTAGTCGTAGACTTTGCCTGCTGGCCAATGGCCTTTCCATTGAGAGATAAATGGAACCCTTGGGCCACCTTCGAAGGTGGTCATTTTGAAGCCTCGCAAGCCGCCGTTTTTCGAAGTGGTCGATTGTGTGGGACCACCGTTGTCGGCGATATAAAAAATCAGCGTGTTTTCTTCTTGACCCATTTGACGCAGTTTGGCCATTACTCGACCGATCGCGTCGTCTTGGGCCGAAAGCATCGCTGCAAACAACTTGCGTTTCTCGTCGGTGATGTTGGGAAATCGATCTAGATACTTTTGGGGCGCTTCGAGCGGTGCATGCTGTGCGTTGAAAGGGATGTAGAGGAACCAAGATTTGTCTTTGTTCTTTTCGAGCCAATCGATGGATCGCTCGGCATAAGCGTCGGTGGTGTAGAAACTGTCGTCGGTGACTTCGCGAACTTCGTTGGAGATCCTCGAATCGATGAAGTTCCTTGGATGGAAAAATGGCGTGTTGGCTAGGGTTCCGAAGAATTCATTGAAGCCCCGTTGGGTGGGTCGGTAGGGTTCGGAGTTCCCCAAGTGCCATTTGCCCACGCAGCATGTCGCGTATCCAAGATCCTTGAGCCGATTGGCCAAGGTGACTTGGTCGAGCCTTAGTCCAGACTTATTGGCCACCGCATTGAATTCGTGGCCAAAGCGTGTTGGATATTTTCCCGTCAGGAGCCCGGCCCGCGAAGGGCTGCAGTACGTTGCAGCGACATACCCTTGAGTGAATCGCACCCCGTTTGCAGCCAAAGAGTCGATGTTTGGGGTTGGTATCTCCTTATTGCCATAGCAACCGGTCTCACCCCAGCCTTGATCGTCGGAGTAAAAGATCAGCAAGTTGGGTTTGCCGCTGTTTTGCGCACAAGCTTGCCTAGCTGTAAAATTCGCAAGACAGAAACCTAGTACGCTTACGCACAGCGTGTGGCAGAAGGTCAAGAAAGAGAGTCGCATCGCCGTTGCTCCTTAGACTTAGGAAATGGGTCAGGGCGATTATAGCTTATCTGTTGGGCGCAAACTGCATGGAGAAGCGTTATGGGGGGCGGCGAAAAGATGGGAGGGCAAAAAGATGGGGCGGCAAAAAGATGGGAGGGCAAAAAGATGGGAGGGCAAAAAGATGGGAGGGCAAAAAGATGGGAGGGGTTTCTGGAGGCCATAAAGCCTAAAGCCTACTACAGATCCAGTTGGGCAGAGATCGAAGTGTGGCCATGCTCATCGACGTGGACTTCGATAACATTGGCGTGGCAGCAAACGGGGCAGTCTTCGATGTAGGTTTGGCTTGAGCCTTCGGTCAGATCCAGTGGGATGACAATCATTTCGCCGCACGAGTCGCACAGATAGCTGGCTTCTGCACTCAAGGGGATTTGTTCTTCGGGTTCAGGGATTGCGTCGGCTGTAGGGGGTAATTTGCAGGCCCATAGGAGGACTTCGAGCGATTGGAGGTCGGCGAGTCGGTGATCGTGTCCGACTTCGAGCAAGGTGGCTTGGGAGTCGCGAGCCAGTTCGACGGAGTCTTGGTAAGGGATCACATCGTCGAGTTTGCTATGGAGGATGATGGTGTTTGGTTTGACTTGTTTGGCTGATCCCCATTTTTTCCAAGCTGGGCAAAGCAGAACGAGTTTAGAGTTGGGGGCTTGGAGGTTCATCGCCAGGGCGCCTCCGCGTGAGCTACCGACAACGACGTCGGGTTGGTGCTTATCGAAGAGTTCTTGAGCCGTAATGAGGGCCAGTTGAAAGTCCTCGTCATCGAGTTTTGGGTTGATCACGTCGATACCATGCTTAGCAAGGTAGGTAGGTTTAACGCCACCTGGGACGCTGTGCCAACCGTGGAGGAAGAGGATTTTCATGGTTTGGTATTTGCAAAGATGGACTGCTTCGACACTGAAGATCTTGGTGTATGCTGACTGAACAGACCGCAACCGTCAACCTCCGCCCTACCCAAATGATCAATCGGATGATCCCCAAAAGGTGAACGCACCTTCTATGGGCCATGGGTCTCGTTGTGTCGAGGAATTCACCATCGAGGATTCACAGTTAGATCGATCCCATCATCAAAACTCACATGGAAAATGGTCGATCAAGGCAGCTAGGCTCTTTGGGGACAATTTACGATCATGCTGAATTTGGAAGCGACAAATCGTGTGCTGAAGACTCGAATCGTCCAGGTGGAAGAATCCATTCGCTTGCTGTTGAAGGATCCATCGGATACTTCTGTTCATCGATTACGAGTAGCCTGTCGGCAACTTGAAACGGTACTGTTTCTTACCAAGGATTTAGTGTGCAAAAGCGATTACAGTTACTTCAAATCGGTGTGCAAAGCGATGATTCGATGTAGTAGCAAGGTGCGGGACATGGATGTCATGCTTAAAGAATCCGTCGAGATCGAATTTAAGACAAAGTCGACCATTGAGCGAGATAGGCAAGGTGCTGTTGAGAAACTCAACGCCAAGGTTTTCGAAGTGCTGCGAAATGGCGATTTTGCAAAACATCAATTGCACCTAGAAAAAAATTGGATATGTCCAACCAACGAACAAGTCAATTTACGGCTCCTCAAGCTTTACGGTAGGGCTTTGATAGCTCTACCTCCCGAGGGATTTTCAAAAAGACAGCTCCATCAATGGCGCATCGCTGTTAAGAAGTTGAGATACGCTATGGATTTTATGATCGAATGCACTAACGATGTCTGGCCTGCAGTTGCTAAGAGGTTTCTGGTGGAGATTCAAGAAAAAACCGGACAACATTTGGATGAGCTGAATCTCGTCAAAGGGTTGGAAAAATATGGATTCAAGTTCAAACCAAATTTCGGAAATCACTCCCAGTGTAATGATTGGGAAACGCTACACCGTATTTTGTAAATTTGGCGGTACCGGGCTAGACGGATTCATCATCGATGAATAGACCGTTGATGTACGTCTTCCCTGATCACCGAGGGGACTCTCATCTTCGGACCACTCTCGAAAAGATCATCCTCCGAGCGGGGGTAACTCCCTGGCCGAAGCTTTGGCAGAATCTCCGGGCGTCTGCTGCGACGGATCTTGCAAGGACTTCCTCTTCTCGTATCACACAGGGCACTTCAAGGCGAATTCAAGCCAGATCAGCCGGTGGGTTGCTAGGAGTCTCAAGCCCGCTACGCTCAAGCCGCCAAGACGCAAAGAAGACAAGAAAGCCAATTCCCCACCCACTCTTTGCCCGTCCACCTCTTCTTTTCTTCCTTTGCGTCCTTGCGTCTTTGCGTGAGTCCCGATCCAGGAGTCTCACGCCCGCTTCACTCAAGCCCCTGCGATGCTAACAATACAGGCACGCTATTTGCTTATCCCTTTTTGCGTCCTTGCGTGAACCTCGGAACCCTTAAAAATGAACGAAAACGAAATCGCCAGGTTGGTTGTCGACGCTGCCGTGAAAGTCCATTCTAAGCTTGGTCCCGGGTTACTCGAATCGGTTTATGAAACCGTGCTGGCCAAGGAGTTGAGTGGGCGTGGTTTGATGGTCATGCGACAGGTCCCCATTCCAATCCAGTACGAAGACCTCGACTTCGACGAAGGCTTTCGGGCCGACATTATCGTAGAGGGGAAAGTCATTCTCGAGTTCAAGTCTGTTGAGCAAATCGCTAAAGTTCACTACAAGCAGTTGTTCACCTATTTGAAGCTTGCTGACAAACGACTTGGGTTGCTACTGAACTTCGGTGCAGATCTCATGAAAGAAGGCATTAAACGCATCGCCAATGGGATGCAAGACAAACTCTGAGTCTCACGCCCGCTTTGCTCAAGACGCCAAGACGCAAAGAAGGCAAGAGGAGTCGAGGGATCGCAACCCGAATTCCCGCCCTCCCTCTCTTCTTCTTTCCTTTGCGTCCTTGCGTCTTTGCGTGAGTCCCGGCGCGGGAGTCTCACGCCCGCTTTGCTCAAGACGCCAAGACGCAAAGAAGGCAAGAGGAGTCGAGGGATCGCAACCCGAATTCCCGCCCTCCCTCTCTTCTTCTTTCCTTTGCGTCCTTGCGTCTTTGCGTGAGTCTCGGCGCGGGAGTCTCACGCCCGCTTTGCTCAAGACGCCAAGACGCAAAGAAGGCAAGAGGAGTCCAGGGATCGCAACCCGAATTCCCGCCCTCCCTCTCTTCTTCTTTCCTTTGCGTCCTTGCGTCTTTGCGTGAGTCAAAGCTGTCCTGACCCACAAAGTCCGTTAGGTCAACAGGAGTCTCGTCTCCCAGTTCGTCTTCGAAGTTGGTATAGATCGGCTTGCGCTCTTTCTTTTCAATGAATTGAACCAGATCCCGAAGACGACGTCGGATCACTTCCAGCATCGGCACGGTGACGTCCTGCCACCAGGCCTCTGTTTGAATGTCCTGTATGTACATCAATTGCTTATCGAGATTCATCGATGCGACTTGCGTTTGAAGCAAGTGCTTGATTTGCAACTGAAGCTCCCGCGGTGTCTTGGGGTCATAATCCGTTTGAGTCGCCTCGATGACAGTCTCATCGTTGGGGTTTTTATCCAGCTCTCTGACCAATTCCAAACGAGCTTTAAATAGCTTGGTGGATAACGATTCGGCGAGGCAGCCTGCCGTTCCGGCGGGGTTCTGGCTAAAGTATTCGAGGTTTTGGCAGTAATCACAGATGTAAAAGAACTCTTTATCGAGTCCAGGACCAAACAGGTCCGGACACAACCTCGTACCACGCCCTACCATCTGCCAAAATTTCGTCTTGGATCTGACAAGCTTGAAGAAAACCAGATTGACGACTTCCGGTACATCGATCCCCGTATCAAGCATGTCGACCGAGATAGCTATTTGCGGAAACTTGTCTTTCGTGGAAAAGTCGTCGATCCCCTCTCGCTCAAATTTAAGCGGAACGGAAACCGCTTTCGGCGAAACCAGATAACCATCCTGAACCGCCTTCTCTAGATCGTACCGAGGGTGACGATCACCTTGGCCTTGTTGAAGACGGCCTCGCCAGCCGTTTGCTTGAAGGTCGGTTCGTGGCTCAGAGCCGAGAGGTTATCTTGGTAGGGGAGTTTTAGGGACTGGTCGTATTTGTATGCGCAAGTAACGGCCAACTCCAAAGTTCGCCGATCATAAAAGCAAGAGGTACGTGGGTCAGGGATCGCGGTCGATTCAGCTTTGCTGGCCGCTTCGTAAAGATCTTTCCATTCTGTCGATAGAAATTGAAAATGTGACATGCTAGGCGTTGTGCGGATGGACTAGGTTTTTTGAAGTTCGCTCGTTTCAACTCCGAGCGGTGCTTCCACCACACTCGTTTGTAGCTTGACGCCGAGTGTGTCCAGTATCTTGATGGCGCGTTCGACGGTGATGCCATGATACTCGTTGCGTTCGTCGCGGGAGACCTGGGATTCATGCACTTCTAGTTTCGCTGCGAGTTCTCGCTGGGACATGCCTCGGGCAATGCGTAGAGAAACCAACAACCCCCCGAGCCCCTTAAGATTTTGCAGGTTCGGAAATTTGCCCCGTTTCAAGTTCTCGTAGTGTTCGACTTCCTCGCGAAGCTGATCATGGAACGAAATCAAGGGATCCATAACCCGTTTTAGTTCCGACCTCTTCAGGCCAGACTTTGTCAGTTCTTCGCGATGCTTTGCCAGTCGAACACGTTCGGCTTCCAATCGCTTGGACGCTTCCTGATACTCTTGTTCATTACGAATCATGATTTCAACTCCCTTTTTAGTTTGACGATTCCTTTGGGCGTTGAGTCGCGGCGACACTGTCGGAACGCCGCTGGGAATTCCAACTCGTTTCCAAACTTGTCGCAAATCCCGGAGTTCAATCCTGGAAAATGCGGGTACAGCTCGACGCGATAAACATGCCACATTGGAAGTTGTTTTTTTGGATACCCAGCATAGGGCCGACGTAAACTTGGATCCCAAGTCCAGACCTTTTGAGGGTCCAAACGATTCAAGGCGCTCACCAAGCGACCGCTTGCAAGCTCTCCTCGGTCGCAGACGAAGTAGCCATCGATGTCATTGGGGTGATCCTTGTCCTCCACAAACGAACCATTGATGTAAATTTTGCGCACACCAACAGTCCACAGTTGGTTGACCATCATTTCCAGAGGATCTACCAACCACAGACGCCAGATGGCATCCCAGTTCGGATACTTGATTCGATCGCGTGGACCTCGAACGAGAATCGATGCACGCAATTCCGTCAGCGTCACTTCGTAGTCGCCAACCGGCAGCAGACCGTTCTCGTCGAAATCGGGTATTTTGTCGGCCATATCTTAGCGGGTACTTTAACTATGTGTAGAGTTAGACGTAAATGTCAAGTTTTTGGTTCGCTAGCAAGGTGTACAAAAACAGCTTTCGGGATTGTTCTAACGCATTTAACGGTCTTTTGCTCGCTAGATAAGCTTTTTCTAATACAGCCTCCAGGGCCCGCGCGGAGCGGGCTCGGAACTCGCAAGGATTGCCGGGACTCCGACTCGTCTTTGCTGATTGGTCGGTGATGATGTCATCGAGCGACTTGCCGTCGGCTTGCATGTCGTAAAACCAAACATAATCCGTGCCCCCCGAGTTGGTCTTGGTGAACAACAAGATCGCTGTCGAGACTCCCGCATAAGGCTTGAACACGCCTCCGGGCATGGGAATGATCCCATCGAGTTTCTGATCTTCGACGATCATCTTGCGCAGCGTCTTGTGCGCGGTCGATGAACCGAAAAGCACTCCATCTGGAACAATGACTGCCGCTCGTCCGCCGGGCTTGAGCAAGCGAATGATCAGGGCTAGGAACAGCAGCTCGGTCTTCTTGGTTTTTACAACTTGCAATAAGTCCTTGGCACAGCTTTCGAAATCGAGTGAACCGGCATCGCCACCGAGAGTTCGCAGAAATGGAAAGACGTGCTCGGCCATGACCTCGTACATCTCTTTGGGTTCAAAGTGCTTGAAGCGTGAACATCGCAGATCCTCGTAGGGGCGGTTCTTGGGATCTTTGCCCTCGGGGAATGTTCGCCGCTCGATCGGCTTGCCTGTACGGTTGGCTTTGTTTTCCTCGAGTGATTGCAGATCATCGAGTCGCCTAATGAAAAGCAGATAGGTAATTTGCTCCATTACCTCCAGAGGGTTCGAGACACCGCCGGTCCAAAACGAGTCCCATATTCTGTCGATCTTGGTCTTGATTTCGCCTGTAATCCCTTGCCGTTCTCCAATTGCCGACTCACGAAGTTAGCGAATCCTAATGTTCCAATCCGTAGCGTTCAAATGATCGTAAGCAGTCAAGACAAACGAAAAAACCCAAGGAATCCCTTGGGTTTGTCTCGATCTGTCGTCTTTTGGCCGACGCTGGCTTTTCCTTCGAAATGGGCGATATTGGAAGCGAATCTCTTCGACTTTCCCAGGGAATTCGAAGGGTCGATCCTTCGATCGCCCAGAAGATCGCCCACTTCGACGTCTCAAGCCTTTGGAAGACTCTCGAAGACGAAGACAAGATCTCGACGCTGCTCTTCTTGGAGCAACTCCAAAGGATCCGAGAGAGTTGATAACCCGGACGGGCCAAAAACCTGGGAGGGCCGGATCCCGATCCTTCGGTCCCTCCGCTGTGAACGGATCGAGCAAATAGAATCGCGGGGAGCTTATACACTATGGCAGGGACTCAAGGACGATCCGGAGGAGATCGATCAATCGATATCCGGGACGCTACACAAGAAGACGGAGGGCCAATCAAGCCGACTCTCGACAAGGACGTCTCGGACAAGTGGGATCTTCTTGTCGAACAACTCCCGAAGAAGTCGCTTCGGAAGATAGACCAGCATGAGCTTAAGCTTTTGGCCGAGCTGCTAGTCTTCTCCGACAAGCTGGCCGAAGCTATCCGGAAGGATCCGTCGGATCATAAATCCGGGAGACTCTTCCTCAATACTTGCGATCGGATCCATCGAA
>Ga0315899_10006914_pt1 | contig 12215 bp, 8 predicted proteins | sample LakEriMetagenome_2_FD_203518 | JGI IMG/M metagenome (GOLD analysis project Ga0315899, IMG submission 203518) | Freshwater fungal communities from buoy surface, Lake Erie, Ohio, United States - Buoy 4 MA112 | ecosystem: Environmental > Aquatic > Freshwater > Lake | place: USA: Lake Erie, Ohio... | reverse complement strand
CCTAAACGAACGAGAGTCGCACCGGCAAGACGCAGTCCAGATGCCCGGTGGCAGTAACCCCCCGTACTGCCGGTACAACGCGTTCCATCGACACAATCGGCAGAATGGTTACAAACGCTTGAATCGGCATTCTCGGAATTTTCGGCATAAACCACCCAAGCCTCCCAGACCACGCAGGCAATACATTCCGATGGTTGGATGCGATTCGAGAGGGCCCGAGCGGGGCCGAAGTGGATAAGGGAGGAAACGCAGGCTTCTTTGGGGTGGACGGGGAAAGCTTTAAAACCTCGGCATCAAACCGGACCGCAGACCTCAACAGGCCGCTCCAACGGGCCAGTTGATCTTGACCATGATGTCCAAATCGGGGATATCGCTGAACTATGCGGGCTGCCTGCTGGGTGGGTTCGAACCTGTGCCTGTTCCCCGGCGTGGCCTGCGAGTCGCAGGGCCCGCGTTGGGGCCTGGTGCCTGCTGATCGCCGGTCTGCTGAGTCCCCACTCACCAAGGAGGGTGAGCCTCGTGCGAAAATTCTTCGCGGTTGGTTTCATCTCGACCTATCTCGCCGCGCTGTCCGCTGGGCTCGCCTGTCACGCCATGGGTGCTTGGACCACCTCGCACCCGGTCATGTACTACTTCGTGTGGGACATGTTCTGCGGCTGGAGCGCCTACGACTCGCGAATGCACATTGTCGCCGAGGGGGAGAGCCAGACGTTTTACCGGCTGACCCCCGCGCCGTGGGGAGAGTTCCAGCCGTTTGGCTCGCTGGGGCGTGAACATTACGACTCGTTCAATGGCCACGGGGTCAACATCGGCATGAATGTGCTGAAACATACGCAGCACGAGCCGATGGTGCGGCTGTTTGTGATCGAAGAAAGCTGGGCCAAGAAGTACAACCTGCCCGACGCTGTCTGGAAGACGCGTTACGATGGGTCGAAAGACAAGCTCTCGTACTATCGAGTCCGGTCGGTGACGCTCCCCGACTCGCAGGAGACCGAGCGTTACGATTCGTGGCACTCGTACCAGGCAGGGCGGACGTTCGCCGACAATCCCCGGCTGCAGTCCGATTCCCAGATGAATCGCCCGCTGTTTGTGCGGGAGCCTCCGCGGGTCAAGGGGGGTCGCCAGAACCTGGGAGTCGCCATTCCGCAGGCACTCAACAACGTCGGTTCGGCGAGCGCCAATTGACCGACCGCGTTAACCGCTGCACCGCGTGAGGTCTGTCGAGGCCGTGTGACTGACGCCAAGTCCCGCTTAGCAGCCCAAGTTGCCCCGCGAGCCTTAAACGCCCGCCCACTTGAGCTGACACCTGCTGAGTCCCGATTTTTCTTCGCCTGCTGGAGCTGTCTGCATGGACGCGACCGCGATCAATCCCGAGGCTTCGTCGAGCCACACTGCCCCCCGGCCCGGGTTCTTTTTTGGACTCGAAGTTCCGGTCGGGATGGCCCTGATGCGGATCTGCCTGCCGGCGGTGCTGTTGATTGACGTGGTGCTGCGGCACCCTTGGGCTCGCGAGCTGTACTCGCTCGATGGGGCCCCGGCCCCGCTGGGAGTGGCGTTCGGCCGGCCTGACCTGGTCCCCACGCTGCCCGGGGCGGCGGTGGTGGGCCTGCACGCCGTGCTGATCGCCAGCCTGCTGTCGTTAATGCTGGGGTGGCATACCCGGCTGGCGGCGGTGCTGGCCTGCGTGCTCTACACCTGGTTCGGGCTGCTCGACTCGGTCAGCACCATTACCAAGTACACGGTGATCGCGACGCACCTGCTGGTGCTGCTGGCGGTCTCGCCTGCGGGCCGGATCTGGTCGCTTGATGCCTGGCGGGACTGGCGTCGGGGCGAGCGGGCCCTCGATGACGACCTTCCCATGGCCCCCATCTGGTCGGCCCGGCTGGTCCAATTTCTGATGGCGGCGACCTACCTCGGTGCGTCGCTTACCAAGATGCACACGCCAACGTTTTTCAGTGGCGACCAGCTGATGTACTGGACCATGACCTACGTGAACAACGTGCATCCCCTGGGGGACTGGCTGTCGCAGCATCCGCTGGTGCTGAGCCTGTTCGGCTATATCACCATTGTGTGGGAAATCACGTTCCTGTTCCTGATCTTCCAGCCCAAGACGAAGTGGCCGGTGATCGCGATCGGGTTTTTCTTCCACCTGATGACGATGTTCACCCTGGGACTGTATATCTTCCCGCTGGTGATGTACTCGGGCTACCTGGCATTTGTGAACGAAGCCGACGCTCGGGCGGTGGGGCGCTGGTTGCGGTGGTTGCCGTTGCGTGAGTGGGGACAGGCGTGGCCACCGGTGCTCGATCGCCTGGTGTCGCGGGTCTGGCCAGCGCCGCCGCGGTTTGCGGGACTGGCGACGCACGGGCTGGTGCTGGTGCTGGCGGGCCTGGGAGCAATTGAAGTGGAGCGGTGGCGGGATCCGTACCAGGAACGGGGCGAAGGGGGACCACTGGCACTCGACGCAATCTCGGACGACGAAGTGGTGCAGCTGTTCGCAGGTGACCGGGCGATCCGCGGGAGCGACAAGGTGCTGGCGTTCGACGTCGGCGATTTCCTGGTGGGTGAACACCTGCCGGTGCGCAAGAGCGAGTTTGTCGAGGGCGAGCGGCTGATTGCCCAGGCGACACTGACGCCACCGCGTGAAGACATGTGGCTCGATTGCTGGCTGCACGAGGCCCTCCCCAGTGCCCAGGGAGAACTCTCCGAACCGGGGCGGGCGGTGGTGAAACTGGGGCAGGCGGTGGGACGAGAACTGTTTCGCATGAACTTTCAGTTCAATGCGGATGGGGCGCTGCCCCCAGGCGAGTACATTCTGCGGCTGAGAAGTGGCCGCGATGACCTGGCGTGGCGGCGGTTCCGCATCGTGCCCAAAGAGAACCCTGGAGCGGAAGCGGTCTCGGCGAACTAGCCGAGACGAGGGGTCGCCGACGGTTCAGCGGTCACCGGTTCCGCAGCGATCCGAGTGGGCGAGAGAGCTGGCCGCCGCGCACAGCTGGCAGGGAGGGCACTCCCTGTGCGGACGCCGCAACTGTGCCGAGGGTCGACACGCTGGTGACTACGGCGAGCCTGCGCGGCGGGTTCAGTCTTCTTCTTTGCGGAAGTGGCGGTTCTGGGCCGGCACGACGCACTGCAGGACCTTGAGCAGGACCTCGGCGGGAGAGCCGATGGCGTCGACCTCGGCAACCAGCTTGGGGGAATAGAACTCAAGGACGGGGCGGGTTTCGGCTTCGTACACGACAAACCGCTTGCGAATGATATCTTCGTGGGCGTCATCGACGCGATTTTCGCGGATGGCCCTGCGGCGGATGCGGTGAATCATCGCCTCGAGATCAACCGACTTGAGGTGCACGATGCGGACGACATCGATGTATTCCTGCAGGATCTCAGCCTGAACGCGGTTTCGCGGAATGCCGTCGAGGATCAGCAGGTCTTCGTGGGGCTTGAAGTTCGAGAGCATGCAGAGCCCGTCGAGATGCCGTTTCCAGATACGGATGGTGATCTCATCGGGGACGAGCATCCCCTTGGAGGTGAAGCGGCAGACTTCACGACCTTCGGGAGAGTTGATGTCGAGCGAGCGAAAGACGTCGCCACACGAGAGGTGATAGAAGCCCGGGATCTCGCCCAGGATTCGCCCCTGCGTTCCTTTGCCGACGCCTGGCGCACCGAACAACAACACCGAATGGAAGCGGTCGGTCGACATGGCCTGCAGCACACGAACACGGGGGATGAAGGGGGACAGACCCGAGATTGTGTCCCGCGGGCGCGATGGTAATGGGCGCACGAAAGCGGGACAACCATTCCGCCTGAGGAACTCGTCAGCAGCGAGCCTTCTTCAGCGAAATCTCCCGGCACCGGGAGGAGTCGTACCCAGTTCGCTGGTGTCCCGAAACGGGCCAGCGGAGGCAAATTTCGGGGGGAGGCTGTCCGTGGAGGCGAGGCAGGTCAGGTTGGCGTGGAATTGTCACCCGTCCGAGTGGTTGTTGGCCCGAGGGGGGCTTTCCGACGCGGGAAAGCCTGAGCGGTGTTCACAGTCCCTAGCACTAACCGCTTGCCCGGCGCGCGGGGGCCTTCTATCATCGACCTAGGTTTTGGGCTCGAAAAAAGCGCCTGGGCGGTGCCCGGGTCTTGTTCGCTGGCGGGGAGTGTCCTCGCGGATAGCGAAGAGGGGCCAGCCTGCCCGTTGTCGCAGGAGGCAGCCCGTCTTCCCGGTGCGACGCGGGGGAGTGTTCCCTGTGGGTCTTCCCCCCAGACCGGCGTTCCCGGCCTCAAGCGCCTTCACCATTCGTCCTCTGACACACTTCCACTGAGCGGCCCCACGCGGGACTTTTCCCCGGGGGACGCCTCCCGCCAAGCATTTGCAATGGGACTGTTTGACCGCCTGAAACAGGGCCTGAAGCGGACCAAAGAACTGCTCCAGACCGACATCCGCGACCTGTTCAAGGCGGGTGAGATTCTCGATGCCGAAAAGCTGGAGCAGTTCTACTCCCGGCTCATTCGGACCGACATGGGAGTCGCCGCAGCGCGAGAGATCACCGAGGAACTGCGGGAGAAGTACCTGGGCCGCACGGTGGTTCTCGAGGACATCTGGAAGACCATTCGCGAGCGTTTGCAGCAGCAACTGACGGGGGCCACGGGGAATACCTGGCAGGCCGATCAGCCACTCGCCCCATTGGCCCGGGCGACTTCGGGCCCGACGGTGGTGCTGGTCGCCGGGGTGAATGGAGTGGGCAAGACCACCTCGATCGCCAAATTGGCGAACCTGCTGCACAAAACGGGGCACCGAGTGGTGCTGGCAGCCGGGGACACCTTCCGGGCCGCAGCGGTCGAGCAGTTGACGATGTGGAGCCAACGGATTGGGTGCGAGATTGTGACCAAACCCAGCGGGAGCGACCCAGCGGCGGTGGCCTACGCCGGTTGTGCGCGGGCGCTGGAGGTGAATGCCGACTTTGTGATCATTGACACCGCCGGTCGATTGCAGACTCAGCAGAACCTGATGAAGCAGCTAGAGAAGGTCCGCCGGGTGATTGGGGACCGCATACCAGGAGCCCCGCACGAGGTGCTGCTGGTGCTGGACGCCACGACCGGACAGAACGGTGTGTCGCAGGCGCGGAAATTCAGCGAGGCGGTCGAATGCACGGGATTGATCCTGGCGAAACTCGACGGGACCGCGAAGGGTGGGGTGGTGGTCGCGATCCGGAAAGAGATGAACCTGCCGGTCAAGTACGTCGGGGTGGGTGAGCAGATCGACGACCTGGAAGTCTTCAACCCGGCAAGCTTCGCCGAGGCCCTCTGCTCGGCCGGTTAAACCCGCCAAACCACCGGAGGCCCGAGGACGCAGGCCACGACTGGGGGCAACTTTTGACAGCGCCGCGCCCCGGGCGATACACTCCCAGACCCGCCTGAGTTGTACGGTTGCCCCCCGCGCGGGGGGGAAGGCTGCGCCGGCAGTCCCGTGTCTGACATCCCGGAAGGAACATACCATGCTCAATCTGTGCCGGGCCTCGGCTCGAGGCCTCTCTGCGGCCGTCTCCCTGTTGACTCTCGCGCTGTTGTCGGGGAGCGTGCCTGCGGCGTATGCGGCGGGCCCGATTCCCGACAAGGGGCTGGAGGCGGCCGTTCGCCAGCAAGTCTTCGAAAAGCGGGACAAGCCCGACGAACTGACTGAGGAAGACCTCAAGAAGGTGTTCATCCTCGAGGGGCGAAACAAGGGGATCAAGGACCTGACAGGCCTGGAAAAGTGCCCGAACCTGCAGTTGATCAACCTCGCCGGGAACGAAATCGAAAAGGTTGACGCACTGAAGGATCTGAAGACCCTGCAGTCGCTCGATCTGTCGAAGAACAAGATTGTGGACATCGCCCCGCTGGCGAACGTCAAGGCTCTGCAGTTTGTCGAACTCTCGGACAACCAGATCGCGAGCGTGGAACCGCTGGCCGACATGCCCAAGCTGTCGGCGCTGTACATTGCCGGCAACAAGCTGACGACCGCGGCCCCACTGGCTAAGCTGCCCAAGCTGTCATCGCTCGATCTGGCCCGCAATCAGCTGACCGACGTGAAGGACCTGGCCGGAGTGATTCCGAACCTGATGACCTTCAAGATTACTGGGAACAAGGTCGCCGATCTCTCCCCGTTCGCGGCCGCCGCGCCTCGCATGCTGCTGCTGATGGAAAACAACGCGATCACCGATCTGGCCCCGCTGGTCGAGGCGTGCAAGAAAGATGCCGAGGGAGAGAAGCGATTCGCTCCGTTCCTCCGGCTGTATCTCGCGGGAAATCCGCTAAGCGACGCAGCGAAGGGCCCCCAGCTCGAAGCCCTCAAGTCCGCTGGCGTGAGAATCGTTCTCGAAGCCGACAAGAAGTAGCCGAAGCTCTCCGGAACATCAGGCCGGTGCCGGGGCGGTCGACTGGCGAGCTTAGCAACACGTCCCGGACTTTCTGAACTCAAAAACCCCCCTCCCCAATGGAGGGGGGTTTTTTGTTGGCATTCGGCGCCCGCCCCGTGTCTGAGCGGGGCACCTGCGGGATGCGCTTAGCCGAGTTCCTGATGGATCACTGAATCAAGCGTCTTGCCGGGCCACACAACCTCGGCCCCCACCGCTGGTGACCGGACTACTACAGACGGGATGGGGACGCGCTAACCCAGCAGGTGACCAAGCAGCGGCTGGAGGTCGCGGTAGTCGGGCACAATCAGGTCGGCACCTGCTTCAATCAGTCGCTGCCGTTTCCAGTCGTTGATGCCAACCCGGTGCTGCTCGTCGCTCGCCACTCCCACCGCAATCCCCGCCACGCGGCGGACCTCCTGGGTCTCGACAAACCCGTCCCCGAAGCCCAGCAGTTCCCCAGGCCGCAGGTTCAAGTCGGCGACCATCTGGTCGATCACCATCTGTTTCGAAAAGTTGTGGTGGGCGTCGATCGCCCCCCAGACGCGGTCGCCAAAGAAGTGGTCGAGCCCTAACGCGGCGAGTTCCTGCCGGACGAACACCAGATCGGTCCCGCTGGCAAGAAACAGCGACAGCCCCCGCTCACGCAGCGATTCGAGCAACGGCAGTGCGTTGGGAACCATCAGGTCTTCAGGGGCGATCCGCCCCTCCCGCAGACCGGTGGTCCGTCCCTCGACCCGCCGCATCAGCCGACGTTGAAACTCGTGCTTGTACTCGACCGGGTCTTGCGGCGTCCCCCCCCGCCGGGTCACCTCCTCGGCCAGCTGAATCATCTGGTAGATGGTCTGTTTGCCATTGAGCCGCATGACGAAATCTTCGACCACCTGGCGCAGTTCAGCGGCCGACTCGGCGCGGGGGGTGCGAAGCAACTCATCCACCAGCATGGGAATCATGATTTCGGGCCAGCCCTCGCGAATGAGCGAGAGCGTGCCGTCGAAATCAAACACCACCGCCCGCACCCGGGGCGGCTGGCTGATAGCGCGAACAATCTCAACGCGGGTGCCGGGGAGACCGGTGCGATCGGAGGGAAGCGGAGGCAGACGGCTCGCGGGGGCGGACATGAGGGAGAGCGCAAAAGAAAGAAAGAAAGAAAGAGACAGCCCGGGCGGGGGGGCCAGATCGGAGGCTCCCGCCTCGTAGGAATCAGGGTTCTGAGGAGTTCGAGATCAGGGGGGATGCCAGCTGAGACGGCACGGGAGCCAGGCGACCCCGGAGAGATTCAGCCACGAACCAGCGAAGTTTTCGCCGAGCAACGACAGGGCAGGCCCTTAATTGGAACCCTCCCGACCACGTCTCGCGCGCGGTGCAGACTCTATCCAGCACGACAGAAGCGGTGCAGAATCTCGGTGGCCAACCGCAACTGCTCGAGTTCAATCCATTCATCCCGCGTGTGGGCCTGTTCGATCGAACCGGGACCGAACACCACCGCCGGGACCCCGGTGACGGCGATCCGAGAAGCGTTGGTGCCGTACCAGGCACCCAGCTTCTGGCGGGCGCCCGCGAGGGGCGTGACCTGGGCCAGCAGGCGGTCGGCCCAAGGGCCGTTGTTGTGATCGGAGAGGGTGGCCCCATCGATCCAGGGAGGGAGCATCTCGAAGTTGGCCTGAACCCGCACCCGCAGCCACTGCTCGACCTGCGGGATGACGCTTGCGGCGACTTCGGTGGGGAGCACCCGCCGGTCAATCTCAATGAGACACTCGTCGGGAACGGTGTTGACGCTGATGCCCCCCTCAATCCGTCCCACGCTAAGCGTCGCGACGCCGCACAGCGGGTGAGCGGGGACCATGCCGGGCAGTTCGCGGGCCAGTTCTTCGAGTGCCCGCAGCACTTCGCCCATGCCGTAGATCGCGTTCACCCCCTCGTTGGGTCGGGAGCTATGACAGGCCCGGCCCCGCGTGCGGACCTTCCACCGCACCGCCCCCTTGTGAGCGACCACCAGGTCGAGACCGGTGGGCTCGGCGACAACCGCCAGGTCGGGAGGTTGTGCCAGCAGCCGCGATGTCTGCCCGGGCTCGCTCCACAGCCGGGACAGAGCCCGCACTCCCTGCGCGGTGCTCTCTTCATCGCAGGTGCAGCTCATGACGACGTGATGTCGGCCCCCCCGAGGGTCGGCGACGAGGCGGGCAAAGGCGGTGAGCATGGCCGCCATGCCCCCTTTCACATCGCAGGCACCGCGGCCATAGAGGCGGCCGTCGCGAATTTCCGGCTTGAACGGGGGGATGACCATTCCGTCCACCGGGACGGTGTCCTGGTGGGCGTCCAGCAGCAGGGTCGACTCGGCACCGGGGACGTCAAGCCGGGCGATCACGTTCGCCCGCCCGGGCATGACCTCGTGGACCTCGAAGGGGACATCCAGCCGCTGGAAGTGGCGAACGAGGAATTCAGTCAGGCGGGTTTCGAGATACTCCGGCCCGGAGACCTCGCGGCCCATGGGGCTGACGCTGGGAATGGCCACCAGTTGGGCCAGCAATTCAACAGGATCAAGAGACATGGCAACACGCGGAGGGAGGGACCGGTAAAACCGAGGCGAGAGTTTGAGACATGTCGAGAGCGGGGAGCCCAAGGCAGGGCAACACGTGGACGGGCGAGCGGGCCGGGAACGGCGGGGATGAACGGCCAGCGCGCCGGCCGGTTCCGTTCTGGGCCGCGGCCGCTTTTCGCGGGCCCCCCCTCCGACGGGGCCCCCCCGGGCAGGGTCCTCGCCGCTGCCCAAATCCGCTTCGGGACACCCACTGCGGACGGCCCCGCCGACAGCGGCCTGACACCGAGGCGGGCACGGCCCCCTGCTGAATGGAGCGGTACGGGATGCCGCCGCTGTGGCACAACGGGGCGCCGCAGCGTCGAGAGCGGATGGGACTTGTGGGATCCAACGGAACCGTCGCACGCACCGGAGAGGGCACAGCTGTCAGACTGGGGCGAGCCATGCGGGCGACTCCCCCAGCCGGGCGGCGACTCCCCGGAGCTTGTCGCGGACATCGGCCGGCAACGCGATGCCTAAACTGTGCGCCTGCCGACGCAGGTTCCATTCCCGCTCACCGGGCAACAGCACGCGGTCCACCCCGTCGGCGGTCGGGGCCGCGTGGATCTCGTCAATCAGCCGCCGCAACCGCTGCGAAAATGCCTCCCGTCCGCAGACGCTCTGAACGTCGATCACCAAGAACGAGGCGTTGTGCCACGAGGGCCGCGACGGCTCGTCGAACATCCAACTGCCAACCTGCCACGTCTGGTGCCCGCCTGGCAAGACCGCCGAGAGAATCTCACACCACAGCCCGAACCCATAACCCTTGTGCCCCGCCATGGGAGCAAGCGCGGCGTGCTGCGGATACAGGCTTCCGTCAGTGGTTGGTCGCCCGGTATCGTCGATCAGCCAAGTGGGGGGAATCGGTTCGCCCCGCTGGTGGGCGGCGTAGACTTTTCCTCCGGCGACGGCCGCCGTCGCCATGTCGAGCAGAATGGGGTCGCCCCCCTCGAACGGAATGCCGTAGGCGATGGGGTTGCTGCCCAGCACTGGTCCCCGCGAGCCGGGGGCCGCCACGCTGGGAATGTCGTTCCCCGTCACCATAGCGATACAACCGGACCGGGCCGCGCGGGCGGCGAAGTAACCGGCGGCACCAATGTGCCCCGTGTTCCGCAGTCCAACCCAGCCCACCCCGGCGTGTCGCGCCTTGGCAATCGCCAGGTCAATGGCCCGAGTTCCCCCCACCTGCCCCAGTGCCGAGCAGCCATCGAGCACCGCCCATGCCGGCCCCTCGCGTTCGACCACTGGCTCGGCTGTTGCGACGTATCCCCCGCCTTCCAGCTTATTGAGGTAGCCCGCCAGCAACTTGGTGCCGTGCGTGAAGACCCCGAGGGTGTCGGTTTCGACCAGGGCCCCAGCGGCGATCTGGGCGGTGGCCGCAGGGAGCCCAACCGCGCGAAAAGCCCGTTCTACAAACGCCTGCAGATCGGCAGGCAAGACCCGCTGGTGGCTGTCACTCATGGAGGGGTAATCGAACATCCCGGGAAGGCGGAGACGGGCCGACTGCCGGGATCCTCCCCCGGGCCGCCACGAGTCGAGGCCCGATTGTGACGAAACAACGCACGCGCGCACAGAGAAACATTCGCGGCGCCCGGGGAACGCTCGGAGGTGTGTCGCCACAAGGCACGGGGGCACGGGGGACCGGGGGCCAGATCGCCGGCGTCGCGGTCACTCCCCCGCGCAAGCGCCTGGGGGGGTGGCCAAACTGCGTTGGCGGGAGCCTCGCCCGGGATTGGCAGGGCGCGCAGTCTACTCTCGACCGCAGCCTGAAGGCCCCAACTCGTGGGCGACCTAGACGGGGCTGGGGGCCGGTGACCCGGGACCGCTGTGCGGTTCGTCCCCATGGGACTGGGGATCGAACAACGTGGCGACTGCGGGACTGCCTGCGGAGGGGTTCCCCAACGAGCTGGCGCTCGGGTCGGAGGGCCGGACTGGAGGAACTTGGCGGGGCGACCGATCGAGGGGCCACCGCCAACGCCAGCCAGTGCGGATTACCCACCACGCCAGGGCGGCGAGCAGTCCAAACCGGCAGGCTGCCAGCAGATTGAGGACGAACTCGGGGCTGCCCAGGGCCCACAGTGCCAGCAGGAAGGCCAGCAACAGCACCACGGTCAGGCGATTGGTCCACGACGTCCGCGACAACAGCATGCCCGCCAGGAAGACCGCGACACTCAAGACCCACGTGACGAACTGCCCCTTCCAGTACCCCACTTCCAAAGTGTCGGCCGAGCCGAGTCGGGAATAGGTGTATGGGTCCCCCGCCGCCTGGAAGGCGAACAGAGCCCCGCCGGCCGAGTCTTCGAACCATTGCTCGAGAGGGACATTCGGACGCGCGGGATTTGTGCCGCGCCACCAGTCCCACCGGGGGGGGGTATCGGAAGTGAAGTCTCCCGGCCGCGACACCAGTTGATACGCGGGGGGAATCCAGACGGTGGTCCGCAGTTCCTGGACGACCACAACCCCTGCCTCTTCGCCGCCGCCCCGCAGGCGCGGGAGTTGCAGCGCCAGGCTGCCTCCCCGACCAGGAAGTGGCCGCGGGTTGTAAGGAGTCTGAAACACAACCGCCAGCACAAAAGGCTCTTCCGCCGTTCCCGTGCGGGTCACACTGATGCGGTAAGGATCCCAGCGTTTGTCGACGACCTCGGCTCCTGCTCGTTCCAGTTCGACCCGCTTGCCCGCCACCAGGGCCTCGAGAGGCACGGAATCGCGAGGCAGATCAAGGGTCAGCCGCTGCCGCTCGCTTGAGCGGAGCCGGAACCGGGCCCGGTAGATCACCTGGCTGTCCTCGGTGACCACCGCCTCGAGCGCGGCTTTCGACACCACCGTGTCTACCACCTCCTGCAGTTGCAATTGCTCGGCGGAGACCTGTAGCGAGAGCCCCTCGGTCCCCGGTTCGGGCTGGGCAAAATAGCGGAAGGCCACATCCCCTTCTTGCGGAAGCTGCCGGAGTTCGCGGACATCAATCGCTTCGCAATCGTCGCTCGCCAGGCCCGCCACCGAGAGAGCCCGATCGCGGCTGACCACCATCTCGCCCGCGACCGCGGTGACACTGGTGGGGCTGGTGCGGGGCGGAACCGCGGGGGTATCCAGTGCCCGCACCGGCGTGACCCGGAAGCGGGCCTGCTTGAGAGCCCCCTGACGTTCGGGCTTCAGGTCGTAGCGGATCCGCAGTTCGACGGGACCAACCGTTTCCCGCTGCAGCACCACCTTCCACGGAACCAGGCTGTCGGCTGCGTCGCCATCTCGTGACTGCTGCA
>Ga0315899_10006913_pt1 | contig 12215 bp, 24 predicted proteins | sample LakEriMetagenome_2_FD_203518 | JGI IMG/M metagenome (GOLD analysis project Ga0315899, IMG submission 203518) | Freshwater fungal communities from buoy surface, Lake Erie, Ohio, United States - Buoy 4 MA112 | ecosystem: Environmental > Aquatic > Freshwater > Lake | place: USA: Lake Erie, Ohio... | reverse complement strand
CAAGGGAAACGTCACGGTCATTTCGGCTAGGGCGAACTTCTTGAAGAATGACGCCACGCTAGAAGAAATGCGTGCGATTCTTTGCTACATGGAAAGTCACCAGCCAAGGTGACGAGTCCCCTTCACTACTAGGCGGGCAACCGGCCTACTCAACTGGTTGCAACCCTACTAACCTGCTACTGAACACGGTTTTTACCATGGCCACCAACTTTGTTTGGGGTATCAACACCCTTGAGCGCGAAACCGACGACGGCTTCGTTTTTACCGCTCACTACACCGTGAACGCTGATGATGGCACCTACACCAGTGGTGCATACGGCAGCATCGGTTTTGAACGCCCCGACAACCTCATCCCGTACAACCAGCTCCAAGAGGACACCGTGATCGGCTGGGTCAAGGAAGCCCTCGGTGGTGACGAAAAGGTTGCCGAGATCGAAGCCGCTCTCCAAAGCCAGTTGAATGAGCAACATGCGCCCACCAAGGCCGCTGGTGTACCGTGGGCTTCCTGATTGCAGGACTGGCACTGCTGCTAGCCATCGCCATCCTCGGAATGATGGCTTGGCAGTGGTGCCACACTTCTGATTGGCAAGATCGCTACTGGTGACCTACGGCTAGACTCGTGGTATGGCAGTAGCACCCGGCACCTACAACATCAGCTTGCAGCGTCGCGCGGATTACTACGTGACGCTGCAGTTTCAACATGCCACTGGCACAGCAATAAACCTTACGGGCTGGAGCGTTGCGGCACAAGCGTGGGATAAAACTCGACAAACAAAGTACGCCGACTTTACTGTTACCTATACCGATCGCGTAAACGGTACAGTCACCGTTTCATTGACGGACGAGCAGACAACCTCATTCCCCAACGAGGTTTACTACGATGTTTTACTCACAAATACAGCCGGACTAAAAGAGTACTACTTAGAAGGAACTATTTTTGTTTCCGAGGGGTACACATCATGACAGCTGTGTACGTAACAACAATTTCAAATACAGTAACAATCTCTGATGACGGTACAGTCGTTACCGTACGTAACGGTGAAGTACCCTTATCAGACTTTGACGCACTAGAAGCTAGAGTGACGGACATTGAAGCATCCTTCGACGCCGGACAGTACTAGACATGGCAGTTAAATCAAAGACCGCACTGGGACGTGTCGAGCACCAGCCCGGCAAACCCAAAAAGACCCGCCAGGGTCAAGGTCAAAACAGCCTGCCCAATCACGGCCGTAAAAAGCTAAGGGGACAAGGTCGTTAAACTGTAGAAAAGGTCGGCAGTATGCCTCGCAATGGACAACCACGAAGAGGCCCAAATTACTGTCAAGCCACCCGACAACCCGTTTAACCAAGCCGTTCCAGCCCTACTGACCGCTTCGGTCATAGGCTTGGGCGGCCTTTTTATGCAAGTCGCCAAGCTAGACCAATCGGTTGGAACAGTAGCTGCCGACATCCAAGAACTCAAAAACGACTCAAAAGAAAGGCTTAGTGATCTCGAAACCCGAGTCCGCCATATTGAAATGACTGTCGGCAACAAAAAATGAGCGTCGTCAACACCACCGATTTCGGCAACGGCTACACGTTGGATCAGCTGGAAAACGAACGCGGCGAACTATACTACCGCGCCTGCCTCAACAGCGTCTGCCGTTACGCCGAAGACCACTACATCGCAATGATGTATCTCGAAGGCATGGGCTGGGACCCTAAAGCAGCCCCCCAGTAATCCACTGCACAATCGCATCCTCCCGGTGCGGCTCCCAAAACGGCTGGCCCCTGTACCACTCAATCCAGTCCTCCGCCGACTTTGAGATATTGCACCCAAAACAGCAGGCCACAAGGTTTTGCTGGTGCGTATGCCCACCCCGAATTTTGGGATGCACGTGATCTAGCGTCGCTGAACGCCCCAGATCCGCAGCACAGTACGCGCACTTGTTGTGCCAGTGCTTAAGGATGGATTGTCTAAACCGGGCCTTTGCTTCTTTTTTGTTTAAGTATTCGCCATCTTCAATCCGATGGTCCATACCCAGCAGTGGCTCCACAGAATGTAGCGGTAGAAACTATTACGTGCCCGGTTTCTCTTCTCTAGTACAGCTAAACTCAAGAAAAGCTCCGCTTTTTTATGACTGACCAACAAGTCGCTGTTGCCGCGATCGTCGTTGCCGCCGGTTCCGAAATTATCGGCATGAGCAGCCTACGTTCCAACAGCTGGATCCAGCTGGGACTGCAAGCCCTAAAGCTTGTTTTCCCTAAGCGTCGCCGCTAAACCTCGCAAGGGCCTTGTGATGACAACCAATAAGCTCCGTCTCAACGACTTATTCCGGTTTTACAAAGGACTGCCCCATCAGATGGCAGCCATCACAGAACTGGAGGCAGCCATCAACAAGGCCAACCCCCACATTTTGGGCCGCGACCAAGGCTGGTTCAAAACTTGGAGCGTCGCCGGCAAACAATCCAACTTCCCCAACAGCTGGGAAGGAATCCTTGAAGCCGCCCGAGTCGCTGGAGCAAAATTCCCCGAACTCGTAGCCGCACAATGGGCACTGGAATCCAACTACGGCAAGCTAGTTTCAGGCAGAAACAACTTTTTCGGCCTTAAAGGCGAAGGCAGCGACAAGAAAACCCAAGAATTTATTAACGGCCAGTGGATAACAATTACCGACAGTTTTATTGACTTTCCAGATCTACTGTCCTGTGTGATGTACCTCGTCGACCACTGGTACAAAGACTACAAAACCTATAAAGGTTGCAACAATGCTCCAACTCGTGAAGAGGCAGCGAAGTGGTTATACACGGAAAAATATGCCACCGACCCCAACTACCCAGGCAAACTGATCGCCCTCATGAATCAGCACACTGACACAAAACCGCTGGTCGCGCCAAAAGAAAAAATCCTCAAGGTCGCCTACGAATACCAACTGGGACCTGACGACGGTTCAACAGGCTATCGCCAGTGCTTTAGCTCCAGCTGCGCAATGGTTGCCCGCTACTACGGCAAGATTTCAGGCGACTACGAGTACAACAAAATCCGCGCCCGCTTTGGCGACACCACCGACCCCAAAGCACAAATCGCCGCCCTCAAATCCCTGGGGCTAAACGCAACATTTGAAATGGATGGCACAGTCGAAGACCTAGAAAACGAAATTACTCACGGCCACCCCGTTCCAGTCGGCTGGTTACACAAAGGCCCCGTATCCAGCCCTTCTGGTACTGGCCATTGGAGTGTCGTCATCGGATTTACCCCAACCCACTTCATCCATAACGATCCATTCGGCGAGGCCAACCTCACTGCTGGCGGCTACGCCAGTAACAAGGGAGGCGCGGGCATCGCCTATTCGCGCAAAAACTGGCTGCCTCGCTGGCTCATTGAAGGCACCGACACTGGCTGGTTTCTCAAAATCCGCCCGAGGTAACCATGCACCCAATCGAGCACAGCCCCGAGTCCAGCTTCCACAAAGCTGTAACTGACAAATGGCTAGTCGACCTCTTCAACCGCCAGGACTATCGCGGCCTCCTGGAAGCCGCCTTAGTGTTAAACACGCTCCATCAGCTGGAACGCACAAAATCGGCCTGGGCTATCCGCGAAGCCGCCGATAACCTGGCCGATCAATTCGGAATGGACCGAGATTCCGCCTAAGGCTGAAGCTTCTTACACAGACACAGCATCAGCTACCCACTGCTGGTACAGGCCCGTGTACAAGCTATACATCGGGTGATCTGTTTTATCGCGGCCGTACTGGACATACAACGAATCAAGAAAATCCTGTCGCTGCTGGTCTGCACAAATCCGCGCCCAGTTCTGCTGGAACAGCGCAGTCTTTGGGTTGGTCACGTCTAGCCTCCGCAAGTTTTAGATTCCGCCGAGCCGTCTCTTTCGGCCCTCGGGTTGAGCGCACCAGCCTAGGCTTTTTCGCCGCCGTCTCCGGCACCTCAACTTTGCAGTTGGGATAACGATTTGCGGCAAACGCAATCGCCTGCTGGAGCGACTCCGCCCTTACCAAATCCCGCATCGCGCCCTGCCCAGGCAACCAGATTTTCAGCTCGAACAGCTTTGTCTTTTCTGCACTGGTACGTGAAAGACCTTCACCGAGCCGCAGCTCCGGGTCGAGTTGTTCCTGGAACGGTACTACTTCCATGACCGGGGATAGGTGGGTTCATCAACGCTATGCACAGCAACGTTACTGTTAACGCACTGAGCAACAACTCGCGCCGCAGCGACAGCTCGCTCATATGTGACCCACGAGGATGCATCCTCCTTGGATGCGGTGAGACCAATTCCTTGACCAGGGCCGTAAACCGCCGTAACCCAGCGATCCTCGACCATGACGACATAGCGCGTCATCTGCCTTTGTGTGACTACTGTGTAAATCTAGTGCCTCCGCCTAGTCTGCGGCTGTATGTATCGAAACACAACTGAGTCTCATGCGTCAGTTTCTGACACATCTCCTTCTTGCTTGGAGCGCATCCTTCCCTGCACCCGCCGTTGCACCGACTCCGCCCAAGCCGCCTTATCAGCAGCCTCCGCAGCCTTGTAATCCGACACTGGAACAGCCTTCTCCAAAGCGGCGTAAACCATATCCCGCAACATTCCGGTTACCCGTTTGCCCTCACTGGCTGCAAGCTGCTCAGCCAACTTGTAGCGATGACTGTCGAGCAGCAACTGGCAATAAATTTTTGATCCGTGCTTCAGCGGCATTGCTGACTCTCTAGTCTGCTACACAGTAGCATACTGCGACACATTAGACGCGCCAGCGCACATCCTCATCCACATCCTTCCTCCACGAATTCGACTGCGCCAACCGCGCCCCATTCCTCTGCTGCCTGGAGCCCTTTCGCACCCGCCGCGCAAACTCCAAAAAAGCCGCCATGCGGTGCAAATCGCTTGTCTTTGCCAAACGAATCTCTCGCATCAACCACTCCATTACCAGTTCACGGCCCGTACGCGGGAGACTCATGCGTCCAACTCTGAGACTCGCAGGATCGACTGAACCTGCTGATCAGGACAAAGCCCCAGAGCTTTCATCCTCGCGGTGAAAGCATCTGGAGCAAGAACGAACAGGTCGTGTGTACCACCGTGTCGCGGGTGCATCCTGACCCGGTACTCGTAATCTTCCACAACCTGCTCGACGGTCACTTCGCTTGGTTCCAGCTACCCCCGACCTTAGCTTCGGCAAGCGGTGGAATCTCACCTAACCACTTCGCTTCAGCTTCCTCCATCACAGACTGCAACTGGATAGCCCAAGCGTTTGCGTGCTCTTCTGCGACGAGCAGGATGATCTCGTCATGCACCACGCCGGCCAAACGCACCACGTCCTCCCGGTCTGCGTGAAGCAGCGGCCACAACTTGCCGAGCGTAAGTTTAAGGACTGCTGCGCCAGCTCCCTGGATTGGTGTATTACAGCGCGTGGTGAGCTTATTGTTCTCGCCCGGTAAAAACCGCCGCAAGCCCGAGATGCGTATGCGGATAGATGGATTGTCCTTAGCCGCATCAGCATCGCGAGCATTTTTGCGCTGCCATGCGGAGATGCCTTTATATGCAGCGTGGAACTTTTCCCGCACCTCCGCAGCCTCATCAAGATCCATCTGGATTCCGGTCGACGCTGCATAGTTCCTAAGCCCTTTTGCACCCGACCCATATAGCAATCCGAAGTTCGCGCTTTTGCTGATCTGGCGCTGTTCCTTTGTAACTTCATCCTCAGCGACCCCATAAATCTGCGTCGCCGTAATCGTATGCAGGTCCTTTCCCTGCTGGAACACCTGAGTCATAAGAGAATCCTTAGCTTCCGCCGCCGCCAACCTCAACTCCATCTGCCCGTAATCTGCTACAACAAACTTCCAGCCAGCCGGCGCCTGTACACACGCTCTAAACCGCTGGTCACGCGGAATCTGCTGAAGATTAGGGCTCATACATGACATCCTTCCGGTATCAGCCCCCATTTGCATATAGCTGGCACGAATAAAACCATCCTTCGCCAAATTCTTCAACAAAGTCTCGGCCATTTGCCGCTTCTTTTCTACTTTCTTCCACCGCAAGTAATCAGCAACAACCTTGTGATCACCCACATACTCCTGCAGCGCCATCCGACTGGCGCTGGGTTTGCCGTTCTTCGCATCAATCGGCGCTTCGCCCAACAACGCTGTAAATTTCCTTAGCAACTGAGCCGGACTGTTGAGATTAAACGTATCTGGATCCGCCTTCTTACCTTTTGCTGCGGGCTTTGTCTGGTACAACAGCTTCCCGTCAAGTCCCCGGCACAGTTTGTGACCTGCGGGCAACGCAGCATCAAAGTCCTCAATAAACTTTTCTCCGACTTCGTGGTGTTCAATATCTAAATCCTCAATGAGTTTAATAAGATCCTGCTTATTAAAGGGAAGGCCCGTTCGCCATAATTGCGCCATAGCCGGCAACGCACTGCATTCCAAGTACCAAGCCGGATGCAGCGCCGCCGTCGCCATCCGCTGCTGGATCTGATCAAACAAGTCCAAAAGCACCAGCACATCTTTCGCCGCATACTGCAGCTGGCTCTCGGTCAAATCGCCCGACCAATCACTTTTCTGCTCCTCCTTAGAAATACCCTCGTGCAAGTAACGCTTCACCAAGTGCTGGAGCCCGTGCTTCACGTTGGGCATCCCATTGGTGAGGATCCGACTCGCCAGCATGGTGCACAAAACCTTACCCGCCGGATAAATTTCATGCTCCTGAAGCCAGCCAAGGTCAAAAACAGCATTGTGCGCCACCCATGTGCGCTCCACGCTGAAAAACTCCTCGACCTCAATCCAGTCGTTGTCATCCAACGAAAAGCAGTCGAGCACCACAGGCAACTTGCCTGGAGTACCCAACTGCAATAACCGCATCCCACCCATCTTTGGCTGGAGCTGCGTCGTTTCCGAGTCAAACGCAATCAGTGTCGCATCGTCGAGCGTGTGGAGGTGCTCGATCCCTTGAAGGAAGTCCAAGCCTGGTAGGGCAACTTGTACCCTACTACTCTAGCAGGCTGTCAAGCTCCCGTGCAGAGCACAAGTCGGCTGCCGCGAGTGTCCCACCCTCGGGAAGTCCCAGCAAACACCGCTTGTCCCAATGCACACAGCACCGACACGGCCCCCCATCCTCCTGGGGCTTGTAACTCTGCCGAATCCTCTCCATGCGAATCTCCAGTAACCCTGCAGCACTGGAGCGATAGCACTTCATACACATCACTGAGTTGGTTGTTTGTTTGCCGCACTGCTGGCACGGCCTGCTGTTGATCGAAATAGCCATCACGAAAAATGAACACGTAAAAATCCAGGTAAACGCCGAAGAAGATGCCTATGAGAGTGCATTGCAGCTCCCTGCGGCAGCTCTACCTCAACAGTAAAAACAGAGTACCCGCAATTAGAACACTTCCTTTTGCGGAGTATTGATTCAGCGGTGTCGTGGCAAGTGCGCTCCACATCAATCCGCTCGTGATCACAGTTAGCGCACCGCATCAGTCAACCCAGCTCCAAGCGATCTTTTTACAAATACGCCAAGCGTGCTTTGGATCAACATCAAACTCATCCGCGAGTTTTCGGTAAGACCACCCTTCTGCTTGTAATCTGCGCATTTTCTGTACAAGTTCTGGCGTAAGAATCGCGGCGAAATTTTCCTCCCCGCGTTTGAAAGGCTTAGTAGTAACCATGAATCAGTAGCAGTCAGTTGTTCCAATGCCGGATAACTCCCGCGCAAATGAAAATGTTTGTAGTCATATAGGCCGCCAAGATAAAAAAGCGCACCAGTGCAACCTGATCAGCAATCCGGTCGTGCTGGTGCGCCTTCTCTCCCAAGGCCTTGGCGACAACTCGCCACCAGTGCCTCATTTGAGGCATTTGCACGTTTGGTGCCTCAAATCGTGCATTTGCACATCAGCCCTCCCGGTAAGCCTCAGTCGCCAGTCGATTGATCAACCGCGTGAGATACCAGTGGCACTTCCGCGCATCCTCCAAGGAATCTTTTTTCAGCCACATGCGGCTGAGGTATTTGAGGCACTGCCACTGGAGCGCACCAGCAACCGGATCAGGCGCATGTTGCGACCAGTCCTCCAGCACATCAATCGCCTCAAACTTCCCGGCGGTGTAATGCCGGGGGTGGTGCACTGGGTCGCTCATCCCTTGGAACCCTGCACAGACGTGTCACCTTGGTACCTCCCAGTGTGGGAGTAGTCCTTGGACGGCAGCATCGTCATCCGATGGAACACGATCTGCGCAATCCGCATCCCAGGCCACAGCGCAACCGGGTGCATCATCCGCGCGTTCTGCAGTTCCAGCGTTAGCCTCCCACAGTATCCCGGGTCGATGTACCCAGCAAGGAGATGCTCAACCCCCTCCCTGGCACGACTGGACTTCAACGCCAGCTGCCCAGCAATACAGTCCGGCAACCGGAACTCCTCAACCGTCTCCGCAAGGATGAACTCATGCGGCTGGAGCATGAACGGCTCTTCCTCCGTATGCCCAGCAATGGAAAAGGGCATCAGCTTAGGTGTTGACGACAACTCCACCAACAGGTTCTCGCCGAGTCTCACATCAAGACTCGCGGGATTCACCAAGCCTGGATCAAAGGGAGTGACAAGCTCCCTCCGCGCCAGCGTGTGAATGTCAATATCACACAAGATGCTCACGCCGCAGCCTCAGCAATCTCCTGCTGGAGCTGTACATGCTTCCAAGTCTTATTCCACTTGATGCAGTTGATCGTGGTGGGGTGGACTCCGAATTCCTTGGCGATCTTGCCCACCGACTTCCCACCAGCGGCCAGCTGGCGCTTAATCTCCAGCACCTTCACGTCAGTCAACACCGACACCCCGCGCTTACCCTTGCGGCTGGACTTACGAGTCTTACTCTGAGACTCCGGCTTCTGTACGGATTTTGTCCGTACAATGCACTCTCCAGCGGGCAGGGGAATGGTCTGCTTGGAGTTGGTCAGGTCCAGTTCAACGTGCTGGCACGTATCAAGAGCAAAGCGAGCAGCATCAAGAGCCTTGATGACCTGATCAAACTGAGCTTCAGAAAGGATGTACATGTTCATAGGATGGAACGTGTGCAGTGTAGTAGGCAAGAGCGGGTCTGTGTCAATAGCTAATCCGCACAGTCGCTGTTCCATCGAGTGGAACACCTAAACGATGTGCTGCACCAGCAGAAAGATCAATGCTGCCGCAGTCACACCGATCAGTAATTGGTACCAGCAGTGCTCGCCCCTGGTGCGAGACGCGCACTTTGGTGCCGCACGGCAACCACGGGTGCGCAGCACTTACACCCCAGTGCCGATACACACTGCCGCAATACGCCACCTCCCCGTGATATTCCGGGTGGTAAACGGTTGCTGTGACCTCCCTGCCTGTGTGATGTGCCAGTGCCGGCCCGTTAAACACAAGTGCTGCTGCAAGTAAAAAGCGCTTCATTGTCAGTCAGTTTCGAGTTCGAGTTTGATAGCGGCTTGGAAATAGCTAGCCACTTTTAGTCTGCGATACGCCGGGCCAGCCTGTTCAGACTGCTTGTTTTCAATCCCTTCGTACTCGTGCCGCGCCTCCTGCAGCGCGGCTTTTGTATCGACGTTCAGCAAGTGCAACTCAGAGTCCGACAACTCTGAGAGCTTGTCCAAGTAGACGGTGCGTCCGTTCAAAAGGTATGAACGATAAAACGGCACCATTGCGTTTTCAGTCATCAGTGTGTTGAACGACGTAAGAATTGCGAAGTTGGGAACGGATCGTAATGGTGGCGTCATACCCGACATTGCCGAGGTACTCCGCCGCCCGCAGAGCCACCATATGCGCCATAAGCACTGGGTCGTGCTTGTACTTACCGATGGTGTCCATCAGCTCGTACACGTAGGAGTCACATGCCTGGAACTCCTCGGGAAACGGTAGCCCCAAAGTGTCGTACCAATCCGACTCCAGCACTGTTTCACCAGGCTGAAGCGGATTCGGCCCCCACTCCCCACCGTCATCTCCTTCCCACCCATAGTCTCGACGGACTGCCCACTCATCTGCTGCTTGGCGCATCGCACGCTCCACATCAGAAAGGTGCTCGTACCAGTTCGGGCGAGTCTCCAGTTGCTGGAGATTGAAAGCTGCGTCAGTCATTGAAATTCTTAAGCAAAAAAGTTTGGATCTTGCTGCCTCAACCGGGTGAGATCCGTGAGTCTCAACTTGAGAATCTCGTGGATGGCCAGCTTCGACAGTGTAGTAGACGAGATGGTCTCGCTGGTAGCAAAGACGTAAATGAGGTGGCGGTAAAGCTGGGTCAAAGTGCGAACCCTGACCCAGTGCGTATCCCCCGGAATAGGCTCTAGCCCTACGCACCAATCGTCGTAGTCGTCTTGGTTACGTAGGTCACGAGCTTCAGACGTCCCAATCAGACGTGTCGAGTGGAGTCCAGTCGTCAACGCGCTCGGTGAGCATGGCCCGGAGTCCTGCATCGGTGGCTGGAATCAAGTCTTCATCTGAAAAGTAGAGGGTGCCTCTGCACAGGGCAGGCCCCCACTCGGGTGGGTCGAGCTGCGTCTGCGGATAGACCAGAACAGCGTCATCAACAAGGGCATCGACAACAAGGTGGTCGCCTTCAAATCGCAGTTCCTCAATGTCCAGTACCTTCACTTGACCTCCTGAGCAGGGTTGCTGGTCTCCATCCGATCCAACCACTGGTCCCAGCTCATCTTCAAGAACTGCTCCAGATCCTGCAGCTTCTCCAGCTGGTTGATGTCGTAGATGGGGTCGAGGCCCACAGCCTCCATATCCGCAATCTTCTGCTGGAGCGTAAGGATGCCCCAGTTGACCGCGAAGAACCACGGACTGAGCTTTGTGTTTTCGACTTTGGTGTGCAACGTGTCCATTTGTAATTCAGTAATAGAAGCGCCCGTCTCTCCGGGCGTGCCCTTAGTGTTGCACACGAACAGCCCAACCGCAAGGCCGGGCTGTCGCATTCCGTTACAACCGCGTGGGTTGGCTGGTGCTGGCTACGCTGGCGGCTTAGACACCTTTTTGAGGCGTCTAGGCGATCCCGTAGAGGCCGGCTGCGGGAACCAAGGTGGACACCGCGTGAGGACCCACTACCGGCCACCCCTTTGAGCACCCAGGCAGGACTCGAACCTGCATCGCACCGCAGCGGCGGTGCCGTCCTATCCATTGGCTCGGACTGGGTGGGATGGCCCAAGCGTGACCGGCCTCAGGGACCGGACAGAGGCTTGGGCTCTTGCAGCCCGATGCCAAAGCAGAGCGGGAACCAGCTCAGGTTATTTGGGTCAGGTAGACGGTGACTACCAGGATTCCCAGCAGCCACGTCAGTCCGAACACCACCACGGGCGGAATCACACCGGCACCCCAAGCTCCTCGGGCTGGTACTGAGTTAGCACGCAGACGTCGGCGCCTTGCTTGAGAGCCGTGCCCACTACGTAGTGGAACTGCGCCTGGGCGTCCTCGGACTCCTCGATCTTGTACTCCTCGACCTCGTAGGCGAGCCCCTTGCGGTACCAAGAGACCCGCACCACGGCTAGCAGCTCGAACGGGATGTCCCCCACGGTGTAACCCAGCGTCGGCTTCCTGGGACGCTTCGGCTGGGGCGGTTCAGGCTTAGCCACGGGATCTCTCCAAAAAGCCCACGCGACAACCCGCATGAGCCCTAGCAAAAAGTTAGGCGGGGTGAACATCAAGGCATAAAACCCGGTAATCGGATAACTGCGCGTAGACCTCGTTACGTTCCTCAAGAGTCATCGCCTCCAACTGGCGCTCGATTTCTTGACTTAACAGGAAAGCAAGCAGGTTAGAGGGCTTACGCATGGTGCGTTTGGATAGCCACTCCAAGCCGTTTGCGGTCACATCCGAGAAAGAAACAGTGATGCGATTCATACAAGTGTGCACAACCGCATCACTTTAGCACTTTTTACCAGATCTCGGCCTCCTTTGTCAGGCGCTCCATTTCTTCGGGAGTGCGCCAGTTCTCGCGCGTGAAGATAGCGCTGTCCTCGTGTCCCAAACTCTCAGAACCCCTGCGCTGCAACGGATCTGCTGCTTTTAGTTGTCCCGTTTTGTCCCGTTTTGTCCCAACCTGTCCTTTTTGCGTCCCAGAAGCCGTTTCAGGGACAGCTTTAGGACAACTTGGGACAGAACGGGACAAACTGGGACAACCGATTTCCTGAGATCCAGCTCCAGCACTGGATTCTTCTTCTTTGGGACAACTTGTACCTCCTCCCCCCCTGCGCGCGAGAACTGCTGAGT
>Ga0315899_10006912_pt1 | contig 12217 bp, 10 predicted proteins | sample LakEriMetagenome_2_FD_203518 | JGI IMG/M metagenome (GOLD analysis project Ga0315899, IMG submission 203518) | Freshwater fungal communities from buoy surface, Lake Erie, Ohio, United States - Buoy 4 MA112 | ecosystem: Environmental > Aquatic > Freshwater > Lake | place: USA: Lake Erie, Ohio... | reverse complement strand
ATTTGCTGCATCGGATGCAAGAATCGAATCGGTGATAACCAGCTTGCGCAGCGATGATGCGTTCACGCGGTTGACCGCTTCGCCGGACAAAACGCCATGCGTAATATAAGCAACGACGTCGGACGCGCCGGCCGCTTTCAAGGCGTCGGCGGCATTGCACAATGTGCCAGCGCTATCGGCAATGTCGTCGATTAGGATGCAGAAGCGGTCTTTTACGTCGCCGATGATGTTCATCACTTCGGACACACCTGCTTTTTCGCGCCGCTTGTCGACGATTGCGAGCGGCGCGTCGTCAAGGCGTTTAGCGAGCGCGCGGGCGCGGACAACGCCGCCAACATCGGGGGACACGACAGTGATATTCTTGTCGCCATGCCGCTCCAATATGTCAGCGCTCATGACGGGCGCGCCGTAGAGATTGTCGGTGGGAATATCAAAAAAGCCCTGAATTTGCCCAGCGTGCAAATCAACGGTCAAAACGCGGTCGGCGCCAGCTTCGGTAATAAGATTGGCCACGAGCTTGGCCGAAATGGGCGTGCGTGGGCCAGGTTTCCTGTCCTGACGCGCATAGCCAAAATAGGGCAAAACCGCAGTGATGCGTTTGGCCGACGCCCGACGCAACGCGTCGATCATGATCAGCAGTTCCATCAAATTGTCATTGGCGGGATGGCTGGTGGATTGAATCACAAACATATCTTCGCCGCGGACATTTTCGTGAATTTCTACGAAAATTTCATTGTCGGCGAAACGGCGGACGCTGGCGTTGGTCAGCGGTAATTTCATATAATCGGCAATTCCCTGCGCCAGCGGCAGGTTGCTGTTGCCTGTCATCAATTTCATATGTGCGTCCCCGAGAATATTTGTGCTGCTCTAGCGATGGGAGGCTGGCCTGACAATCGGCTTGCTCCTCTAGTTTGTGGACAATAAGGGTGGAGTCATGACAAACCAGTTAAAAATTGCGATAGCGCAGCTTAATCAGCGCGTCGGCGACCTTGCCGGAAACGCGGCCGCAATGCTGGAATGGCGGGCGAAGGCTGGCGGCGCCGACCTCATCGTTTTTCCCGAGCAACAACTGATTGGCTACCCTGCAGAAGACCTGGTGCTGAAGCCCGCATTTGCGGCGCGTGCCGCCGAAGAATTGACCAAGCTCGCAGCTGCAACCGCTGACGGCGGACCGGCGATGCTTGTTGGCTCGATTTTTGCGGATGATGGCGCACTGTATAACGGCATTGCCTTGCTGGATGGCGGACGGATTGCCGCCGTGCGTTACAAGCATGAACTGCCCAATTACGGGACTTTTGATGAAAAGCGTATTTTTGCCGCAGGTCCACTGCCAGAGCCCATCGAATTTCGCGGTGTGCGTCTGGGTGTGCCCATTTGCGAAGATGGCTGGTTGGCACCGGTTAGCCTACACTTAAAGCAACGCGGTGCGGAGCTGCTGATTTCGACCAATGGCAGCCCTTATGAAATCGACAAGGATGACCGGCGGCTGGAGGAAGTGTTTGCGGCGCGGGTTCGCGAAACCGGATTGCCATTAATGTTCCTGAACCGCGTCGGCGGACAGGATGAATTGGTCTTTGACGGTTGCTCCTTCGTGCTGAATGCCGACGGCGCAGTTGCACACCGTTTGCCGGACTGGGAAGAACATCTGCGCATGACGCATTGGCATCGCAGCGCAAATGGCTGGGAATGTGCAGATGGCGCCAAGGCGTTGTGGGAGGAGTATCCCGCCGATATCTATAGCGCGATGGTCGTCGGCTTGCGCGATTATGTCGACACCAATCGCTTTCCGGGCGTGGTTCTGGGTATGTCGGGCGGCATCGACAGTGCCCTATGCGCCGCTATCGCAGCGGATGCACTCGGCCCTGATCGCGTCTGGTGCGTCATGTTGCCCAGCCGTTACACCAGCCAATCGAGCCTGGATGACGCAGCCGAATGCGCCGCGATGATCGGGTGTAAAATTGACAATATCCCCATTTCGCCAGCAGTCGAGGCGTTCGATGGCATGCTGTTGGACAGTTTCGCCGACCGCGATGCCGATATCACTGAGGAGAATATCCAGTCGCGCATCCGTGGGCTTACGCTGATGGCGTTGTCCAACAAATTTGGGCACATGTTGATGACGACCGGCAACAAGAGTGAGATGAGCGTTGGTTATGCGACGATCTATGGCGATATGGCGGGCGGATATAATCCGTTGAAGGACGCATATAAGATGACGGTCTTTGCTATCTCAGAATGGCGAAACCGCAATAAACCAAGATTTGCCCTTGGCCGTGACGGGCCAGTGATTCCCGACAACATCATCACCAAGCCGCCCAGCGCGGAATTGCGACCGGACCAGAAAGACAGCGATTCGCTACCCGATTACCCCATTCTCGATAAGATGCTGCATGCATTGGTGGAGGAGGAGCGGTCGGTGGATGAGGTTGTCGCGCTTGGCTTTGACAGGGACGCGGTCACGCGGATCGAACGTTTGCTATATCTCGCCGAGTATAAACGGCGGCAGGCACCGCCGGGCGTAAAGCTTGGGACGCGCAATTTTGGCCGCGACCGCCGTTACCCGATCACCAATGCCTTCCGCAGCGGCGGATAATCTGCGCGTCTCGTAAGTGGACACTGGAAATCGCGCAGCGTGCGCCTTATTGGAGAACTATGGCGTTTTTCAAAGATGTATCGTTCCGCAAAGCAGGCAACGACCTGGTAGGGTTTCTGCGCACGTCAGGCAGTCACAGCCCTTGGTTGTTTTTGGCGGCCTGCGTGCCGACCGCGATCATCATGTACACATTTTATCTCGATTCCATGGAGAAGGCTACGCCACCGCCGCGTGAGATCATTTATATTGAAAGCTGGCCCGCCACACGCTCGCTTGAAGAAAGCAAGGCCGCAATCGCCGAGCGCCAAAAGTACAAAGACGAAATGCGCGCCCGTGAAAAGGAAGCATATAAGGCCTTTGGACGGGCCGTCGGGATGGACGTGGACAAGATAGATCGCGAAGCACAAAGCGCGCAGGAGGCAAAGAAAGCCGTTGCGCCTCCGGCTACTGTAGGAGCAGGACAATAGCTATCGCCAGCGACCTTCGGTTCATGGCAGCGGCTTTGTCGCTTGCAGAACGCGGTGTTGGGCGCACCGGTCAAAATCCATCCGTTGGGTGCATCATTGTGAAAGACGACCGGGTGATCGGCCGCGGATGGACACAGCCCGGTGGCCGTCCCCATGCAGAGGCGATGGCGCTTGCGCAAGCTGGAGACGCCGCGCGGGGCAGTAATATCTATGTGACGCTTGAACCCTGCGCACATACATCGCAACGCGGCCCGTCCTGTGCCCAATTATTAGCCGAAGCAGGGCCCGCCAGGGTTGTCGTTGCATTGCAAGACCCCGATTTACGCACTGCGGGTGCAGGCGTAATATTACTTAAGGCTGCGGGCATCGCGGTCATGACTGACGTTATGGCATCAGAAGCCCGCCAGAGTTTGGCGGGTTTCATAACCCGCATGAATCGCGGCCGCCCATTTGTCACCTTGAAAATCGCTAGCTCGCTAGATGGCCAAATTGCGATGGCGGATGGCAGCAGCCGCTGGATCACTGGCGATATTGCGCGCGCGCATAGCCATGTCGAACGGGCGCGCGCCGACGCAATTTTGGTGGGGGCAGGGACCGTTCGTGCCGATGCGCCGCAATTGAACGTCCGGATCGCAGGTCTGGGTGCACACCAACCCCGCAGGATCATGCTTGGCAGCGCTGACGCGCCGCCGGGGTGGGAGGTTATTCGCACCGCGCAGGATATTGCAAAATTGGACTGCAACACTTTGTTGGTTGAAGGCGGCGCTGCGACAGCGGCGGCTTTCTTGCGCCACGGCTTGGTCGACAGGCTCATGCTGTATCGCGCACCGATATTGTTGGGCGCTGGCAAGGCATGTTTGAACGACATTGGACTTACCCAACTTGAGGATGCCCACGGACGCTGGCAGCTTTTGGATGCCCGCAGCCTTGGCAAGGACCGTCTCGAAGTCTACGAAAAAGTGAATTAGGAAAAGGGTGCAGCATATATGTTTACAGGTATCATCACAGACGTCGGCAGCATTCGGACATCCGAACAGCGCGGCGACCTGCGTCTCGTCATATCCTGCGCCTATGATATGGATACAGTGGCCATCGGGGCATCAATTGCCTGTTCGGGTGTGTGCCTGACCGTCGTTGATAAAGGCGATGGATGGTTCGCGATTGACGCATCGGCAGAAACCGTTTCGCGCACAGCAGCCGGTATGTGGGAGCAAGGTACCCGACTGAACCTCGAACGGGCCTTAAAAGTCGGCGATGAACTGGGCGGGCATATCGTCACCGGCCATGTCGATGGTGTTGGGCAAATCGTCGCCAGCGAAACTATTGGCGACAGTTGGAAGGTCACGGTTGCCGCGCCATCCAGCCTTGCGGCATATATCGCGGCAAAGGGCTCGATTACCGTCGATGGGATATCGCTCACCGTGAATGACATTGCAGATCAAGCCGATGGGACAGCGCATTTCATGCTGAATATCATTCCGCACACGGCGCAGATGACGACATTAGACACGCTCGATGTTGGGCGGCACGTCAATTTAGAAATCGACGTGCTTGCCCGCTATCTCAAACGGATGGAAGATATCCGCGCGCGTTAAAAGGGCGACCAACGCTGCTTTTTGGAAAAGCGCATATAACCTACATTTGCGCCAAGCCGAAGTCCTGCACCGACCCGGATCGGGATCAATACGACACCACCGCGTCGCAGGTAGCTGGCGTTGAAACCACCACCCAAATAGGCAACGCCTTCTGCCGCTGGGAAGCGTTCGTAGATGTCTTCGGTATCGTACAGGTTATAGACTAAAATAAAGGTGTTCCCTGCATTTGCCCCTGCGTCAAGACCAATGGAGGGGCCCGTCCAATAGACCGGCTTTTCGCCTTCCACGCGGTGGTTTAACGTGCCGGACCCATAACGAACGCCGACCAAAAAGGCACCGCCGCCTTCACGTCCCACAATATATCCATTCGGGCGGCCCTGTTTTTTGAGGATATCCTCAATTAGCAAACCAAGCCCTTGCGCGCCTTTTCCAAATACGCCTTCAGCGGCGCCAATAAGGTCGTCTTTTTGATATGTATCGCCTGTCGGCACCGCCACTTGCGCTGGCGCAACGCTGGGTTCGGCAACCGAGCCGTCTGCAGGTGCTGCTTCGGTTGGCACACCATCTTGCATGGCTGTTTCGTCTTGTGCCATTGGCGCAGCTTCAAGGCTGGTATTTGGGCCAGTGGGCGGGGTGCCGAGGTCAGCATCAATCGCGTCATTCGGATCAACATTACTGATCTGTGCATGTGCGGGCGAAGCGAAAAGCGCGCCTGCCGCCAGCAGCATCAAAAGATAATGCGTCGGTTTCTTTAATCCCATTTTTGCCAAAAACATGCGGACCCACCTCAAAAGTTATTCTTGCTGCGCTATGGACTATCTGGATGAGCGCATGATGAACAGGCGATAATGCCAATCCAATGCGCGTCAAATTGAACCGGCACGCCCAATTTTCTTCTTATCCGCCGTCTGTGTCAATAACCATTGCAGCCAAATGCTTGGGCCGCTATAGGCCGCCGATGCCAAGCGCGCAGGAGACGTGGGTGAGTGGCTGAAACCAACGGTTTGCTAAACCGTCGTACTGGTAAATCCGGTACCGAGGGTTCGAATCCCTCCGTCTCCGCCATTCTGTGGCCTTGCCAAAAGAGAAACGCGCAATCCGTTGTCTGCCAAGTCCGATAGGTGCGCGCACGCTTCTAAGGGCGAAAGCTCTCAAGTCGCGGCTTTCACCCTGTCCTGCGTTTTGGTGTCAAAGTCGCTTGCGTCATGCCGTTCATGCAACTGGCTCGCGGGATCACCCATCACGCGGTTAACCATCCGCCCGCGCTTGACGGCCGGCCGCTCGGCGATCTGGTCGGTCCAGCGGATAACATTTTTATATTCATGCACTGAAAGAAAGGCCCCGGCGTCGTAAATTAGCCCTTTCACCAACGCGCCATACCACGGCCAAATCGCCATATCGGCGATCGTATAAGCATCACCTGCCATATATTCCCGCTCTGCCAAATTGCGATCGAGGACGTCCAATTGGCGTTTCACCTCCATGGCAAAACGGTCAATGGCATATTCGAATTTGAACGGCGCATACGCATAGAAATGTCCAAAGCCGCCGCCTAAATAAGGCGCGCTGCCCATTTGCCACATCAGCCAGTTGATCGTCTCAGTCCGCGTATGATGTTCTGTAGGCAAAAACGCACCGAACTTTTCCGCCAGATACAGCAGGATCGATCCTGACTCGAACACGCGGGTCGGCCTGGGTGTTGAATGATCGAACAAAGCAGGGATTTTGGAATTGGGGTTGGCTTCGACAAAGCCGCTCGAAAACTGATTGCCCTCACGGATGTTGACCAGCCACGCATCATATTCTGCGCCTTGATGGCCAAGCGCCAACAACTCCTCAAGCATTACGGTTACTTTCACGCCATTGGGCGTAGCCAGCGAATAGAGCTGCATGGGGTGCCTGCCGACCGGGCGCGCCTTGTCATCGGTCGCACCCGCGATGGGGCGGTTGATATTGGCGAATTGGCCGCCATTTTCAGTGTTCCATTCCCAAACGTCCGCGGGGGTGTATTCGGAAAATGTCTGGGTCATAGCGCGTTCCTATAATTTAAGATGTTACTTCAATATGTCGATAGGCGACAATTTCTGCGTTAATTCGCAAACCAAACTCGCCGGTGCACTTGGATCACGGTGTGATTGCTTATGCCAAAGGGGCACACGCCTCCGTCGTCCACGTTAGCGCTTCACCGTCCAATTGCGGCCCAACAACCTCAAGCACCTTGGCGTGATAATCATTCCACCAGCGCAGTTCGTCGGCGTTGAGCAATCGCACGTCCACCAAATTCTTGTCGATGGGCGCGAAGGTTAAAGTTTCAAACCCGAAATAGCGGCCTTCCGCGCCTGCAATGTTTCGTTCCTCGACCAGCACGAGATTTTCGATGCGGATGCCATATTCGCCTGATTTATAATAGCCTGGTTCGTTCGACAGGATCATGCCCGCCTGCAGCGGCTCGTCGCTGCCGGCTTGTCCGCCTGCAAATTTGGCGATGCGTTGCGGGCCTTCGTGAACTGCAAGGAAGCTACCGACGCCATGGCCTGTGCCATGGGCGTAATCCAAGCCGGCCTGCCAAAGGGAAGCGCGGGCCATACTGTCGAGTTGCGCGCCTCTGGTGCCCTCTGGGAAGACGGCGCAGGCAAGAGCGATATGCCCCTTTAGCACGCGCGTGAAGCGGTCCTTCATTTCTGCCGTAGGTTCGCCTGGGCCGACCCACATGGTGCGGGTGACGTCAGTCGTGCCGTCCAGATACTGCCCACCGCTATCGACGAGATAGATGCTGTTGGATTCAATCGCACGGTTGGTGCTTTCATCGACCTTATAATGGCAATGCGCGCCATTGGGGCCAGTTGCGGAGATGGTGTCGAACGACAGATCGTGTAGCTTTCCTGTATCTTCGCGGAAAGCTCTCAGCCTTGCGGCGGCGGATAACTCGTTCAGTTCGCCTTTATACGCGGTTTCGCGCATCCAGTGCAGGAACCGGCTTAACGCTGCGCCATCGCGGGCTTGGGCGGCGCGGTGGCCGGATTGTTCAACGGGATTTTTGACCGCTTTGGGTAGGATGGTCGGGTCGCGCGCCTCGATGATATGCGCCCCGCCAGCTTGCAACGCGCCAAAGATTGCGGCGACAGCCCGGTCGGGATCAACGGCGATGCGCTTGCCGTTCATCGACTGCAGTTCCGGCACGAACTCGGACGGATCGCGCAAGCGCACGGCATTGCCAAGGTGCGTCCGCACCGCGTCATCCACCTTTTCGGGGGCGACAAACAGGTCGGCTGTGCCATCGGCATAAGCAAGCACAAAGCTAAGCGCGACCGGGGTGTTCGACACGTCGGAGCCGCGGATGTTGAGCAACCAAGCCACAGAATCGAGCGCGGAAATGACGGTGCTGTCGAGGCTATGCGCCGTCAGCCACTCGGCCACAGCGGCGCGTTTTTCGGCGCTGCTCTGTCCTGCATATTGGGTGTCGTGTACGATCAGCTTGGCTACGCTTTTCTGCGGCTGTTCAGCCCAAACCCTGTCGATTGGATTGCTTTGCACCGCAACCAGTTCAGCGCCCTTGGCGGCCAGTGCCTTGGTCGCGCTTTCCACCCAGCCTTTGGTGTGCACCCATGCGTCATAGCCGATGCGCGCGCCGCCGGGCGCATGGTCTTGCAACCATTCGGCGATGCTGGTTTGGGGCACGCCCACATATTGCCAATGCTTGCCGTCTACTTGCTCCCGCACCTGAAGCGTGTAGCGGCCATCGGTGAAGATCGCGGCCTCTTCGGATAAGACCACGGCGGAACCCGCCGAGCCGCCAAAACCCGTAAGCCAACCAAGCCGTTGCGCATAATCGCCTACATATTCCGACATATGTTCGTCGCAGATGGGTACGACGAAGCCGTCCAGTTGTTCTTTCTTCAATTGTGCGCGCAAGGCGGCGAGGCGGGCTTCATAGGTGGACATTTCGGACTTCCGTTCATATGGTTATGACATCCATATACGCGAGGAAGTCGTCTCATGAAAGCACTGCTCCCACTCATTTTTGCAACAAGCGCATTATCCTCGCCCGCATTCGCCCAGAAAGAAGCCATGACCGAAAAAGCCACCGCGCACATCAAGCCTCCTGTCGCCGTTAAGCGCCCGCATCAGGCGACCTATCACAATGTGACGATTACCGACGATTATCACTGGCTTCGTGATGCAAGCTATCCGACGATAAATGATGCGGAAATATTGGCGCATCTCAACGCTGAAAATGCGTATTTCGAAGCACAAATGGCTCCGCAGGCCGCTCTGACCGAAACGATTTTTCAAGAAATGAAGGGCCGCGTCAAAGAGGATGACAGCAGCGTTCCGCAAAAGGACGGCGACTATGTTTATTGGTCGAAATTCGAAGAAGGCGCGCAATATCGCAAGCATTACCGCAAGCCCGTTGCGGGCGGCGCGGACCAGCTCATCCTTGACGAAAATGAACTGGCCAAGGGCAAGGCCTATTTCCGACTTGGGGCTGCAGAAATCAGCCCTGACGGCAAGATTTTGGCCTACGCTTATGATGATAATGGGTCGGAACGTTTTGACCTGCATTTCCGCAATTTGGAAACCGGCGAAAAATTGGCCGACATCATCCCCGGCACATTGTCCAGCATAGTCTGGTCATCGGATAATAAGGGCGTGGTCTATGGCCTTGCCAACGACAATTGGCGCACGGACAATGCGTGGTTTCATCAACTGGGCGATGACCTGAGCAAGGCGAAGCTGCTCTATAAGGAAGAGGATATCGGCTTTGGCGTCGGCGTTGGCCTAACTGCGCAAGAGGATTGGATTGTCATTGGTACAGGCGACAATGTCACCAGCGAAGTGCGCTTGGTGCCCGCCGACAATCCAACCGCGACGCCCATATTGGTGTCCCCGCGCAAAGAAGGCCGCCAATATAGCGTCGACGTCCGCGACGGGACTTTATTCATTCTGACCAATGATGACCATGTGAATTTCCGGGTGGCCACCGCCAGCATGAAAGCCCCCGCTGAATGGAAGACATTGATTGCCGGTTCCGACCGTCATTATTTGACCGGCCTGTCGTTGTTCAAGAATTTCTATGTGACCGAAGGCCGCACGGATGGCCTCGATCAGGTCGAAATCCGCGATTATGCCGATGTTAAAAAGGTGGAGCGGATCAAATTTCCTGAGGCAAGCTATGACGCCGGTCTTGGCGACAACCCCGAATATGATGTGACGAAGCTGCGGCTTGGTTATGAATCGATGGTCACGCCGGATACCGTTTTTGACTATCATCTCGTCGATGGCCGACTGGAAACGTTGAAGGTGCAGGAAATCCCCAGCGGATATGACCCAAGCCAATATGTGACAGAGCGCGTGATGATAACATCGCGTGATGGCACACGGGTTCCGGTGTCGATCCTCACCAAAAAAGGTTTCAAGAAAGACGGCAGCCAGCCGCTGCATCTTTATGCTTATGGGGCTTATGGCTATGCCATGCCGCCGGGTTTCAGCGCCAACCGCCTGTCGATGGTCGACCGCGGCTTTGCCTATGCGATTGCGCATATTCGTGGCGGCGATGATTTGGGCTATCAATGGTATCTGGATGGCAAGCTGACCAAGCGGACGAACACCTTCAACGACTTTGTCGATGCGGCGAAGGGCCTGATCAATCTGGGCTTCACCAGCAAGGGCAAGGTGACCGCAAGTGGCGGCTCGGCTGGCGGCGAGTTGATGGGCGCGGTGGTCAATCAGGCACCGGAATTATTCGGCGCAGTGGTTAGCCATGTCGCCTTTGTCGATGTGCTCAACACCATGTTGGATAAGGACCTGCCGCTGACGCCGGGCGAATGGCCCGAATGGGGTAATCCAATTACCGACAAGGCCGCATTTGATTATATCCGCAGCTACTCGCCTTACGACAATGTCGCAGCAAAGGCTTATCCGCCGATGCTATGGACCGCCGGATTGAACGACCCGCGTGTGACCTATTGGGAACCTGCCAAGATGGTTGCAAAGCTGCGCGCGATGAAGACCGACGACAATGTGCTCTTGCTCAAAACCAACATGGGCGCTGGCCATGGCGGCAAGTCCGGACGGTTTGAACGGTTGCGCGAAAATGCCGAAGAGGCCGCGTTTATTGTGTGGCAAATGGGGTTGGCCAAGTCGGGTAAATGACACCTTTCGAAAGACCTTTCACCGCGCAGCCGGACGACATTGACGAGCTTGGCCATGTCAACAATGCCGTTTGGGTGCGGTGGATTCAGGATATGGCGACGTCGCATTGGCAGGCCTTTGCTGCGCCAGAGCATATCGCGGCTTATTATTGGGTCGTGACGCGGCACGAGATTGATTATCGCGGCAATATCGCGGCGGGTGAAAGTGTTACGGCGCGCACATGGATCGAGAGCGAGCCCAAAGGCGCACAGTTTGACCGGCGCGTGGATTTTGTTGATGCCAAGGGCAAGGTTATCGTCCGCGCGAATACCACTTGGGCGATGATTGATAAGGCAACGGGGCGGCTGGTCCGCGTCCGGCCAGAGGTGTCTGCGCCGTTTATGGGGTGAGGGTTGTCGGCCTCACCTTAAAAATCAATCGCAACGCCCTTTAATTCCCAATCCCCATAGCGGACGGGATCTGGTCGTTCGGAGTCTGGCTCAGGCTCCCGCCCGACCTCTTTCGGCTCCGGGACTGGCGGGCTTTTGGAAAGATATTCCGGCGCTTTGACATGTGACGGACGCGTGCCCATAATTTGAATTTCCTTGAGCGAAATGGCTTGGACGGATTATCGGCCTTCATCCCCCCATTTGCAAGATGCGGCGTCACAAGTTCTTCCGCGCAGAACCGCTCTTCACTTGTGTGCCGCAGACGCCTAGTGCGCTTGGTTATGACTGACGATATTTCTGGCTTGCCTACCCGCCGTGCCGCTTTGCGGTTGCTTGATACTGTGATGCGTATGGGCACGCCAATGGACCAAGCGACCGCCAATGCGACCAAGGGCCTTTCGCCACCGGATCGCGCCTTGGCGATTGCGATTGCGCAGGAAACTTTGCGCTGGTCGGTGGATCTGGATACTCTCATCGACAGTAAGACCAAACAAGTGCTGCCCGATGATTCCAAGGCGCGGATGGTGCTACGCCTCGCGCTGGCGCAGATTTTGCGCTTGGGCACGCCAGCCCATGCGGCGATCGCAACGGCGCTGCCCTTGGTTGATGGCGGCCCAAGGCGGCTGGTGCATGGCGTGCTGGGATCGTTGCTGCGCGCCGAAGTGACATTGCCGGAATTGCCGTCCTTGCCAGAAGCGGTGATGATGCGCTGGCACCCGGCATGGGGCGATGACATGATTGCGGGCGCACAAAAGGCATACTCCGAACCGCCGCCATTGGACCTTGCGTTGCGCGACCCTTCCGCAACCGATGCGTGGGCGGAGCGCCTTAGCGGCGTAAGCCTGATGCCCGGCCATGTGCGTTTGCCGCGGGGTACGGCGGTGGAAGAACTTGATGGCTATGATGAAGGCGCGTGGTGGGTACAGGATCTCGCCGCCAGCCTGCCTGCACGGCTTTTGGGGGATGGCGCGGGTAAGCGCG
>Ga0315899_10006911_pt1 | contig 12220 bp, 11 predicted proteins | sample LakEriMetagenome_2_FD_203518 | JGI IMG/M metagenome (GOLD analysis project Ga0315899, IMG submission 203518) | Freshwater fungal communities from buoy surface, Lake Erie, Ohio, United States - Buoy 4 MA112 | ecosystem: Environmental > Aquatic > Freshwater > Lake | place: USA: Lake Erie, Ohio... | reverse complement strand
TATATATATATATATATATATAGGTATATATATATATATAGGTATATATAGGTATATATATATATATATATATATATATATATAGACACCAGTGAAGAGCATTTGGAGGAGGAGGGTGGCGAGTTCAAGGAGGCGCGCTTTGCTTGGAAAGCTGAACTTGATAAACTTTTTTTCATTTTTATTTTTTGGCAGAAACTCTCAGAGTCAGTGCACTAGTATGTTTCCTACAAAGTCACATCAACAGAAATTTTCAATTTTCAGAATTTTCAATTTTCAGAATTTGATCCTCGAACCTGCGTTGCACTCGGTGCAGGCGGAGCTGTTTTGTTCTATTTTCCAAAAAAAAATAGTTTTGTTCTATTTTCCAAAAAAGCAATAGTTTTTTATTTTCTACCTTGGACATGCGTTGCACTCGGTGCAGGCGGAGCAGTTTTGTTCCATTTTTAATTTTAATTTTTTAGTTTAATTTTTTTATTTTCTACTTTGGACATGCGTTGCACTCGGTTCAGACGGAGCACTTTTCCCAGCCTGAAAATTTGTTCTATTTTCAAAAAAAAAAAATTTACTTTCTACCTTGGACATGCGTTGCACTCGGTGCAGGCGGAGCAGTTTAGCCATTCTGAAGATTTGGATCAGGTTATGAAATTGAGCGATATTCATAGGTAAATTTTGCGGATCGCTTCGCGCCGCGTGCTGCGGCCGTACCCCGAGCTGATCTCTGCCAAGGCGTATCACACCGATATATTCTCACAAGTCAGCGCCCCAGGATCTTCACTACAAAAAGTCACTATAGAGAGTACGTTTCGAGATTTTTTTTGTTTTTGTTGTGCCTGCCCCGGCGCATCAACCACGTGATCATGACTGCACATGTCTGCAAGGGGAGCACGCCGCAGAGGTCGCAGATAAACTCCCTGCTCGCGAGATACGTCCGCCGAATATCATGCACGTGCTCGACGAGGACTCGGTGTCCATTGCGAGCGTTGCGGTAGATGGCCGTGTGGAGCGACACGAGAATATCCTAGGTAGAAATTCTGGAAAGTCAGTATATAGTGACTTTGCAGCTCAAAAATGTACTGGGAAGTCGCCTTTTGAGATTTTTTGCCGCAAAGAAGATGCAGTCGACAAAAATGTCGAGCAGGCCCTCGTGCCGCCAGAGCGCACCCAAGATAGAGAAGAGGCCCATGTTGTGGAGGTGCTCGTGCAGCTCGTCGTCCTTGCTGGGCACGAAGCCCGCCGCTGCAAAGGGCACTTCGAAGGCCACGTACAGCATGGCCATTCCAAGGACGCAGTCCCACAGGCGCAGGAATGAGGAGCCCGGGCGGAAGACATCCTGCACAAGTGTCAAAAGAGACCTATTTCATTGGCAAAACAGACCTAATTCAAAGGCAAAAGAGACCTACCACCATTGGCATACCTTTCGGCCCCACGGCGGGTCGGGGTAGAACCAGGCGTAGTTGGCTCTGTCATCGCCGATTTCCGTGCTCGTGTTGCTGTGCCGCAAGACCGTCGCCTCGGACACCCGCCCCAAGCCCGCCCCCGCATCTGTCTCGACGAGCTGGATTGTGTGCCACGCCTTCCACAGGGCCTGCAAACGCCGTTTCCAGCTCGGCTTGCTCTGGACATACTCCAACGGTGCGAATGCGTGCGACGCCCCCAAGCCAGGGAGGGCCATGGTTGAGATTGTGGACAAAACCCCGGGTGCTTGCCCCTCCGGATCGTCCAACCCGCCGTCCATCCCGCCGCGCAAGACGCCGAGCGCGAGGGGACCAGTTTGCTGTACGGCCCCCGCCTGCGCTGTTGGCCCACGACACGAGCGCGCCGCGCCGCGAAGGGCACGGTGGGGGCGTGCGGAGTGCTCCGAGGGCACAGCAGGGAGGCCCACGCAGCGCGGGACCAGCAGCAGCGGGAAGGCGACAAGCAGCACACAGAGGCGCAGCCTCGCAGCCGGTAATTCCGCTAGTCGAGCACTGCTGCACGAAGATGCGGGGTACACGCGCCCACCTCGCACGGCGCCGGCGCGGGTGCGTGTTGCGGGCTGTCCGAAGGCGGGCGAGCGAGGGACGTGGAACACACCGACAAGAAAACTCGCAGCCATCCTCTGCTTTGCATCCCCCGTTCGTGTTTTCAGTTCGTGTGCCACCCTCTCAGATTATCATCACCCGGTGGTTGGGTCTTGCACCAGCAACCCTGGGGTTTTGGGTTCGATTCCCAAACGAGAGGAACCAGGGAAAACAGGCGCACCCTGTGTTAAAGTACCGGGTTCCTCACGGGTGCCACCTCTTTCAGCGACATCTGTGGAGCTTTTGTGGTGCTTGGGTCTGGGTTTGAGATTGGATTCTCTCCTCGCACGCGCTCTCCTTCTTCTCGACACCCTCCTTTCACACACTATCCCTTTTCCCCGCGTTCACTACCTCTTTTCTTATTGTATGTTGCAGCGATTGCACGCCCGCCTCCTTCCCCTACGCATCCGCATCCTTCACACACTCACACACACTGAGTTTGGATAGTTGCTGCAGACCAACCGCCGGCAAGCCCAGCAGCCCAGCAGGACCTCTAGTATATGCGTACGCAGTAGACTGCGCGCCCGCCTCCCCCTACGCATACTCCTCGTCCACACACAGGTTTCCCGATGAGCGCAAACCTATCGAGGCTACGCCTCTTTCAGCGACATCTGCGGTGCTTGGTTTGGGTTTGGGTCTGGGTTTGGGATTGGATTCACTGGCACACTTCTCCTCGTACGCGCTCTTCTTCTTCTCTCCACCCTCCTTTCACACACTATTCCTTTTCCCCGCGTTCACTAGTGTGTGGTGGTCAGCCTAGTCCACACAAGCCTCGGCTCGTCGTATCTCATAGCACATGTTCTCCACGATCCTCCTCCCCCCACGCGCACAGCTTCACCCGAACAAATAAAAGACTTTGTAGAAGTGACTCCGGTCGGAGCGGGGGAAACCCTGATGATGACTTACGACTTGGGCGTCGTGCACATCGGCTGAGCTCTCAGGGCTTTCCGGATGCTCACGTGATCGGGAAGCCCTATACTTCAAAGCTCACAGTTTCGGAAGCAGAAGCATGATGCCGCCTTGAGAGAGAGAGAGAGAGAGAGAGCTCTAAGTTTTTTTAGGAACTATGGTCCATAACAGTACTCATAAAGGGGGGTTCTAGGGCGGCGCCAAACTGAGTTTCGACCGTGACACGCGGGTGTGTGAACGCGTGAAAAGAGAGGTTTCATACATCGCTTTCACACATGGTGGCGATGTGCGCACATCGCCACTACAAGAACCAAGAGGCGGAGATTGGATCTGATATATCCGGGAAACCTACGCTGCAGGCTCTTTACGGAACTGGCCCCACCGCGACCCTGTGACAGGAAATCCAGACTGCTTCGACAAACATACACATTTTTATGTATAATTTACTACGAAAGGGGGGATTCTACGAAAGACCTTTTTGTATTTCGGGCTTCGGAAACCGCCAGTACGGCATGACCCAAAGACGGAGGGTCACGGTCACGGTAAGTTTGTTTGGCGAGATTTTTTTTATTTTTTCGGCCCGCGCTGAAAGAGTCGGTAATCGGGGTCTTGGATGGACCCCAGTCCACGCCATCAGATGATCCCCACGCCCACGAACCCCCGAATCACACGACAAGGATTAAAGATAGATAGAGAAACAGTGACAGAGTGTGTGAGAGGGTGATCGAGCAGGAGAACGAGAGAGAGGGAGGGAGGGAGGGAGGGAGGGAGGGAGGGAGGGAGAGAGAGAGAAACCCTCGTTTTTCCTCTCGTGTCCTTTTTCTTTCTCCCTCTTAAACCGCGACACTCTCCTCTTGGGAGCCGAAAGAACGGGCTCCAAAGCGACCGAGGGAAGAGTGGTCGAGACCAAGTTCCGCCATAGTCTCTGCTAACGGATCGCGCCTCTGCAGCACCGACAGCAGTTAGTACCGGTGATGCAGTGAATGTGAATGTGAATGTGTGTGTGTGTGTGTGTGTGTGTGTGTGTGTGTGTGTGTGTATACATACTCAACCAACTCAACTTACAACACACACACACACACACGCACACATTATATAAGTTTTGGATCTGGCTACCCCTGTAGGCTCACGAGCAACTGCTGTCGAGTTGTCACCTAAAGTTGTAGTAAAGTTATAGTATTAGAGCAGGTGGAGCAATAATCTTCCTGGGTTTGTGCACTTCATGATCCACACAGAAAATCTATGAATCAATTTACACGAGGCCCGCAGACAAATTCGTTCGTGATCAAGAGCTCGTTCTGTCTCTCCCTTCCTCCCGCCCACTCTGCTCTCTTTGTCGCTCCCTCCCTGACTCCCTGCCCTGCCTCTCACAAAGTCTCTGGCGACCTTTGGTGTCTTTTGGGGAGGCTCAGCGGGGCGGCGCACCACCATGGAACCCATTGCGTGCATAGCCAAAGCCGACCCCTGTGCGTGCGTGTGCGTGTGTGTGTGCGCGCGCACTTGATTTTCCCGCCCGCCCGCACGCACATACATTAGTTCATGCATATTTGCTAGCGCTGAGACGTGCGTCGATGTATGTGCTAGTATGAGTATGTATCCTTGCACTCACACGCAAGCACGCACAGGCAAACACACACACGCAAATGCATGCGTATACATGTGACTACAATTGAATTTGATACCATCTTTGCCGGAGGGCCCAACCCGCTGGCCGGATGCAGCAGGTGCTTATTAGTGCTGACCACGCTGGGTTGAAGAAGGAGTGCGGAAGTGCTATCTCTGGGATGTTCCTCAGTGCCAGTGTCCTCGTCGTACACCGGCTCCCCTATTTTGGCTTCAGGTGTCCCTGGGTTCCTGCCCGCTATCTCTGCCTGCTTTTCGAATGTGTATGTGTGGTGTGTGGTGTGTGCGTGAGTGCGTGCGTTCGCAAGTTTGTGTGTGTGTTGTGTTTGTGTGCAAGTGAATGCGTAGGTATCAACAGTCTATACATGATAGAACCGACACGGAGCAAATCCAGACACAGACACAGAGTTTCAGGGAACATCATCTTCCCAGGAACATCATCTTCCCAGGAACATCATCTTCCCAGGAACATCATCTTCCCAGGAACATCATCTTCCCAGAACACCACAGGCAAATACATATCCTTAACACCTGGATACAAACATCAAACATAAGCACAGACGCGCGCCCACCTACACGAATACACCGACAGAATTGTACCTTTGACTGGCATCTATTCCAATACCACCATGTGAGTGCGACCGTCACGGCTATGACCACAATGGCTCCTGCTATCACAACTCCTGCGGTGTGTGTGTGCATGAGTGTGCGCGCAAGTATTTACACATATTTGCGAGAGTTTCCTTGTGCAAGCCCCCCTAGCTATCAAAACTTCTGCGATATCCGCTTGTGTGCGAGACAGAAAGTGCAACAAGGCTGCTGAAAATACAATGGCTGGTATGTGTGCATGTATGTCAGAAATGGTAACACTAAACGAGACTAATGCGCAGCGCTCTGACATTAACAACACTAAATGTATTTCTGCCTGTGGACACACTGATTCTGGAAACAGCTCATTTTGAGCCTGTCACAGCTGGCAAAAAGTTCGCCGAAATTCCGATCCACAACACCTCATCTGAGATGCCGTGAAGTAAATCGGAATTTTGGCAAACTTTTGGCCCACCGGGATACTTTTAAAATGAGGCGTGTCCAGCGATCAAAAAGGGGGGGGGGCACATGACCCTTTCTAAAAGAGCCCCTACTAGAAAGGATTATGTGCCCCCCCCCTCGCGATCAACTTGAGCTGCGAGTTGACACAGACAACAAAATGGAAGGGATGAATCACATGTTCACAAGCTCACGGGAGTTTAGAAAGGTACCAATCAACACTTGGTCAGAAATTTGAAGGCTTTTTTTCTTGGCGTTCGCTGCCTCCGTACAGACCTGAGTTTCGAACCCCATTCCTTTCCTGCAGTGCACATGCATGAGAGCTTCCTGCATAATCAAACGAACCCGCATGATATACGCGGGCAGTTTACCATGCGCACTTGACGGTATACACTGAAGTATCGGACCCGAATTCTTGGATGGACGCGCGCACCCACCCACACATGCGAAAGCGCAGCCACGTGCGCGCGCACACACACACGTCTACACACGCCCTCACACTTACGTGGCCGTCTTCTCATAGCCTTGCTTACAAGTCCAGGTGCAATTTGGTTGGTTGATATCCCACTCCGAATTCGGTGGCAGTTCATACGGGCATTTTGTGCAGAGGCCATCAGTCTGGTCGTACTTACACATTGCCCTATAGTATCCCAGTCCACATGCTATCGCGTCGCACGGGAGACACGTGCCCTCCATCACTGTTGATTTATACGGACGAACACACGGAACACGTTGCATGCACAAGCGCATCAGCAGTACATCAACACAGCAAAATTTGCAAAGGTGGTATAAATCATCTACATATGTAGGTGCGTGCGGCATGCATACATGCGTGTATGCCTTTGAAGACGCCTTTGCAAACGCACACTTCAGTCTAAGCACGCACACACGCACACATGCACACATGCACACACGCACACGCGCACACGCGCACACGTAGATCTATCACAGGTCTAAGTAAACATTGCTGCATACCGATGAAAAATGGGGCACACAATTTCTGGATAACCCGCACTCGATTTGAAGCCTGGTCTGTCACAACGAGAGTGCCCCCACTGCTGGTGGCAGTGATGCCCGAGGGAACATTGAACCTTATGACAGCTGGTTGGTCTCCATCTACCCATCCCTTTATGCCGGGCACACCTAAAGCACACGAAGCGTCAGAGTGAGAGAAGAGTGGCGAGAGCGGGAATTCCTTGCGCATGTAGGACAAGGAGCGCGTGGATAGGTCGGTGCGTGGGTGGGTACGTGCGTGGGTGCTCGTATGCGCGTACCGCCGAGGGTCTTGGTGCTCAGATCTTTCAGATCAATCAAGCGCACCATGAAATCGCGGATGTCTGAGACGACGAGCCTGTTACCCGCTAAATAAGCGACCCCAGACGGGCTCGTGAAGCGGACCACATCGCCGATCCCATCGGCAAACCCGCACTGGAAGTCAAGGTTTCCCCTGCTGCCAAAGGCGCTCGGACCTACTACTGTTGTCACTTGCAGCGTCTGTAAATCTAGTCTGCGCACGTTACACAGCAGCGAATCAACGAAATAAGAGTATTGACGGCGTTTATCTGTGACGATTCCCATGGGCGATGCCACCTGCACCTGTGTGCCAACGCCGTCTCGGTATCCCATTACCTCGCCAGCGCCTCCCCGCACGGCCGGGCCTGCAATGTACGTAATGACGCCAGAGTAAACGTCGATCTTTGAGATGGACGCACCGTAGTTGGTGAACACTAACTCCGCGCTTGTGCGCCCCTTTGCTAAGCCAAATGGTGCAAACGTGATGTTCTTGGTCGGCATGCTGTGGGCAATCGGCACTGCAATCGGCGATGCGAGGCTCACTTTGTAAATGGTGGGCAGCGAGGTGTCAAGTTTTGCTTCGTTCCACCAGTTGCTGAAGTACGCCGTGCTCTGGTAGCCGACGATGCCCGAGAGCTGCTGCGCCTTGATGTGGCGCTGAATGGTATCACACTCCTGTGTCAGATCGTTTCCGCACCGGCATTTGTTGGGCTCACCACACGGCGCTTTTGTCGAGAGCAGCGTTGTTGTTTGCCCAGTGCGCAAATCGATCATGCGGATAGCCTGATTGTAATTGTCGATGAGCAGGACTGTCCTGTCGTCCTCCATCACCGTAACTCCGATGAGCCACGGCGTCGGGATAACAGAGGAATCGAGGAAGCCAAAGCGCGTGGTTTGCGGCGAGGCGCCGTCCTGGTGGCCCTGCGTGCCGTCACCGGCAATTGTCGTCACCTTCCACGTCTCGGAGCCGCCTGCCCCGCGCACGAGCACGGCAACGGCTGCCGCAGCAAGCAGCCAGCGCATTCCGTCGTCGTGCCGCCTCGCCGCCCGCGGCCCGTGCGCGTGAGGAGCCAAGCGCCGCACTTCTGCACCGTGAGCGGGCCTGTGGTGCGGGGGCGATGCAGCCGCCTCCGCTGCATGCATCGGACGGTGTGCTCTCTGCCCGGTGGCCTCAGCATTCGCCCGCCCATTCTCGCACGCGCCGCCCACCATAACGCCCGCCACTGCCTGGAGGTCTGCTCACAGCGCAGGCCACGAACTGCTGTGCCTCTTCTAGGGACCCCGACGAAAGCGACCCAGTTACACACCGACCGACCGAGGCAGTCTGAAGTTGAGGCCAGGCGCGAGGTGTGAAATGTCCAAGGCGCTGGGCCTGTCGCGGCGGTTCGGCGAGCACGCAGGCGCCTCGCCGCACGCGGAACCGTTTCCCGAGTACGTCGTTTCGCCTAAAGGGCGGGAGAGGGTAGAGGCGAGAAAGAAAACCCTGGTCGCGCCGTCGAAGGGGCACCAGGACGGGTGCGTGCAGGAAGACGGCAGCATCATCATGCAGCCTGGCTACATCAACACAGCAAAGAACGGCGAGAACTGCCAAAAGCAACAGATTGCAGAATTTGTCGCCTCGGTTCAGCAGAAGTCTCCCGGCAAGCTCCGGATCCCGGGCCTGGAAGCTCCGGCGCGCAGGCGCAGGTCATCATCAGCCGCCGTATCCCCCGGGCCCCGATCAGGAGAGCGCAGGCTCGAGGATGCCGGCGGCCGGAAGCACGCCGTGCTCGACGCCCGGGAGGCGCGAGACGTGCCGTGCGGCGCAGATTCAGCCAGCAGCACTCGCCATGAGAATCAAGAGACCAGTTCCGACCACGCGCGCTACAGCCAGTCGAGTGCCGGCGCGTCGCAGCATCTGCTGGAGGACGAGATGTCGCAGGCGGAAACAACAGTGCGGACGGCAGAGCCTTCGCGCTCTCGCATGTGGTCGGAGGCAGTGCCTGGCGACGAGACGGCGGGAGAAAGCGAGGGGGAGGCTTTCTTCGACGATGTTATCACCTGCCAGATTGCTGGTCTCGCAGACGACGATCTGGATGAGGCAGGCGAGTTTGATGATATACCTGATGTGCCCGTCCTCGAACCTGAGCTGCTCAAGCCAGTTACATCCCGCACTGGCACCCATGGTGTCCAGGCCCCTGCCGATGCGCAAAAGACAGCAGGTGCCCTGCGAAGTGCCCAAGCTGCGGCAGGAAGCAGCAAGGGAGGGAACCACTGGCAGTTCTCGCCAGCAGCAGCGCGAGCGCAGGAAGAGTGTCTGGGCACGTCCCAGGCGATGCTTGACGCCCAGTTTGCGCTTGAATACGGCGCGGGACTTCGAGAGTAAGGGGCAGCGGCAGAGCTTGGCTTGCAGTGGATTGTTCGTTCGATTTCCTCAGATTACCGTTGGCGGTCGTTGCTGCAAGGTAGGTGGAGTTTCTGCAGCGATGAATGCGCGATGCCCCAAAGACGCAGAGGGAGGGCCAGAGGCAGTTCTCTCATAACGGCCGTCCAGGGCGTCGCCAGGCTACAGGCTGCCAGGGCGGAGCGGTGAGGTAGACGGCCCGGGGCCGCACGGCGGCCGCCGTGCCAGTGCCGCGGCGCCGCGGCTGCGTTGAACTCTGAACTATGAATCCCGGCTCACTGGCCGAGGGAGGCAGGGAGAGAGTGTGTGAGTGAGAGAAAAGAGTGAGAGTTTTCTAGGAACGATTTCTCCATAACACGATGGATCCTTCGGCCATGGTTTTCGAATCTGGTTTCATGGTCACGTTTTTTCAGGGAAGGCATGCGCGATTTCGAAGCATTTCACTTCTCTGTGCACATGTCATCTCTTTCTCCCTCCCTCTCTCTCTCATCGCCGTCCCCTCCCGTCACAGCTCTGTCACATCATCTTGGGCATTTTGCCCGTGTCCACTCCTCCTCTCTGATGTTTTCGCAAAGTTGTTTTCGACACTCCAAAGAATAAACCCTGAACCCTCCTAAACCCCATACACCTGATTTTTTCGCTTCTTATCGCCGTGTCTACCCTGTGCTACATGCTTTCGCTTCTTATCCCCGTGTCTCTCCGTTGCTACATGTTTAGGGAACGACGAAGAAGCAGGTGGACCTGGCGCTGTGCCACCACCTGAGCCTCCTACGTCAACGCTTCCACCGGCCTCCCCCCCCCGCGCGCCGCCTCCCTCTGTGGCGGCAGCCGAAGCAGCTGCATGGGAAGAGCATGTGGCAGCGCTGGGCTTGGGAGCCTTGCACTTCCCGCAAACGGTCTTTTTAGCAAACACCAGTCGCCCACATGCAGGGCAATCCCAGTCCCCAGGGCGCCCCGTCCCTGCAGCGGCGGCGGCAGCAGCAGCGCCCGGCGCGGCGGGAGCGGCGGGCGCCGCCGCCTTGACGTAGCCTTCAGGAAGATCGGCTGCTTCGTCGTCGGAGTCATGCTCTCTGTTGCCGCCTTGGAAGGCGAGGCTGTGCGGATTGAGCTCGAGCTTGGGTTTGAACGCCTCCCGCAGTAAGCGCAGCTTGGCCTTGGTCGCCGGCCACTTGCTCCGCCCCGCCTCGTTCTGGAGAAAGATGACTGAGGTGTCGAAGGGCGCGATTCGGAAGCGGTTGATTCGGTCGTGCTGCGATCCCTCGTAATAGCCATGCTCAGACTGCAACACCTTGAGGTGCGCGCGCTTGTAGATGCTATTGTACACCAAGTTCCAACCCTGCTGGTCGGGCAGGTAGGGAATGATGATGGCGAAGTTGAGGGGCTTCTCTGTGCTGCCCAGCAACATCTCCATGTGGGCAACCATTTTCTGAATGGTCGCATCATCAAACGGGGGGTTGGCCTCAAAGCTGCCGCTCGTTGGACGGAAGTGGAAAAAGGACCCGATGGAGCCAAACGAGGCATCTGTGGCAATGTGCGCGGAGCAGAAGTGCTCGTAGCGGCAGTTCATCGGCGATGCAAAGCACTCGAGGATGCAACCGAACTCAGACAGCAGCACGTCAAAGCAGCCCCCGTGAATCGCCGCCTGGAAACCCCCTGCACGATAGTGTGCTCCCTGGAATGTGGAGTAGCGCGCGAGCAGGCGAAAGACCGCCGCCGTTGCCGCTCCTCCCAGCCCCTCCCCGGCACCCCCAGAGAAGTCGCTGTCGCGCCCAAGGTGCGAAGAGCGCCGCAAGAGCGCCGCCAGCTTGCTGTAGTGATCGGAATTTACCTCCATCGAAACACCGGCGCACGACAAGACCAGTTTTGTGCGCACGCGGTCGCCCTCCTGCATCACGATTTCCTTGACCTTTACCTTGCCCAGCGCCGGGGCGGCACGGCTGAGCGCGGCCGCCGCCTTGTTCGAAGCCTTGCCCGCCATCTTGGCGATGAAGACAGCCTGCTGGGTGCTGGCGCCCGCGGCCTGCAGCTTGCGCTGGAGCTCGGCGTCGACCTCTACCGCGGGCCCCAGAGGGAAGCAGCCGGCCGGGCACGTCGGGCACACGGCGCGGCGGGAGTACAGCCACTTTTCAAAGTGCCGCTGCCACTTGTTGCCCAGCGTCTCCGCTACCATGTCCTTGAACTCGCCTGCGAGCCTGCTCATATGGCGCCAGCGCACTGCCTCGTCGGCAGCGAGGCGCTGCTGCTCCCGCGCATCCAGGAAATCATGCGCCGCCGACCCCAGTCGCCCGAGCTCCGAGCACGCGAGCAGGGCGCGGTTTTCCGCCGCAGTAAACTCGACGCCCGCGTTCCATAGCACGTCGTCGCCCGCCACGCGCACGCGCATCGCCGCCTCGCGCTCGTCGCTCAGGATGTCCGGCGCAGGCGGCCCGGCAGGGAGCCTGATAGAGGCCGCGTGGATGCCGATTTTGATGTCGCCTGGGGAGCCGCCGCCGCGTGCAGAGCAGGGGATGGAAGGGCAGTGGGGGCACACAACACGCGCGACGCCAATTCTCCCTTCAGCACTGACCTCTCACACCACCCTCAGCTTACACGCAGTGCTGGGCCAATCACACGCACCGGCTGCGGCGGGCGGTGCGAGCTTGCCCGGCGGGTGCGCCGGGCGCGGAGGGGCGCACGTAGCGCCGGGCGCTTCTCGCATCTCTGCCAGCAACGCCTGCAGCTCGTCATCGCCCGGCAGAGCCGCCATGCTGAGGTCCACCCTTAACTCCGAGAGTGCGTAAAAAAGAATGGCAAAATTCTGAAAAGTCTATCTCTCGAATCTCGGAATTTTCTCCCTGGACGGGCTTCGAGCGGGACGGCAGGAAAGAGAGGAGAGGGAAGAGAGGGGAGAAACACAGGTTGCGCA
>Ga0315899_10006910_pt1 | contig 12221 bp, 10 predicted proteins | sample LakEriMetagenome_2_FD_203518 | JGI IMG/M metagenome (GOLD analysis project Ga0315899, IMG submission 203518) | Freshwater fungal communities from buoy surface, Lake Erie, Ohio, United States - Buoy 4 MA112 | ecosystem: Environmental > Aquatic > Freshwater > Lake | place: USA: Lake Erie, Ohio... | reverse complement strand
AATTGAGTGATGAGCTCTACATCTTTTTTCTTCCGTAATTTTATGTTGATGGTATCTGCTACTTGAGCTACAATTTCTTCTAAAAAGAGCGGTGAGTACTCGAGTTGAAGCTTGCCGGCCTCGATTTTTGAAAAGTCCAGTATGTCGTCGATGATACGAAGCAGTGCTTTCGCAGAAATGTCTATCTTGTGTATATACTCCGTTTGCTTGGCGTTGAGTTCGGTGCGCTGAACAAGATAATTCATACCAATTATCGCATTCATCGGGGTGCGAATTTCGTGAGACATATTGGCCAAAAATTCACTTTTGGCCTGATTCGCAGAATCAGCCATTTCGCGAAGTATCACCATTTGATCATATCGCTCATTAATTTCTCGATTCTTTTCTTGCACCAAATCCAGTTGCTTCCCACTGAATGATGCGAATATTCCCAAAAACAAGGGAGCGGTATCAATAATCCACAGTAGCTCAGATTCGCGATGACAGGTCACCAATAGGTCCCAACTCAATCGGCTATAGAGGATATAAGACTCGAATAAGGTACCGAAAATCGGGAAACAACAACCGAACAAAGCTCCTAGAATGGCATAGCGTATCTGCTCGGATTGAATAAGGGTTTTTGATTTCATGGAAATTTCTGACCGTCGCAAACGAGTGAGTCAATATCAATTCGAAGAGGTTTCTGCTAATATGGATCGCATCGTATCGAAGGACATGGGTTTACCAATGAAATCGGTTACGAGTGGTGTTTCTTTGGCTCGTTGTAAATCTCGGTCATCCAATGTCGAGGAAAGCACATAAATGCGGGTTGATTTAAAACGCTCTGCTCCCATGGTCGTCATTGCTTCCAAGACCTCAAACCCTCCCATTACCGGCATACGAATATCGAGAAAAATCAAATCAATCGATGTGTCGGGCGATTGCTCCAGGTAATTCACGATTTCTTGTCCGGACTTGAACACATCAATAGTGACTCCTGGAATTAATCGTTTTAATACTTCGCTGTGAAGCATATTGAAAATATCATCATCATCAACTAGGATAACGTGTTGGGGATTATTCATTTTTTGGTGTTTCGGGTATGGTGATGGTCATGGTAGTTCCCTTGCCTAATGTAGAGGTAACCGCCAATTCACCATTTAATTTGTTTACTATTTCCTTGCAAATATAGAGTCCGAGACCCGTTCCTATGCTTGATGTCGTGCCGCGGAAAAACATGGTGAAAATTTTATCGAGATGGGCAGCATCGATACCTTCACCATTGTCAGAAACTTGCATAATTACATGCCCGTTGTCGCGTTGCAGGCTGAATCGAACAAAGCTGTCAAAATCCTTCCTGCGGTATTTTATGCTATTGCCTATGATATTCTTCAATAAAACACTCATGCGTGATCGATCAGTGAATATCTCCGGCGAAGTTTGAATGTCGAGCTGCAGTTCCATTTGTCCTTCAGCGCTATACCGTAAGTCATTATAGGATTGTTGAACCATGGCAACAACATCAAACGCTTCATGTGCGATGTCTAAGCGCGAATTGCGCGAATATTCAAGAATTTCCTGGATAGTTCCGTCTAGTCGGGTGGCTGAGCCATCTACCATTTCCAAATATTTTCGGTTCTTTTCATCAATCTCAGGCGAATGCATAATCAACGATACAATTCCCTTAATCGATAGTAATGGTGAACGCAGATCATGCGATATACTATACACGAAATTATCTAATTCGGTATTGATTTTCCGGAGCTCTTCGTTCTTTCGATTAACCGCGTCTTGTACTTTTTTCAACTCCGAAATATCTACCCCTGTAACGATGATGTGCTCCAGTTTTCCCGTGATATGTAAGTAGGGTAAAACGCTCTGTAGAAATTCTACCTGAGTTCCATCCTCCAATATTCCCGTGTCTTCTGTGCGAACAATTTGTTGGGTTGTAACAGCATGCTTAACTGCAGCTATCATACGATGCGTTCGCTCCGATACCTCGTGAGCCCCTATTTCGAAGATGGATTTTTTAGACATAGGGTCCCACCACAAAGCACCTTCCTTGGGAGGCTCGCTGCTGAATAGAAGCCGGCCTTCCGCATCGAAGACGAATTTCTGCGAAGGAGAATGATTTAAAACGCTTTCATAGAAAGTCTTCAGCGTAATCATTCGCTCTGCTGCAGCGTCTCTCTCCTTGCGCAAATTCAACTCTTCTGTTATGTCTTTGGTGCTTCCTACTACGCGCATCAAGTTGCCTTTGCTATCTCGCTCAGCAACCAGCAGGTTTTCAACGATACGCTCTTCTCCGTCCGAATGCCTGCGAATGCGATGTGTCGATTCACACGTCGCCGAATGACCATTGCGAATGCTCTGCATGTCGGAAAGTCCTCGTTCGTAGTCTTCATCATTCATACTTGCACGCCAAATTTGACCTATAGGTGTAGCGTCATGCTCTGAAACCCCGTATATGTCATACATGATGTTGTTCCATCGTATGGAGCTATCATTGGGGTTATACTCCCATGTGCCGATGCGAGAATGTTTCGCAATAAGTTCGAACCGCGTATTGATGCGCACAATTTCCTGCTGCGCTTTGGTCTCCTCTGTAATGTCCTTTTGCAAGGCTATGAAATTGGTGTGATCGCCGGCTTCGTCGAATACAGAGATAATCTCGAGCTGATTGTAATACTCTCGACCTTCATGATCGTAATTGACTACGGTAACTTCGATATTTTGTTTGTTCCACAAGGCCTCTTTTAGCTGTGTTCGCGCTTTCTCATCGGTTTTGGGTCCTTGAAGCAGATCTTTGGGTTTCTTTCCAATTACCTCTTCCAGGGTATAGCCTGAGATTTTAGTGAACGCATCATTTACCCATTCAATACGTCCCATGGTATCGGCAATTATTACCCCGTTTTTGGTGCGCGTTGCAATGAGAGAAAGCTTTCGAAGCTCCTGTTGGGAGGCTTTGATTTGCTCCATCTGAATGGTGATAGCTTCACTTCGTTTTCTGTTGGCAAGCATCGCTTGCAGCTGTTGAGCAAACACGCTAAACAGCGTCAGGTGTCTTTCGTGCGGTTTATTGTATAGTGGCGCGTTGGTTTTGCTGATAAGACCAATTAAATAGACCTCATATTCTAACCGTGGTTCTATAAAATGAGCAAACAACCCTTGGTCGAATTGTGAGAAATACTCATCTAGGTTGAATACTTCGGACTTCACAATGGCACATTTTCCGGCGGGAAATTTTTTACCAATTGCTTGAATAGACTCCAACAACATGTTTTCATCGCTAGGTAAGCTGATGCCCTCCTTATAAAAACACGCTTTTCCCCCGGTTGTAGGAAGGAAAGCTATTAGCGCTCCCTCTAATTCAAACACGTCAACAATTGCTTCCGCCTCAATCTGAAAGTAGGTGGCTTCATCTGAAACCTTCAATGCATCGGAATTGTAACGATGCAGGCGTTGGTGAAGAACCAACTCGTGATCGAGGCGGTCGCGCGTGTTGATGAGCTCCTGTTCTATAGCAGAAAACCGCGTCACCCTCAATTGGAGGTCGCGGTACTGACTCAGTAGCTCCTCATAGCTTGGTGAGTTGCTGCTATGTTGATCGGATAAACTCAACGGTAGATTACATACAACGCTGTTGTGTAGTTATGATAAACATTCTTACCACCCAATCGTGCGAATTCACCAAAACCATACATACCCAACCATGGCGGGCAACTTCCATCTTGGTAGAAAGGATACTGCATCTTACTTACCAATTCGTCCTTGATAATTCGGTTGAATAAGAAGCGGCCTCGTGCCAGGCAGTCGGCATGAAATACTGCAATCGGAGTTTTGCCGGCATTGCGATCGTTCATCTCTTTGACCAATCGGTCCATCTCGGTAAATATCAAATCTTCATCGCGCGTTGTTAACCACAGAGGTGTTCCTTCTGCAACGGCGGTGGCATAATACATATCGTTGCCATCATGTTTAGTCACCACACGTAGCAAGTGTTCATTGCCATATTCCTTGGCCAATTCAGGGCTTAACTTCTCGCCGAGGGCCCCGATCGGAATGGTATCTCCACACGTTGCTGCGGGGGTCAAGCCAAGTCGACGTGTATATTCTTCCCATGCCGGTTTGCCATTGAATTCTTTTATAATGTGACCATCTGCCTTGGTCACTACTAGCGGTTCACCAATGGCCACGAAGCCGTGTGTCGCTTGTGTGTCAACCGTAAGGCTTGGGTCCGAAAATCCGACGGCATAGGCTCCATGTTCCGTTACTGATTGATCAACTGCCTGGTAACTTACGACTCCTTTCATGTTATCTGAGGATGTTGCTCCAAAAATGGTAACATGTTCGCCCAATATTTCCTCGAAAGCCTTTATGCAAAGGTCATTGGCGATGTCGATGCCTGACCCGAGAAAATAGACCATGTTTACCCCGGGTTGCTGTGCCTTCAATGATTTGGCCAGTTCCAAGGATTTTTCGTAAGAATTTTTTCCGTTAATGTCATTCACATTGGCAACTGCGAACTCTTTACCTTTTACAGCCATGAGGGCCATGTCTTTCATGGACTCGCTTACGCCTTCGCGACCAACTACTCCGCAGCAAGATGCAGCAACAATGCGCGCGTTGGGCGCCATTTCGTGGGCTTGTTGAACCATCTCGTTAAAGTCATGACCAATGGAAGCATGCAATACCAATAAATCGGTGTCTTTGTAATCTTCGCCCAAAGCGATTTCCATACATTCAATTACTGCGCGGCGGGTATTTACTACACGGGCACTCGAAGAATAAAATTTTAACATAGTAGAAGTGGTGTTTTATGGTTTATCCTACAAATGAAACAAAGGATGTTTCCCGGAAAACTGACACAAGTTAGGATTAGGGGTATTAGGGGTGACATAAATCAGTCAATGTTAAGTTATTGGCTGATTGCATAAGCCCAAGTTAAGTCTATTTCTATGGTACTTTTGGATGATGAAAAAAATACTTTACCTATTGTTGGTTCTTGTAATGGTGTCTTTCGTTTACCTTGTTTATGCGGGTTTGTTTTCATCCGTGGAGGTTAAGATGCAATCCATGCCCGGGTTTCGGGTTATGGGGGTTGAGCACCTGGGAGCTTATGAAAAAATTGGCGATGCTTTTAATCGTATGCATGCCATAGCGGATGAACATGGTGTGACGGTAAAGATGATTGGTGTTTATTTCGATAACCCTAATACAACACCCGAATCCGATTTACATTCTTTGGCAGGAGTGGTGGTAAGTGCTTCTGATAGCCTGAAGTTGGCTGGAGTAGAGGGTGTTATTTCTTTGACTATTCCCGCGGGAAATGCAGCTGTATCCACCTTCAAAACGGAGGGCATGGTTTCTATGATTATTGGGGCTATTAAATCCTATCCGGCTTTGACAGAATATGTAGAGGCTCAAAGGGTTGCCGAGCGCGTGAACTTTGTTTATGAGGTATACGGGGAAGGAACTACAGATTACGTTATGCAACTGGCCGATTAGTCCAATTGGGTAGTTCAAGTCGAAGGGTTGTGCCAACTCCGAGAGTTGAGGTTAATACGATTGTGCCACCAATTTTTTCGGTCATCTCTTTCACAATGTAAAGACCCAATCCCGACCCGCTGCGCTCGCTGGTGGCGCGATAAAACATGTCGAATACCTTGAGTTGATTTTCAGGTGAAATACCCTTTCCGTTATCTGTAAACGTCAAGATGCAATTAGTAGGGCTGTATTCTATCGCAATGCGCAGCCAACTCGTCTCCTTTTTTGGATCACTATATTTTACGCTGTTCGACATAATGTTGTGGACGATGGACTTGAGTCTTCGTTCATCGGAATAGAAGGTCGCATCACCACTCACTGACCATTCCATCATGACTGTTGTGCCCTCATAAAACTTTAAATCTTCATGGGTGTTTCGAATGAGTTGTTCCATATCAATGCGCACAGGCAACAATTCTAATCGCGCATTTTTCGAATATTCAATAATGTCTTTTATGGTTGAATCCAACCGAGCAATGGAGTTGAAAATTTCACCGATAAAACGTTTGCGCGCAGCATCCTCCATGCCTTGCTCTTCGATGAGATTTAGTAATCCTTTAACTGATAGCAGTGGCGCTCTTAGATTGTGAGAAGCACTATAGACAAATTGGTCAAGCTCGTGATTCACTTTTTCTAATTCATCATTTTGAAGAATAAGGCGTGCTTCACTCTTTTTGAGCTCAGTTACCTCTTGGCCATACACTACGATAAACAGCAACCGGTCGTTTTCGAAAAACGGTCTATGCAAGCGTATATAATGCTTTTCTTGTGGTGTGCCGGCATGAAAAACCTCAGCCACATTGTAATCACTACGCTGTTCAATTGCTTGCTTACAGCCCTCCAAGCGCTTTTTCGATAGCTCAGAAGCTTTATTCTTCCTTTCCCAAAACTCAAAATCTGTTTTGCCAATCATCCACCGTCTCAACTCGTCGTCCTTCACTGCAGCTTTGTTGACAACCATAAAGCGAATCTCAGGATCTACTACTACAAGCTCGGAGGGCAATTGATCCAGCACTGCGCGAAGCAATTTGTTTTCGCTCAGAACGCGCTCGTATTCTTCGCGGCTTACGAAGTTATCAGAAGATGGTGTGGATTCATTGGGCAACAATGGAGAAGAATACCAGGTTTAAATGTAATGCCCTTTTATGGAAACAAAACTTGAATTTTCAAGCTAAACTAAATTCGGTAGTTCTATTTGAACCCTCACGCCCTCATTTAATGCACCTTGAATCGAAATGGACCCACCCAGCTTATGTACCATTTCTTTGACGATGTAAAGACCAAGGCCTGAACCTGTTTTTCGACTAGTACCCCGATAGAACATGTTGAACATGCGATCGGCATGCAGGGGATCAATACCAATCCCATTGTCTGCGAAGCTCAATATGCATTTGTTTGCGCTTATAGTGGCGTGTATTTCAATCCATGATGAGGGTTTGTTCTGGTCAGCATATTTGACACTGTTTGAAAGAATGTTATGTAAAATGGACTTAATACGGCGTTCATCGCTTTGAAAGGGGGCTTGAATTTCGTAGGATGATCGAAATTCGATGGGGTGGTTCTCAAAAAACTTCAAGTCTTCAGCTGTCTGTTCAACCATTTTAGGTAGGTCGATGAGTTGGGGTGTTACTTCAAGTCGTGCATTTTTAGAATACTCGATGATGTCGTGAATGGTGGCATCCAGTCGTTCAATCGATCGATACACTTCAGACATGAATTTTTCACGATCGGCTTCACTGACATCTTCCAATGAAATCAAGCTTAAAAGGCCCTTCATAGATAGTAAGGGCGCACGCAGGTTGTGCGAGGCACTGTAAACAAGCTGATCCAATTCGGCATTCACTTTTTCGAGCTCACTGTATTGTTGAATAAGCTGATGCTCCGTTTTTTTCAATGCGGTAATATCCACGCCGTAGGTTAGCAGAAAGCGCAGTTCATCGTTTTCGAAGTAGGGGTTGGTGACGCGGATGTAGTGTTTCTCTTGCTCCGTGCCCGGGTGAAAGATCTCTTCCACTGAAGTCATGCGCTTCGCATCGATTGCTTCTTTGAATGCATGGATGCGGTTGAGAGCCTTTTCAAGCGGTAGGTTTTTCGATTTCCAGTATTCAATTTCCGAACGACCAATAAGCCACTTGCGCAGCTCTTCGTTTTTAATGGCACTTTTGTTTACGAAAAGAAATTTGAAATCAGGATTGAATACAGCCACTTCTGCCGGCAGGTGGTTCAGCAGCGCTGTATAAAACTCGTTTTGCTGAAGAATAGTGTTCAATGCCTCCACCGACATCTCCGCCGCTGACTTAGGACTCTTTTTGACCTGTTCTACTTCGCTGCAAACAAGCCAACACGATTGTTCTTCGACCCGAACTATTTTGCTGTTCCAAATGGCGTAATGCTGAATGGAGAATAAATCAATCACGAAAGATGCACCGATTTCTTCGTTCGCTTTTTTCAAGGCTTGTCGAAGTTCTTCAGCACTGTTGGGAGCCAGAAAATCAGTTAAAACAGTCGCCTTAGGAAATTGTCGCGTAAGTTCTGTGCTCATCGCAATCAAGGTTCCTGAATCATCCAGGATGAAATGAATAGGGTAGAGCTTATTCAACACCTCGCTATCAAATGCTATGGACTGCATGAATTGCATCTGCTCGAAAGGTAAATAAAAATTGAATGAACAGTGTATAAGTAAGAGATAAGTTGCTGTCCATTGGATTCAAATGAAGATAAGAATTTTCTCGAAACTGTCTTTATTGAAGAGAGATTCAATCTCAATGAGCATGTCTTTCGAGAGTTCAACCACTATGAATAACGAAACTTTAGCCCAATTACTTTCCAATACAAAACTTGGAAAAAATGTTATGCAGCAAATCATCTGCATTCACCTGCCCCGTGATTTCGGAAAGATGGTAAATCGTCTTGCGGATATCGATGGCCAGCAGGTCGCCCGTCAATCCGTTGTCAAGACCGAGAAGAATCTCTTGCAAGGAAGCAGCAGCTCGTTCCAAGGCTGCGTGGTGACGAGCATTGGTCACAATGGTTTCGCCGCTGTGCACTTGGCCAAGGTCGATGGTGCTGCGCAAGGCGTGCTGCAAGGCAACGATAGCAGTGCCCAGCTTGGCAGAAATCTGAATGAGGTTTTCTTCTTTACCGAAATAGTGCTCAAACACTCCTTTGTCGAAGTGTGGATCATCAACCTTATTGGCGAGCACAATCACGTGTTTGTCGTCGCCGGCTTCGCGCATGATGTAGTCTCTGAAATTCTGAAACGCCTCATAATGCGTAGTGGTAGCGTCGAAGATAAGAAGTATGATAGAGGCACTGCGGGCCTTTTCAATTGCTCGGCCAATTCCGATATTTTCAATGGTATCGCGTGTGTCGCGTATACCTGCCGTATCGATGAAGTTGAATCGCACACCGTCGATGGTGATGTGCTCTTCAATCGTATCGCGCGTGGTACCTGCAATGTCGGAAACGATGGCGCGCTCTTCATTGAGCAACGCATTGAGCAAGGTGCTCTTGCCGGCGTTGGGTGCTCCTAAAATGGCCACAGGTACACCGTTTTTCAAGGCATTACCCAGCTTGAAGGATTGACGCAAATGATCTACAACGTTGACAATCTCATCGAGTAACAAGCGAAACTGTTCGCGGTTGGCAAACTCGACGTCTTCTTCCGCAAAGTCGAGCTCGAGCTCAACCAGCGAGGCAAAGTGGATGAGCTTTTCACGCAAGATATTAATCTCTTTGGAGAATCCACCGCGCATCTGATGCACCGCTTGTCGATGAGCTGCTGCGCTTTCAGACGCTATCAAGTCACCAATCGCCTCTGCTTGCGAAAGGTCCATCTTGCCGTTCATGAAGGCACGCATGGTAAACTCGCCGCCACGAGCGGGCTGCGCGCCTTCGCGTGCCAGCAGCTCCAGGATGCGGCGTTGTATAAAAATGGAACCATGGCAGGCAATCTCCACAGTGTCTTCGCCTGTAAAAGAACTTGGTGCACGAAATACAGTGATAAGCACGTCATCAACCCGCTCATCACCATCCAGAACCCAACCATGCACGGCCTTGTGCGATAGTGCTTTATTCAAATCTTTACTGAATACTGCTTGAGCGATGCGCACGGCATCAGGCCCTGTCATGCGCACCAAGGCAATCGCCCCGATGCCGGGAGGCGAGGATAGTGCGCAGATGGTGTCGGAGGTGTGCATGCGGCGAAGATAAGGAGGAGGGGGGAAGTGCGAGGTGCGAGGGTGATAGGGGAGAGGTGATAGGGGAGTTCGTTAACATTGGGGTAAGGACGCACTGCAGTGCGGACACCACTTAGCCTTATCCATCGCGGCACTCAATGCTGCCTGAGCGAAGTCGAAGGCAGCGCCTACGTCAGCACCTGTATCCGATGAACTCCTGTCGGGCGCGGTTGCAGAATAATATCGCGCAGCGTTGCGTAATCTTCTTTGCTGGCCACGAAATCAAGCCCTTTCGTGTGAATCATAAGTACGCGCATGTGTTCGTGCTGTCGAATGTACTCGAGATACTGATGCTGTATGTTATTCAAGTATTCATCGCTGATGCTCTGCTCATACGCTCGACCGCGTTTGCGAATATTATATTGCAAATCTTTCACGTCGAGGTACAAGTAGACCATGAGGTCGGGCTTTGGGCAGGATCCCTCAACGATTTCATACATCTTCAAAAACAAGTCGTACTCGTCCTTGTTAAGGTTGTTCTTGGCGAAAATCTGACACTTACTGATGAAGTAGTCGGATACAATATTCGGGGCAAACAAATCGGCGGTGTTGAGCTCGCGTTTCAACTGTGAGAATCGCTCCGAGAGGAAACTCAATTCAACCGGAAACGCATATCGCTCTGGGTTTTCGTAAAATTTGGGAAGGAAAGTGTTCTCTGCGAATTCTTCTAAAATGAGCTTTGCACCCAATTCCTCAGCCAGGAGTTTTGATAGACTCGTTTTGCCCGCGCCGATATTGCCCTCAATCGATATGTACTTGTATGGATTCACAGACGTGTTACCTGACCCCGATCGGTGCACGAAGCTAGGAGTTCTTTTACTGACTTCTTTAATTCGGGATGAATGAAATCGGGCGCAATTTCAGCCAGTGGCTCCAAAACGAATAGGCGCTCACTTAAGCGGGGATGGGGTACCCTCAATGATTCTGTGTCTATTATTTCTTCACCGATGAAAAGCACATCGATGTCCATTTCTCGCGACACGTAGCCTTCCGTGCTTCGCTCGCGGCCGAAGAATTCTTCTAGTTCTGCGATTTCTGTCAGCAACTCATCATTGGATAGTTCAGTTTGTATCTGAATTACTTGATTCAGGAAATTGGGCACATTGGTCATGCCCCAAGGCTCGCTCTCGTATATGGCAGATGTGGCTGTGACATCTCCTATATTGAAATCGATAAAATCATGGGCCTCTTCCAAGTTTGCTTCACGCTCTCCCAAATTGCCACCGATACACATATACACAGTCCGTTGCATGGGGCGAAAATAGAACTATCTACTACCCACCTCAAAATATCTCGACTATTCGATCGTACACTCTTTTCTGTCTTTTACTATTCACGGCTCCACAATTTTCTAAATCACTGCTTCACTACTTCACTATTTCACTTTTCTCTCTTTCTCCTTTACTTTCGCACGCAAATTCAAAAAGGTATGGGCGTTCTCGTCGGCAAAAACTCAAAAGTAATTGTGCAAGGCTTCACAGGCAGTGAAGGCACTTTTCATGCAACTCAAATGATTGAATTCGGCACCAATGTGGTGGGTGGTGTTACTCCCGGTAAGGGCGGAAGCACCCACCTGGATCGTCCTGTATTCAATACCGTATCCGATGCAGTGAAAGCCGTGGGCGCCGATGTTTCTATCATCTTCGTTCCGCCGGCATTTGCCGCCGACGCTATCATGGAAGCCGCCGATGCCGGTATCAAAGTGATTGTTACCATTACAGAGGGTATTCCCGTTGCCGATATGGTTAAGGCGAAGGAATACATCAAGAGCCGCGGTTGCACGCTCGTTGGTCCAAATTGTCCCGGTGTAATTACGGCAGGTGAGGCCAAAGTGGGTATCATGCCCGGTTTCGTGTTTAAGACGGGCAAAGTGGGTATCGTTTCCAAGTCAGGAACACTTACGTATGAAGCTGCCGACCAGTTGGCCAAGGCAGGCCTTGGAGTTACCACAGCCATAGGAATTGGTGGTGACCCTATCATTGGAACCACCACTCTCGAAGCAGTTCAGCTGCTCATGAATGACCCCGCCACAGAGGGTATTGTGATGATTGGTGAAATCGGTGGTGAACTCGAGCCAAAGGCGGCTATGTGGATTAAAGAGAATGGCAATAAAAAGCCGGTTGTTGGCTTCATCGCCGGTGAAACAGCGCCAAAAGGTCGCACGATGGGCCATGCCGGTGCCATTGTAAGCGGTGAAAACGAAAGCGCTGCTGCCAAGAAGCGCATCATGCGCGAGTGCGGCATTCACGTGGTCGATAGTCCTGCGCACATTGGGCAAAAGATGAAGGAAGTGCTGGGGTAGGATTGTAGGATTATAGGATTGTAGGATTACAAGGGCGCTTGCAGCAGGGGTGTTCACCGTGGCTTCGCTCGGTGAACGAATCACCGCTATCTGAGGGCAGTCAAAGAAAATCCCTGAGCGCAGTCAAAGAAGGCCCCTGAGCGCAGTCAAAGAAG
>Ga0315899_10006909_pt1 | contig 12223 bp, 9 predicted proteins | sample LakEriMetagenome_2_FD_203518 | JGI IMG/M metagenome (GOLD analysis project Ga0315899, IMG submission 203518) | Freshwater fungal communities from buoy surface, Lake Erie, Ohio, United States - Buoy 4 MA112 | ecosystem: Environmental > Aquatic > Freshwater > Lake | place: USA: Lake Erie, Ohio... | reverse complement strand
TTCGCCGTGCACGCCGCGACGGACGCGCTTGGGGCTGCTGTCGTGCGCGTGGCCGTTGTGCTGGCCATTCTGCTGGCCTTGAAGTTGGCCGTTCGTGTGCGAAGTACCCGTCTGGCCATTGCCGTTGAGCATGAAAGAAGTTCCGTAAGGCGTGCGCGACGCGGTCCATGCGTCGCGGTGGGGTGGTTGCGGATGGAATCGGGCCGCGCCGTGTGGCGCGTGGCGCACGCAAGCCTGTGTCGCCCGATGCGGCGGTCCGGTGGAGGGACTGCCGAAGGCGACTATAGCGAGTGCAAGCGCAATCTTCACGCACCGCACGGGTTCCGAATATTGGCGGAATCTGGCACAACGCACGTACGGATAACTGGTACCATCCTCATAATGGAGTCGCTGCGGCCTCGCACGCGTAACCGCGCGCCGCTCCGATCACCTCGCCCTGCTTGGGAGTTGCTTTCATGCTGATGAGCCTGTCGCCCGTCGCCGATTTGTTTGTTCGTTCGATCAAGACGATGTTGGGTGACGCCACGGCCCACCCGGTGGAGGCTCTGGAGAGCCGGACGCTGCTGGACTCTGCGCCGCTGCCCACGATTTCGATGCTGGAGAGCGCGAGCAACACGGTGGTGCGGTTTGAGACGAACCTGGGCGACTTCGATGTCGAGATGTTCAACGGCGCGGCACCCAACACGGTCGCGAACTTCCTGAATTATGTCCGCAGCGGGCGCTACGACCAGACGTTCGTGCAGCGCAGCAACCGGACGACGGACTCGGGCCAGACCGGCGGCATTGGTGTTCTTCAGGCTGGCGGGTTTGCATACAGCCAGGTGGATGGCCTGAGCGCGGTGCCGACCGACAACCCCATTGCGTTCGAGCAGACGGGACGGCTGAATCTGTCGCGAACCATCTCGATGGCTCGCACGAACAACCCGAACAGCGCCACGAGCCAGTTCTTCATCAACACAGTTGATAATCCAGCGCTGGATCCAGCCAACAACCGCTTCGCGGTGTTTGGCCGCATCATTCAGGGCTGGAACGTGGTTGAGGCGATCAGCGCGCTGAACCGCGTGAATGCCACCACCGACGCGGCGTTTGCGGGTCCGTTCTCGGGCAACTTCGCCAACGTGCCCGTGACCGCGCAGCACAACACGCAGCAAGGCATTCGCGAGACTTCTCTGGTCATCTTCCAGAATGTCGAGATCATCAAGCCTTCCGAAGTCGCCGGCTTCTTCACGCAGGAACTCGTCACCCCCGAAGGCTTCCGCAGCGACTTCACGACCGAATCGGTCGACATGTACAACCCCAACAGCGTCGCGACGCGGTATCAGATCATCGCTCGCTACGAAATCGGCGGCAAGGACGATGGCTTTGCGAGCGGTGGGCGCGATCAGGTGATCGCGTCGGGCGTGATCAACGCGAACAGCAAGGCTCGCGTGCAGATCACCAGCACGTCTGCGGGCTTCAGCGATTTGACTCGCAACGGTGCGTACGCCATTGTGGCGCAGTTCGCGTTTGCGGAAACCGCGACGAACCTGCAGCCGGTCGCGGCGGCCATCACGCGTGATGACTTCGGCACCAGCACGAGCGAAGCGTTCGTGAATCCGTCGGCCTTCACCAGCCCGCAACTGCGCGAATGGACGTTTGCTCGCATTGAGCGCAATCCCGACAGCCTGGAATACATGCTGTTCTACAACCTGTCGGACACCACCGCGACGGTGACGGCGGAGTTTGTGACGCCCAACGGGCTGCGCACTGTGACCCGGGTTATTCCTGCGTTCACGCGGAGCGGTATCGGCATCGCCGAACAGGGCTTTGGTGAAGGCCAGTTGGCGGCGCGCGTCACCAGCACGCAAGACATTGTGGCAACCCTCACCGACTGGGACATCTTCCTGCCCAGCGCGACGGTGCCTCGGGTGGCCATTCCCAGCTACATGGTGAACGGCAGCGCGGGCGGCGGCAGCACGGTGGGCAGCGTTTCCCGGGCGGTGCGACCGGGCAGCGGCATGGGCGTGTCGGAACTGTCGATCTACAACAGCGGCACCTCGGCCTCGACGGTCAACATTCTGTACAGCGGCTTGACGCCCCTGGGCGCCACCAGCGTGACCGTGCAGCCCAACACGCGCGTGACGGTTGCGCTGGACCAAGGTCCGACTGATACGCCCGTGAGCATTCTGTATGATGCGGGCGCGAATCCTGTGACCGTGCAGTACACCAGCCTGCCTGAAGTGTTCTTCCCGACGCCTGGTCTGCCCAGCTTCCGCGTGGACGGCTTCGCGAACCAGTTTGCGAGCAGCGTGCCCACGGTGGCGACGTTCGCTCAGGGCCTGTTCGAGAACAGCACCAACGCGGGCAGCGTGGCAGAAGTGCTCTCGATCTTCAATCCGTTGCAGAGCGTTGCGATGACGTACAGCGTGGCGTATCGCTTCAGCGATGGCACGTCCATCACGGCGGCGAGCGGCACGCTCAACGCCCGCAACGCCATTGACCTGACCACGCAGCAACTGACGAACGTTGTCGCGAAGATCAACAGCGGCGCGAACTTCCGCCACTACGCCATCGTCGTGACGGGCTCAGTCGATCTGGGCAGCGGCGCGGCCGCCTTCGCGGGCATCACGAACTTGACCCGCGTGGATACCCGCACTGCCAAGGCTGTCATGAGCGGGCCGTTTGTGAATGGCACTGCGCTCTTCCTGAGCAGCACTGCGGTGGTTGGCTCGGTGGTGCCGTGAGCGATCCGAGTTTGGCAGCGGATGTCAGGCGGCATTGATCGTGTCGCAGCAAAGCAGGCCAGCAATCTATCACACGGGCCCGGAAACGACTTCCGGGCCCGTGTTCTCTTTGCGGCAAGACTCGGTGTGCACAAGCACACGATCCGTCAGCACACACCCACTGCCGCTAATATCCACGCTCATGCGTCGTGACTTTCTCGCCCCGTCCACGCTTACCGGCGATCCCTTCTGGGCATTCGCGCGGGCGATGCTGCGCTACCGGGCGCACATCGCGCTGACGTTGGTCATGACGGTCATCTCCGCTCTCACGCTGGGCATCGGACTCGCCGGCACGCAGCCGGTCTTGAAGGCGATTTTGGGTCAGGGCGGCAATCTGCAGACGCTTGCACAGAACTTCAACGCGTCTGTCGCCAAAGCAGCTCAGTCCTTTGGGCCCATCGCGCATCTTTCGTTGTCGCAGGCGACCATTGACAGTCTGCCCAGCGACCCCTTTCGCAGTCTTGTTGACATCATGATCGTGCTCATCGCGCTGACGGTGATCGGCGCGACGGCGACATTTCTGCATCAGTACCTTTCGCTCACGGTTGTGAATCAGACGGTGACCGCCGTTCGGCGCAAGGCGTATGTCAGCGTGTTGCGTTCGCCGCTGCGCACCGTCATCAGCATGGGGCCGACCGACGCGGTTGCTCGCATCATCAACGACAGCTCGCAGCTCGCGAACGGTTTGAATGTGCTTCTGAGCAAGACGCTGATTCAGACGAGCAAGGGGCTGGCGGGCTTTGTGGCGGCGTTCTACTTCAATTGGAAAGTCAGCCTTGTCGCGCTGCTGGTCACGCCTCTGCTGTACACGATCATCCGCAAGCTGGGCAAACGCATCCGGCGAGCGGCCGGCAGCGCGCTCGAGAGCCAGGGCGAACTGCTGGCACACAGCACGGAGAGCCTGCAGGCGTTGCGTGTCGTCAAGGCGAGCGATGCCGAGGTGTATGAGAGCGGGCGGTTTCATGTCATCAACAAGCGGGTGATGCGCGAGCTCAATCGTGTGCGAACGGCACGTGCCATTGCCAGTCCGCTGACGGAAACGCTGACGCTTGTGCTGCTTTGCGGCATGGTGCTGGTGGTGGCGAAGGCGATCCTGACGCGAGGGCTTGATCCGACTGATTTCATACTCGCGGTTGTCTCGCTGGCTGTCGCGGGCGCGGCGTTCAAGCCGCTGACTGCGCTGGTGCACGACATTCAAGCGTCGACGCCCGCCGCGGAGCGCCTGCGTGAGCTGATCTGCCTGCCCCATGAACCTGGGCACGCACGCACCGCGCCGCGCCTCGCGCCGCACATGCGCGACATTGCATTCAGCCATGTGACCGTGACCTACCCCGGGCGCACCGTGCCAGCACTGAGCGATGTGAGCGTGGCGATTCCGCACGGTTCGCGTGTTGCCTTTGTGGGCCCCAACGGCAGCGGCAAGACGACGGCGCTTTCGCTCGTCAATCGCATGTTCGATCCTGATAGCGGCACGGTGAGCATTGATGGCGTGAACATCGCTAACGTGCACGTGCGTTCGCTGCGCCGTCAGATCGGCGTCGTGACGCAGGAAACCGTGCTCTTCAAGGGGACCATTCGCGGCAATATCGCGTACGGGGCGCTGGGCATGGCGCGCGTGGTGAGTGAAGACGACATCATCGCGGCGGCGACGCAGGCGCGTGCGCATGAGTTCATCAGCAAGTTACCCCTGGGCTACGACACGCCCGTCGCCGAGCAAGGGCTAAGCCTGTCGGGCGGTCAGCGTCAGCGCATCGCCATCGCCCGCGCGATTTTGCGCGATCCTCGCATCTTGATCCTTGATGAAGCGACGAGCATGGTCGATGCCGAAAGCGAGTCAGCGATCGCGGCGGCGCTGGCGGAGTTTGCCAAAGGCCGCACGACGCTGATTGTGGCTCACCGGCTGAGCACGGTGGTCAACTGCGATCAGATCGTGGTGTTCGATCAGGGCAAGATCGCCGACATCGGCACGCACGAGCAGCTTCTTTCGCGCTGCGGGGTGTATCAGCAGTTGGTGAAGTCGCAGTTGATGTAAAGGAAGTACGAAGTACCGAAGAGACGAAGTACCGGAGGAGGAGCAGCGTGCCATGCCTTTCCTTCGGTACTTCGTAGCAACGGTGCTTCGGTACTCGGCCCCACACTACCCTGTGCCATGCATCGTCCCGGCGCCGACCCTGAGAACATGACCGAAGTGGACTTTCTCTGCGACTTCTGTGGCAGCACGTGGAAGCCTGAGCGTCCCATGATGGAAGGACACAAGGGGTCGCTCATCTGCGGCGTGTGTCTGACCAACGCGTACAAGCAAGTCGTGCTCGCGAATGCCGGCATGACGGTGCCAGAGCACATCGCCTGTACGCTGTGCCTGCTGAACAAAGCGGGTGACTACTGGCAGAGCGCGACGCGGGTGGATCTGCAAGACGGCGAAGTGCTCGTGGAGCCCGAGCCGGGTAATGTCGTTTGCCGCTGGTGCATCGAACGCAGCGCGACGATGCTGAGCAAGGATGCGGAGAGCGGGTGGAAGAAGCCGGTCGCGGTTTGAAGCGCCCGATCCAGCGACGGTTCACATTCCACTAACTTCGCCACTAACTTGCGCACTAACTTCCCTACGCTTCGTGCATGTCCCGGCTTCCCGCAGACAAGCGTCGTGAGCAGTTGCTTGATGTCGCCGCTGAGCTTTTTGCTCGCGACGGTTACGCCCGCGCCACCACCGCCCAGCTCGCCAAGGCGGCCGGCGTGACGGAACCGATCATCTATCGCCACTTTGAAAGCAAGCGCGATCTGTTCGTCGCACTGATTGAACGCACGGCGAAGGACACGCTGGAGCACTGGGAGAGTCGACTGGCCGCGGCGAAGGACCCCGCCGAGCGCATCGCACGATTGACGGAGGAGAATCCGTTTACGACGCCGGGCGGTCGCGTGCCGTATCGAGTGTTTCTGCAGGCCATAACCGAAGTGAACGACCCGATGATTCATAAGGCGGTCGTCGCGCACATTCGTGACCTGCACAAGTTTCTCGCACGCGAGATTCTTCAGGCGCAGGACGAGAAGAAGATCACTCGCGTCTTTTCCGCTGAACTTATGGCGTGGACGCTCATTCACATCGGTCTGGGTTACGGTTTCCTCGATGCGATGAACGTGCCGCACCAGGGCAAGGATGAGCATGGCAACCACGTGCAGCCCATGCTTGCGCGCGTGCTCACGCGCCGGCACGATTGAACTCGTACGCTCGCGTATGAGCAATCTGCACGAACGCATCGCGACCTTTGAGCGTCAGGCCTCTGTCCTTTCCGCGTGGTCCGCCGGGCTGACGCGTGATCAACTGCTTGCCACGCCCGTCGCAGGCACGTGGTCGATGCAGACGCTCATCGTGCACATGCTCGACAGCGATCTGGCTGCGACGCACCGCATGCGGCGCATCGTGGCGGAAGAACTGCCGCTGCTGATCGCGTATGACGAGACCGCGTTCGCCGCTCGCTGCCACTATGCGCAGGCGGATATCGCTCAGGTCTGCCAGTTGTTTGCCGCCAATCGCACGTTCACCGCGATGTGGCTGCGCACGCTGGGTCCGACGGATTTCACGCGGCAAGGCGTGCATAACCAGCGGGGTAAAGTGTCGCTGGATGACATGCTGAACATCTACACGGATCACGTGATTCACCACGAGCGGTTCGCGCTGGCGAAGCGGGCCGCGCTGCTGAAGTAATCGGCGATCAGGGTGAGGCCTTGACCGGCAGAGCTTCAACTTGAGGCTTCAATTCGTTCCTAGATTCGGCTTTGCTGCCGATCGTGACCAGAAGCATGCCCACAACGACAAACACGACGCCCGTGAGGCGCGTGGGTGTGATGGGGTGTGCGGATAGACCAAGCAGGCCCCATCGATCGATGATGAGGTGCCCGACAATCTGCCCCACCACGATGCAGACGAAGTAGTTCACGCCGCCGATTTTCGGCACGACAAAGATGGCTGTACAGACGTAGAACGCGCCCAGCACGCCTCCGAGCCATGACCACCAGGGCGCGGTCGCCATTTGCTGCACGTTGGGACCACTGATGTCGCCCCGGAGATAGAGCGCCGCGAGAACGACCAGCACAAGCAGAACGCCAACGCAGAAGTTCGTGAGTCCGCCATAGAGCGGGCTGCCAGCGGCTGCGCCCAGACGCGCGTTCATCCCGGGCTGCACGCTGCTGACGAGGCCGACAAGCGCCGCCGCGATGAAGAATCCCGCCAGTGAAGCGTTGAAGTTCATGCGGGCAATATACCACGCGGAGGCGAAGAGCGGGTGGTTATGTCGAGGGTGCGTCAGGTGCGGCGAAGGCCATCACGATCTGGAACGTGGGGATGGGGTAGGCCATGCGCAGGCGATGCACGCGGAACTCGTCGGGGTGGCGATCAAGTTGCGTGCAGACTCGCTCGACCATCTCGCGGTAGTTGGGCACCTCATCCACATCAAAGCGATCCGCGCCATTGACCAGCGTGGGCGTTTCCGAGAACGTCACGCGGTCGACATCGCGCAGCGGATCGTTGGGATTGGCTGGGCCGCGGCTTGCGCAGTTGTACACGATCAGTTCGGGGTCCACACTCGGAAACAGATCGCGGTGAATCAGGGCATCGCACACGAGCATGCGAACGGGCGTGTCGACGAAAAGCGAAACGCCGCGTTTGCGCGACTGTTCCATGCCGTACTTGCGGCTGCCACGCGCACTGTGGCTGACGGCGAGCATGTCAAAGAGCGCGTGCTTATCGATGCGATCGCTGATGAACTGGTGGAACAACTGCTTGCCGTTCAGCTTGGTCTGAAGCTTCGCTGGCTCATTCGTGTAGAACTCGTGCAGCGACACCGGGCTCTGAGAAAGATCCGGTTCCACGCCCGGCTGGTGATAGGGCGGGCCAAACGTGAAGAAGACGGGCGTGTCAGGACGCAGCCGGCGCAGGCCCAGCGCGCCGTGAATCGTCGTGACCGACACCACGTCACTTTCGGTCGCGTGCGGCACGAACATCATGGAGGTGAGCCACGTGTTGGCTTCGATCCCCAGCACCTGCCGCATGCCCTTGAACACATCGCCGCGAGCGGTTACTTCAACTCGGCCACGCAACGTTGCAGTTGAGGCGCCAATCGCGGCATGCAGCGCAGCTCGCGTGCCGAAGTGATCAATCAATTGATGAAACGTGTCGATGGCGTGCATCGCGGCATCGATTCGACTCTGCTCAACACCGACTTGGCCTGATGCACGCACAAACTCGCGCAGCGACTCAGGCCCCGGAATGCGTTCAAGCATCTCACTTGGCTCGGCGAGCGCAAGTGAACTGAGCATCTTGCTCAACGTCACGCGACTGAGACCAAGCTGCTGCGACAGTGCAGTGGGCGACGTGCTGCCGCCAGGCAGGGCTTCAGCGACTGCTCGCAATGACTGCGCCAATGCGCGAGCCGCCGCGTCGAGATCGGGCGATGTGGTGCCGATGGCTATCTGTTGCATGATGACGCTTCCCGCCGCCGTCAGTCAAGACGGCTCTCCACTCTCACGTAAGTGTAGACGAAGCGGCAAGATGGGTGACGCGAACGCCCGGAAATAGCACCCCTGTAGAGGTTATGGAAGCGTTCTGTCGGACACCACACGCCCGTGCGCCGATCACACGCACATTGTCACACGGAACGGGGGTATGGATCGAGCTCCACGAACTGGAGCCGGATCGTCGCGACGTAGCAGGTCTCGCATCACAAAGGCGGCTTCGGCAGCATTGACTTGCGGGTATCGTCCGCGGTCATGGCACTGATCACGAACAACTGCCGCCCGCCAGCACATTGAAGAAGTCGATGATGTCCTGATCCTCTGGAAAGACATCGTTGTTGTTGAAGTCGATGTCACTGCACTGCTCGCAATCAAGACCCGCCAGTACTGCGAAGAAGTCGATCACATCAGCATCTTCAGGAAAGACACCGTTGTTGTTGAAGTCGATGGAATCACAAGCTGGCCGTAGCGCATCGCGGTAGAAGTCCCAGTTGGCTTGTCCCATCGCTTGCAGCAATGCCAGTGGTTCGTGTCCCACGCCCGGATACGTCTGCCAACTGTGCGGGATACCCAACATGACCAAGTGCGCACGCAGATCAGCGTTGGGGCCGAGCATGGCATCACTCTGCCCCACTGCCATCCGAATCTTCAGTCGATTCGCGATGATCGCCGCAGCGTTGACTTGCGCGAGATTCCACGGACTTACAGCAAAGAAGATCGCTGGATCGCTGTTCCACACATCCTCAAAGATGGCCGCACGAACGGTCGGCGATACGTCTGTGCCGGGCGGTGGATTCATGAAGTCCAGTTGCACAGGACCCGCCCCCAGCAGCGATGCAGCGACAAAGCGATCACTGTACTTGAATGCCAGCCGTCCCGTGCCGTAACCGCCCATGCTGAAACCTTCGAGAATGCGCCCGCGGCGATCAGCGATGGTGCGAAAGGTCGCGTCAACATGCGGAATGAGTTCCTGCATGATGACAGTCTCCATCGGTCGCGAGCCATCCGCAGCATCGCAGTACATGCCGTTGGGCATGCCGTTTGGAAACACGATGATCATGGGTTCCAGGTCGCCGCGCGACATCGCGCCGGCAAACCACGAACTTGATTGCGCGATGCCCGCCGTCGGCGAACCCGAGCCGTGCAACCAGTACAAGACCGGAAACCGCCGCTGCGTCTGCACGTCATAGGCGGGCGGCGTGTAGACATGAAAGCTCACGGTCGCACCGGCTGCGGCGCTCTGGAAGGTGCGATACTGCACGCGCGGTGCAACGACGGGCTGCGTTGTCCACTGCGCCACGGCAGGAAAGGCTGTCCATAGCGAAAGACACAGCACTGAACCAACGATCGCGCGACCAGTCATGGCACCTCCACCACGCTCAACGTCGGGGCCGCCGTCCCATTGCAGGCTTTACGAACATGCACCGCCAGCCAACACGTTAAAGAAGTCAATCACATCCTGATCTTCCGGAAAGACGTTGTTGTTGTTGAAGTCGATGTCGTTGCACGTGGGGCAGTCGGCACCCGCGAGGACGTTGAAGAAGTCGATGACATCCTGGTCCTCGGGGAAGACGTCGTTGTTGTTGAAGTCGATGGAGTCGCAGGTTGGGAGTGGGCAGGCGAGGCGGGCGACATAGCCGGAGGGCTGACCGTCCATGGTGGTGAACAGTCCGCCGGCGATGAGGTCGTTGCCGACGCGGGCGAAGCCCAAGACGTACTGGTTGGTGCCGGAGCCGAGCGTGCTCCAGGTCTCGGTGTCGCCGTCCCACTGGCCGATGTTGTTGAGCGTCAGGCCGTTGCTGGTCTGGTTGAACAATCCGCCGACGATGAGCTTGCCGTTGTATTCGGTCAGGGCGGCGATGGTGGCGGGGAACTGGAGGCTGGGCCCGAGGGGTCGCCACAGGGTGCCATTCCAGCGGGCGATGGAACTGATGGGAAGCCCGCCAGCCATGGTGAACAGTCTTGCGCCGACGATGAGTTCGTTTCGATAAACGAACAGAGCGCCGACGGTGCCATTGACACCCTCACCATCCGGTCCGCTGACCGGCTCCCATTCGGTGCCATTCCAGGCGGCGATGCCGGTGGCGGTGACTTCGCCGGCCTGAGTGAAGTCGCCGCCGATGTAAATCCGGCCGTTGTACGCGGCCATGGCGTACACCGGCGCGTCGGTTCCTCCGCCGAGCGGCTCCCAGGCGGTGCCGGTCCAGCGGGCGACGGTGCCGAGGCTTTCGCCCTGAGCATTGGACAGTTGTCCGCCGACATAGAGCGTGTTGTCGAGGACGGCGCAGGCCTGCACGGCGCCGTAGATGGGCTGGCCGAGCCCGCTCCAGGTCGTGCCGTTCCAGATCGCGACCGAGCCGATGGGTACCGGCTGGGTGCGATCACCCAGGCTGAAGTTACCAACAACCACGAGGTTGTCGTTCCACAGGCAGGTGGCCATCACCGAACCGGAATCATCGGGCCCGCCGACGCCCAGCGGGCTCCAGGCGGAGCCGTCGAAGGCGGCGACGTTGCGGATCAGCTGGCCGCCGATCTGCTTGAACTCGCCGTAGACGATGGCCTTGTTCTGGTAGGTGGCGGCGCCGAAGACGCGGGCGGAGTTGCCGGTGCCGAAGCCTCGCCATGTGGAGCCGGTCCAGCGGGCGATCTGGGTGGCCGATTCGCCCGGGGCGGTGCGGAACAGGCCGCTGACGTAGATCTGTCCGTCATAGACGCCGATGTCAAACGGCGCGAAGACGTCGGACTGGTCGCTGGGGTCTTCGGCGATGCTGCGCCAGCCGTCGGCGGTGAGGCGGGCGACGGGAACGAAGCCGGAGCCGATGAGTCCGGTGGCATAGATCGAGCCGTTGATGGCGGCGATCCTGTTGATGGACAGGGAAGCGTCGTCCCCGGAGACCACGGGCTGCCAGGCAGCGCCATCCCAGCGGCCGATGGAAGCCAACTCGGTGTCGCCGCTGGCGCTGAAACTGCCGGACACGTACAAGACACTGTTGAGCACGGCGGCGGAGCGGGCCGTTCTGTTGAATCCTGCGCCCATGGCGGACCATGTCGTGCCATTCCATCGGGCGACGTAGTTCGCGCTGACGCCGCCGATGGAGGTGAACTCGCCGACGGCGATCAGGTCGGATCCGAGGTTGACAACGGTGTGAACCAGCCGTTCGTCGCCGGCGGGCGCACCGGCGGGGGTGCCGAAGGACTGCCACTGACTGCCCGTCCAACGGGCGACGGGCTCAATGGCGGAGCTGCCGGAGGCGGTCAACCTGCCGCCTGCGACGAGTTGGTTGTTGTAGACGCCGAGCGTCAGGACGTCGCCGTCCAGACCATCGCCCAGCGGCTGCCAGCCGTCGGCGGTCAGCCTGGCGACGCCGGAGGCGGGGACTCCGTCCATGCTGGTGAAGGACCCGCCGACGACCAGTTGGCCGTTGAACACGGTGACAGCTTGTACAACACCGGCCGGGCCCTGGCTGGACAAGGCGATCCACTGGGTACCGTCCCACGCGGCTACGCCGGGCGAAAGCACGCTGCCGGCGACCTGATGGGCCCCGACGACAACCAGCAGTGGAGGCTGCGGACCGGCGCCGTCGGGATCCCAGACGGTGGATCCGGCGACCTGGGCGTCAACGCCGTTGACGCCGCCGAGCGAGGACCATTGGGGCGTGCAGTCGGGCTGGGCGGTGGAGACAGAGGCGAATAGGAGTACGGTGACTAGCCATATTGGACGCATGACCTGGTTCCTTGTGCGGAAGGGAAAGATCCATCGCATGGGGACACACGATCGATCGAGTAGGAGTCTACGAGGGAAATCAAACGATTAGAATCACGGACAGTTTCCGCCCGCGAGGACGTTGAAGAAGTCAATGACGTCCTGATCTTCAGGGAAGACGCCGTTGTTATTGAAGTCGATGTCGTTGCACGCGGGACAATCGGCACCGGCGAGGACGTTGAAGAAATCGACG
>Ga0315899_10006907_pt1 | contig 12223 bp, 24 predicted proteins | sample LakEriMetagenome_2_FD_203518 | JGI IMG/M metagenome (GOLD analysis project Ga0315899, IMG submission 203518) | Freshwater fungal communities from buoy surface, Lake Erie, Ohio, United States - Buoy 4 MA112 | ecosystem: Environmental > Aquatic > Freshwater > Lake | place: USA: Lake Erie, Ohio... | reverse complement strand
TCACCACCACCTGCTCCACCCACTGGCTGAACAGCAGCCGCAGCTTTTCCCTGGTCTCCGTCAGGTCGTGCCAGGTGCGCTCATCCTCTAGAGCCGCTACCGCCTGCTCCACCGTGAAGCCGCAGCTTGGGTGCAGCTCTGCGGCATTGAGTCGCTCCTGCAACTCCCGCTCTTTCTTGGCGATCACCTCGTCCAGATCAGGGTCATTCAGGCCTCGCCATTGCTGCAGTTGCTGCTGCAGCCGCATCACCTCCGGGTCCAGCAGCTGCTGCCGCTCCAACTCCTCAGCCACCGCATGGGTGGCCAGCACCCTCCGGCTGCGCCTTAGCTCCTCCAGCACCGCTGCCTCCACCACTTCCTCGTGAATGGAGTTGAGGCGCGGGGCCGGGCACAGCGGGTGCCCACACCGCATGTAGTGGTATGTGACCCTGCCAGGGAAGTGGTGGGTCATGCGCCGGCCGCAGTGGCCGCAATACACCAGCCCTGTCAGCACACGGCTCAGCCGCTTGCGCAACGGCCGCAGGCTGACCGTGCCGCTGCACTTGAGCACCCCCCTGATCCGGGCCAGCTCCTCCTCGCTCATTAGCGGCGGGTGAGCGCCAGGGATCACCTCGTCGTAGACCCCAGGCTGGTTCATGATCCGCCTCTTCTTGCCCTCATCATCAATAAAGGTGTGCTGCGAGCCGTAGCAGCGGGCTCCGGTCAGCACCGGGCTTTGGATCCAGCGCCGCACCCCCTCGTAGGACTTCCACGGCACCCCCAGCTCCTCAATGGACCAGCGCAGCAGGCCCCGAACGCTGCCGTGCTCTAGGAACCACTCAATCGCCTGCCTGGCCTTGGGCCCATCCACCGGGTCGATGGCGTAGTTCTCTTTGCCCTCGGTGTAGCGGTAGCCAAACGGGGGCTTGCCGGCCTGGGGCTTCATCTTGCTGCGGGCGTGCATCTGCCCGTGGTGGACCCGCTCGCCGATGTTTTCCGATTCCATCTGCGCCAGGCCCATCAGGACCGAGGCAAAGAACCGCCCGCCTGGTGTGGACAGGTCAATGGGCTGATCGAGGCAGATCAGGTTGGGCCAGTTGGGCTGGGAGAACTGGCGCAGCAGCTTCCCGCCGTGGACCGTGGAGCGGCTCATGCGGTCGAGGCGGGTGCAGATCACCGCTTTGATCTGGCCGGCCTGTATGGCCTCCATCAGCCGGGCCAGCTGGGGCCGGTCATCCCGCGAGCCACTCATCACGTCCACGAACTCCACCACCGGATCGCCGAGCTGCTCGGCCCTTAGGCGCAGGCGGGTGAGCTGCTGATCAAGGGCGTTGGCCTGATCGTCGGAGGCGGTGCTGACGCGGGCGTAGATGGCCGTCTGCACTGGACCCCTGGGCTCCCTTGTGGGTACCCTAAGGACACTTGGCCACTACTTCCAGAGGTAGTGGCCGAGAGACCTGACGCCAGAACCCATTGCTATGACTAAGGTTTTGCTGCCTCTGCCCCAGATCGAGGAGCACCTGCTCTGCGGCGATGATGCCTCGCCTTTGGCTGGCACCTGGGCTGCCCTCGACTGCTTGGAGCACCTGCTGGGCTACTACCAGCTGCCGGCGATGGTGGAGCTGGAGCTGCGGGCTGCGCTGTTGGCCCTGAACTCTGCCAAGGGCCACGTGGAAATGGCCGCCCGCTGGGGTGAATCCTTGGCCGGACGCGATGCAGATGTGCAGCAGTCGTTGACTTGCCGCTAAGGAACCCATACGTTGATAGGGCTCGCTAGTCCAGCCATGCGACTAGCGATCCCCTCCGCCGAGATCTAAATGAGGAGCCGCACCTCCCCGCCTTTCTCTGCGATGCGCTCCCCGAAGCGTGTCAGCGTCACGGTCCCCGACACCGTGATGCAGCGCCTGCTGACCCATTCCGATGAGCAGGGCCGATCCACCAGCAACCTCGCCGCCTACCTGCTGGAGGTGGCCCTGGATGCCATGGACGGTAAGGCGCCCATCCAGAAGCGATGGCCCGGCAGCAGTCAGTGACCCCAGCCCCGCAAGGGGCTTTTGCGTGGCCATTGATTCTGTGCTAGGGTTCCCTAGTCGGAAGCGTAGAGCAGTGCTCACCACCGGCCACACCCCAGCCGCAGGCCGTGTGCGCCGCCCTGGGAACCCCGAGATCTGTCATGACCACCATCACCGCAGCCCTGTGGCTGCTGCTGTTCCCCCTTGCTGTGCTGCTCGGCGTGCTGCTCTGGTGCAGCGAGAGCCGTGAGCAACGCATCCGCCGCTGGCACCGTGCCGGCCGCAGCCAGCGCTCCATTGCCGAGACCCTGGGCATCAGCCGCTATGCGGTGCGCCAGGCGCTGACCTAAGGCGCGACCCATGGGACGCAGCGGATTAGTGCGCAGCAGCCTTGCGGCACTGGCTAGTGACCGCTAAGTTCAGCCCGCCGGCAAATGCCGGTAAACCTCGGCAATCCGCCGATCAATCCCGGTTCCTGCCGGTCAACACCGGAAATCCCCGATGCCACGCATTGAGCTGCGGCTCACCCCAGAGCTGCACGAGTACATCCTCCAGTACAAGCCCAAAAGCCTGTCCCTGCCTGCCTTCTGCAGCCTGCTAATCGAGCAGACGGCCAATAGGGTGCTTGACCCATCTGGTACGCTGGGGCTCGCAAGCGCTAGCGAAGCGAGTCCCTCTTCTTCTACTTCTATAGAAGAAGAATTAACCAATAAATCCAATAAAACCAAGACGCGTGCGCGTGTGCGCGAGACCGACCCCTTCAAGGCCAAGGCGGTCAGCAGCGATCTGGTGCCCCCTGACCTGCTCGATTGCCAGCAGCTGTTGCCAGAGTTTTGGGCCGTCAAGAAGGGAGTGCGCTCTGAGGGCGTCTGGAGCCGCGTTTGCGGCAAGCTCCGTGGGTGGACCCCTGAACAGCGGCGGGAGGCCCTGGAAAGGGCCATAGCGAGCGGCTGGGGCGATGTTTTTGAGCCACCCTCCATTCGGACTAGCGCAGGGCACCCTGGTGGTTACGTGGACTCCATCACCCGTGACCGTCAGACCAGGGACAACTTCCTGGCCATGTTCAGCACTGCCGAGGAGGCCGCATGATCACCGAGCAAGATTTCTGCAGCGTGCTCCTGGCCCTGAGCCGCACCCTGCCGCGCTTCAAGGCCTGGGATGAGATGGCCATGTCCCTGGCGTGGATGACATTCCCCGAGAAGGCCAAGCAAGACCTGACCCGTGAGGTGTTCCTGTATGCCGCCGGCCAGCGCCGCCTCGACCCCAGCCCACCCGATGACGTGCCGCTGGACCTGCAGCTGCTCAACTACGTCTACCGCAACCGTGACGGCCGGGCCTGCGTGGACTGGGGCTTCAAGGCGGACTTGCCGGATCGCATGAGCCGCCCCAACGTGTTCAACCCGCAGCCGGTGCCAGGGCAGGTGGTGCTGCCGGCCGAGGAGCCCGTCAGCAACCCGCTGCTGCAGGGGGTGCGCTGGTGACCCTTGGACCCCTCTTTGCCTTCTCTGCTAGCGCTAGCGAGACTGCCAGGGATCATGCCCTGGCGCAGGTGAGCAGCCATGCCGGTCTGGAGTTCAAGGAAGCGGCCCAAGCCGTGATCCTGGAGCAGCTCTCAGGCACTGAATGCCTGGCTGAGGAGATGCGCCGCGTCTGTGAAGAGGCTGGCGTCTTCCCCCACCACCACAACGCTTGGGGCGGGCTGACGAATCAGCTGGTGCGGGCCGGGATCCTGATTGATACAGGACGCCTAGCCAAGAGCACCTGCGTGCGCAGCCACGGCCGCCGCCAGCCGATCTGGAGGGTGCGCTGATGCAACGCTCTAGCAACCGCAATCCCTGTCCCTGTTGCGGCAGGACCAAGACCTCCCACTGCGCGTGGACGCTGAATGGCACGGAGGAAGACACCATCCTTTGCCACGCTGGTGAGCGATGGGGGCCGCCACCAGGCTTGGCCATTGGAGATGTCATTGACATTGAAGGCCGCCAATGGGCTCTAACGGCAACCGACAAAGGATTTGCCGGCAGCTCACATGTTTTTAGGCCCCATCGGAATAACAATTTCAAAAGTTTTCGCCTATCGCCCGCTGTTCGCTCAGGTAACGCAAAGCTTTTGGCAGTGGAACCACTGCATGGACTCAGCCCATTTGAGATCTGGTCTCGGCTTCGACTTGACGCACGCCTGGCTTTTGATCCTGCCCTTCCTCAAGATGATCTAATCGGCACTCTTGAGCAGTTGTTTGACCGGTGCAAGCACCTCCTCGTCAAGCTGCGTCGTGGGGTGAAGTCTGATCACACACTGCAGCCTCATGTAGATGAGGCGACAAGCCTGCTGCGTCAGTTGCGCTACGAGCTGCAGCATCTAAAGCGCTGCGTTATTGATCCGTCCTATGCAGCTGCATGGGAAGACCTGCCGCCACTGCAACTTCTAGAGGAAGACTCTGACTGGGCCTATTGGAATCACCAAAAAGCACCCTCTACTCATCCCTGGGTCATTGAGTGCAGAGCCGCAGGCGAGCCCTTCTGGTTTCCAGTGGAGGCGTCGGCATGAGGATCTTTGACAAGGGCTCCGTTGAGCTGATCCTGCGCCATGGCATCGAGAAGGGCTACTGGACCCTCGAACAGCTTGACTTCCCGACTGCCTCCTATGAGCGCATGATCTCGGAAGCCCGCAGCTCTACCTACTTCGGCAAAGACTTTTACCCTGCCACCCCGTATGTCAATCCCCTCCGCAAAACCTCCACCGTCGAAGTCGTTGCCGCAGAGCCAGAGCACGACGACCTGGCTTCAGCCGCTAGCCCTAGCGAGGGACAGCGAGACGTGGACGTACCACCTGCTGGACGATCAGCAGAAGGTGATCCACCAGTTCCCGGTGAGCACCACCGGCCTGATCTCAGCGGTGACCAAGACCCCACATCAGATGGAGGCGATCATGGCCACCAAACACATCTGGCAGCCACGGGGCGACTTGGCGCACCGGGCCCTGGAGGTGATGGTCCATCAGCGGTGGAACCCCAATCCACCCGCTGGCCTGCAGGCGCCGCACCCTTCTGACTACGCCGACTGGATCAACCCGCTGCTTTCCCACGAGCTGTGGAATCGCATCACGGTCGTCGGCGCTGAGGTGATGGCCTACAGCCTGCGCCGCAACGTGGCCGGCACCGCTGACCTCGTGATCCGCTTCCAGGACGGCAGCTACGGCATCGCTGATCTCAAGACCCAGAGCAAGGCCACCAGCACCCCCTACGACACCAAACCCCAGCTCGGCGCTGGCGTGGAAATGATCGGCGACCATTACAAGCTGCCGATCAGCCGCTGCCTCACCCTCTGGTCCCGCCCCGGCAGCCTCACGATCCAGACCCACACCGCAGATGAGTGCCTGCAGGCCTGGCTGGACATCTGCGAGCAGTACGCCATGCGCTTCCGCCCTTGGTAAAATCCTTCCAGCACAAGAGAAATCCTGTTCTGTGCGCTGGCCTTTGGGCTAGGGATGCAAGAGACCCGATCAGTCACTTCGGTCGCCCCGGCGCTCTTGGCATCACACCTTCAACGGGTCATGGGCTTCTCCTTAACCGGAGAGGCCTCTGTTTTGTAAGCGTTGCCCACTAGCGACCCTGGCTCGGCCAGCGCACACGTGGCACCATGAGCCCGCCGGGATGGCCTGAATACAACACCCTCACGGGGAATCAGGGCGGGTCGTGCGGACCATCGGAATCCCGGCGCACCTATGTCAATCTCGTAACGCTAGTCTTGCCACTAGCGCCCCCTAGCGCTAAGCTCTGGGCATGGGAGCGATCCCCCGCACACCTGCCCATGGCCGCCCTCTTTCATTTCGTCTCCCCAACCTGGGACGACATCACCGACGAGCTGGATCTGCCCGCAGTCTTTGCCGATCTCCTCGACGCTGCCCAGCCCTTCACCATCACCGCCGTCGAGCACCCAGACTCCGACCCGGCTGATGACTTCGACGACTACAGCGCCCAGTGCCTGAGCGCCGCCGACCGCAATCCTTCCCTGTGCCGCTGATGACTAGCGCTAACGAGCAGCAGCTGCTGGCCGTCATCCTCGAAGACGCCATCACCTCCGACCTCCACGAGGAAGACGCCCTCGACTTCCTCGAAGACCACCGCATCGCCTACGGCTCCCACAACCGCCAATACCTGATCACCCGTGCCTGGCAGCACGGCTGGAGGCCCGCATGACCTACTTCATCACCTACGTGCCCACGGGCCCTGCCTACCCCTGTCACGCCGAGCAGCGCACCGAGTGGATCACTCCCTCCGGCATGACCACCGAGCAGGCCACCACTGCCTTCCAACAGCAATTCCCCACCGCCCTGATCGTCTCCTGCACCCCCAAGCCATGACCTCGCCAACCCTCCCTTCATTCCTCAAGCGCCAGCGATCCCAAGCCCGCAGCACCGCCGCCCAACAACTCCGCCGCCAGCAACGCCGTGTTGACTTCCTCCTCTTCCTCTATTCCTGCGCCCTCATCGCTTTCCTCGTCCACCTCGCCCTCTCTTGACGCCACCCTCGACGAACTCACCCATCTTGCTGCCAGTGAAAAGGCCATCCAAGCCCGACGCCAAATCCTCCTTGACGCACTGGATCAACTGGTGGAAGCGGGTGAGGCAGACGAGCAGATCGTTTGGAACGATTTCAAGATCTCCCGCCGCATCCGCAAGTCCTACGTCTACCCCGAGCGCATCACCGAACAGCGTGAGGCCGTTAAGGCGGCAGAACGACTATCGGTCGCCTTGGGCGAAGCCACGCTGACCACCACCAGCTTTTGGGAAGTGCGCCAGCCCAAGCCGTGACCGATTCCGTCAATCACCCGCCGCATTACACAGCCGGCACCATCGAGGTGATTACGATCTTGGAGCAGGCCGTCACCCACGCCCCTAGCCCCATCCTTGGCGGTCTCCAGTGGCAGGCCCTCAAATACCTGCACCGTCTCTGGCTCAAAGGCAACATCCTCGAAGACGCCAAGAAGGCCCGCTGGTATCTCAACCGCCTCATCGACCACCTAGAGCAAGAGGCGCAGCGATGACCATCCACAAAGCCACGCCCGAACAGTGGGCTCTGCTTGAAGAGCTGAGCGCCCCTGAGTACGACAGCACCATTCTCGAACTCCGCGCTCGCATCGAAGCCCTGGAGGCTGCTACCCCAGGCTGCCCGCACATCGCCACCAGCGCTGAAGGCACCAGCTACTGCCGTCTCGCCGAGCAGACGGCCACCTCCCAACCATCTCCTAATCCAGCTCGAATTAGGAGTTCGCTGGTGGAGCGGGTCGCTCTTGCTATCAGCGGAATCGAAGATTCCTCTTGCTGGGATGAGGAAGCGGTTAGCTGGACCCCTGAAGCCCGCGCAGCGATCCGCGAGGTGGCGGCATGTATTCGGGAGCACGGCGGCACGATGAGCAACGGCTGGGCGGAGTTCCTTGAGCAGAAGGCCGAGCGATGACCACCCACCGCCCTGCGTTCATGGCGATCACCAGCACTGGTGGCTACATCGGTCGCATCTTCTGGAACAACAGCGGCATCCATCCCGACTTCCCCCGCTGGGGCGAGATCCATTTCATCCCCAATCCAATGCTGCACTGCCCATTCGGAGTGTGGGCTGGGGAGTTTGGAGTTGTTGCGCAGATCATTAACTGGAGGTTTTACGACAATGACTGACTACAAGTTCGCGCCACTGAACAGCCTTGAGGATCGCCTCGGCAATGCTCTTGGCCTCGCCATCGGCATGATCCTCAAGCCCGAGACCATCGACAACAAGGCCATGTCCCAGATCGAAGCACCGTTCAAGGAGTGGTGCGACGCCATGGTTGACGGAGGGCTGCTCAATGAATGAGCAACCATTAAATGCAACACTCCTCTTGATTGGCTTCATTGTTGCTGTGACTTCACTTTTTTGCACCGTGCAGTTTGCGTCTGAATGTCACGCCGCTGGTGGCGCGGTAGTCAAGGGAATTATCTGGTGGGAGTGTATTAAATGATTCACCCCATCACCCCACCGCCTGAGCTGGTGCAGCAGTGGGACGTAGAAGGTCGCCACCAGGACTACTGCACTGTCGCTTCGCACATCGCTGCCCGCGCCGCCCAATGGGGTTCGGACCAGGAGCTGGAGGCGTGCTGTGAGTGGATTGCCGCGTATCCGTGGCTAGACCATCCCGAGCTACTGATTAAGCAGCTCCGCGCCGCCCGCCGCTCCAAGCCGCCGAGCTTGAAAGAGCAGGCTCAAGCAGAGCTTAAACGCTTGATTGCTCTTATCCCCACGGAGGGAGCAATAGCAATGGCCGAACCCATCCGCCGAGCCCTAGAGGCGCTTCCCGATGGCTGATTATCGAGCGCAACGACTGGCGAGGATACTAGCCGATTACGAACGATTCACCGCACACAGTAACCCAATGACTGACAATAACCTTATCCCACCGCCGGAGCTGGTGCAGCAGTGGGCAACTGCGAGCCCTGTTCAAAGCAACGACGAAAACTGGGCATACGAGATGTTTATCGCCCACCGCGCCGCCCAATGGGGCGCCGACCAAGAGCTGGAGGCGTGCTGTGAGTGGCTAATTGGTTGGGACACTTGCGAAGGCGAACGTCTTGCATCATTGCTGCATGAAGGGCGCCGCCCCAAGCCGCCGAGCTTGAAAGAGCAGGCGCTGGAAACGTTGCAAAGGCTTTCCAAAGATAAATACCCCTGCAACTATCAAGAAGACTCTGACTGGGACACCATCCGCCGCGCCCTGGAGGCCCTGCCCAATGACTGAACCTCTCTCCCGCCGCGCAGGCGGTGCTGGATGCTGCCATGCAGTACGAAATCAACCCTGAGTGCTACTCACGGGAGATTGCCGCCGCTACCCTCCGCGCTGCTGCGGATCAGGTGGTGCCGGTGGAAGTATCCCTCCGACGAGGAATGCGGCCTGGTGGTACTGGCTCCATCGCACCGGACGAGTTCAAACAGGACCAGCGCCAAGACACTCGCCGCCAACTCCTCGCCATCGCCGCCGATCTGGAGGGCCAATGACCACCCACCGCCACGAAACCCAGTCCTGCCGCCTCGTCTCCATCACCGGCCTCTACTACACCCCACAAGGCACCTTCTCCCCAGATCCCGCTCAAGCTCTCACCACTGACCGCTGGCTCCTAGAACGCCATGCCGCCAAACTAAATACCTCAACCGTGATCATCCGCGCCCAATGATCACCTTCACCGTTGCCGGGATGCCCCCGCAACCCCAAGGCAGTAAGCGCCACGTCGGCAAAGGCGTGATGATCGAATCCTGCAAAAACGTCAAGCCCTGGCGCTACCTCGTCCAGCAGGCTGCCGCTGCTACCGATCACCCAACCATCAACGGCCCCGTCTCCCTCTCCATCGTCTTCATCTTCCCTAGGCCTAAGTCACACTTCAACGCCAAAGGCACCCTTAAACCCTCTGCCCCAACCTTTCACAGCGTCAAGCCCGATGGCTCCAAATGCCTCCGCTCTACTGAAGACGCTCTCGTGGATAGCGGTCTGCTTCAGGATGATGCACGCATTGCTATTTCGTCGCACACCAAGCGCTACGCCACCGGCAACGAGCGCCCCGGTGCTCTCATCACCATCATCCCCTTGGCAACCTAGCCCTAACAGCAGCCTCACCATGGCTGAACCCTGGTCCGTCGTCGCTGAACACCCCGCCACCGGCGATCCCTTCGGTCTCGTCATTGAAGACGAGTCCACCTTCGCAGAAGCTGAATACATCGCCCGCCAACTCCTCGGCACCTTCCGCCTCACCGGTCACTTCATCCCCACCGCACCACTCCCCACCACCGAAGGCCACCACCTCTTCCTCTACTACCTCCAACCCGACAACACCCAGCACCTCGCCACCATCTGGGCAGACTCGTTCGCTGATGCTGAGCTACGCCTCAACATCCTTGCCGCAGACGGCATCCTCTTCATGCCCTCCCCCGGTTAAACTCCGCCCATGGCAAAGAAGGGCACCAACGTAGAAATTGATGAACGGGTCAATACCGTCTATGACCTGTTACTTCGCGCACACAGTAGGCACCAGATTGTTCAGCACGCTGCAAATGCCTGGCAAGTCTCTCCGCGCCAAACAGACGACTACATCGCCAGAGCACGTCAACTCCTGCAGCTAGACGCTGAACTGGAGCGCCCCCAGTGGCTGGCTGCTGCAATCGCTCGGCTCTACGACTACGAGCGCCGTGCCTCGGAATCGAACCAGCTCGGCATCGCCCTCAAGGCCCTGGAAGACCAGGCCAAGCTCCTCCGGTTTGAGATGAGTTGATGAGCTTGATCACGGGCATCTGTGAGCCTGCGCCCTTGCTCGGCTTTCTGGCTCCGCAGGATCAATCAGGCCGTCTAGAAGCGCTGCAACAGCAGCTCTACACCTCCCTCACCGGCCCGCAGCGCACCGTCTACGACGCCTCCACCCGTTTCACCTATCTCTGCTCAGGTCGTCGTTTCGGCAAGACCTACCTATCCCTAGCCCGCCTGATCAACTGGGGTCTAGAGCGCCCTGGCGGCATGTTCTACTACGTGGCCCCCACCTACCGGATGGCCAAGCAAATCGCTTGGGTACAGCTCAAGCAGATGATCCCGCCTGAGGTGTTCGACCGGAAGAACGAAACCGAACTCTCCGTCCACCTGGCCAACGGCAGCACCATCTACCTCAAGGGCGCAGAAGACCCAGACCGGCTCAGGGGCGTCAGCCTCTCAGGCTGCGTCATCGATGAGGCCGCCTACGTTCGCGAAGACGCCTGGACCATGGTGCTTCGCCCTGCACTCTCTGATCAGCGCGGGCCTGCTTGGTTCACCACCACACCCGCCGGCCTCAACTGGTTTGCAGAAGCCTGGGATGCGGCCGACGAAGACCCCGACGCCTCGACCTTCACCTTCAACACCCTGGAAGGTGGCCAGGTCAGCGCTGAGGAGGTTGACGCCGCACGCCGCACCCTCGACCCGCGCACCTTCTCTCAGGAATACGAGGCCAGCTTCGTCAACCTCGTTGGCCGTGTGGTCCCTGACTTCAACGATGAGAACATCCGCGACGACCTGGAAGACCTCGGCGGTGAGCTGATCGTCTGCGCTGACTTCAACGTGTCCCCCATGCACTGGATCATCGGCCAGAAGGTCGGGAATCAGCTGCACTGCTTCGACGAGATCCACATCCGCGAGACCCACACCGACGAGGCCGCCTCTGAGCTGCTGCGCCGCTACCCCGACCGCACCATCCGCGTCTACCCCGACCCCACCGGCCATGCCCGCAAGACCTCAGCAGGCGGCAAAACCGACCATGGCATCCTCCGCAGCCGTGGCCTCTGGGTATCCGAGAACAAGCGCCCGTACATGCAGGACGACAAGCGCAACGCCATCAACTCAATGGTCTGCGATGCCAACGGCAACCGCCGCCTGTTCATCCACTCCCGCTGCAAGCAAACCATCAAGAGCCTGCGCAACCTGACCTTTAAGGAGGGCACCAACATGCCCGACAAGGATGGCGGCTGGGATCACGGCTGGGATGCCTTGTCCTATGGCGTGATCGGTGTGTTTGACCCCGTGCATCCCTGGAAGAGCACCACAGGCAAGGCGGTGCGTGGGGTGCGCCTCTACTGATCACGGAAACCTAGGCCTAAACACCAGACGTGCATAATCTCGCTGCCACAACCAATCTGAACCTGGCCCTGACCACACTCAGGAACCTTCAGGTTCATGATCCCGGCATCGCCTGGCAGCGCATGGAGCCACGCTGGCGACTCATTGAACAGCTCTCCCTCGGCACCCTTGGGATGCAGGCGGCCGGCAAGCGCTACCTCCCCCAAGAGCCCAACGAAGACGATGAGAGCTACAAGGCCCGCCTAGAACGCACCGTCTGCCCGCCGTACTTCCTGCGACTAGAGCAGATGCTGGCCGGGATGCTGTGCCGCAAGCCGGTACGCCTTGATAACGTCCCCGACACGATCCAAGAGCAGCTCTACGACGTAGACCTCTCCGGCTCTGACCTGAACGTGTACCTGCAGGAGCTGGCCCGCAAAGCCATCCGCTACGGGCACGTGGGCGTGCTGGTGGACTTCCCCCGTGGCGATGAGGGTGACAACACCCCCGTCACTGAGTTCAACCGCCCCTATTGGGTCAGCTACACCCCTCGGGACATCCTCGGCTGGCGCACCGACGTGGTGAACGGCAGTCAGAAACTGACGCAGCTGCGCCTCCACGAGCAGGTGGTGGTCC
>Ga0315899_10006903_pt1 | contig 12226 bp, 10 predicted proteins | sample LakEriMetagenome_2_FD_203518 | JGI IMG/M metagenome (GOLD analysis project Ga0315899, IMG submission 203518) | Freshwater fungal communities from buoy surface, Lake Erie, Ohio, United States - Buoy 4 MA112 | ecosystem: Environmental > Aquatic > Freshwater > Lake | place: USA: Lake Erie, Ohio... | reverse complement strand
TTAGGACTGCTTTATGTCCTGCATCTTGGAATTGACGTAATTTTCGCAAAGCAACGGTATGCCCAAGGTGCAAGTCAGGACGAGTGGGATCGATGCCCAGTTTGATGCCAAGGGGGCGATCGCTCTTTTGAATGCGATCGCGCAAGTTATCAGTTTCGCTATCTGGAAAGATTTCGACAACACCACGCTCTAGTAGGGTTGATAGATTTGTTTGGTCGGTGCTTGGAGACATTCTAAAAAAATTGTTGCGATCAGCGATTAGTTACTTAATATTACGTTAAAGATTTGACATTTTCAGGGCTTCAAACTCAGTTATAGATAAATAAGGCGATCACTTGCCTTTCCCCATGAAGTTAAGCAAAATCCCTATCGAGTCCATCACCGTTTGTTTACAGTTTTCATGAACTTGATAGTGTGTATTGGTTTGTGTACTAGAAACATGCAACCATAAACTTTTCCCGTTTATTCGCGTTCCTGTTTGATCAAAATGTGTTACTGCCGACTACCGACTATCATTATCGTCTTTCCCCTCCTCTTTCTATATCTTTTTACTCTGATTAGTAACGAATATTGACTATGCTACTCAAGCTCAATTTCATTTGCAATTTTTCTACAATCTTATTTGTTTTCATTTTGAGCCTCTCTTAAAATCAAAATTAAAATTAAAAGCTTAAAAACACACCAAATAATATTGTAATTGAGTAGCATATCTAGCTGAATGCACTCACTTAGGGATAAGTATCTCTTTAATAACTTTATCTCCATGCACAACCCCCAACTCTCGACCATTTGCCTGTTCGTCGCGTGCTATTCCATACAGCGCTAATCCTGTCCGTAAGACCTCTGCCATAGTTTTCCCTGATTCATCAGCAAGCTTTTGAAGGAGTTCATAAGCCTCAGGGGTAAGGTCTAAATTCAACCGTTTTCTACTCATAAATATTTATGTAAATTTCTTAAAGCCTTATTTTGTTTGCTGATTATACCCTATTTAAATAAAAAATATGTATATTTTGCGCCTATTTTACTTGATTTATTGATAAAGCCTGAGTGACTATGTCCTCAATCTTAGTTAGAAAAGAAGGATTATATTGGTTCAATTAGAAAGTTTATTCAGACAAGCATTTAGGTGTTCAATTTACCTGCTTGAACACCTAAATTTCAGGCGAAAGTTAGGTCTGGAGGTTCTTCACATTCATCTAGAGTATCTATCATAAGTCCCAATCTCAATAAAAACTCAAAATGAAGTCCTTGTAAAGTTGGGGGTAATACGAAACGAGAACGTGGCTGATTTGTTTTCACTAAGACTTGACGTTTAGAAATCTTGAGTTTGGACGTTTGATATTGATGTCGGCAATAACAAGATTGCGATCGTCTCTTTTTAGCAATTTTTGGGCTTTGGTAATCCATTCTTCTTAATCTGAAAGGCATCTTGCTCTCCTAAATAGGTTTGGTAGTTTTAGGTGGAACGGGGCGATTGTTTTCAGTTTGAGGGTTATTTCGTGTTTGACTGCTGGGCGGTTGGCTGTCGCGTGGTGTTTGGTTGTCTCGGTATTGATTGACTGACGCTCCAGCACTCATTAGTGAAAACGAAATAGCTGCTATTGCTACTAATGCGATCGCACCAGCCAATCCTGAGCCATCCCAATACGATCTATTCAAGTTTTTCCGAAATGGGCAGTTTAAGCAGCAGTAGACATCTTCATTCATACACTTCACTAGTGATGGCTTTCCACATCTAGGACAAGATGGCAAGGGATTCTCTGGCAATTGAGGAATTTGCATATACATTGGGTTCCTCCACGAGATTTATGATGTGACAACAATATATACATATTTTTTGTGTATGTCAATACCCTAAAAATATGTATATATTGTTCGTCTTGTTTGGGTAGGTCAAAAGTAGCTGCTATCGGTAAATTGACAAAAAAATAGGTGGTGCAATGCACCACCTATTTTTTTGTTTTTATGCTTTCTGCTATTTGACATCTATAAATCCTTTGAGAGCTGCCACAAGAATTTTGATGGCAGGATGATCGACTAATTCTTCTAAAGCAGTACTACTGCTTTCTTTAAGAGCATTGATAACGCGATCTTTGAGATTCGGATTTTTCTCAATCGATTCAATGGCTTTGGCGTTGATCATTGCCTGACCTGTGAGTGTGTTGCGATCGTATTCTTTATCAAGTTGGTCGAGTAGATCTTTGATTTCTTTCGCGGCTTCAGTAAGTTTTTGATTAGGAGCTTGATGAATATGTTGGATGGCTTGCTGACGGGCATTACCTGTAACTTCGTTAGCAAAACTTGCGATGGTTGCACCTTCAAGGCTATTTGTATATTTCGACTCTTGGGACATAACATTTACCTCTGCACTAGCAGTAATTGGTCTACTAGCAAATAGTTTAGCAAGGTCTAGAAGATCTTCATATGCTCTCATATCATGCTCTCTTTTTTGTGCTTCTAGTTGTAAGTCTCTTTGTGCTTCTAGTCGTAAGTCTCGTGATTCATATCCATCTAGGATCTGGCGAAGATCTATTTTTTCCCTTAGCTTACCAATTACAATAGCAGTTTCACCCATAGCTTCAAGATTGAGAAGCTCTTGATAGTCCAAAGGTGGATGATCAGGATGTTTTGGCACTGGAATCCTTTCGGTAATTGTGAGGTTAGGAAGAGTTACATGAATTCTTTGGAAGACATCGCGAATAATTGCGAGAAATGAACGCTTTGTATTTGTATCTTTGCGACCACTGATATAAATAAAAATTTTTCTTTCTTCAGTATCAGCTTTAACAAGGGCAAGGTTTAAAATTTCATTGTCGTTCTTATATTCCAGCATTACACCACTACGCCAATGGGTTTCTTTGTGAATTTTGCTATGGGTAAGCACAATGAATCGAGATATAATACTATTCGGGAGTATGTCGTAATGGTATTGAAATTCGAGGGGTTCACCTTCTAGTTCTACATCTTCTGGTTCAGTTTTGGGTAGAATGGCAGGAATAAGAAACTTAGATGGATGGCAGTCGATCTCAAAGCAAAGCTGAAATTGTTTCATTAAACTGATCAAATAATTGTGGCGATTAGTGGGATAACGGATTGGATCGAAAATACGAATAAGATCGTCTTTAGTAAAGATACCTTTATTTTTGGTTTTGATAATGTCATTACTGAGCAGTGTATAGATCCCATCTGTAACCCATTGAGGCTTGAGAACGTTAGTGTTTTGGAGGAAGGGATATTCAGGGAAGTTTAGTACCAAGCCAAGACGATGCAGCAGTTCGATCAGTTGAGATTGGTCTTTTTCATCAGTAATTTTGTTTTCATGGCAGATGCTGAGATAGCGATTGTGGGTAATAAAGTCTTCAGTCATGACTTCGAGCTTTTGTTTTACTCCAAACCATGAGAGAGGTAATAGATCGTAGACCTCTTTAAGTTTAGTAATTTGTTCCAAAATGTTGGTGCGAAGTTCTTCGATGCCGTCACTAGTTTTACAGGAAACTTCTATAATGTTTTGGATATTGGAATATTTTTTGCACAGAGCTTTGCGATTGATCTCAAGAGGTTGTTCGTCTCTTTTATTACCAACGATAATCACTGGAGATTCATCACCGATAAGTTTGAGCCAATATTCAATGCGATTTTCTTCTTCGCTAGTACGACAGTTGCAGACAAGAAGATAGAGACTTTTCTTAGTCAGAAAAAACTGATGAGTTGCATGATAAATTTCTTGTCCGCCAAAGTCCCAAACATTGAGACGAATATCAATACTATTGATTTGAACATTCCATTTTTTCACATTTAATCCATCGGTTTGAGACTGATCTTTGTTATATCGATTATAAATCAATCGTTCTATTAGAGATGTTTTTCCGACATTACCTTGTCCGACGAGCAGTACTTTGGCTTCGTGGAGTGGACGTGCATCTGTATAGAGTTGACGCAAATACGAGAGTATTTTTTGGGGATCTTGTGAATTAATAAGTTCTGAAGGGATAGGAATTGGATTCCCTCGCAAATCCAGTTTTTTTAGTTTGTCAGACAAACTTTCAATTCTTTTTGGTAACTTTTGAATGTTGTTATCATTAAGATAAAGCTCAGTTAGGTTTATTAAATCACATAGTGTTTCTGGTACTTCTGTTATCAAATTTTTATTTATAAAAAGTTTTTCTAAATTAGTTAAGCTAGCAATTTCTTGAGGAATTTCCTTAATCTGATTGTCATATAGGACGAGGATTCTCAAACAAGCTAAAGTAGTAATTTCTACTGGGATTGTTTGGATTTGGTTTTCAGCAAACGATAGTGAAGTTAGATCACCTAATCTAGAGAGAATTTTCGGAATTTCAAGAATTTGATTTTTCTGTAAGGCAAGTACTTTCAGATTAGTTAAATTAGCAATGATTTCTGGGACTTTCTGGATTTGATTGTCAAAAAGATAAAGCTCTATCAAACTTATAAGGTTAGCAAATGACTCTGGAATCTTCTTGATTTGATTGCCAGACAGATTGAGAGAAGTTAGATTTCTCAAATTAGAGAACAACTCTGGTATTTCTTGGATTTTATTTCGACGTAAATCAAGGGTTTTTAGATTTCTTAAGTTTGTGATTTCTTCTGGTATTTTTGTGATTTGATTATCATAAAGATTAAGTGTTATTAAATTTGTTAAACTGAAAATTTCGTCTGGGATCTCAGTCAATCCATATCTTGAAAGATTTAATGTTTCCCAACCATGATCCGATGCATCAGCAATTATCCTCAATACTTCATCATCATTCACTTAGATTACCTCTTTCAATAGCATCAATATTTATTTTGACTAGTTATTATTTGTTTTGACTAGTTATTATTATAGTTATAACAAATTTTGGATGAAATAGTATACCTATTCTCTTTACATTCCAGTGTTTTCTAAAGTACATTTGTTGATATTTAACGGAATCAAACAATGACTTTACTTACTCCAAAAGACAACGAACTCAAAGCTGGTGGGGACTATAGTGGATGTGATTTTTCAGGGCAGGATTTAAGTTGGATAAACCTTAAAGGTGCAAAACTTCACGGGACTAACTTTACAGGAGCTAATCTTCGTGGAGCAAATTTGGAAAGGGCGACACTCATTGGGGCAAATCTAACCAACGCCGATCTGTCCAGCATAAACTTGAGACGCGCTGATTTGACAGAAGCTATCTTTGTCATTGCAAATTTGCAGGATGCGCTTCTTGGAGCAGCAAGGTTTTATCAAGCAAATTTAGAAAATGCCAATTTGGTCAATGCTTGGCTAAAAAGTACGAATCTCAGCGAAGCTAATTTGGCAGGAGTGGATCTTCAAGGAGCTAATTTAGAAAGAACTAATTTAGAGAATGCAAATTTAGCGGGTGCAAACTTACAAAATGTAATTTTAAAGCTATCTCTCTTGGAAAATGCTAATTTGGATAGCGCAAATCTTAGTCATGCTAATCTTAATGGAGCAAATTTAAGTTACGCAAATTTAGATAATGCTATCTTGAAAAATGTTTCCTTAAATGGAGCAAAGCTCGTCTGTGCCCAACTAAAAAGAGCAAATCTAAGCAATGCTGAGCTATACGGCTCTAATTTTAGTTTTGCTTCTCTTTATCAAGCTAGTCTTTCTCACTGTGAGATGCGTCGATCGCAGCTACGTGGAACTGATTTAAGAGAGGCAATTTTAGAAGGGATAAATTTGTCTGCGTCTGATATCAGTCGTGCTTGTCTTCAAGGAGCAATTTTGACAAATGCTAGGTTAGATAGTGTTGATTTGCGTGGTTCCAATTTAGATGGCGCACAACTTGATGGAGCGATTTTAAGTCGTTCCAATTTAGAAGGAACTTCCTTTGTCAAAGCAAGTCTGATTGGCGCACGTTTATTGGGCTCTGATCTCAGCGGTGCTTGCCTACGCCAAGCTAATTTATCAAAAGCAAGATTAAATGGTTCAAGACTACAATTAGCCGATCTTTCTTATGCCGATCTTTCTGATTCAAAAATGATTCGTACTCAGGTAAACGATGCAAATCTACAATTTTGTAATTTGTCTAGAAGTGATCTTAGTCGGTCTTATCTTTGTAATTCTGATTTGACAGGGGCAAATCTTGTTGAAGCAGAAATTCCTGCCGCTAATTTATTGAAAGTTAATTTATACCAAGCTAATTTGTCTGGAGCAAATTTAAGTCGTACTTGTCTAGCCTACACCAACTTGCGTTCTACTATCTTGACTAATGCTGATTTACGTTCTGCCGATCTAACTGGTATAAAAGATGACAATTCCAATTTAGTAGGAACTATATTAGGAGGAAACTTTGGATTTAGCCAAACTCAAGCTGATAATTGGAAGGCTAGAGGCGCATTCATAATATATTTACAAACCGATACCCAAGACAAAGAAATTCAAGAGGCTTTGGAGATTAAGAGAAAAGAAGTTAACCTCAGAGAAACCTTAGAAGAACGCAAACTCGATCTTTTAGATGTTTTATTGAAATTAGAAAGAAATATTGAAGTTCTTCAAGAATACTTTGAGGAACTTAAAGAAGAGCAGTTGCTAAACACATTAGAGACAAACGGGCTAGAGTCTCTCATCAGTTTTTATCGTCTCGAAAGACTAGATGTTAGCCACCAAAAAATTGAAGACGATTTTAATAATTTTTTGAAATGTTATAGAAGTGGTGAAGTTTATCAATGGACTCAAGAAGAAATCGAAATCGAATATCAACATTGGCATAGGCAGATCAAGGCGATCGCAGAAGAATCTAAATTTATTCAGTCTGTATGGGTAGGATTAATTCGCTACGGATTTGCCTCATAACAACTCTCCTGTTTCTTGCAGGGAATGTAAGCGATGATAAATCCCACCTTGCGATAAAAGCTGTTGATGTGAGCCAACCTCCACAACTTGACCTTTATCTAAAACCACAATTTTATCGGCTTCGCGCACAGTACTAAGTCGGTGAGCAATCACAATCGTAGTACGAGTTCCCTGAATGCGGCGCATAGCAAGCTGAATCGATCGCTCAGATTCATAATCAAGGCTAGAAGTAGCTTCGTCAAATACTAGAATATCAGGATTCACTAGCAAAGCTCGCGCAATCCCTAATCGCTGACGCTGACCACCAGAGAGTCGAACACCTCTCTCGCCAACGATGGTGTTATAGCCGCGCGGTAATAGATGCAAAAACTCATCAACGCTTGCGATCGCACAGGCTTCCTTAACTTCAGCAAAGGTCGCGTTTGGTCTGCCGTAAACAAGATTGTCCATCAGGGTTCCATTAAATATATCAACCTCTTGATGCACGATCGCTAGGCGTTTGCGATAGCCCGTGATATCGAGTTCTGTAATATTTGTTTCATCAACCAAAATCCCACCACTCGATGGCTCAAAGTAACGAAACAGCATCTTCACTAATGTCGATTTACCTGAACCCGATCGCCCAACTAGCGCCACGGTTTCATAGGGTTCAATTGTGAACTGGATCTTTTCTAGGACAGGACTATCATGATCGTAGCCAAAGGTAAGATTGCGAAATTCTACTTTGCCATCAAAACGATATTGGGGATATTTTGTATTGGGATGTAGGGCAATCGCCGCATCCTGTCCATTCGATTGTTTCATGAACTCATGAAACCGCAGCATTGAGGAATAGCGCCTTGCAAAGACTTCTGCAAGCAAGCAAATAGGTCTAATTTCTGAATAAGCCATACTTGCCAAAGTGGAAAGGGTAATGAAATGCCCAATGGATAACTTTCCTCCAAAAGTTGCAAATAGAGCGGCTCCAAACACTACAAATTGACAGGCTTCTAAAACCGTATCGCGCGCCATTCCCAGTTTCACATAGCCAATATGTATACCCCAGAGGGATACTTTCGCTTCCCGTTCGAGGCGATCGCTTTGGCGTTTATATTCCTTGGCTTCGTTCGCAAAAGCCTTGACTGTCTTGATATTGGTAATAATTTCTGAAGTGCGACTTTCTGTATTTTCTTGATAGACATCAAGAGTTTCTTCAATCTTGGTAAGATCCTTGAGCTTGTGCAAACTCCCCAATAGCACCACTATAAATGACACTAAAAAGAAAGCCGAAATCCACCATGCGATCGCACAGATAATCACAAAAATGCCGAGGATTCGCACAACTTTAGGAATCAATTGCCCTGCGATTTCGGGATATGACCACATGTGATTGGCTAAGCCTCGCGCCACCCGTCCTGCAATCCGCCCCGCGTTATGCTCATCATAAAACTCGATCGGTAAAGTCAAGATTTTAGCGATCGCCTTTTGGGTTTGGTCACGACGAGTTTTGAGAGCTATTTCCCAATGAAAGTTATTTGCAAACCAAACCTGTATCGGCGCACGGATGACCGTAACCACAAAAATCAATGCCGATAGAGCAATTAATGAAGTTGTCTGAGTCACAGGTTGACCAAACAAACCCACTGCACCAACAACCAAGCCATTAATTTCGCGATCAAGCGATCGACCTGATAGTACATTCAGGATCTGTCCGACCGTATAGGGAACAGTCAGATCGATAATTTCAAATGCGCTAGACCCTGCAATGCTCCAGATTGCCTTTGTCCGATAGCGTTTAAAGTAACGTACTACATCCCACAAATTTGCTGTCATGCTCGTCAAAATCCAAGTCGGTGTCAGGCTAATTTTGCGCCTTTTAAAATAATATGCTGAAAATCTTGGTATGAAATAATTTCTACTCTATGAAATGGGTTTAATATCAACAAATCTGCATCACCTGTCACTAAATAATTAGCATCACCCGAAACAGCTAAATCTAGGAGAAAATTATCTTTTGCATCTCGACAATCATTAAAATGACTAGCGACTTCAATCAACTCAACTTTTTCATAAAGAAGCGTCACTAAATCTTTGATCGCTGATTCTGAGAAGTATTTTTTGAATTTAGGACGGTTTAAAACCTCAATTAATTCTCGAAATAAATCATCACTAAACAAAACCAGTATTTGACTACTAATAATGGCTTTGCTTAATCCAGCAAGTGACTTTCCGATGAGAAAACTGATCCAAATATTAGTGTCAATAACAACTCGAAGTGTATTACCGTGCATGATAGTTTGCTTGTCTTACAGCTTCAACTTCGTTAGTAATATCTTCTAAGCTTAGTTCATCAGTTTGCACTGAATTCAAAAATTTATTGAATCTTACTGAAAATGTGTCTTTTTCTAGTAACTGTAATAATTCAAGCTTTTCCTCTAGATTGCATTGAGCAATCACAGCTTTAAGTTGGGAAAAATCTATGGAAATTGATACATTCATTTCTGACATCTCTTGAACTAAAATTAATGCCTTATTTAGATACTATCTAAGATTATTCATTCTTGTTAGTAAATAACACTTACAAGTAAACAAAAAATGATAAGTTGTTTATGTAATACCTCCTCAAATAATTTGTTTAGATATAATATATTCTGATTAACAACCTTAAATATATTGTTTTGCTATCAATGGTCAAGTGACTAGCGAGTAACTGATGTTATGTGGAAGTCTTAAAGAACCTACGCAATCTCTACCTTACAAAAACCAAACATAATAGACTCTAAATTTAAAGTGTTGATCGCCTTCAACCATAGTAAATTAGTACATCTAGTAAAATCGTTTCACGTAACATCAGCGAGTAAGATAAACAAAAATATAACTAGCAGCAATATTTGTTATTAAACTGACAACGATAGAGATGATAAAGTTTCTCCAATGTGCCTCCATAAGCTTAAGTTTCTTTTGCTTATTACGTGCTGCAGTATTTGTCAAAATCACAAAACTAGGCTCTTCCATATTTGCCTTACTACCAATAATGATCCCCACAATAATTGAAGCAATCAAAATAAGCAGTAAAAATATTCCAACTAATAAATAATGACGAGAAGATTCACCATTAATAAGATATTGAGCAATAATAAAAATTCTAGAAGATATATCTTCTTTTGCATCAAGCAATGTACTGATTCTATCTAATCTATTTTTTACAAAAATTTCTGTTGCCCAGAATACACCGATTACTGAACCAAGGAAAAATACAATACCTGATATAAGAGATATCCATCCACTTTTTGCTTGGATAAACTTTCTAAGGTTTTTGTCAGGAAATATGAGTGACTGAACTTGAGAAGTAAGTAGTGATTCTATATCCATTCCCCATGTTCTAGCAGTATGTCTAATTGTAATATTAAAGAAACTTGTACTTTCACTTGATCCAATAACAAGAACCTCACCTTTTCCACGAATTCTACGTAGATCACTAGCTTCTGCTGTCCATATACGAATATCTATACTTTGTTTTTCTGGATGTTGCTTGTCATTAAACTGAATCAAGTAATCCCAGCTAAGATCTACTGCTACAGATATAAGAGGTCTAACTTCATTATATGTAACTAAGTCTTCATAGCTATTCAAAGTTATTGAGGAGCTATCTGAATAATAAATTTTGACACTAAACTGTGAGAGTAAAGCTTGATTTTGCTGAGTTAATCTTTGATTGATTAAGTTGTGAAAATTCTGAATATCTTGTAGATTAACTTCAAATCTGCCATAAATTCTCTTCTCAATAGTTTGAGGCTTACCTAAAAGGCTAATAACAAAATCTCGGAACTGTTCTTGATCAAATGGCAAAGTGACATAACCACCTGAGTAAAGTTTCAGTGTGTTTGCCGTCTCTTCTTCATTAGGCTGCGCCTCACTTTGATTATTCTGATTGTTGTCCATAAAGTTGCTAGTTGTACTATATACATTTTTAGCCAGCCCGTAGTAGGAAGACCCCATTTAGGTGGCATCTATTCCACTATTTTAGCTGTGTGTCGCTACTACTGCTACTAATACTTAGTAGGATGACCAAATATTTTCTAAATTAAGGACAAATCCTAATAAAACATCTTCCCCAGACAAACTCAAAGGTGCTTCGAGAATTTCTACAGGTTGACCTAATCGATAAATAGCCACACGCTTGCTTTCGGGATCGATTAGCCAACCCAAACGGCAACCATTATCTTGATATTCCTGCATCTTAGCTAAACCCTTAATCCATGAATCCGTTGGTGATAAAAGCTCGATCACAAAATCAGGACATAGCGGTAAAAATTTTTTACGTTGTGCAGTAGTGAGCGCATTCCATTTTTCAATTGGTATCCATGCTGCATCAGGTGAGCGATCAGAACCTCTAGGAAGAGAGAACCCAGTTGATGAGTCAAAAGTTTTTCCTGTGGCAGTTTGACGATTCCAAATCCCTAAATCAATTGTAATGTCTGAATTCCAAGTACCTGTTTCTCCTCCAGTTGGGGACATAATTACGAGTTCTCCGTTTGCATTACGTTCTAGCTTCAGTTCAGGGTTTGCCGCGCATAGCTCATAAAACTGCTCTCTAGTTAGTTTCACAATCGGATCGAGATTGATTGTATAAGCGGTCATTGGTTTCGCTCCGCAAAGCAACTTTGATCTATTTTAAACAAATACACTCTACAAAAAAGCACCAGACAGGCGATCGCCTAGCCTCACATAATTTTTCGACCAAAAGCTTACATTTGCCCCAATTACCAAAAGCTTACATTTGCCCCAATTATAGTTTTAGCCTGTTTTTCGAGTGCTGACGCTCTAGGATTGCATGGTCTTCATTATGCAGCACTACATCTCATAGTATTGAATCAATGATTATATTTGTATATATAGTTTAATACCTATGATTTCAATAAGATAACTTAAAGCTAAAATTATCGTCTAGCTACTTTTTAAAACATATTCCCGCCCCAACATGACGATATACTGATAACCATCAAGGTATATCTACTTAAACTTCATAACCAATAGAGTCAATTGCTGAAGCAATAGCCCAAGCCGTGACTTAAAATAACAAACGTTTAGGATGTGCTACATATCCTAGATAACTAGCAAAAACTAGCACTACTTAACCAGAGCAACAGTTTACAGAGTAAAGAGGCGATCGCAAATCATGGTGATGATTGAAACCAAAGCCGAACGCATGGTCATAAATATGGGACCTCACCACCCATCCATGCACGGCGTTCTCAGACTTATCGTCACGCTAGACGGCGAAAATGTAGTTGATTGTGAGCCTGTTTTAGGCTACTTACATCGCTCCATGGAGAAAATCGCCGAAAATCGCACGATTATCCAATATTTGCCCTACGTGACCCGATGGGATTACCTCGCAACAATGTTCACCGAGGCAATCACCGTTAATGCCCCCGA
>Ga0315899_10006902_pt1 | contig 12227 bp, 6 predicted proteins | sample LakEriMetagenome_2_FD_203518 | JGI IMG/M metagenome (GOLD analysis project Ga0315899, IMG submission 203518) | Freshwater fungal communities from buoy surface, Lake Erie, Ohio, United States - Buoy 4 MA112 | ecosystem: Environmental > Aquatic > Freshwater > Lake | place: USA: Lake Erie, Ohio... | reverse complement strand
CTCATCAGTTTTCGAAATTATTGAGCAACACAACAGCAACAAAAAAGAACGGTAAAACGAAGATATTATAAAAACTTGATAGTTGTATTTTCTTATCGAATTTTATCGTTTTTTACATTCACCCCCCCCTATTCAAAACACTCCCCAATGAACAGTGAACATTTGAACAAATGAACATTATAACAACTTCCGAACTTAGAACTGTGCGTGACAATGTTCTAATTATACTGGGGCATTTGGCGAAAATGGAAGTTTTTGACGGGAAATGGTAAATGAAAATACAACAAAAACATTAAAACAATACCATATTTAGTATTGTATTAATGTTTTTGTTACCGATTATTGAATAATATTTTTTGCTATATTCTTCCAAGTGAATAATCACCATTTAAAAAGCAAAGATGTAGGCATATATTCAAGTTATATGTCAAGCTAAGACGACATTGCTAAAACAAAATTATGAGAGAAGAAAGACAACCTTTAAGTAATGATGGATTCAAATACGCTGTGAATCAAATCAATGATGGATTCGTATTTGAGAATTTTGCTCTGGGTTTTTTACCATTAATTCTTGGATATGAATTCATGCCAGTTGGCGGTGTAAAAGACAGAGGAATTGACGGACTAAATTACATCTATTCAAGAGCCGGTTTTGAAAAAAACATATTTCAATTATCGACAGAAACAAATACAGAAGGTAAAATTGAAAATTCATTACAAAAACTGATGGACAATCAAATTCCTTTCAACTCATTTGTTTATGTAACAAATCGAGCGGTAAACAACAAGGATACAATAATTGATAATTTTGTCGATAAATTCAAAAAGCCAATAAGAATATTTGACCAAGGTTGGTTTGTAACTCATGCAAATCATTCAGACGAAACAATTAATTGCTATTACACATTCATTGACAGTTATCTTCATGAGTTTAACAAACCTGGAAAATCTTATGTTGTAAGTAACCTAGCAGAAAAATCCGAATTATTCGTATTTCTAAGGCAACAACTTGATCACCAACGTGATGACTTTAAAATTGACGACCTTTTAGCAGATACGCTTATTTTGTTTGGACTCGAAGGAACTGACCCTGATAAGGATATTTTAAAAACAAAAGAAGAACTTATCCTAAGTATAAAGGAGGATGTAAAATTTGACCCTCGGATATTAAGCGAAACCATTGATAGAAGACTAAAACTACTTTCGACAAAACCACGTAGAATTAAATTTCATTTAGCTAAGCAAGGATATTGTTTACCATACGAAACTAGGGTTGAAATTCAGAATCGAAATTTAGCAGACGCACAACTTCTTGAAATATTTTACGAACAGACAAGTGAAATAATTAAAAAATATCTTAAAGAAAAGTATGTTGCTGTTAGAGACTTAACTAAACTCATAGATGAAGTAATTCATAGTATTTTCTATCAGCAAGGACTTGAATTCTCAAATTACATTCTTCATGGCAAAAGCCAGCAAGTAATTGAAAAAGATCTTCAAGATGTAATTAATTCGGTCGTTGACAGTAGTTCGGTTGTTGATAAGAATAAAGAAAAGGTAAAGACAGCCATGCTTATGGCAATTAGAGATATTGTTTATAATGGAACAATAGAACAAAAAAAGTATTTCAAAAGCCTATCGAATACATATATGATGATGTTTCTGTTGCAATGGAATCCACAAATTGCAACATATTTTGAAACAATGGCTACAAAACTTGTAATCTATGTATGCACTTCAATACTCGTTCCTGCTTTATCAGAATATTATCTAACAAATGAAAATAAACGACATTGGAATCTCCTAAAAGGAGCAAACCAAGCTGGAATAAAACTTTACATCAGCGATGCAATAATAGATGAATTGAAGCACCACTTCTATATGCTTCGAAACAAGTATGAAAACTTCTTTAGGAACAATGAACAAGTTTACTTAAACAGCGAAGCAGAAACAATGTATATAGACGAAATAATGCTTCGTGCTTATTTCTATGCTAAATCACAAGGAAAAGTATTCAATTTTGAAGACTTTTTAAGTAATTTTGCTGACCCAGATTTAAAGACTGTAAAAGACGACCTTATTTCTTACTTAAAAGGTGAATTTGGTATTGTTTACTTTAATGATGAATCACTCAAAATAAAGATTTCAGAAGAAGAACAAGTTAAATTAACCGACAGACTTGCTGAAAATAAGAGCCAAAAGAAAGCTGAGACAGATTCAAAAATAATTCTTTCAATTTACAAACTTCGTGAAAAAAATAATGAATCAGCGACTTCTGGTATTTTTGGTTACAAGACATGGTGGTTGTCAAAAGATTCAACAACATTCAAAGCTGTTACAGATGTTTTTGGTGACCAATATCCAGTGAGTTGTTACATACGTCCGGACTTTCTATATAACTACTTAACTCTTGCACCAAAGAAACATGAAGTTGATGAAATGTATAAAGAAGTATTTCCGAGTTTATTAGGGGTTAACTTGAGTTTTCATTTACCTGCCGAAGTCACTGATTTTGTCCAAGAAAGAATTGTTGAACATGGAACTAAGCACCCTGCTAGATTGACAGCAATCCTTGCCCGACTTTCTGAAAAACTCAAGTCTGATCCGAATCTAAGAAATAGAAAATCTGTGAAATCATTTTGGGATGAAGAGCAAAAACGGCTTGAAGAAGAAGGTTTGTAGAGAAGCACGAACGCACCATAGCCGTTTGGTGTCATGACGGGTGACGTGGTTTATTGAACATTCTAACTCGCATTAACTTTTGTAGTGTATTGAAAGTTCAGTGCTCCGATATCCGCCACTTGTTGGTGTACCTTTTTTCGAATTGGGTTAGATTCGACTTTTCATTTTTAAATACTAGTTTCTAGATATTTTTGAGGAATGAGATTATTTAAAGATTGATGTGGATGGAATTTATTGTATTCATCCTGCCATTCTGCTGATAGTTCTCGGAGATGGTATAAAGATTCAAACATGTATGCGTCCAGAACATCATCTCAATAGCTTCAATTAAAGCGCTCGATATAGCCGTTCTGATTGGATTTGCCGGGTTGGATATATTTGATCTGGATACCTTGATTTTTGCAGTAATCCACGAAGTAGTTTGACAGGAATTCAGGGCCGTTATCACAACGTATTTCGTTGGGTCGTCCACGCCGGTATTTGAGGTCGTCAAGCGCTGATACTACGGTTTTTCCAAATTGCGAATAATCAGCATTAATGGTAAGTGATTCGCGATTGAAATCATCGATGATATTCAGGATTTGAACCATCCTTCCATTCATCAATGTATCGTGCATGAAATCGATGCTAGGCACTGTTAATAATATTTGGTGGAGATATTGGCTCTTTAAATCGCGCGGGGAGTCTATTTAAAATAACAACAGTACCTACCACTTTTTTGAAAGAACGTCTTTGAGCATTTTATTGTCCAAAGACACATCTGCATACATTTGTTTGAGACGCTGGTTCTCTTCTTGGAGTTGTTTCAGCCGACGTAGATGTTCACCGCTCATGCTAGCATACTTCTTCTTTCACTTGTAGAAGGTCTGTTTTCTGATACCAAGTTCACGACTAATGTCCATGACAGATCGGCCATTTTCTTCTTCTTTAAGGACTTTTACGATTTGACCCGCGGTGTATCTGCTTTTTTCATTTGACTGCGGAAATTTTGGGGTTTTTGCCGAATTTTATCCAATACGAATTTTAAGGCTACTTACCCATTCAAGACCAAAATTATATCAGCCTAAATAAATGGGATATTGTATATTAAAAATTTCACATTAAGACAAATGAGTTTTTCAAACCCTCCAAGCAATTCAAACCACCAAAACTAGATCTCCAATGGAAATCAACGAATTATACACAATTCGAATTTCAGAACCCTTAAAATTTCAAATTCAATATTTAAGTCTTAACAAATCCAAAAATGACAATATTTAGTATTATTAAGCACTAAAAACAATACAAAGTCACACAATGAAAAATATTGAAAATCATACTACAAATCGCTGATTTCATACTATTTCTTGGCCTAATTCACAAAATGCATATTTTTAATATTGAAAGATATTCGGCAATAATTAAATAATTGCGAACCTAATATCCATTCAAATAAAAAATATTCTATGAAAAAAATAAAATCAATTTCTTTCTTTAACACCTGGTTAAAATTAGTTGCTCTTTTCTTAATTCCGAATTTAAATGCACAGAGCACAAGTCCAAACATCATAAATCAAAAAGGAACTCCAGTATTTACGATTGGAAATAACCAAAATGCCTTACTAACAAATGAAGATTGGCATTATGGAGGTGTTGAAACCGAGGATGGCGGATATGTTTTTACAACGAGAATAGAACAATATGACAATTCAGTAAATGGGAAAAGGGAATATCCTGGTCTCATCAAATACGATAAATATTTCAATGTTCAATGGCACCAATTCTTAACACCAGGTAGTAATGTGAAAATTACTCCATTTGGAAATCCTCCCATTGTAAATTCTGTTGTACTTGAAGGCGCCGAAGTCCACACCAAAGTCATTGAGACAAATGATGGATTCCTCGCATTTGGATATTATTATCAGGGCTCCAAAATATTTGTTCTCAAAGTTGACAAATTGGGCAATATTGCCCAAAACTTCCCTAGGGTTTTCGATTACTCTTCAGCGGACAACTATCAGATAAACGACATTGTTCACGTAAACACAAATAACTTTACGGGATATTTAGGCGTGGGTCGTAAAAATAACTACATGGCGCTTTTCCAACTAGATGAACAACTGGAGAATTTAACTACCACCATGTTGGGTAATGGAAATGACATAAAGGGTGAAATCTTTGGAATGTGTCTGTTATTTCCGAATGGCAGCAAAATGCGTGACACACCAAAAAACAACAATGAGCTCCCCATTGGAATTGCTTTTACTGGCTGGAGCGAGAACAACGCTGGCTACCCCAACTATGTGAAGAATTTTAATGTCTATTATGGAGCTGCCAACTTAACCCTATCGACAATAAACTATTACAAACTTGAACACTATACAAACACTACTAGCCAAAACAACACAATTCCACAATACAGCTCATTGAATATCTCAGAGGAACCAATAAACCCCGCATTAACATACAATTACAAGGGATATGATATTTGCCAAACGCAGAACGGAAATATTGGTGGCTTAGAACTTTGGAACTACATGTTTTTTTCTGGCACCACTACCGATGCAGGAGAGAAAAAAACGGGGACGGGTCCAAGCGGCTCGGATCAATTAATTGCCGGTGATATTTATGTTAGGGAATTGAAATTCGATCCAATAAATTTCACATTAGATACTTTCATAAGTGCCAACACTCAAATAATTAATAATTTCGGCCACGCATCAGGATCTGATTATTATCCTAGAATCGCTTTGGATCTAGATGATAATTTTATTGTACTCACTAACAATGCCGACCACCCTACCACCGTAACCAATCACTATTTTTTACAAAAAATTGATAGATCCACATACACACAAACGTGGGGCTCAATCAAACTCGGCATCGGACCAAGTGGTATTTGCCCATTTGAATTGTTTGTAACAAAAAATGGTCGTTACATTACCGCTGGAAATAATTACAATGAAAATATAGCAGCGGATAACGAAGATTTAGACATAGCTCTTTGGGGCAGTTCATGTCAAGCAAATGCCGTCGATAACGCAAATGAATTCATCTCCAATGTCCCAAATGGACACGATTTTAGTTTACAGCAATGGTCGATGACTACACCGGGCAATCCTACCACAATGCAAATCGGTGGAAGTGGGATTGTAGGGAGCCGTATCATTGTAGAGTCAGGCTATACTTTGAAATTTCTTGGTGGCCAAAATGTCAATTTACAATTTCCACATGTCGAAGAATTTGGGAATGGAATTGCCTACAGTGGACAACCAATGAAAAATATTGTTGTAGAACCAGGAGGGAAAGTAATAATCGAAAATGGCGTAATTTTGAGGGGCATCGCAGAATGCAATGGTAGTTGGGAAGGAATAGAATTGAAATCGAGTTCGGTGGGCAATCCCAAAGCTGAATTATCCATGGGTTCTGCAGAAATCAAAGATGCAATCACAGCTATCAGAACAAATCCTTTTTCCAAAATCAGCATTGGAAGTTCACTTGGGAATGACGCAAAATTTACGAATTGCCAAAATGGCATTGAAATGTTGAACGACAATTATACGACTTCAAAAATCATTAAAGCCATTTTTAATTACCAAAACTCAGTAGAACTAGGGTTCAACGAAGCATTAAATAATCACATTTATTTAAACAATATCAATGGATTAAATATTTGGGGCTCGCAATTTATCAATTCAGATGCATCTTCCAATGTAATTTCGGGAACATATCGTGGAACCGGAATAAAAGCAATCAATTCAAACTTTAATGTGCTCAAAAATCAAGCAAACGTAAATAATTTGAATGAATGTCACCCACCTTCACAAACAGAGCCTCCATGTTTATTCCAATCATTGAGTATAGGAATTGATGCCGTCTACCTAATACCAAGTTATTACACTGGTTATCCTATAAAAATACTGAATAATCAATTTAATGATTGTCGACACGCGATGCATTTTGCAAATGGAAATAATATAATTCTGTTCGAAAATGAAATCAACATCGAAAGTAGCAACATCGGCCAAGAACCAATTTACCAACTAAATGGCAATTACGGAATTACGATGAATGGGGTATCACAATTTCAAATCATCCAAAACAAGATTCATATAAATGACCTCAGCAGATTCTCTCATGGAATTGTGATAATAAATAGTGATAATTTAAGCACTTTGCCGTCTTCCTTATTGTATAACAATCAAACCAATGCAATCAAATATGAGAATAATAAAAATATTGCGTTGAATGTAAATGAATCAAGCTCAAATTTAAAAATAAATTGCAATAAAAACACAAATATAAGTACTGATTGGGTATTCAACCCATATACAAATATTAATAGTATAGGTTCCTTTAACTTGGCTGCAGAAAATAAATTTGCAATGGAAGATTTATGTACAAACATACCACAAACAGATGCAATTGATTGGTATTTTGGGCAACCAGCTGACTATTATAACAATGGGCCACAATGTATCCCGAATTATAGGAAATTCCCTAAAAATCAAGCAATTACTGGAATTACCCCAATACCTCAAATTACGCCTAAATTAGGCGGTATCAATTCCTGTACTGATTCAACTGCATGTCACATTTCACGTTGGACTCCTGATTTAAATTCAAATTACAGTGGAAGTATTATATATTTTCCTCCATCCCCTCCTCCAAACAAGGACTTCAATGATATTCATATTAAAGAGGAAGAAAATCGAATTCTCAACGGAATACCATTAATCCACGACAATCCTAGGAGCAATGTAATATCAGGTAAAAACGCAGAAATTTCACAGCCTCGAAAAAATGGAACTAATCAAATATTCCCGAATCCGGTTTCTCTTCAAAATCCCAAGTTGAGTTTTTCTAATATTTCAATTTCTAATATTCTTATTAAAATTTACAACTTAAATGGACAAGAAATTGAATATGACGTTATTAATCTTAACACTATCCAATTAAAAAATATTTCACAAGGTGTGTATATTGTCAAAATAATTTACGACAATTGTATAAATTCAATTCGACTTACTGTGGTTGATTAAATCCTTGAAAAAAATCTCAACCATATTATTAAGCGCATTTTGCGTTTTTGTTAATGCTCAACAAAGCAATCATTGGGTGGTGCAGGGGTATATGGAGATTGTAGACACGTCTTATTTATTAAAATCTGACTCACAGTATTATACAAATCACTTTGATATTGATTTAAACTCTCCTGAAATAGCGGTTCGTAAACTAAAAAGCAACCGAATAAATTACAACTACTATGGAACACCACCGAATGCTTCCTGGCATAAAATATCACAAGGTTATCAAACTGTCTCGAATAACAAGGGCAAGTTGCTTGCCTATGTTTTTAATAATATATTATACAACAGTAACAGTGACTCTATAGACTATTTATCACAATATGGATGCAAAAGAGGGGTTGCTTCTCACATTGGTGCCTCTGATACATTTACATTATATTACATTCAGAGTAAAACAGAGTACAACGCCACCAGTTTTGAAAGTCAGTATTTTAACACGAATGAACCTAATCAACCTGCTAACAAATTTCACAATGACTCATTTTTTTTAATGGAGGTCAAATACTTTGATAACAAGCGAATTGCCAAGAATCGAATCAGTGATTTTGCAAAATGGGGGGACATCAATTTATTGGAAAGTAATGTTGTCTTTTTTATCGATCAAACAAAAGAATTTAGGTTGCAATTTGTTTGGGATAGGTATTTATATGATGTCAATTTGTCTAAAAATTATCAAACCTTTAGTAAACAAATCATTAATCACAACACCAATGAAAAATACCCTGAAAAATGGGTTGATCCTGATTTTAATTTGTCAACCACAACGGAATTGGTAGTATCACCGTCTGGTCGATGGACCATATACAATTGGTATTATTCTAAATTTATCAATTACTCTTACAAGTATTCTGTATCCAAAGTGATATTAATCGAAAATATAAAAGATTTAAATCATTTCGAAATTGCCAGTGATTCTGGTTATTACAACAAAGACAATATCACATATTGGAAAAATGCTGTATTTACCAAACATGATTCTGTGTTTCTGCTGCGTGAAATATCTTTGAAATATATTGGGCCGAATTCTAGCACTAAAAACACTGCTAAAATTCTTGAAATTAGCATTCAAGGAAAGAAAATAAATAAGTCATTTTATGAAATAAAAATGCCACCCAAGTATTCAACTGTTGAGAATTTTGGATGGCCATATTATTCTATCAGGGACTTGTGTATAGCTCCTAACGGTAATAACTATGCATTAATCGTTAGATATTCGCCTAAATATTTAAAAAACAGCCAAATTCGGTGGATTTTAAGTTACGATTTGGCAAAGTTCGTCAAAGAACAGCCTTGCTACACAATAATAGAACCAATCTCTATATTGACGGGATTTAATAGTCAATGTAATCTAATCCCCGGAAGTGACATAGGTGAAAATATCTTTTTTCCTGCCACCCCAATACCATACCATTACATCAACTTCAAACACAACGGTCTTTGTAATGATTTAACCCATGAATTCACCAATGAAACTGACACCAATTGGTTTGATCATTTCCAGTGGTTTTGGGGGGATGGCGATTCTACGAAATCTGTAAAATCTCAAACCAAAGTCCGACATCAATATTCTAAGCCGGGAAAATACAAAGTACTACTTAAATCTATCACCGCCGATGGTGGTTGGGTCTGGTATTCGGATTCTGTGGAGATTCTTCCAGAGCCCATCGCAAAGTACCATACCAAAAATACTGTTGGCTGTCAATGGATTGCCGTTGGGTTTTCAGATTCATCGATCCTCGAAAAGAAAAGTCATACTTGGAAATGGAATTTTGGGGATGGCAACGATACTACCCTGACTTCACCGGGCAACATCATGCCCAAAAACAAATCCATCAAGCACACCTATACCACCTCTGGCAAATTCAATGTACAACTGCAAGTCAGCGATGGCAGATGCATCGATACCTTTAACGCAATCCAAAACATCTCAATCCTACCCGCGCCAAGGCCGGGAATCGCGATAGACAAAACCACTGGATGTTCACCGTTGAACGTTGAGTTTGGTCGCTTGTACACCGATCCAACCGATTCAACAGTCTATCATTTCAAACCATCGATGGTGCCGAACAATCGATTTGATCAGGCAATCAATAAAGTCATTATTCAACAGTCTGGTCGTTTCACCCTTTATCAGAAACTATATGGGCCTTCAGGTTGTATCACGCAAGATTCGGTAAAATTGGCTATCACCCCAGGAATTACTGCCGGATATAAGCCTCAACTCAAACGCAGCACGGTCATAAACAACACAACCACACTCACAGAATGGAAGCCTGTTCCGTATGCCAAAAGCTATCAAGTCTATCGCAATGGGCAGTTACATGCCGTTGTGAGCGATACATTTTTTAAAGATTACCTGTCGGCCGAGATCGACCAATCACACACATACGAGATCCAAGCCAAAGACAGTTGCGACAATCTGGGTGGCTTAAAAAGCAATATCGGAAAAACGATTTTCTTGAAAGTCACGGAGGTTGAGCCCGCGTCAAAATCCGACTTCCCAACGGCGCTGCTCACATGGACGCCCTACGAAGACTGGACCACAAATGGTGGTGTGAAAAGGCATGAATCATTTGGCACCTACGATATTGAAACATCGAATTGGCAGCCTTTGAATAACCTAGAGGACACGCAATTCAGCGACAAAGATTTTGTGCAGCCCAAGAAATTCCAAAAGTGCTATATCGTAAAATCCCACAGTAGCGACCTCGCCTACGAATCGCAAAGCAACAGTTTTTGTTTGGGATATCAGGCCACCTTGTTTGCGCCCAGTGCATTTACGCCCAATGGCGATGGATTGAACGATGAATTTGAAATTTTCAATTATGGGTTTGACCATTTCACCTTGACGATTTTTAATTCATGGGGCCAAAAAATATATGAGCAGGAGGGATCAACCGCCATTTGGAAACCCGCTTCGGACATGCCACTTGGGGTTTACGTTTACACGGTTAAGGCTTCTCGTAAGAAAAAAGAATACACGTTCAGCAGCACGGTGACGTTGCTCAAATAGAGATTTAAGACCGTATTTTCTAAATGACTCTCGCCAAAAGAACACTTAGGAAGTTAATATCATCAAAGCGCCCCTATACCATAATTGGTAGCGAATAAATATCACAAATGATATCAAATCTATCGATTAGAACTACATAAATTCGCAGCATGTCTTTTAATCCTAATGAAAATCACTCAATAACATTAGCGGCTGCTTCTGTTATGACCAAAGCTTATAGAGACGCCGATATTAATTCCAAGATTGGTGGCTTTTTCGGAAAAGATGCAATTCAAGCAATTTTAAATCAACCTACTTGCGTAGGACTTAAGTTTTATTTTGCTCTTGACAACGGAAACCTCACGTTGGTATTATGTGGCGCAAAAACTGATGAAAACGATTTGTTCGAAGGTGTTCTCGCCGAAGATAGCATGCCTGATCCACCACACCATTCTACTAATAATCCATTAAATAGCTAATTGACCTTTTTTAGTTTAAAATTTCTATTTTACATAGCCTTTATATTTCTAGGCTATCGGAGATTTGCCATTTCAACAGAGAAAAAATATCTCATTTTTTCTCTGTTGGGTCTATTAGATATAGCAACGAACTTATTAGACCAATTCGTATTCACATCAAATCTAGAATTATTACTAGTAAATAACTTAATAACTCTTGGATTATTTTTCACGTTTTTTTACCAAATCAAAAATGTAAAATTTCCAAAACACAGCATCTTTGTATTCTATGTTACAATAGTCATGTATGCATCCACCATTATTTATATGGATTGGCCAAAAGCAGCCGACCATTTGTACTCAGATTATGGCTATTTAAACACAATTGAATTCTCAAATTTCAGCGTTATCTCCGCGGTAATTTGTCTATTATTGTGCACAAAGGTGATAGTTGGAATTATTCAAAATGAATCTTCACAATTGAATATTATATTTATTACTTTCGGCGTAATATTCTATTATATCGGTGATCTACTTTCATTTGGTTTAGGAACACACTTTTTAAAGGACCACAATACCCACTATGAGTTTTTAAAAACTCTACTTCCAATGAGATTGTACACTACAAAATGCTTTATTTTAATGGGCCTAATATGGAAAAATTAGACCAGTTCACCCTAGACTTTTACTTTTCTAGTCTATTCATTCTAGGTATTATATTCATCTTAATTTTGGTTACACTAAATGCCAAAAAACGAACATTGCTCGATGTACAGAGAAAGGAATTGGAATTTGAAACCATTCTCAACAAAGTACAGCTCAAATCCATAGAAGATGAAAGAAGAAAATTGGGCAGTATTTTGCATGATGACCTTGGCCAATTATTAACCTTGATTCATATGCAGCTTTCTGAATTGAAAAAAAATGATAGGGATAATTCATCGCTCAAAATGATTGAGGACCTCTGTAACTCAGCATCAGAAAGGTGTTCATCTATTTCAAAGATGCTCTTTCCGGCAACATTAA
>Ga0315899_10006901_pt1 | contig 12228 bp, 7 predicted proteins | sample LakEriMetagenome_2_FD_203518 | JGI IMG/M metagenome (GOLD analysis project Ga0315899, IMG submission 203518) | Freshwater fungal communities from buoy surface, Lake Erie, Ohio, United States - Buoy 4 MA112 | ecosystem: Environmental > Aquatic > Freshwater > Lake | place: USA: Lake Erie, Ohio... | reverse complement strand
CCACTGCTTCAATATCAGCACCACTAAATTGATCAGTTTGCTGTGCTAAAAGATTGAGATCAATATCTTTATGCCATTTACGTCTTTTAATGAGATGAATTTTAAAAATATTTTTCCGTTCCTCGTCGTTAGGGAAATTAATAGAAAATAACTCATCAAATCGGCCTTTTCTTAAAAATTCTGGGGGAAACTTAGAAATATCATTTGCCGTTGCTATGACAAAAACTGTATTTTCTTTTTCCTGTAACCATGTTAAAAAATTACCAAATAGCCGAGTCGTAACATCTCCTCCTCCTCCTGTTTCTCCTATTCCTGCAAAAGCTTTTTCAATTTCATCTATCCACAAAATACAGGGACTTACTGCTTCTGCTATTTTAATCGCTTGTCTGAAATTTTCTTCACTTTCTCCCACATATTTACCTAATAATTTACCAATATCTAAGCGTAATAAAGGCATTTCAAAAAGTCGAGAAGTTGCTTTTGCTACTAAACTTTTACCGCAACCTGGCATTCCTACTAACATGATTCCTTTTGGGATATCTACCCCATAATCAAGAGCTTTATCTAATTCCTTAAAGATAGTTGCTTTATTTCGTAACCAAGTTTTTAAGTTCTCTAAACCACCAATATCCTCAATAGTCTCTGAGAAATTCTGAATTTCTAAAATACCCGTTTTTTTGATAATTTGTTCTTTTTCTCTGATAATGAGTTGTCGATCATTGGTATCAATACTTCCGCCTTTTTGATAAGCTAAATTAAGAATTTGGATAACTTCAAATTCACTTAATCCTTTAAAAGATAAGGCTAATTCTTGAATAATTTGATGTTCTATTTCAATTTTTAAGTCTTTAGCAAACTGTTGAATAATTGATTGAATCTCTGGAAGTTGAGGGAGAGGAATATCAAATACAGTAATCAAATTTTCTAATTCTGTAGGGATCGTTAATTTACTGCTGACAATAAAGATAGTAGTGTAATAATTGTCATGATGAATTGTTTTAAAGGCAATTGATTTTAAGAGAGAAATGATTTTATGATTCTCCAAGTAAAAATGAACGTCTTTAAGAATCAAAAACCTTTCGCTTCCTGCTTCTTCAGTATAAAAATTAAATAAAAATGTTTCTAAATCATAGGAAAATTTAGGATTTTTCCATTCAAAATCTACATAACCACTTCCAGCATTATATTCGTATATTTCTTCATGATTATTTATGATTTGTTTAATCAGACAATCTACGGCATGAAAATCAAAGTGCTTGATGTAAATAATCGGTCTTAAAGCATCAACATAAGATGCTAAAGTTTCTACTGCATTATTATTAATCATTGCTTTAAACCTCCAAATAAATAAGTTTATGCGCTGGATAATTGCTTTTATAATCAATCCCATCTAGAAGAAGAAAATTACCGTTAATCTCTTTTGCTGATAATTCCTCGCCGTTTTTTCCCACCCGTCTTACAAAGTTACCTTCCATCATGGCAATAATCATAAATCTTTTACCTTTGGGTTCAATATCTTTCCAGTAACCTTGCGTATTTCCTTGAAAGGTTTTAGCATGGTCTTCTATTTTAAAGGTTTGGCTATTTACATTAACCAATTGATTTAAACGACTTTTAATAAAATTAGATTGAAAAAACGACATTCGGAGTTTAGGAATGGTTAAAGCAACATAAATGACCAAAGGAGCTTTTTTTGAAAATTCTACATAAAAACTATCTAGATGATATTTAAAAATCTCTAAGTAATTTTCAGAAATGTATTTTAAACTACTTTTAATTTTAGCCATATTTTCTGGATCATCTAACATTATTTTTAAGAAGGAATCATAACCACTGCAATGTGTCTTAATCACAGTTTGATACTCATGATCGACTAATTTCTGAAATTCCTTTAATTTGTTAATGTGTTCATCATAAAATTCAATACAATACAATGTTTCTTGTAATTTATCTTCTCTAATTTTGATTCCAAAAGTAGCCACCAATTGTTTAGCAATTTCTCTTTTATCTTGAGAACCTGCAGCATTTAAACTGGATAGCTCATGGTGGTATCCTCTGACAGTTAACCATTTTATTAAGACACCATTTTCATAGTATTTTAAAAGGTCATCTAGGTTGAAATTTTCTCTTAACCCTTCTAAGTTTCTAACAGGATGACCATCAAGAATCAGATTAAATTTAATTGTTTTTGCCATTGTGTCCTCTTTACTTTAATTAAAATTAACTCTCAAATAAATGAACCTAATTAATTCTATCATGAAAACCAACTTATAACAGAATTGAATACCTTTTTTGCTCCCTCTAATAACTTCGTCCCTTCCTGTTTTACTTTTTCAAAAGCTCGTTCCACTACTTTAGGCACTTCTTTTTTAGCAACTGCGCCAATTTTTTTGACTCCTGTTCTAACCCCTTGTTTAATTTTTTCTCCTGCGATTTCTCCAACGATAGCTCCAACAGTTCCTCCTATTACTGTTCCTACGACTGGATAAATAGCACTACCTATTGCAGCCCCAACAGCTGTTGTTATATATTTAGTTTTAATCTTAGTTAAATTTCCTAGCACAATCGCAGTATCAGCAACACTTCTATCATAAAGATAGTCCATTGCTTTTGCCATTGTTATTTTTCCTTGACCTAGTTTGTAGCTAACTTTAGTGAATGTTAACCCAAAATCTACCATGACAGCTATTCCTACTGGATCAATATCATGAAGTTCTGGGATATTCAATTCAGCATTAGCTATGATAATACTAGAAGTGACTAATTTAGTGACTAATGATTCATCAGTATCTCCTAGGTCTCCTTCAAAAAAGTTATTAATTATTTTTAAAGGATCAGGATTGATAATATTAATTTTATTGCTCAAAGATTCAATGGTTTGCTCAGTAGAAATAAGAGACATCAAGGAGTTATTTTGAATTTCATCTAGCAACTCTTGAGTCATTGCTTGTTCATGAATTCCTAAAAACTCTCTTTCAGGTATTGGTTGAAAAATTTCAATATCTTCTCCTAAAAATTCTGAAAGATATTGATTATTAGATTTTGCTAAACTGGCTTGAACTTCTTGAACAATTTTGCCGATTTTACGAACATCTTTGATGTTTGTAGCGGTTTTAATGGTTGCTTTTAACCACGATACTCTAGATGTTCCTTTCTTTTGAGCGTTGATTAAACCTTGATGATAGTAATTGATTGAATCAATGGTACTAAAAGCACTATTAATGCTAGTAAGCACGTTATTAACATCTTGAATGTGTTCTCTTTGTTGAACAAAATCAGTTACAAAATCGGTGACGCTTTTTTGATCCACCTGACTGTCATATTTAGTTAAAACTTCGAGAATGACTTTTTTAAAATATTCTTGGTCTTGCGGTGACATAGAATTAGACATTATTTAAACTTAAGATTACAACTGAGCAGAGGCAATTTCTCCCCTTATTAATCTATTCGTCTTGAGTTAAAGCAGTTATGCCATCTGCTTTGTAAATTTTTATGAAGATTTATGGTTTATATTGAATAACTGAGAAAACTAGCTCAAATAACTGGTAAAACCCCAAATAACCCTTTTTTGAGCTATTTATCATCAATTAATCTTAAATTAAGTCTAAAAAGACTATTTTCGGCAATTAAAGCCTAAGCTTGTTGATCTTCTGCATAACTTCTCCTCTAAGTCACGATATAGAGAAGTAAGGTGATTAAAAACAGCCTATGACTAGCTTAAGACAGAAGCAAACGAGAAAAATCAGTAAACCCCTGCTCTTTGGGTTATGGGGTGCGGGAGGGTGCTTAATTGCTTCTCTTTTTGGTGAAATTTTCCTTCATTTTGCCTTACCCCCTGCTATTACCCCTGTCACTCCCTCTATTCCTAAAGTAGATATACTCTTTGTTTTAGATGTCACTGGAAGTATGAATGAGGAGATAAATGGCGTAAAAGAAGGAATTCAGCAGTTTTCCCAAGAATTAAGCAGCCAAAAGCTAGATGCAAAAATCGGTTTAATTGCCTTTGGCGATCGCTTATATGGGGAAGAAAGCCAGATTTTAAGCTTTCCTGACGGAGTTTTTACCGCAGATCCGACCTTATTTAGGCAAAAAGTGGCGGAAATTCAACAAGTCGGCGGAGGAGATGAGCCAGAAAGCAGTTTAGATGCCTTAAATTTAGCAGCAAATCAGCCTTTTCGCGCAGATTCTACTAAAGTTATCCTTCTGATCACGGATGCTCCTCCTCAAGTTCCTGATTTAACGATGAAATCTTTAGATGAGGTTAAGAAAAGTTTAAAGACTCACCAGATTAACCAACTTCACTTAGTTATACAGTTTACGGATCAATTCACCTATCGTCAATTACAGGTAAATAATCCGGGTGAAGTCTTTTTATTGGGTGAAACCGCATCGGGAAGACAAGGATTTGCCAAAATCTTACCCTTACTGGGTGAAACTATTGCTCAAACCACTTTACAAAGTTTACAAAGTAATCAAAATTATGCCACAGAAGATCGAGAGCGATTATTGATGGTGACATCGGTTTGGACGGGAATTTTAGCCATTGGTATTGCTTTAGCCTTAATAATGGGGCAAAATGCCTATTTGCGTCGTCGTCTTTTAGGGATAGCCGAAGGTTTTCAAGGCACATTTGGCAGTGTCATCGCTGGAATTATTGCCGGAGCAGTCGGACAGTTAATTTTTACCCCGATTTCTAGTCTTTCCTTCCTTATTCTTTTAGGGAGAATTGTGGGATGGATGTTATTAGGTGGATTACTTGGTGGGGGAATGTCCTTTTTTGTCCCTAATTTAAGGAGGATTCGCGGCGTACAAGGTGGCACAATTGGAGGGGGAATGGGAGCAGCAGGTTTTTTATTACTGTCGCCTTTAATCGGGGAAATTGGTGGTAGATTATTAGGCGGAGTGATTTTAGGCTTTTTTATTGGTTTAATGATCGCTTTACTCGAACAATTAAGTCGTCAAGCCTATTTACTGGTTCATTGGCATGAAAACGAAACCACTATCCTTTCTTTAGGGGATACTCCCATTATTTTAGGAAGTCATCAAAATGCTCATATTCCCCTCAGTAAAGCCGAAGGATTTTATCCAGAAACCGCCAAAATTTTTCAACAGGGAGAGGAGATTATTATGGAATATAATGCTGATTATGCTCAAGCAAAAGGAATGAAAAAACTCATTCATCCCTTAAAGAATGGAGACACTCGTAAGTTTGGAGAAATTCGTCTGGAAGTCCAATCAAAAGACATTATCTCTTCTTCTTAATCAACGTCTCTATCTAGAAATATTCTCTCTGAATCTGTCTAATCGCTAAATTCTCTTAAGACGATATTTAATCGGGATTGAGAAAGATTAAAATTAATTAAATTTCTTTGTAAAATAACAATTCTATGTTAAAATGGCGATGGTAAACTTATTTTCCCCTGTATTAATTTTATGGTTGCTATTCTATGGTTATATATACCCTATCATTACACACCCAAAGTTCTCCCCCGGGAGGTTATCAGTATCCTTTAGATTTACACCCCCATTATGAGGATAATCCTCAAGAAATTTTTACCCCAGAAATTCGTCAACAGTTACAAGATACCTTACAACAACAAAGTTTATGTGCCATTCGAGAGCATCACCTTAACCAAATCATTAACGCTTGGATAGAAGATATTCAAGAAGGTTATCGCAACACCAGTATTAGACTGAATTTACCCTCACTTTTTGAAACCAATCTCGAAAACTTTCAAGATAATGGTAATCAAGAATTTCCTGACTTATTTGATCCAGAATTAACAGGAATTGAGCCAACTTTTGGAATGTTACCGTCTTTAGAGGATATTTACACCCCTTAGCAACTTTACTCTTTTGGAGAAAAAACAAATGTTAACCGTATCTTTAACCCCTCATCGAGATTTTTTACCTGCTGACACTCCAGACCAGCGACTCTTTTTAATGATGAAAATTAAACCCCAAGCAGAAGCAGCTCAAAGTCGGCCCTCTACCACCTTTGCTTTTTTGATTGATACCAGTGGCTCTATGTATGAAAATGTGGGGGGAATGACCAAACTAGAAGTAGTGATTCAATCCCTGAAAAAACTATTACATTCAGGTCGTTTAACTCAAGAAGATCGCATTGCTTTAGTTCGTTTTGATGACCAAGCTTCTACTTTAATTAATTTAACCCCTGCAACCCAAATTCAACCGATTGAATCGGCTATTGATCAACTAACTAAATTTAGTGGAGGAACTGTTTTAAGTAGAGGAATGGATCAGGTTTTAGGGATTATTGGTAATCAAGCGATGACTTCCCGTAGAGCGTTAATATTTACCGATGGTCAAACCATAGGCGAAGAAGATTGCCGTCAATTAGCCAATGATTTTGCTCAGTGTAATATTCCAATTACGGCCCTAGGGGTTGGCGATTATAATGAGCAGCTATTAGATGATATTAGTAACAATACAGGTGGACAATTTGGCCATGTTGTTCCTCAAAAAGACTTACCCCATCAAATTTTAATTACTGACTTTCCTAGTTATATTATTCAAGCTTATCAACAAGCGCAAAATGAGGTAATTAATAATATTAAATTAGATATTCAAACGGTCAAAGGGGTAAAATTAGCTAAAATCACCCGTGTTTATCCAGATCAAGCCGAATATCCGCTCTTAAATCCCCCTTATCCCATCGGTAATGCGGCAGCAGGAGATGACACCATTTACATTTTAGAATTTACCATTGATGGTCGTACCAGTTCTAGGGCAAGAATCGCACAAATTGGCTTAACTTATGATATTCCTGGCTTAAATCGCCGCGGAGAGCAACCGCCTCTTAATGTTGTAGTACAATTTTTAGCAGGTCAGGGAACTGTTGCACAAGTGAATCAAGAAGTTATGGGGTATGTGCAACAGCGCAATATTGCCCAATTAGCTTCAGATGCGACCAAAATTGCCGATAAAGACCCAAATAAAGCAGAACAACTCCTAGAAACGGCTCGACGCTTAACCGTAAAAATAGGGAATGACGATATGTTAGCATCCCTTAACCAAGCCAGTGATGAACTGCGAAAAACCCGTAAAATTTCCTCTAATACCCGTAAAACCGTCAAAATGGGGTCAAGAGGTAAAACCATCAAAATGGAGGGAGATATTGATGAACAATCATCTCTAGATGAAACTATTCGTAATATCACAGGAACTTAGGCTGATTCAAGCACAAACTTGAAAGAAATGCTTTAAAGTTCATTTTTGCCGTTATTTTGAGGTAATGCCGACTTTATCTTCAAATGTCTTGAACTCTTTTCTAACCTTGTTAATCTGTCAAATATCGTCATTTTTAAGGAGAATCAACCATGTCTATCGAATGTCCCACCTGTGGCTATGAAGGAAACCCCCCAGACGCTGAATTTTGCGAAACCTGTGGTGCAGAATTAGGAAATACTCCCCCCGTCACTCCGACTTCATCTCCTTCTTCCTCATTTACTCCTCCTACACAGGGAATACCGACCCCTCCATCTCTCACTCCTCCTACACAAGTAATACCTACCCCTCAAGTAATGACAGCACCGATGCAGGTGGCATCTCCCTCTCCCATAGGTGCAATGGCCACTGCGCGTTTAATTCCTCTGTTTAATGCACCCACTGCCGAATTTAAAATTTATAATAGCGCAGTGATTGGTATTTTTACACCGGGGAATCCAGTAGAAATTGATTTAGATTCATGTGCTAATAGTGATAAAGTGTCCCAACATCATGCTGAGATTACCTATGAAAATGGGGTTTGGCTGATTAAAGATAGTTCGACTAATGGGACTTATATTAAAACACTGGGACAGGCAAAATTTGGCGCAAGAATTATGTCACCAACTCCCATTAATTCAGGGGATACGATTGCTTTTGCTAATCTTGTCTTTCAATTTCAAACTCCTTAATAGGTGAGGGATAAAATGGGGGCGATTTCTTTCGCCCTTACTGAAAAGATTGAGGGTAAATATTAGAAAAATAGAAGAACGAGCCTAAATGCTTGTAACTGTTCGTCAATTGACTTGCACGTTATTAATAATGTTAAATTATCAGACATAAAAGCTTATGGAAACCCTTATTGTTGCCGAACAAACTCATTTTCAACTTGGTAATTATCAGCTTAAGGTCATTGCTTACTTAGGATGTTTTACGCCTAATATATATTCTTTTAAAGTGAGTTTTCAGGCTGAAAAAAATCCTGATCTTAACGAGAGTGAATCAGAAATTAATCGAGCAGAAACTATTAAAAATTTTCCCGAAAAAAATGATTCTTTGGAACAATTTGGACTCTTAAGAGTTGGTTCATTAGATAGTGGTTTGCTAAGAGAGCTAACCCTTAGAGAGTCTTTAAATAATTATGGTTTAATTGCGCCATTAATTGCTAAAGAACAAATAGAATCAGTGGTCGTTAATCATAACATAAAAGCTGGTGTAATATCCTCTGACAGTGCAGGATTATCCTCTCAAGAAAATTTATATCAAACAACTTCTTCAGAAAATTTATTGAGTTCTGTAGAACAAACAACAGAAAACAATAGCAACCCCGAAGATAATTTAGATTCAGGAGTTAAAAGCATAACTGATAAGGAAAATGATAGTTTAAGGGATTCATCTCCTAAAAACGAGGATTTTGAACATCAAAAAAATGATCGAAATTACCCCATTTCTAATGATACCCAAGACAGCTTAGACTCTGATTCTGATACCTTGAAAGAAGAAGAGTCGGAAGATAATTATAATTACTTACCCGATGAAATTTATGAAGATGAACCCATCGAACCATCAGAACAAATTTTATTACTTACGGATTTTCCTAACTTGGGAGCTTCCTTAGAACAATTATTGCAAAATTACTCCCATCAAGAACAATCTTTGAATGCACAAAGTTTAAATCTGGTTATTCAACTTTGTCAATGTTGTTCTTATTTAGCGGAAAGAAATTGGAATATGATTAATTTAGTTCCTTTGTTAATTGAATTTCAAGACCGTTTAAAATTGTATGATTTAACTCAAATTTTTCCCACTGGCGAACAGCCAACTTTTGGGTTAAGTGGAGGATATTGTGCGCCAGAATTAGCTACTGGTTCTGCCATTAACTCCTTAATGAGTAGTTACACAGTCGGTGCATTACTTTATCAAATTATTCATCAAAAAGTTCCCAATTCTGAGTATAACTTAGACCTTCAACCTCAGCCGATTCCTCGTTTCTTTCAAATACTAAAAAAGGTTCTTTCACCTCTCCCCGAAAGACGATTAAAGTTAACAGGATTGCGACAAGGATTGTTAGATGCGCGTCGGGATTTTTTTCAAGATAAAATGATTTGGCAAACTGCTAGTAAATCCACTGTAGGATTATCCTTAGACCGTCTAGAAAATGAAGATAATTTTGGTATTAGATACGAACAAATTAATGATAAAGAAACTCTTATTATCGGAATGGTTGCTGATGGAATGGGAGGAATGGCTAAAGGTGAAATTGCCAGTAAAGTTGCTATAGAAACCTTTTTAAAAGAACCAATTCCCCTTGATTTTAACTATTCAGAAACACGCAATAATTGGTTAATGGATACTTGTGCAAAAGCTCATCAAGCTATCTCTAAAGAAGCCGAAAATGGAGGGACAACGTTAAGTCTTATTTTAGCTGTCAATGAACAATTAATGATCGCTCATGTGGGAGATAGCCGTATTTATTTATTAAGACAGGGAGAAATTAAGCAATTAAGTCAAGATCATTCTTTAGTTGGTGTCTTGGTAAATAATGGAGAAATTACTGAGGAAGAAGCCGAAAATCATCCTGACAGAAATGTACTTCTTAAATGTTTAGGATCAAAAGAATCCTTAAGAGAAGGTCATATTCAAAATTTAATGGTCACGACTCAACAGTTAGTTTTATCCTTAGAGGATCAAGATATTTTGCTTCTTTGTTCCGATGGAGTATGGGATTTAGTTTCTAAAAAAGAATTACAAGATATTTTTAGTAATTCTAAGTTTTCTCTACAAGAAGCTGTTAATTTAACCCTTGAGCAAGTCCTAGAAAAAGGAGCTTCTGATAATGCGACTCTTTTAGCTTTACAATGTATCATTAAGGAAGGTAAACTCTAAAAAACACAGTTCGTAGTGAGAGCTTTAGCTTAATAAAAACCCGTTCGTTTCCTTGAAGATTAGATCATGCTTTGTTCTACTTGTCTCGCTGAAAATCCCGACCACGTTACCGAATGTATCACCTGTGGCGCACCTTTAGATGCTTGGGAAGATACAGATGACAGTCCCACTATGGTTTCCTCCTCTCTTTTGCATTTACAAGCAGGGAGTTTATTGAAAAATGGTGACTATGAAATTCAATCTTTATTAGGACAAGGAGGGTTTGGGATTACTTACAAAGGAATTTATAAAGCTAATAATTCTCAGCTAGAGGTTGCTATCAAAGAATTATGGCCAGAACAAGCTGCTAGACAAAGAACAACAGTGTTATGGTCTCCAACCATAACACAACAACAACAAAGAGAACAAATTCAAGCCTTTTTTGCTGAAGCTTATAATCAATATCAATGTCAACACCCTAATATTGCTCAAGTTTATGATTGGTTTGAAGAAAACAATACTGCTTATATTATTATGCAGTTTATCTCTGGAAAATCTCTCTTTAAAATTCTTAAGGAACAAGGAGCTTTAGACGAAAATAAAGTTAAAAGATACTTTTTACAAATTGCAGAAGCTTTAAAAGTTGTCCACTTACAAAACTTTCAACATCGGGATATAAAACCAGAAAATATATTAATTGATGGTCAGGATAACGCCATATTAATTGACTTTGGTGCGGCCAGAGAGTTTATTGCGGGACAAACGAGAGAAATGACCAGAATTGTTACTCCTGGTTATGCACCTTTTGAGCAGTATAGCTTGACAAGTAAACGTTATCCTGCGACAGATTTTTATGCTTTTTGTGCATCAATCTATGAACTTTTAACTGGACAATTACCCGTTGATGCGGTTCAAAGAAGTACACCACCAGATTCCTTAATTCCACCTCGTCAACTCAATCCTAATATTAGTGAGTTGATGGAACAAGTGATTTTAATTGGCCTGAAAATGAACGTTAAAGAACGTTTTCAAATAGCTGACGATCTGATTGATGCACTCAATGGTAATTTAATTTCTCCCTCACAAAAAGAAGCAAAAAATTTAGTTAAAGCAGGAAAACTATCAGAAGCTTCCCGTGCTTATCAACGTTGTTTAAGGGAAGACCCCAATAATAAAAACACTGCTCTTGACTATGCTTTATTATCTATTTATTTGAATGATGCACAGGCAGAAACTGCCGCACAAACTGCGATTCAATTAAACCCTAATGATGGCAGAGGATATGGTATTTTAGGGTTAGTTAATTGTCGTCAAGGTAATTGGTTAGAAGCGGTAAAAAACCTGCAAAAAGCTGTTAATTTATGTTCGGATCAAGTGTGGATTTTAGCCAATTACGCTTGGTCTTTAGGAAAAACCAATAATTGGGGACAAGCAGAAGTATTTGTTAAAAAAGCCTTAGAAATTGATGAAAATTGCTCTTTTGCTTTAGGAATTCAAGCATGGATTCTCTTTCAACAACAAAAATATAAGCCACAACAAGTTAATGAACCGGCGGTGATTCCCTGCGCTACTAAAGCCATTTATCAAGCAAGTTTAAACCAAAATCAAGAAATTCAGCGATGGGTTTACCCTTATTTGATTACTGCTTTATTAAAAGTTACCCATAAGATTACAGGAAGTAGTCTTAATAACCACATTGAAAAATGTTTACAGCAAAATCCTGATCATTCCTTTGTTTTAGGGTATAAAGGATGGCAAAAAGTTAAATTAGGGCAATTAGTAGAAGCAATCGCCTATTTTCAGCAAGCAAGTCAATATCCTAACCCCCAAGCATGGGTTTTAATTAATACAGCGATCGCTTACGAGTACGCAAATAATATCACAGAGGCGGCGCAAATGTATGAAATTTGTATTCAGAAAATTGCTCAATTCCCCTTTCTTCATTATCGCTTAGGGACAATACTAGGAAGAAATAAGCAGTGGGAACAAGCAAAACAACAACTAGAACAAGCAATTGCTTTAAATAGCGACTATGCAGAAGCCTATCATAATTTAGGTTGGGTTTTGTTTCATCGAAGAAAACCTGACGGAGAAATTCAAGATGTTCAAGGGGTATTAGGTGCATATAAAAAGGCT
>Ga0315899_10006896_pt1 | contig 12231 bp, 3 predicted proteins | sample LakEriMetagenome_2_FD_203518 | JGI IMG/M metagenome (GOLD analysis project Ga0315899, IMG submission 203518) | Freshwater fungal communities from buoy surface, Lake Erie, Ohio, United States - Buoy 4 MA112 | ecosystem: Environmental > Aquatic > Freshwater > Lake | place: USA: Lake Erie, Ohio... | reverse complement strand
GTTACTTGGTCAAATACTGTTCTGTCGAATGCAGTGGCTTCAACTCTTACTATTTTATTACCAGTATTAAAACTTGATAGAGTAAATGTGGGATTTGTTTGCCCTGATATAGTAGTAAAAGTGGCTCCATTATCTGTTGAAACTTTCCAAACATATACAGGACTAGTACCTAGATTAAATGCGGAAGCTGTAAAAGTCACAGAAGATGGTACTACTACACCAGTATTTTTAGTTATACTAAATACTTGTCCTGTCGAAGTTAATATTACGTTTGAACCAGGGTTACCGTCTGTTGATTTATTTAAACTTAAAGTTTTTGATAATGTTACACCATTAACAGTTGCACTAAATACTGCTTCTGCAAATGCTGTGTTTAGACTGTTGATAGAAATTAATCCAGATGGGCTAATAGTGGCAGCGCCTGCATCTCCTCCGTTATAGCTTACTTTTGAAAATATTGCTTGAGGATTGGTTGTATTGTCTAATACTGTAGCACCTAAAAGTGCATATAGTTTAGATGTAAAAGGAAACTGTCCCTCTATTGGTGTGCCTGTACTATCACAACTAATTGTTTGATTTTCGTTAGATAATCCAACTACAAAAGCATCATCTCCTTGTTTAATACTATAAATACTAATACTATCAAATGCGCTATATATATCTTCTGAAGCAGTAACTGTAACTATTTTTGTAGAGCCTGAAGGAAAGCTGTTTAATATAAAAGTATTTCCACTAGCTACACCCACAGCAGTACTTGGAGCAACCCCGTCTACCAGCCAAGTATATGTTGGATCAACAAAATTACTTTGTGTAGCTGTAAAAACTATAGTTGACGGAGTAATACTATCACTATTTTTTTCAGTAATAAATGATTGAGCAGTTGAAGTAAGGTTAACAACTCTTGAAGAAGCTCCTGCAACACCTTCTTTTGATTTAGCAAAACTCTGTGTAGTAATAATATCTAAAGTTACGCCTGTAGTTGTAATTACACGTATAGTATAGTCAATAGTTGCAACGTTTGAAGTCATTGCAGAGTGTGTGTCATAGTAAATATAATTTGTACTAACTTGGGGGGTACTATCAGCAGTAATACCAAGTGCATTAGTAGAAACTATTCGCCAAGTACCATTTGCAAAAGGACTGCTATTATCAACAGGTAAATATACAGACCCTTGCAGAACTTTAATAATAGTGCCACTGCCAATGTAACTAGATGTTACTGTACTGCCGTCGTTATTTGCAGGTATTGTATGGGACTCATTACTAGAAACTACTGTTATCTGCTCAGTACCGTCGTTGGTTCTAAAAATACTTATAACATCAGTGGTTGTTCCTAATGTTGCAGTAATTCTTGCTGTACCTATAGTGACGCCTTTTGAATCAAAATTTGCTGCTGTAATAGTAATAGAGTTATTGTTTTGAGTAAAAGGAACTGCTCCAAGAGAAGCTCCTGACCGAGTAAATCCTGTTACAGTAAATGTAGGAGTACCAGTAATATTTGTTAAATTAGCTGTTACAGTAATTGCAGAACTTACAGACGTAGCTGCATACTGATCCTTATAGGCAAATTGATTTGCAGTAGCTGTTAATTTAAGTAAGGGTGCGGTTTGTCCAGCTCTAGCCTTATACACATTCCACACTATTTCTAACGTTACTCCTCCGTAGGTGGCAGTAAAAGTAGTGTTTCCTGAAGTTGCTGTACCGGAAATTCCTCCACAAGAATAAACACCTGTAGTTGGGTTTATTACTACACCGGTAAGATTTGTAGTGCTATCAGGCTTAATTCCGTATATTGGACCATTACCTGTTACATCAGTAATACCGCTGCTTACTTTAAATATACCAGTAGCATTAGAAAAATCTCCCCCAGTACCATCTGTTTCAGTTGAAATAGGGACGGGATCAGCAGTTAGATAACCAGATACAGTAGTACTGTCTGAAAGTACTGTAGCAGATAATTGATCTGAGACTGTATAGGATCCTGGTCCCGAGGGACCTACTGGGTCTACTTCATCGTCATCAATTAAACTAATAAAAGCATATTTTACGTAGTATGTTGTACTAGGAACTAAACCAGTAATAGTTACAGATAGAGTATTACCAGAAGGCACAAGTGTGCCTTCACCATTGTTGGGATTAAATCCACTTGTGGTAGAATACCATACTTTTAAGTATGCTACATCGTCCCTAACGTCTGTGGTTCTAATAGTATCATATGGTTTGTCTAATACTAATTGTAATGATCTTACGCCTGGGTATAAATGTGCCGCCATGCTTATCCTTTAAGTAATAGTTTTGACAACTATTGTTCCTAGAGTACTTTCAGTACTATAATTACCTTGTTTATCTAACGCTCTGCAAGCAACTCTATAAGTAACTCCAGCCGCTGAAAGTCTAGGTCTTGGTTGTTCACGAAGATTAAACCTAGCTTCTCCATTATTTTTAATAACTTTAATATTGTTTGTTGCCAAGTCTAACTCCCAAAAATCTTCTGATCCAGTATCTTTAAATAATCTATACTCGTATGTATAAAAATCAGCTGTTTGTAGCGCTGTGTTTGGTTTTACAACAACAAAAGTACCTTCTAAATCTATATTTAATAAAGGTGCTGCAGATCCAGTCTGTGTTTTTCCATCATTTAAGAAAGTAAAAGTATCAGACCAAGGCCCGGCTATGTTACCAGTTGCATCTAAATATCTGGCTCTTATTTTATATACTACATCGGAAGTTAGTCCGGTAAATGTAAATCCGCTAGTTTCTTTGTTTACAATGTATACAGTGTTAGGGCTAGTATCGTTAAATAATATTTCGCTTATAACTATATCAAATTGTACTCTTACTGCTACTGCAGGTAAGTTTGGCGGATTTGAAAAAGAAGCAATAGCAATATTCTGGTAGTTACCTACAGATATTTGTTCGGATAACGGGCTTGTACTATTAACATTATTAATAATTGGAGATAGTGTAATAGAATTTTTTACCAAATCAGTATTAACACTACTAATATTAGCATTAAATACTAATAAGCCGCTTAAATCATCAGTATATATTTGCGGAGAATAATCTGCTAATGTTAGTTTTGCGCTATAATTAGTACTAGGCTCTACTGCTATAACAACGCACTCTTGCATTATTTTGTTAACTTCACCTAACATAAATAAATTATCTACTTCAATATTATCACTAGCAATAATAGCTGTGGTTAAAGTAACGGTACTTGTATAACCTGTTGAAGTAACAGCATTGATTGCTTTTGTTACGCTACCAGTACCAGAAGTACTTAAATTATTAGTTCTAATTAGAATATTATAAGATTTACCCGTTTCTAGATAAATTTCTTCTGTAAGTGTTAGAATATTTCCAGTTATGGATTTTATTCTTCCACTACCAGTTCCCCACCGTGGCACGTCGTGAGTGACTCTTACTAAGTCTCCACGAGTACAAACTAATTGTTCAAAATCTACATTTAAACTATAGGTCTCTGGGCGTAGTTTGATTTGTGCAAAATGCCATCTTGCTAGTCGTATAGCTTGATCTGCGTTTGTTATTCCTGGAAGAGAAAGTTGCTCAAATAATTCTGCTGCTTTTTTACCGCCGCCTGCTGTTGCGGCATATCCATAGTTATATATAATTAGTTCATTGGCTTGATAAGCTAATGCTTCGTCTGGAATAGTAACTCTAAATGCGTGCGGAAGTATAGGTAGATTTTTAGTTGACTCAAACCCCCAACTATTGTGTGGAGTAAAGTGTTGTGTAGTATAAGCTCTGGGTTGGTCTATTACAACTCCCCATTTTCCGTCTACGTAAGTAGGGCTAGCTAAACCTGCTGCACAAATATCTCGCAACGTGTCCATTATGCTCTGTGTACTGGTTAATACGCTATTATACGTATATTTTGGACAGTATACTGCAGTACCTGTTCCACTACCAACTCCAGTAGCGTAAAATCCTTCGCCAATATTATTCGATCCAGCGCCAATACTAGTCCAGTTAGTAGTACCAGGTGTTTTAATTGTGTAGTATCTACCTACTACAAAACTGCCTGCAGTAACTGTTGTTGGAATAGGATTACAAAAATTATGCCAAGCAGTTAGACTTGTTAAGTCAAGTTGCGATATTTTAGTTACTCTAAAAGCATTAGCTGGATGGGTTAATACATATATAAATAAACTTGCTGGATTGTTGGTAGGGCGTTTTGGCCCTGTCCACGAGCCTGTAGTTCTGTTGTAGTCCCAAGTAATTGTCTGTACTAAAGCATTTAGTCCATCTACTGTACCATTAACTTTATTAGTACTTTGTATTCTTACGGCTGTTTTAGCTAAAAAACATCCTGGGGGATTAACCATAGGACTAGCTTTACTATCGTAACTACTTACATTACTTAATATTGCTTTATGATACTTACGATAATCTGTTTCGTCTTCTGTTTCATCCCTGTTTAAACGCTTAACTCTTATCTGGTATCTGCCGCGAGGTAAGTTCTCTAAAGAATGTACGTAATTAAACGCATCTTTTCTATTTTGAAAAAAGCCTGAAGTGCCAAGAGTAAGTATAGTATTTCCAGATGCACGTATATTTAAACCACTGTTTGCAGTAAATCCGATAGCAACACCTATAGCAGCTAATCCACCTTGACTGTTTCTGCCTACTATAACTATTGTATGTGGACCTTTAGTAAGTTTAATCGAACTTTCTACGTAACTATTGTATCCACCTTTGGGTAGAATTGCAACTTTAGTACCGTCAATATATACTTCACCCTCATCGTCAGCAGATGCTTGAACTGTGTAATATCCGGTATAAGGAAAATTTACATTTGATTCAGTATGAGTCCATTCGATAAGACTACTATTACTGGACCAAACGGACGTATTTTTTAATAAATTGCACCAGTTTCCGTAACTTCCAGGTATGACTACAGTAGATCCAATAGTACTTATCTGTCTTGTTGTCCAAATTGTTTCTGGTGTTCCTGGGGCTACAGTTGTAGCGGTTTCAGAGTATAGCTTACCGGCTTTGATACTTATTTTTTTAGTAGCAGAAGTTGTCCAACCACTGTCCCCGTTCATAGATTCGGAAACGGGAACTATTGTTTGTGTTAACCCTGTAACACCACTATATGTGGCAACATGATCAGTCAAAACCGTAGCATTTCCAGTACTATCTTGATACACTGTATATAATTTTAAATATCCAATAGGTATTTCTGGTAAATAGTCCCAGTCTTTGTCTATGCCCAACAAATAACTATAGCTAGTGCCATTATATTTGTCCTGAAGCCATGTGCTAGCATTAGCTCCTAATATATCTGTAACTGCTCCGTCAAACCTTGCAATACCTCCATTAGGACTTAAACAAAAAATGCTATATCTATATAAAGTAGTTCCAGATTCTGAATCTGGATCTGCTGGAGTAGTTAGTATGGCTGTATAAGCTTCAGCGTCTAAAGTACCTGCATCGGCATTGCCGTTTTTATATATGCCTAAAGACGTATTGGTATTTGTTGTATCCCAGGGTAGTGTACTATAAGGTCTAGTTTGAATTTCTAATTGGCAAGTAGTTGCAGCCGCTTTTCCATCTTTGACATTAATTTTACGCATTCCCTCAGGAAAAGTAAATGCAATATCTATAGCATCGGCATCTTGAGCTAGAGTTACTTCAGTCCATGCATTACCATCAGTAATGTTATTTACTAATTCTACATTCTTAAATTGCTGCTCAACATCACGACCATATAGGTTATCAAAAGCAGCAGTAGACTCGCCTTGAATACCTTGCAATGTGACTGGACGTGGAACTGTAGAAGGCATTCCATCGTAATAGCTATCAATCGAATTTCCGCCAATACAAATATCACTAATATCAAGCGGGCCAAATCCCCATACAACCGCAGTATTTAAAATACTGGTATCTGTTAATGATTCTACATAAGGTGTTGCTCCAAGCATACCAGTAAAACGTACTTTACCTAATACTACCGGGATTGCTCCGAACTTATTAGCTTGGTTACTGGATCCTGTAAATAAATTAAGTGCAGCGGCACTACCTGGGTCATTGGTGCTTGGCTGACGAACTGGAGCAATAGCATTAACCAATGCCATACCAGCCATATTAATAGCCATTTGACCTACGGCAAGTTGTGTAGCTGCACTAGTTCCTGCTGGCGTTAACATAGATCCGACTTGCGGACCAAAATTAAGGGCAACAACGATAACGGCTACAATTAAAAGTAGTCGTCGTGTAGAGCTGCCTTCAGCAATGCTTTTATATGATACTTGTTGATCTTTGCGTAATACAGTAGTAGCCCAGTCTTTTTGTGGAACTACTATTCCATCAATTACAATTACAATTTTATCAGCAAGCGTTTTGCTTACTTGATATTTATTGTGTACAAAATCAACTAAATTTTGTACTGTAGTACCTTCTACAGTCCAATCTAAATTAGTACTCATTCTTAAGGGATGAGGTGCCCCTACAACTGCTACTTGAGCTTGTGTTGTATATTTATAAAATCCTTGGAAGCGATTCTTCCATTTAATATTATCTAGGGATTCAATTACTGAATCCATGCCTTCGCGGCTGTGTAAAAACTTATTTTCGCCTATGTATATACCCACGTGAGTAGGCTCGCCCATAATATTAAAAAGACACAAGTCTCCAATATTAGGCGTATTTAGCTGTTTCCAATTATCTATATGTGCGTTAACAACAGAAATGATGGCAGGATCTTGCCCACCATCATATTCGTCAGTATAGCTTGGTAGATCAATATTGAACTGGTCTTTATAAAATAAACGAGCTAATCCCCAGCAGTCTACACCAGCTTCAGTTCTGCCATTTTCAAGATAAGGTAATCCGATATATTTATCATAATTCATTAGAATAATCCTGGAAAATAACTGGGTGTAAAATTAAAGCTTGGGAAGGGTTCTTTGTTATAACTAACCATGCTTAAATTTAAAGTAATAGCTTCGGCATTGTATGTAACATTATTTATGTAGAATTCAGAAAAACTAGCTTCTACATAGTTAGGTGTTCCAGATAATACTAATTCTATTAAAACCTTAGTTTGAGAAAACAAATGTGCTCTAATAAGCTCAATAGCTTCTGGAGTTACATAGTTTAATGTAATAGAACACTCGCCAACACCTGTTTCTTGCTCTGAAGGCAAGTTAAGCTGCATTGGTAGAAACACAAACTCATTGCTACGGCTAGTAACTCCGTATATTACTTCTGCATCTGTAGTAGCAGAAAGTCTGCCAGTGTAACCATCGGCTAATCTAACGGGTGTAGTAGCTGCTGCAGGATCTGTCGATCCATTAGGGTCAAAAATAGTAAATAACATAATAAGCTGCTGATCCGTCTCAGACGAGAACATAGCTTTAATGGCTGCAGAAGATAATGTATTAATTCGACTCATGGTAGTATTTCAAACTTTAAAGAGGTTTTCCAATAACCTGGTGCTAGATATTCTAGTCCGTAGAACTCTCCCTCGCTCTGAGGAACTATTCGGGCCTCAACTGCGGCAAGAGTTCTAGGGTGTGGAAAACTAAATCGTTTAACGCCTAGTAGATCGTTTTTAATAAAAGTGTCTAATGTATTAGTTTGGGCGGTTGTTAGGATAAAGGAAAGATCCATTGTATCAGGACGCTTTCCTCTGTTTCTCATTTTTGCAGGTCCAGCATCCATTGGAGAACGTATAATGTTTTGTCCAATGGATTCCTTAAAACCTTTTTGAGGCGATTGTGGTAAACCCGTAGGCCAGATTGGTATTGCCATATTTATCTCCTTGCAACAGATGGTTTATTACCATAGTTGCTTGATAGGGATTGTTGAACAGAACTTCCAGGGCGTGAAAGTTCACTAGCAACCATATCTCCCACGATTACTTCAATTCTACGATTACCACGTGAATCAGTAGTTTCCTTAGTTGTGGCTTTTTCGTTTCCGTAGTTATTAACAACTACATCTACATTACCACCACTGCCGCCAGGTCCACGAACTCCAAGATTACCGTTGCTGTCACGTTTTAGGGGCATGATGGCTTCTGGTCCTGCTTCGCCCATTAATCCAGTACCTTGTGCAAATTTAAATAATGTAGGTTGTGATACTACAGAATTTGTAAACATTCCGCCTTTGGCAAAAGTTTTAAGTCCTGTGTCGTATGCACCGCCCTTAGCCTGAACTAAAAGATTGTTTCCAACATTAATACCGTCAGGGCTTGCACCCATTCCACTTGCTCCACCAAAACCTATAAATTTCATTAATCCGCTTAATCCACCCGCTGCAGTAAATAATGAAGACATTTGTGCACGTAATTCAAATCGGATTAATTCCACTATCATTGAATCTACTAGTGATTTAAAATCAAGTTTACCAGTTCTAGCAAAATCAGCTAAAGCGTCTGCCATACTTTGGAAGCTACCTTCCACAATCTTAGAAAAACCAGTCATTTTATTGCCCAATTTCTCATTTAAATCAATGGCGTTTAGTTTTTGTTTGTTAGTAGCGTCTAACGCTGCGCTCTGTCCGTCTATAGCCCTAGTCATATTATTTACTGCTTCGTAGTCTCCTGCTAAAGCAGAATCACCACTGGCTTCAATTTCTAAGATCTTTTGTTCTAGTAAAGTTTTCTTAGCTATATCTTTATCTATGTTGGCTTGTTCTTGTGCAGTTTCTCTCGCTACCCTACCTCTGTCTATGTTTGCTTTTTCTTTTACAGCGTCAAAACCGGTTACTAAACCTAATTCTTTTCTATAGTTTAGTTCGTCTTCAGCTTGTTGGCTTTGTGCGTCTGCCGCTGTTTTTCTAAACCCGGCTAATTTTTGCTCTAAGTCAAAACGAGCTTCTACCAGTTTTAAAGCATCTTGTAGACCTTTGTTATCTTTTTCTTTTTCTTGTCGCGCTGTGACTAAAGCTAAATTTGTCTGCTGTAAAGCTATGCTCTTAGAGTTATCTTTAGTAGTATCGGACTGAAGAAGTTTTATATCTTCTTCTATCTTCTTACGCTCTAATGTAAATTTGTTCTCTAACTTCTCATTCTCAAGTCTTGTAGTTGCTAAAACATTTTGCTCTGACGAAAATCCAATTAAACTACTTACTATACCTAATCTAGCTATATCTTGATCAGTTAATGCCTCGTTTAAAGCATTAAGTTTAATTGCGGTATCTAGTTCAGCTGCTTTAATTTTAACTCTATCTGAAAATGCTTTATTGTCTTTTTCGATTTTTTGTCTGTCTTTGACTAATGTTAGTAGTCCTTCCTGAACTTTAGCTTCTTCATTACCTTTAACAGTATTGAGAGCTTTAGCATTACTGATAGCTGTCTCGTATCCTTGGCGCTCTTGTAGCTGTTTATTATTTAGAATCTTATCTTCTAAATCAGCTCTTTCTCGGACTCGCTGAGCTCCGTTAAGAGCATCAATACTAGCTAAAATATCTATTCTGGCGGATAGTTGTTGATTTATATCGCTTTCAAGATTACGCTGTTTATTTAAATCTTCTAATTTACCTAAAGCTTCTGCACGTGCTCCCTCAATACTGGCGGCTTTTTGCTTTCCGCCTATTTCTATTCCAGTAGCTCTTTGTTGTGCAATTTGTCTTTTAAATGGAATTAATGCTTGTTGTATATATTTATCTACTTGGGTATTACCAGTTAGTATCTTGTCCAAATCTTCAGGCTTCATTCTACCTACAGAAACTTCTGATACTGCATTCTTAAATATTTTAGAAGCAGTTAAAGCAGCGCCTGCCTCACTTCTTACTTCTCTAGGCGCTCCTGATTTATTAGCCATTGCATCTGCTTGTAAAGCATTACTTTCAGCCATTGTTGCTGTTAACAATGTATTGCTAGCTATTAAGTCAATAGTAGACTTAACTTGATCCATTTGAAGCTTTAATTCTTGTTGCTTTATTCTTGTATTTTCTTGAGCAGCACGTGCACCCGTTAAGGCCCCTAAACTTGCTTGTGCAATAGTTATACCGGCTTTTTCTGAAGCTTGACCCAGAGCTATTCTTATAAACTCTGCACCTTTTTCAAAAGAATTTGTCACACCTTTAGTAAATAAATCTCGGGCTTTGACAAAAATTTCAGTATCTAAACCTTGCTGTTTATCATCGAGAATTTTTTTGCTTTCTCCAAGAAAACCTAGTTGTACATCCGCTTCTTTTCTTTGTGTTTCAGCAGTAATTACTTGAGTGCCCATTCCTCTACCTGCCATAACAGGTTTATATATATCTTTAGCGTTTTTCTTTTGTTCCGTTACTTGATCGATTCGGTCTTGAATAGCTGCAATACTTTGCGCATACGCGGAATAATCTTGCAGCGTAGTTTTAAATTCTTGTCGTATTCCAACAAATTGATTTATAAATTCTTTACCGAATTGCGCTATCTTTTTAGGATTATCTACTAAATCGTTAAAAGCAGCATTTATTTCTTGAATACTACCGCTAGATAACTTATCCATTGATAAGGATAAATCCTCTAGAGCTGCTCCCACTTTAAATAAAGGATTGCTGGAAGCTGTAGACTGAATAAACTCCTCATAAGCTTTTGTTACGCCGTCTGTAGCAGTTTTAAAATCTTGAAGCTTGCTACTAGATTCTGCTAGTTTAACGCTTAGTCCTTTTTGTGACTTTGCAAACTCTTCTTGTGTAGCCGTGCCATTTTTAAATGCCTTAGTTACGGTATCAATATCTAAACTATTTACACCTATTGCTTTCTTAAAACCTGCTTCTGCTTGCTCACCAAGACCTGCTGCACGAAATAATTGTAGTTGTGATTGTACTGTAGTTGCAAGTTTTTTAGCAGACTGTGTTGCAACATCTTGACCAAACAAACTAGCAATTCTATCTTTTGCGCGATCCCATAAACTGCTATTTAATGCTGCTAATAAATCTTTAGTAGCTTCTAACTGTGTTTCAATTGCAGTAGTTGTTGTGTTACTTGCGTTTGATAGCGCTAAAAATCCTTGTATTGAGGCTGTGGCTATTCCAGGCTGTTTTGCAAGAGCTGTTAAAGTTCTGTTTGCATTATCAACTGCATCCGAAGTAGCTTGTATTGCATTATTAAAAACACCTGCTTGTTTTTCTGTTTTTGTAAGGAAAGAATCAAGTAAAACAAAAGTTCCAATTGCCGCACCTATAGCCATACCTATATGACCGAAGGCTGAAACAAGGGAGCCAATTTTTTGCGCTGCTATGCCGACTATTGCAGTTGTGCGTGTAAATCCTGCTTGAAATGCTCCCATTTTAGGAGCAGTTGTCATCATGGCTTTACCATTCTCATCAACACCAGTCTGTATCTTTAGTAAGTTGGACCTGGCTTTAGCAATTTCTTCATTTAATTTAGCATAAGCTGCCCTAGATCCATATATTGCTTGAGTTTCTGCAACTGTGGATCTTATAGTGTCACTTGCTAGTTTATTTAACGTACGTCTTTGTATAATATCATTAGAGCCAGGTGTAGTAAATCTACCTTCTGTGCTTTTAATTATGCCTTCGGATACCTCTGAACCAGCAGCAGCAGCACTTGCACGTATTGCTTTTAATTCAGCAATATGCTTTTTAAGTCTAGCAGACTCTTCTGCATTTCGTGTAGCTAAATAGTTAGCACGACGATCTAAAGATTTTATTTCTTCAGGCGTAATAGCAAACGGGTCTTTACCTGCTAATGCAGCGTAATCCATTTTTTTAGTGTTACTAAAAGTAGCGCCTCTTTTGGATAATTCTTCAATTTTACTTAGCGTAGCTGGTAATTTCTTAAAAGCCATCTCTGCCTTAGCACCTGCTAAAGAGGCCATGTCACTTATCTTATCTTGTTGGTCTGCATACATTTTGGAGAAAATTGCTCGACTTTCGTCAGCAGTTTTCTTTAAGTTATCTCTATACTGTCCGAGTGCGGGTATAGCACTTTTAACTATTGACGTACCTATTGTAGCTAAAACCCCTAGCAATATTGTAGGGTTTTGTGATAGTATATTAACTAAAGGCGTGAGAGCTTTATTTACAATATCGAGTGCTGCAAAACTTAAGTTCTTTAAACTTGCTAATAGTTTATCATAAGGATTTGCAGGTATATCAATAGAATTAAATTTATCAATACCTTCTTTTAATACTGCATTAGCAAATGCTTGACGTCTTTCAAAATCTGATAAGCTACCAGTAGCTTTACCTATGCTTCTAGCATAGTTTTCTGTAGCAGGACCTATTTTTGTAAATAAACCAAGCTCA
>Ga0315899_10006895_pt1 | contig 12231 bp, 10 predicted proteins | sample LakEriMetagenome_2_FD_203518 | JGI IMG/M metagenome (GOLD analysis project Ga0315899, IMG submission 203518) | Freshwater fungal communities from buoy surface, Lake Erie, Ohio, United States - Buoy 4 MA112 | ecosystem: Environmental > Aquatic > Freshwater > Lake | place: USA: Lake Erie, Ohio... | reverse complement strand
TTATCACCCTCAAAAGGTTTCCAATTCGTTTCCCTAAGTTTCCCTAAAGTCGAGAAACCACGCTTTCTGTTTTAAGGTGCCCGAGAAGCCCTTAAAACCCCCACGCCTCAATCGCTAAGAATCGCTATGTGTGTGTGTTTCTATGTGAATGTGTGCTCACCATCGATCTCCCAATTTGCCCGAAATCTCACAAATTTCAAAAACGCAATTCGCAGAACCACTCCCTGTCTTAGTGGTAAAGTTTGTGAAAAATGTTTTGTTTTTCTGGAACAGGTGTTTCTGCCACCTTTATTTGCCATGGACAGGTTTCCGTTGCAAATCATGGTCTGGGCCAGTCTGAGATTTCGTGACCGTGACGTTAAGGAATAGCGATCCTAATAAATTGCGTCTCTCTCTCTCTCTCTCTGGGTTTCTCTCTCTCTCTAGCTTCTCTCTCTCTCTCTCTCTCTCCCCCCCCCCCCCCCCTCCCCCTCTCTCTCTCTTCCCTCCCTCCCTCTCTCTCTCATCGCGTTAGATTCTGCATGCAACAACTGCAACAACCTGCGCTACAATGTATGTTTATTACTGCAGGACCTCTTTAGAACTGCAGAATCTGCAGTTGTTGCATGCAGAATCATGCAGTCTTTAGCAACAAGACAAGCAACAACCTGTGCTACCAACGGAACCCTCTCTCGCTACCAATTAATGATATGTGTTGTCTATTGGTACTCGATTCAGTAACCTCTACACCGCAGTGGATACGCCAACCTAGGGCGCGTGTGTACCTTAAGAAAGGTACGTACCATACGAGGCTCTTCAGAGGGCCTAGCACTAATGATATGAAAAAGTAGGATGGTCCTCATCATTACTACAGGACCTCTTTAGAAACAAGCAACAACTGCAATAACCTGTGCTACCCTGTATGTTTATGTAGCAAGCGTTGAAGTATCCGCCTGCGTCTTTGTAATACTCGCAGTCGGACATACGCAACGGCAATCTCTCACTCTCTCTCTGACACAAACATCCAACAACGCGGCGCACAAGTCCGCTGAGAAGGGTCTTGTCCCAATGCCAGTAAGCAAAGGCGGGCAAACCCCGGGAAGGATTCAAGTTATTGCTTCGTTGAGCTTGCTACGAGGGTGTGGAGAGAGGGACTCGGACACACACAGAGACAATCTCTTCGATCAAGTCTGACGCCCACCGATTTCTCCTTCTAGTAGTACATCAAGTCTGCGCACCGTGACGGCTGCCCGCACGGCAGGGGGGCTCCGACGCGTGCACAGATTTTTCAGGGTTTCAAATGTACTGTATTCTTTTGTTTTTTTCTAATCATGGCACTGCCCGGTGAAATTATTACGATTGTCAGTTGGGGACAAAACTCAAGTTTTTGGCAGCCCGCAGGCGCATCTCCACGCCAATAAAAATCCTTAACATCAACGTGTTTTCATACTAAAGGCGCAAGGGAAGTGTGTGTTGAGTGTTTATTTGTCACGGTGTGTGTTGATTGTTTTTTTTGAAGGTCACCGAGCCGAGCCCCTTACGGGACTCCTTCGGCGTGCGCCAAAAGGGCAGCCTACCCGGAACCCCCCCGGGGTCATGGTTCATTTCCGCCGGCGTGCAAGAGCTTGGAATCAATTCCAATGGCAGTGTGAGTCGTCCCCGGGACCGGGCCAATTGAATTAGTAATTTAAAAAGGAATACGGTATATATTTCCTCCTCCAAGCCTCCGCCGCTGCATCTTGGAGGTTCCCCCCCAGGGGGGGATTCCCGGGCCTCAGGGTCCCGGTCAGATTAAATCAACTGATTTTGTACTGATTCGTAAGCTTAAAAATCATTTTAAGGTCATGTCAGTTTTCAGGTCAGTTTACTCGGGTCACGTCACTGAGGCGGTTGATCAGTTTCAGTTCAGAAAGGCTTCTCTTGCATGCGTCAGAGCCAATGGCGGAGGTCGAGGCAGACTGTGGTGAGATGGAGGAGGACCCAGGATCTCTGATGCCTGAGGGCGGCGCGGTGGAAGAGGGCCCGGGAGAGCTAATAGCTGAGGGTGGTGCGGTGGCCGAGCCGCGCGGATTGCCTATGTCCGCAGAGAACTACGAGACCGAGGATGGCGTGATGGACGATGAGGTGCAGGTCGGCTCGGTGCTCGCCTCGAGCTACGCCGAGCGCGTCAACTCCGCCGCGAACCTCATTCTGACTAAGGACACCCTCCTCGCCGAGGAGGACATCAACATGTGCACGGTGTTGCGCATGAACCGCGGTTTCATGGAGTTCATGCGCAAGTACCACCCAGACGCCGCGAATCAGCATTTCAAGATGACCGTCAATTCCGGAGAGTAGAGGGAAAAGAGGAACAGTGACCTTCAACTGAGATAGGATTTCTCATCAACAGGATACCATTTCTCGCGTTATTTTTCTAATAAACACACTGTCAAGTTGTTTTCAGGCCGAGTCAGTTTTCATGAAGTTTCAGGTGGAAGTGTGTGTGTTGAGTGTTTAATTGAAAAACAAAATAAACCAACTCTCTTTAAGGTCACCTAGCCGAGTTCCGTACCGTACCGTGGCAGTGTGTGTTGATTGTTTATTTTTAAGGTCACCGAGCCGAGCTCCATACCGTACAGAACTCATCCCGCGTGCGCCAAAAGGGCGGCGTACCCGGACCCCCCACCCGTAATCCCAGTCACGGTCACGGCCCGGGTACATCTCCGAGTCATCACTCACAGATCAGTGTCAGTTCAGTTCCGATTAATCTGTTCAATTTATCAATTTAATCTGAAAATCTTCGACCCTGTGAAATTTTGTGTATTCTGCAGTGTCCCCCCGACAGGTGATTCACCTGAACTGAACTGACCTGAACGACCGATCAGGTCAGGTACTTGACCTGAACTGACCTGAAATGACCTGAACTGACCTGACCTGAAAATACTGACCTGAACTGAACTGAACTGAAAAAAACGGGCGTTTTCAGGTCCAAAAAACGGGCGTTTTTGGGGCGTTTTGGGGCGTTTTGGGGGCGTTTTTGGGGCGTTTTGGGGCGTTTTGGGGCGTTTTTGGGCGTTTTGGGGCGTTTTTTGAGCGTTTTTGGGCGTTTATGCGGGTCCAAAAATGCGACCCCTTTTTTTTGACCTGAACTGAACTGAACTGAAATCACTACTGTGGCAGGTACAAATTTTTTTGACCTGAACTGAACTGAACTGATTCAGTTCAGAATTTCAGGTGAGTTCATATGGGGGGACGCTGGTATTCTGTATAGTCGTACATTTTAGGGCAGTCTAATTTCGGATCTAAAGTAACGGATCATCAATCAAAAAGTCGTCCATGTTCTCCCTTTTGACCACGCACTCGGATGTGCTGGATTCTATCCGCTCGGACTCTATCCGCAGCACTCCCGGCCGCTTCCACGAGGTTGGTCTTGCCACCCCCTCGGCTTCTGGTGGCCAGCGCCCCTCCTAGTGCTGACACTGTGTCGTGCTGCGGCGCAAGGAAAAAAAGAGTCAGTGCCACAATCACTATATCAACATCACTTAGACTCTCAAGTTTGCATCCGCAGATGGGAAAAGAGAGAGGATAATCCTCTCTCTTCTCTATATCTGCGTCATCTGACGATCCATGTCATGTGACTGAAAGGATGAGAGTTGCACACCAGGTCACCCTCACCACCGGCCTGATGCAAGCACAAGAGGAGTGGCTGGACAAACAATTCTGCCGATATCACAGTAGCGCGGACTGGTCGCACACACACACACACGCACACACACATGCATGCATGCTACATACACACACATGTATATCCGTATGTATGTATCATGTGGCAAGCGTTGAAGTATCCGCCTGCGTCTGTGTAATACTCACAGTCGGGCATACGCGGCGGCAATCTCTCACTCTCTCTCTCTGACACAAACATCGAACAGCGCGGCGCACAAGTCCTCTGAGAAGGGCCTTACCCCCATGTAAGCGAAGGTGAGCGTCGGAGCCCCGCAGCCGTGCGGGCAGCCGTGCACAGAAGGATCTCTCCGAAGGAAAAATTGGTGGGTGCCAGACTTTATCGAAGGGGTTGCCTGTGTGTCTCTCACTCTCTCCACACCGGAGTTCAAGCGAAATGAATGGAACAAAGAACAGTCTGCCATATACCCTCGGTGTGTCACTGGAGAAGACGCGAAACGGGCTTCCGCAAGTATGACAAGAAAAGTGCGCAAAAGGATCAAGAACAATCCCAATCCCCAGGCAAGGCGACCCCAAGTAGCCCATGGGCAAGGAGTCGTGACCAGGGACGTAATGTCTGAGTCTGAAGAGGATGAGTAGGGGTGGGGAGGGGGGGGGAAGTTTATTGACTATCAATAGATGACTGAAGGTCGGTAAGTTCAACTCCTCTTGCAGGTGACACTGCCCCTGGGTGCTCGTGGCCCAGCATAGGCGGCGAGTACTATACCCCCACTCTCCGTTTGGTCTTGTGTCATTGTGGTACACCTTTCGGCAACACACAAGGGGACTCAGACCGTCTCCGGTCCGCCCCAATCACTGACCCGATCTCTCGAGGGTTCTGGATTCCAAACCGATCCCCTGACCCCCTGGTACAACGGCAGGCAGGGAACGATATTTGCCGGATTTCCTTGGAGGGAAAGGGACATCGCACGTAAGATGAGACACGGGTGACATGACATCCCAGGGGAAAAAAATACGGGTATCGAACCCATCGGGCCATTGGTGGCCCAGGCATTTTTCTCCATGTGCCCGTCGCTACGTTTAAGCGCGAAGTGGTAATCTGACGTTAGTCTCTTTGTTTTGCTTAATTCATTTGTTGTGAAAGGTGAAAATTTCGCAAGATTATCTGTCAGCACAACCAATCTAGAAGAGGCTATGCCGATGGTACAGACATAAACAGGAGTCTGTCAGGCTGGCACGGATGGGCCGTAAATTAACATGAAAGGTGAAGACTTCGCAAGATTTTCTGTCAGCACAACCGATCTCTCAGGGAGATGCCTCTGGTGGCTGAGAAAGCAGGAATCTGGCACTGGTGGCCCGTAAATTCATGTTTAATGGCTGGTGTCCCAAAAAAACGGTAAAAACGCTGGTGGCCCACACGAGGGCCATTGGTGGCCCAGGCATTTTTCTCCGGTGCCGCCCCCCGTCTCCCTGCGGCAGTTTGCAAGTGACATTGCTGTTTTTCAAATCAAAAGCATGAATCTCACGTTGGGAGACTCATCATTCATCCCTCTGCCTGTTGACTGACGCCGTACCGCTTGAAAATCTTTCAGGATGTGCCCGCAGTAGCCGAATCCGGAGATCCGTTTGCTTTTGCCGTTCAGATCCTCGCAAAGTTAGACGATTCGTTTGGCTGGTACGACTCGAAGCAAGCCGAGGTGACGTTGGCCTTGTTTCGTCGCCAGTTTGAATACAACACTCCAGCACCCCTCACAGGCACTCTCACCGCCAAAGTGGACCTCGACGGGATCTTGCACTTCACCGTCCTGCAAGTCGCAGAGATTTCTGGGGATCTTCTCCGAACAGAACGCGTCTTTTTTCTCATAAGATGCAGCTTGCTGGTACATGGCGTTGATGTGGGCTTGTCCTCAATTCAGTCCCCATATTTCCTCGCAAAACCGGGGCAGCCCTCCAGGATCCATCCTAAGTCCAACCTGAAACCCAGTACCACAGCGGGCTTGGTTAATATGCTTTTGGGTGCATCGAATATGAGCACTGTTGATGGGATCGCGTCTTCCGAGCTCAGCATTGCCAAGAGCGGCAGGCATAGCGTCCCTGTGTCTCTGAAGCTGTATATGACGGACAAGAATAGGAATCTCGTCAAATTTCCTTCCGTCACCATCTTTGCGACGGCACTGCTGACTGAACCGCTTCCAGCTGCTTGCTCGGGCGAGGCGTTGGCGAATGTGGTGTCTGCTCTGAGCGTGGGCAACGCAACGAGTCACGTTTGCTTGGTTAATATGCTTTTGGGTGCATCGAATATGACCACTGTTGATGGGATCGCATCTTTCGAGCTCAGCATTGCCAAGAGCGGCAGGCATAGCGTCGTTTTCTGGTCACCCGGGTGACCAGATCACCGTGGTCATATTCGATGCACCCAAAAGGGACTTGTTTCTGGTCACGCCCGGCGCGCCGCATCACCTCCTGATGCTCATGCAGCCCGATCAAGTCCAGGTCCGCAAAGCACAGCTAGTGACCCCAAAAGTCGCAGTGCAAGACGTGGCCGACAATTCTGTACAGCTTGAGTCGCAGATTGTCGTGTCGCTCGTTTCAAACGCGAGCCGACCGCATGATTGGATTCCCCGCAGCGATATGGTACCTATAATGAAGAGCGTCTGGCAGGAACAAGGTATCGAGGACGTCAGGAATGTGGTCGATAATGATCTCAAGACCTTCTATCAAATACCCCCTGGCGAAAATATGACCTTTGACCTGTTGATCGCTACAATATCCAGAAGATCAAACTCCAGTGCGCCGTGGTGAGAGATGATTTCAACATCACTGAGATGCGTGCTGAAGGTCAGGATCTTCCGTCGCCCTTTATCGTCACAATCCCCGCCTCAAGGCCTGTCAGTAGCACGCATATTACAAGTATAGACCTATGGGGAGATGCAAACCCCCTTGGTTGGCTAGCGCATGAGCGCACACATTGCACGCGGACGCGGGTTGGGAGGTCAAATGACGTACATGGTTTGAAAGGAGTACGCACCCAACGGGCGCGGATGGTTTAATGAACCCAACAAAACATCGGTAAAATAAATCTTACAAGACAATAAATTTTACCGACATGGATCAAACTCTGGGATTACGTCATTGCATTGGCCGCAGTCAAAATCGTTGTACCGAGTGTTGGCTGCGCCGTGTCGGACCTCTTGTCACAAGCTCGACTCCGCTCTGCGGGAACTTCAAATCCCCACTGGGCTGATGTTCCACCTTCACAATCGACGCGAGAAATACGGGCGAGATGATCCCTCGCAGATGGCCAGCCGAGCACAAACGCTCCGAGAGAGTGTGTGTGTTGTTTATTGGTACTCAATTTAGTATCCTCTACACTTCCATGTATTTGCCAGCCGGGGCCGCGTCTCCGTGTGCTTGGTGTTTGTGGTTTCGTGTATGTATGCACACAGGCGTTCATAGGTTTTTTAGCCCTTGAACTCCTGGTTAATAATGCCTCCTCTGGCACTTTGGCTTTCTCACTTCGCCTTGTGCCCTTCCTACCTGTCGCAGACTCTCCAGCGACTCACGCGGGCTCCTCCGTCTCTCCATCCTTAGCCCATCCTCCATTCCCTGGGACCTCCTCCGACACCCTTCCTCCTTACTGCCTCCTCTGACACTCTGGCTTCCTCACTTCGCCTCATGCCTCCCCCGCTTGCAATAGGCGACCTTTCACCTCGCCCAGGCTCCTCCGCCACTTCATCTGCAACCCCTCCACCGTGTGGGCCCATCCCCTCCAACTGTCCACCTCGCTTAGACCTCTACTATGTACATCTACAGTGACAACTTAATTAACGACAGCTTAAATAAATAAAAAACCTACCACACTAGAAAACCTTCCCCACTCATCCCTTACACTCCCCTTGGTCATGCATCTTGGTTTCGCGGCCATTCGTGCGAACCCCCGTGACGCTGCCTAACTCCGGCGCCGAGAAGCCCGAAGCCGTGCAAGGGTTCAGCACGCCGAACGTGAGCACGTCGCGCACAGGTCGCAGGACTTGCACGCGCAGCACCGACCGCCGCAGCACAAAGTGTGCGCGCAAGGAGGTGATGTAGCTCACGCGCACAGAGACGCTGAGCAAATCCTGCTGCTCCTGGGACATCCACAGCTTCACCAGTGCGTCCTCGTTGTACAGCACGAGCACGCTTCCTGCAGACAGCGGCGCGGTCGAAGTCGGAATTCAAGGGGTGGCTCGACCAGTTCGTCAAGGCCAGCCGCCTCAGGCAATGTACGGGCATCACAAGTTTACACGATGTGCACTGCCCTCCCCCATTTGTTATCTGCCGGAAAACACTCAGGATACAGCTCCCGGTCACGATGACAGACACTACGCACTCGCCAGTATCGAAGTAAAAATCCAACGAAAAATGAGCGGAAGGCGACTGGATAGGCATCTGCCCCCCCCCCGCCCGCGCCTCCTCTTGACGCCACAGCAGGATCCATGTAGTAGGGTGAAGAGGGGAGATGGTCTGAAATCATTAAGTGATCAAAGCGATAGTCCCTTTGCAAAGCCTGGACAGACCTTGGCCACCAGTGTCGCGAAGCTCAGGTGCAAGTCCACCGAAGATGTTCACCTCAGCAACCCGTCCAGGCGATCCAGACTCTGTGCTCGTCACGACTATGGCCACGTACCACGCAAATGTCACAGGGTTTGATAGCTCCAACATCTTGAAACCCGTCCTGTTGGTAGCCTTGTCAAACGTGCAAGGGGGAGTAGTGATTAGTGGAGCGTTTATATAATTTTTCCCATGTAATCACTTCATAAATAAAAAAAAATCTTTTTCCGGCGAAGCAAAAGACAGCGCAATTTATGCCTTTTATTTTTGCTTCATAAGAGAGCTAAACCTGCACCCCCTCCCTCCGCCCATCCCTCCGCCCATCCATCCGCAACGTCGCCAAACGAATACGCCGCAGGCGTATTAGTTTAAAACGTGATAACCACCCTATCCCTCACCCGCGCGCGCGAACTCAAACCCTATATCATACTCTCACTTACCTTCTCCCTCTACCCACCTATCCGCCCATTCCTCCGCCCACCCATCCGCCTATTTCTTAAACCCTCAAAATCCCTCCGTCTCACGCTAAGCGAGCAAGCTCGAGCGTTCAGAAGCATAGTTCACAAGTCCTCCGAGTCCCTAATTTTACGGAAAACGCAGTTTCTCCATTACTACTCTGTGCGCGAGGCCAACTAGGGTGAATACCAAACGTTTAGCTGAAAGGGAAACACTTTTGTACTGTTTAGGCTCCGAATTAAATCGCACCGTTTCCAATTCTTGTGGAAACCCCATTATCCGTAGCGCAAATAACACGTGACTTTTGCGCAGCCAGGTTTTTTTGCGAACGGAGCCATTCACACTCATGAACACCACAAAAGAAGCCACAAAAGGAAGTCGACTATTTTTGGAAACACCAAACAAGTAATTCAAGACTACGACACAGTATTTGACAATTCGATTCCCTTCCGCAAAAATGACCTACTACGGATTACGTATTTCAGAATACCGGGCGTGCCGGGCCTGCACTTTGTGCCTTGGCTCCGAGTCAGCGGGTGTCTCGGTGCCGCCGCCCCGGTCACCGGGGCGGCCGCAGACGAGTATAACCTGAATGTTGTTGACTGTAACGCGTCTGTCACTGTCGCACGCCGGTCTTGCATCTTAGTCACGGTCAGTGGGGGTGGTACCCTAGCGTGTGTGTTTCATTACTGCAGGACCTATTACAAAGCTGTTCGCGTGGGGGAGGAGAGTGGAGGACATGTGCTATGAGAGACGACGAGCCGAGGCCTGTGTGGATGAGTCTGCTCATCACGCACTGGGGCCCGTGACTCGGAGGAACCCCGGGCCGGTACTTTAACACAGGGTGCTTTGGTGTTTTGGTGCTTTGTATTCGTGGTAACGGAATCATCTACAGGGCCCATAAAGCAATTCAAGGGGATGATTGTCGCCCACGTCGGAGTTCATGGCTCAGGTTTCCCTGGCTCACCCCTATCCGGAACTCTTTCAAGTTACGGGGCCTCTGCCGTCGCTCGTACTTCGGGCCGAGGACATGTGGCGGAGGCATAACCAATGTCATCGAAGCATTCCGGAGCTCTCAATCAGGGTTTCCCCTTCTCACTCCTACAATGCAGGCAAGGCAACATGGGGGTGGGGGGGGGGTTTGCGAGACGCTCCGGAATACAAGTTGATATGTTGTATTCAAGACCATCACCAGCGTAATCATCTACAGGGCCCAGAAGGCGATGTAGGGAGATGGGTGCGCCTTTGGATCTTTGGAGAGGATATTTCCCAGAACCGCAGTCACCCACAGGGCCCGAAAAGCTATTCAAGGAGGTGACTGCTGCCCGGGACTGTTTTCTTTGTGACTTTGTGACGTTGATTTCGCAGTAACGTTGTCATCCACAGGGGCCAAAGACCGATTCAAGGAGATGACACCGGCTACGTCGGGTGTCATGACAAGGTGTCCCTGGCTCTTCCCTATCCGGAACCCTTGCGAGTTACGGGGCCTCTGCCGTCGCTCGTACTTCGGGCCGAGGACATGTGGCGGAAGCATAACCAATGTGGATGGGCGGTGGGAGGAGATGGGCCCACGCGATGGGGGGTGGTAGGAGAAGGAGCGGAGGGGCCTGGGTGAAGTGAAGGGGCGCCTATTGCAGGCGAGAGAGGCACGAGGCGAAGTGAGGAAGCCAGAGTGTCAGAGAAGGCAGTAAGGAGGAAGAGCGGTGGAGGAAGTCCTGGGAAGTGGGAATGGGCTAAGGATGGGGAGGCCGAGGAGCCCGTGGGAGGTGCGGGAGAATCCGAGGCAGATAGGGCGTAAGGCGAAGTGAGAAAGCCAAAGCGCCAGAGGAAGGAGGATTAACCAGGAGTTTAGAGGCCAGAAGCCTGTGAACGCCTGTGTGTATACTTACGCGGAATCACAAACATCAAGCACGTCAATAAACAACACTCTCTTCTTCATCGAAGTTGGCAGGGCTCTCAATCCGGGTTGCCCCTTCTCACCCTTAAATGTCCACTTTTGTGTTCAGCCCCAAGCACAAAGGTGCTGAATACCGTTCACTCGTGGTGGAAATAATGGACTCGGATTGAGGGATGCTAATGTCCCATTTCATTGGCCAGACGGCGAATACAAGTTTTTAGGTTGTACGGCCATCATCAGTCACGCATGGCCAGCAACGGGATCGCAATGACAATCACCCCTTCTCATTTAGTGCTTAGGACTTAGGACTTAGGAGGGGTCATTCCGCGGTAACGGTGTCACCCTCAGGCCCCGGGACCACCAGGGCTTAGTGCTTAGTTCACTCCTGTGGACAATCGAGGCAAATGTGAAATGGTTTTCCGTGGCCTCCCCCGGGCCTCTGGGAATTTTTTTCTCTGAAGCCAAAAAATGTCGGCCGCCGGCGTGGGGCCCATGTCTGCGCTGCTGAGAGGTGTGAATGGCGCACAGGGGTTGCGCAGCTAGCAAAGTACTAGCTGCGTCGGTTGTATATGCGGCGTGCACCACCACGTGCGAGCATCTTGATACAGCGCATGTTTCCACCACGTACAAGCCGGCGCTTTCTCACACGATAGCGGCAGGACTGAAATTGGCAAATCCCTCGTTCCGCATGCACACGCTGCACAAGTTCGGCGCCGTCTTCAGAACTTCTACCTTGCCACTCCCCGCGCGCACGCTCGTGTTACGGCGCATGTCGTCGGCGGCTGCCGAAACAAGCGCCAAAGCCACCGCCGAGGCTGCGTCTGCAGGTCTCTGCCCAACGCACGTATTCGCATTTTCGCATATGCGTATGCAAGTGCACGCAGCAGGTGGCCCGACCAATTCGAGGGATGTAGCAGCCCACCATGTCGGGTTGCGCGCGTGTGCGTCATCGTGTGTGTCTGTGTCTGCGTGCTTGCACGCTGTGTTTCTGATGGCCGTGATCGCAGATGCTGGCGCCGGGGCGGCAGGAGGTGCAGGAGCTGCTGCGCCTGGAGGACTGGCAGGTATATGCTAGTGTATAGGGTCTTGCATAGGGTACATGCTAGTGTCGCGCATAGTAGGGCTCTTCTTGTCTACATATGTTGGCTGTAAATGTGTTATGTATATGTACGTGCGTACGTATGTATGTGTGTACGTATGTATGTATGTATGTATGTATCTATCTATCTATACATGTATATGTATCTGTATGTATGTATGTATGTATGTGTGCTTGGGTGTGCATATATATACATACATATATACACACACACACACACACACACACACACACACACACACACACACACACACACACAACACGCGGGTAATAGGTCTCTTTTACGTGGATACTAGGTCTCTTTACGTGCACACTAAGCCCCTTTTACGTGAATACTAGGTCTCTTGGGGGCATCGGGGGCGACGTGGGCCAAGTATGCCAAGATCATGTTCGTACTCGGCATCGTTGGCGATATCGTCCGTTCCTCTCCCCCGACCCCAACGCCGTTTGCATCCCTCTGCCTCTCCCTCTCTCCCTCCCTCTCTCCCTCCCTCTCTCTCTCTCCTTCCCTCCCTCCCTCCCTCCCTCCCTCCCTCCCTCCCTCCCTCCC
>Ga0315899_10006894_pt1 | contig 12232 bp, 11 predicted proteins | sample LakEriMetagenome_2_FD_203518 | JGI IMG/M metagenome (GOLD analysis project Ga0315899, IMG submission 203518) | Freshwater fungal communities from buoy surface, Lake Erie, Ohio, United States - Buoy 4 MA112 | ecosystem: Environmental > Aquatic > Freshwater > Lake | place: USA: Lake Erie, Ohio... | reverse complement strand
TCGTGGAAAAATTGCTAGAACCCTACGCCCTGGCGAGCATAGCTACGGGTTTAAAAACAAAAGCCTAGCTAGTCGTCAGTAGGCAGTCTTCAGTCGTCAGTTAACCGCCAACTGCCAACTGCCAACTTTTCTTCTTCCGGTTCACACGACAGGCTGGAAGCCTATCCCACTTAAGCGCTCGCGGACGTACTCCAGCGTCATCAATTTTTCTTTGATTTCTTCGATATTCAATCGTTGGGTATTGTGAGAGTTGTAATCGACGGCCTCGGACAAATTCGTTTCACCCTCGACGAAATACTTGTTGTAGTTCAGATCGCGGTTATCTGCAGGGATACGAAAGTATCCAGGCAGGTCGATCGCTTTGGCCATTTCCTCGCGAGTGAGGAGAGTTTCGTAGAGTTTTTCTCCATGGCGGGTTCCTATCGTCTTGACTTCTGAATCGGCATCAAACAGCTCGCAAAGTGCGGTAGCCAAGTCGGCGATTGTCGAAGCGGGCGCTTTCTGAACGAAGGTATCCCCTTGGTGCCCATGTTCGAATGCGAAGAGAACCAAATCGACAGCATCGTCAAGAGACATGAGAAACCGAGTCATGTTGGGATCTGTCACGGTGAGTGATTTCCCCGCGGCAATTTGATCGATAAAGAGCGGGATCACGGAACCGCGTGATGCCATCACGTTACCGTAACGAGTGCAACAAAGTCTGGTGATTGACGCATCAATCAGCCGGGATTTGGCGACAACGATTTTCTCCATCATGGCTTTGCTGATCCCCATCGCGTTGATGGGGTAGACGGCTTTGTCGGTGCTCAGGGCGATGAGGCATTCGACACGATTTTCGATGGCTGCATTGAGGACATTTTCCGTACCTAGAACGTTGGTCCGAACTGCTTCCAGCGGATAGAACTCGCACGAAGGCACTTGTTTGAGCGCGGCCGCTTGGAAGACATAATCGACCCCTTTCATGGCATCGGAAACGCTGCGATACTCGCGCACGTCCCCGATGTAGAACTTGACTTTCGGGTTGCTAAGAGCGATCCGCATATCCTCTTGTTTCTTCTCGTCTCGCGAGAAGACACGGATTTCTTTAATGTCCGTGTTGAGAAAACGCCGCAAAACGGCATTGCCAAAGGAACCGGTACCGCCGGTAATCAACAAAGTTTTGTTATCAAACATGGTTCAATTAGCTCAAACAGAAACACTCAACGAATGGACAAAAAGCTTCAGTTTTTTCTCGCGCTTATCACAAAGCCAGACGAAAAAGTGCTCATACGAAGCCATTTACATAGATTCTCGAAAGCAGCAACAACAAGGAATGCCGGGATAAAAAAAGCGAAGTAATCTGTCGCTCTGTAGAAGGGTTGCACTTTTACATCGACGAATCCAGATTTCTCAAAAAGTCGCTTCATTGCCATGGGAGTACAGTAATGAAAGAACGCTGGATACCCACTCACTTCGACCGCGGCGGGACGAAGAACCTTGATCAGCCATCGTTGAGCTCTAGGTCCGACAAGCCGCAGGCAGATCGCATAGGGATGCCATTTGCAAGGAACGTAATGGTGGGTCGTACCACCAGAATTCAACGACAGAAACATGGAGCGGGCTGCTTTTGCATTGTTGGGGACATGTTCTAGCAATGTTACAGACAAGATCATATCCGCCTTGATGGGCATCGGATCTTCTACCTACTGCACGACGAATTGATCGTAAAGTTCAACACATTCAGGCCGATTATCAATATCAACTCCGCAGAACGTATAGTCCTTTGACCTGGGTAGCAATGGTCGGTCGACTCCACCGACTTCGAGGATCACCTTGGGATGGTCTCTTTCCAAGACTTCTCGAATATTTTCAGTCATCGCTCCGATGCAGGACGGATCATCAAAGAAGTTCGGAAATCGCTTTTGCAAGCTTTGGCAAAATTTCCGATTGAAACTAACGAGCCAACGGATCATTTAAAAGACTCCCTGTTCGATCGTTTGGGTTTGGCGTTCGTTGCAATGATGATTATCATTAAAAATTTCAGACAACAGGCGCCGTTCTATATAGCCGACAGTAAACAGAGCTAGCAATGTTCGCGCGTGCAACGATCACTAATGAATCGGCAAATCGAATGCGCTGACGCCTAATGGGCCCATCCACTTTACAATGCAAGCATTTCGTTTGGATTTTAGAGAGGTTGAATATCTTAATTCTGAACGTAGACCCCTTTGTTTTTCACGAGGTTGGACGTCTGAAAAACGGACCTACACCCTTTGTGGACAAAAACCCTCTTTTCTACGGCAAGTTGGATTTCAGCCCAAAAATCCTTAGCTACTAAATTGCCGGAATAACCGCTACTTGATTTCAGGAAGAACCAAGTATCGCAAGAACTTCTTTTTTGTTCGTTACGAAGTCCGGGGGAGCAAATGAGCGCGTCCTATAGCAGACAGCATGGAAAATGTTTCGGAAGCGCATCGTGACCAGGAATAGTGTTGTGAAGCTTCATAAGCTGCCAGAGCATACTTTTGACGGAGTTCCGTTGAAGCGACTAATTCATGAAGGGTAGACTCGATGGACACTGGGTCTTCGGGATCAAAATACAATCCTGCCTGTTTAAGAATCTCAGGCATTGGCCCTCGATTCGAACAGGCTATTGGCAGACCAGCAGACATCGTCTCCAAAAGAATATTTGGCAAATTCTCACAACTGGAGGCAAATATACCCAAGTCAGCTTTCGAATAGATTTGATGCAATTTCTCATATTCAATTGGTCCGTGGTACTTAACCCATGTTTCTAATGGATCATACTTATCAATTGCTGTTCGAAGACGTAACATTGCAGGACGATATGCAGGACCAACAAGATCCAGCTGGACGAACCAACCTGCTTTCCTCAAAGCGTTGACTGCTTCAACAACGTTCCATTGGTGCTTATATTGATCTACTATAGACACATAGATCATTCTCAATGGATCGGCTTGGCTGTAACTATCGATTGATCGTTGCGGCTTTGGTGGAAGCTCAAAGCGACTATGTCGACCATGAGGTATGATTGCAGTTACACCCGGCAAGGCCCCTGTAATCTTGCAAACAGAGTCTCTTGCATAGTCATTTAGAAAGATAACGCCATCAGCCCTTCGAAGAGTCCGTGTCTGCGTTAGTCGCAAAACAAATAATCTCAGAGCTGCTAACGAAACCCCATACCGTCGAAGCTCACGCCATTCGAAAGGGAGCATGTTACGGCTCATCGTGACTATCGGATGAAATCCCCCTGAAAAATTACCACCAGGAACAAACAATACATGACAGCCTTCTTGCGAGGCCGTCCGGGCTAACCTGTACCGTTGCCAAGCAAGCCGGCTCAAGTTTCCACGGTTCAGACTGTTGGGACTCTCCAGCTGTAACCAGTGGTTCTCAGACAGTTTAGAGATTGTTGTTTTGGTTCCCCACACGATCACACGGCGTACGCCATATCGTTCTGGTTCCGCAACGGAAAGAAGTTCTACGAGATGGGTTAGCCCACCACCACGTATTAAGTTACTGGCATCGATCCCAACGACCAAATTACCATTACAATTGCTACTTGTGGCCACGAGCAACGAGATGTCCTACTTTTAAAATTTCAATTTCGCGGAGTTGGGCGTTCTCCATCCAAAGCCTTGCGGTTGCTGGCGTTTGAGGTTGATCGTATTTTGGCCCTAACCAGTCGAAAGTGTCTAACAATGACCATTCATCGTGTTGCGATCGGGTAAGCGGCAAAATCCCTTCGTAGTTTACCACTGGCACTAATCGGCTTAACCCCTTCCCAACAATAGGAATCCGCCTTACCGCCCGACTAAGGGGCAGCATAATTGGCACTAGGATGCGTAACATACCAAACAATGTTTGCTGCGGCATCCGTTTTGTTATTGGGCGTAACCAGAATCTGGCATGAAAGTAATCTCGCCATGACTTCTCGTAATAATCGACACATATTTTTCCCTCTGGCTGCAACATTGCTGGTAGGGATTCGAATGCCTTTCTAACATCCGGCGTGTGTTGCAAAACTCCGAGTGAATACACGAAAGCGAAGGCCTCTCGTTGAAATGGTAAGGAATAGATATCACCTTGTACCACGTGTAGATTGGAGTGGTGTTTGAGATTAGAGTAACATGCATCTACAGCACTGGAATAATCTAAGGCAACAATCTTCGCCCCTGCTTTCGCTGCCACTTCCGCAAATCGGCCTGCGCCGCATCCCGCGTCCAATACCCACTGACCCTTCAAGTCTGTGCCTTGCCAGCCCGTTGCTCCCCAAAAACGGTTGCTTGAAATCGGATGCTGCGAGTGACTATCCAATTGAGTAGTGCGGAAATGGTTCCACTGCATTCCGAAATTGTCTGCGTAGTTCGATTCTGGTACGAATCGCGGAATGCGATTGCGAATTGGGTATCGATATCTACCGTCAATGGTAACTAACCAACCGTTATCAATTTCAGCTAATTGGTCGCCTTCTAGCTTCAATCGCTGACCACTTTGCGGACAACGTAATATCTCCAGTAACTCTAATTTCATGCAAAACCTACGTCTGGTTAAAGGCTGATTGCGTAATGGCGTCGCCAAAGTTCGAACAACACCAATCCGAAGAGTCGCTCGCCGTTGCCGTGCCCTCTGTCTTGGCCGTCAAGTAGCGAGGCAACGCGTTGGGGATTGAAGACACAGTCTGGCTGTTGTAACGTGCCCCAAAACAATTCACGGAAAGGCCCTGTTTTGAGCCATTCTGACATTGGAATTCCAAAACCTTGTTTGCGATGTTTGTCAAATTCAGGAGGGAGCACCTGTTCACACAGTTTCTTTAGCAAAATCTTGCGGCCCACACCATCTGATTTGAGACGCGATGGAACTTTGCGGAAGGCAAATTCTATTATCCGATAATCCAGTAGCGGCGCTCTCATTTCAAGCGAGTTAAGCATGCTCGCACGATCTACTTTGACTAAAATGTCTTCCACCATATAGTTTTGGAAATCCATTCGGGTAACGCGTTGCAGTAGATCGACATTAGCGGGAATAAGTTGGGCAAAGATTTCTTCTGCGCTACCGTTTGCAGCTATATCACTGCTTAATAAACTTCGCCGCGTTGGCCGATCAAAATAATTCGCCACAAGAGGTAGATTGCGATTGAGATCCGATCCGAGGGCTTGCAGCCAGTTACGCCCTCTGAATCCCGTGGGAAGAACTCTGGTCGCTGATGCTGATATACAACGTCCAAGTAAAGGCGGCATCCACCGCGCCTTGGCCGCAAGCTTCAATAGGCGGCTGTGGTGCGCGTAGCCACCAAACAATTCGTCGCCTCCATCCCCGCCTAGAGCAACTGTGCAATGCTGACGAACCATATGAGTTACCAACCAGGTTGGAATCATTGATGAGTCAATAATGGGCTCGTCAAACTGAGAAGCCAGCAGAGGTATTAGATCGGCGGTTGTTGGTTCCGCCACCAGTTCAGTGTGAACGGTTCCAAAGTGTTTTGCGATTAAGCCAGCATGGGCAGACTCGTCGTACTTTCCATGCCCCGGAAAACTAATGCTGAAAGTGCGAACCTGACTCGAGTGTCGGACGGCCATAGCCGTAATCAGGCTTGAATCGACACCTCCACTGAGCAGCACACCGACGGGAACGTCCGCGATCAGTTGCTTGCCAACGGCATCTTCCAATAAGTCCGATAACTCATCAACTAACTCTTCCGTATCAAATCTTTGAGCATTCGGATCAAGTTCCGGTACTGTCCAATACCTCCAAATCTTAGTGCTCCCATCCCGTAGGCTGAATGTCATCGCATGCGCGGAAGGCAACTTATTGTAACCAGCCAGTATACAACGTTCGCCGGGGACATACCCCATCGACAAATAGCAATCTAGAGCAAGTGTGTCGATTTTCCGAGGAAGAGACTTATTCGACAGCAGCGCCTTGAGTTCAGAAGCAAAATAGAATTCAGACGCACCATCAAGAAAATAGAAAAGCGGTTTCTCACCCGCACGGTCACGCGCCAGAAATAGTCGCTCATTTTGAGCATCAAACAAGGCGAACGCGAACATCCCATTGAGCCGATTGAGGCATTCTACTCCCCAAGCATCATAAGCAGTTAGCAAAACCTCGGTATCACTGTGCGACGTAAAGCTATACCCCAATTGAGTCAATTCACGGCGGAGTTCCTGGTAATTATAAATCTCGCCGTTAAATACGATTGTATGATCAGATTTTGCAAGTTGCATCGGTTGATGCCCGGTAGGGGACAAATCAACAATGGCGAGTCTTCGGTGCCCAAAAACAACCCGACCATCCACTGACTCCCAAGTCCCATGGTCGTCTGGACCTCGGTGGGTGAGCGTGTCGCAAGCTGTATAATGCCAACCTGGATTGCTGTCTTTTATTCGAAAAGCGCCACCGACTATTCCACACATAAGAGCCCTAACCTTTCAAACGGTTTACAGTCGAAACCGTGCAATGTTCTAACCGCATCATGAATCCCAAGCTTCAAGACACGATTGAATACGCCATCAATATCATCGCTTAAGGCGGTAATTCCGCAGCAACTTTTTCCTTGGGTACAATACGGATAAATTTCCCCAGGAATTCAATAGTTAAAACACCTAACGCCAACACTTGGAAGAGATTTGTTATAAGTGAGAATGATGAATCGCGAACTGTATAGAATGTCCAGGCAGAACAATAAACTAACGAAGGATAGTGCCACCATAGTGACCCATTTCTAAAGTATAGTGTTAACCTCTCAAGAAACCATCCAAGCAAAACTCCCCTAATTATTACTTCGGCCCATCCGAATCCAATTACCAGCTGGGCAGTAACACCAAACATCAATCCGCCGCCTGAGCGACCATAATGACGGTAATAGGTATTTAGAAACCAACCTGAATAATTCCACTTTTCGAATGGCAGTAAAATCTCTGGAATTGGGCCGTACAACTCTGAAAAGTGAATCTGAGCGGGAAGTACTAAGCGTTCCAGTCTTTTCTCACGTAGTAAGACGATTGCATTCGTCCAGATAGCATCAAATTCGCCAAGATTCAAGTCGAAACGTTCAAGATCAAAATCCACATTTTTGTTTAACCCACGATAAGTGCCTGCGGCTGAAAATGCGGCAATCATCAAAACACCACATAACGACAATTGCATCAAAGATATGCGGCTTATAAAACGGTTCCACAGGATTAAACATACATAGAAAAAGAGGAATGTCGATGACCTTCCAGCTTCCGGATTGAACGAAATCAGTGTGATGATCCCAATTGCAAAGACCCAATATCTATGTGTTCGCCAATTCTGAAAAAGCCAAACCAAAATGGTAGCTTTAGCAAAAAATCCAAACCCTCCGGTTAACTTCAGAACAATTCTGAGCGGTAAAGGCAACTGCTGCGTAATTCGATAGCTCTCTAAATAACTCTCCGCCTGCGGAACAAAGCCAGTCAGTACTAGACCTCTTAGTAGTATTGTGTCCAACAATACTATTCCGATACAAACGAGGAGAACGTTACCCGGAACAACCGGAACCAGTTTCCCGTTCTTTCGCAGTTTTTTCCTTACAATTGATGCTCCAAACGCAACAGAAATCGCAAAAACGCATGTCATCGCAACCAAGTAGATTTGCTCATCCAATAAGACTCCTATTCCAAGACGAGAGTTTATCGTTCTGTTTTCCTCTCCGCCGCCGAGTAACCATGAGATCGGAGGTAAGCACGAGTACAGCAGCAGCATTAGAAAGAAGTGCGCTGGAAGGCTATCTAGTGTGGTTACCCCATCTTCTTTAGCTGTTCTGCGTAACGAGTACAGCGCAACTGCTACAACGGTAGCAATCAAGCACCATAGCAAAAGTACACTAGGATTGTTGATTTCTGATCTCTGCGTAAAACACTGGGCTTTCCGGATTCAACTTGCGTCGAAGTCCTGCCGTCCGGATTACCGAAGAAAAAATGATTCTAGAAATTCGGCGCACGCAACATTCCATCTTCAGCGATTGCTCGCAGATTGATGCAAATAAGAGTAAACAGCATTATATGCGTCAGTTGCGGACTGTATTGTCATCAATTCAGTCCTTCCTTTAGCGAGATCAGCTCGAGCCCGAGCTAGGCTTGGGTCTTCAAAGTGATCTGAGATAGCCTGGGCTAGAGCGCGGTGATTATCAAGGGGTATCAGTACCGAAGTACTATCGTCTAGCAGTTCACGATGTGCAGGAATATCACTCAGGATTAGTGGACAACCCATAGCGATTGACTCAAGCACCACATTTGGCTGCCCTTCAAATCTGCTCATACTTATCAATAGACTAGTCGAATTCAGCCGGCGCCACCAGTCAGGGTCGTAGGAGGATAAAGTAATACGATTTCCCATTCCTGCACGCCTAATCTCAGACTCTAACTGACCTCGCATTGGACCGTCACCAATGATGGAAACACGAAAGAGCAGATCAGAAGAGACCAAACTTAGTGCACGAATAACAACATCTACTGCTTTCAACGGGACTAACCTACCTACGACCAATATTTCAGGCAAACTTCCATGCGATTCCTCGTTCCTATCAATTGTGTTGCGAATAACTTCTACGTCGATAGCGTTGTCAATCTGAAACACTTTGGTAATTCTGGAAGGAGGTTTTCTCCAATATTCCACTCCTCCAGCTGAATTCGCTACTATTGCCCGGGCATATTTCCCGAGATGATAACGAAACCACATGCGCGGCTTGAGTCCCGCATAGGAGGCGGCGGAAGTTCGTTCGGATATAATCCATGTAATCGCATTCCATAAACAAGCAACACCACCAACGACATCCATCTGTGGAAGCCACGTTTGAACAATGTCCGGCTTTACTTTTTTGATTAAAGCGTTCGTTCTGATAAAGATCAACGGATGAAACCAGCCGTAGTCACCTAGACAATGAAGAGATACACCTTTTCTGGAAAGCAATTCTTTGTGCACGCCACCGCGACGCATTCCAACATGGACACGCATTCCCCGTTGGGACTGTTCTGCTGCCAACATCGACAACTGCCTTTCGGCGCCGCCTCCTTCAAGGGTTGGGATGAGGTGCAAAACACTACGCATCATCAAACTCTCTCATTTCAAGAACGTCGAAAATTGATCTAATACTCAGGCTAAATATCCTTATTTAGTCACGCATACGACAACAATGCAGTATTGACCTGCAGATAAGCGCGTAAAGCCAACCATCGTTTCAGCGCCATTGGAACAGCGCATTTCCGATCATCCATCGGCAAAACGATTCAGCAACCGAGTGCATACTGCATAAACACGAAGCATGATCTCACTGCACGCGCCTAGCCGAAATCTGTATTCGCTCAACACACCAAATAGCAATACCAACAGGAAAAAGGGCAATCCAGAATGCCTTCCCAATTATGTTTCGGATTAGATGTAACGGAGATAGTGCACCGCTTTTTGAATGCAAGGCGTAACGCGTACAATTGATCGCAGCCTTGAGAAAAACAATAAAAAATCGCGGACAGTACTCTGAAGAAAGATTCAAGACTACGACAGCATACTGAAAGTTTCCCCAGGCATTTGAGTCTGGCTGTTTGTAACTGTTCATCAGCGAGTTTGTATCTGTTTTGTCGCGATGATAGATTCGAACAATTTGATTGATACATCGAACCTTGTATTCGCGACTTATTCGAGTCCAAACGACTCCTTCTGGAACATACGCATTACAACCAGCCCTTTCAGGAAATGGAAATGCTCGAAGTACATCGGCTCGGTAACAGGGCAATTTATCTCCTGTCATGATGCCCGCTGCGGCTAACTCAAAATGTTTGCCATCTACAAATTGATCTGCATAGGCCCTGCCAACTAATACATTATCGGCGGAAACCGAGTTTCCTAATATTCCAGCGTAAGACTCTCTCTGCAGAGACGGAATGTTGTCCCATTCGCTTGACAAAAGTGCTAGCGAGTCGGAAGTCAGTTCATCATCAGAGTCCAGAATTACAACGAGTTCTCCTCGAACTCTGTCAATTGCTGAATTGTGGGCTCGATGTTTGCCACCATTTTTTTGGAAATTAATACGAATTGTAAACGGCGCCGTTTTTGAGAATCGATCTAAAAGCGATTGCGAATCGTCTGTCGAACCATCATCAACTACCAACCATTCAAATGAACGGTAGGTTTGTGCGCAAAGACTTGCATAGACCCGCCCTAGAGTATGTGCCCGGTTGTATGTAGGAGTAAATACAGTGAATCTTACCGGACCAGTACTTTCGCTCATTGCTGCTTTTGACCTTTTTGCCCCGATTCTTCATATTCTGACGATTCCCTCAGTCTTTGTCTTGTCGCTTTGCCAGAATATTCATACACTTCGTTTCTGCAAAATTGTTTTTAATTGCTATCTCCCCCCCTAATTCAGGTCTATCAGGGTTTACCGTGGACACCTCCGAATGGGGGAGGACTGCTCGACGCCTGATCCCTCAAATTAGCTGAGAACCAGGTCCTTTTCGCTAAAAGGGGGTTGTTCTTGGAGCCAATTACCCACAGAGATTCTGGAAGGACCTATATATTCCCGTCTTTCCCAACCAACCACGCAGCGTCAAGAGAAAAGGTTTCGACGTTTGCGCCAACATCAATACAAACATCCCCCGGCTTCCGGAAGAACCTATTGATTTTTATCCCATAAGACGAAAACAACAGCAAAAGTGAGGACTAATCCTAAAAGTGTTGATGCAAGATATGCCGCCGCAAGTCCTTCACCCATAAACTGCGGAATTAAGAAATAGGCAGTTACGGTCAGGAATGTTTCACGCGGTACATTGATAACAAGCAAGGATAACCACATTTTTGCTTTGGATTGCACATATTGATACAGTGCCGAACTTGTACCTTCGAATACTGTCGAGATGAGCAGAATGGTCAGTACCAAATGACCTTTTCCAAAGCTCTTTCCATATGCTTCCAGGAGAAATCGCCCAGCGAATCCTAACGATATTGCACCAACTAAAGTTAGTAAGAAGATGTTGATTACATTGAACCTGTAAACTTGGATAAAGTGTTTCTTTTCGTTTGTCGATTTCTCGTTGTTTAGAATTGTCAGCCCAACGCTATTTGCGATGCTGGGGAGAAACAACACGAGAGCGCGAAGGTTGTTGGCTGCTGCAAAATGCGCCATTGCCTCATAACCCTTCGCCTGCTGGACAAGAAGTGTGTTGGCGATCCAGATCATCGGTAATGAATAGAGTCCCGCAAAAGCCGCGGGTAACGCGAAATTCCAGAGTATCGATTTCTCTTGTGACAGGCTTCCTTTCCATTGAGTCGTGATTCCGTGAATACTGAGTTGGCTTGATGCGATAAGTCGGTGAACCACAAGACGAGCTATAGCACTAAGACTCAGCCCTAATAATGCTCCATCCAATCCTGCCCATAGCGCGCCGCCAGCAATCGCGACTATTGAGAAAATTCCGCTAAAAGCGCCCGCTTTCGCAAGGCCAGAATACGATTCCAAGCCGGAAAGTAGGCCAATCTGATAGCCGTTGATTATGGAGCAAAAGAGGAAAACGGACGCTAGATGGAATCCCGAAGTGAGATGTGGCGCTTCTAGCATTGAGTTTGCCAGCCATGGCGTTAGAAGGAAAAATAAAGATGTTCCTGTTGCGGCCATGAACAGAGACACGATAGAACACAGCCCGATGATCCGACCTGTGCGAATTCTGTCGACGCAACGGTATTCTGCGATGTACTTTGAGGCTGTGTAACCTATAGCCATCTGCGATAGCCCAGCCATCGTCTGAAGCGTTGAAATTATCATTGCGTACTCGCCAAAGCTTTGTTGAAGCAAAATGCGAGCAACGAGTACTGACGCAATGAGGCTACTACCTTGATTGAACGCCACCGCTATGAAGTTTACAGCAAATCCTTTAAAAAGCCTTTTTTTGTGCAATTCCATGATTTTAGCAGCGAGCTTTTGGCTTTGCCCAGACGATCACGAGAAGCACAGCTTGAATCACCGGTTGACCATTTTTAATTGCTGGCGAATAGGTGCATTCTTCTGTATGCGTTAGAAACACGAACCGCTGTTAAGCCACAACAGCTTACCCCAAAACTGTGAATCGACATTGATGAAGTCGACTAAAGGTTGAAACTATCCGCCTAATGGAATTGAACCAAAACAATGTCCCCTCATCGGTAGCTAATTTGGATGGGCCGTGAATTTTATAGATACCGATTCGTAGTATTGGGGAACTAGCGAGGTCTTCGATTT
>Ga0315899_10006893_pt1 | contig 12233 bp, 10 predicted proteins | sample LakEriMetagenome_2_FD_203518 | JGI IMG/M metagenome (GOLD analysis project Ga0315899, IMG submission 203518) | Freshwater fungal communities from buoy surface, Lake Erie, Ohio, United States - Buoy 4 MA112 | ecosystem: Environmental > Aquatic > Freshwater > Lake | place: USA: Lake Erie, Ohio... | reverse complement strand
ATGGGGTAGCGAGGGTGGCGCCACACTGGCGCTGGTGGCCGGAGCCCTGAGCTTCAGCCTGATGACCGTCTGCGTCAAGCAGCTTCAGGGCCGACTGCCGGTGGCGGAGGTGGTGTTCGGTCGGGCGCTGCTGAGCTGTCTGCTCAGCGCCATGCTGGTGGCGCGGGCAGGGGTGAGTCCGTGGGGACAGCGACGGGGGCTGCTGGCGGTGCGGGGGCTCGTGGGCACCGCCGCCCTGTTCGCCGTCTACGAGGGAGTGATGCGGCTGCCCCTGGCGGACGCCACCCTGATCCAGTACCTCTACCCCAGCGCCACGGCGCTGCTGGCCTGGCGATGGCTGGGGGAGCGACCGGGCCGCACCCTGGCGGCGGCCGTGGCGCTCGGCTGGCTGGGGGTGGCACTGATGGCCCGACCGATCGGGGCCTGGGGAGGGGAACCCCTGCCGGCGGCCGGGGTGGGGGCGGCCCTGGCCGGCGCCCTGCTCACCGCCGTCGCCTATGTGAGCGTGCGGGAACTTGGACGCAGCGAACACCCCCAGGTGATCGTGCTCTGGTTTCCGATGGTCTCGATCCCCCTGAGCCTGCCGCTGGTGCTGCGCGATCCGGTGCTGCCCAGCCTCGCTGAGCTGGGTTGGCTGATTGGGGTGGGTCTGTTCACCCAGCTGGGTCAGATCGGGCTCACCCTTGGGCTGATCCGCCTGAGCGCCGCCCGGGCGACCACGATCAGCTACGTCCAGGTGGCGTTTGCGGTGCTCTGGGGATGGCTGTGGTTCGGGGAGCAGCCCCGGGGGGCGATGCTGGTTGGGGCGGGACTGATCCTGGCCAGCGTGCTGCTCAGTCAGGCCCCCTGGCGTTCGCCAGGCAGGGGCAGGGGGTAGGTGGTCCACTCCTGTACGGCCCCGGCGCCGGCGCCGGCGGAGGTGCTGCCACTGGGTCGGGCCAGCCGCCAGCTCTGCTCCCGTTCCCCCCGCTGCAGGTAAAGCTCGAACGGGCTGTCGACGCGAATCGGATCGCCGCTCAACCGCCAGTCGAAACGTCCGATGATCCGCAACCCCTTCGCCGGACCGATCGCCATCGCCGTCTGCTCCTCCACCCGGACGCGGCTCACCTGGGGCAGGCCCGGGGCCTCCAGTTCGAGGGCCTGGGCGATCGACGACTGGGTGAGCTGGATCTGCAGGGCCAGGGCATCGAGCAGAACACCCTGACCCGGCTGGCCGGGGCCACCGCAGGCCGAGAGGGGCAGCAGCAGGGCGAGCAGAAGGGCCAGCAGCAGCCCCGGCGGCGAGGGAAGCCAGCCCCGCCGGTGGGCGCGGGCGGTGGGCAGGGCGGGCAGCATGGGGGTCGCGTGGGGGGATTCCATGATCGGCTGGCTGGAGGGACGACTGGCCGAAACCTGGCACCAGGCCAGCCGCCACGGGGTCCTGGTGATCTGTCAGGGGGTGGGCTATGAGGTGCAGCTGAGCCAGCGCCACTGGCGCCAGCTGCCCCCAGCCGGTACGGCTGTCGCCCTGCATATCCATCACAGCATCCGCGACGACGGCTGGACCCTGTTCGGATTCGGCGACCGGCTCGAGCGCGACCTGTTCCGCGAGTTGGTGGCGGTCAGCGGCGTCGGCCCCCAGGCGGGCCTGGCGCTGCTGGGGGCGATGGCGCCGGCGGAGCTGGTGCAGGCGGTAGTCGAGACCGATCTGCGCCGCCTCTGCCAGGCGCCGGGGGTGGGGCGGCGGACCGCCGAACGGCTGGCGGTGGAGCTGCGCCAGCGGTTGCAGGAGCGCTTCCTTCCCCAGCTGGACGATGGGGCCATGGCGGCGGGCGGCGGCGATGGCGACCTGGCGGCTGAGCTGCCGAGCGGCACGAGCCGGCAGGAACTGAACGACAGCCTGGAATCACTGGGCTACGCCAGCCTGGAGATCGATCGCGCCCTGCGGGCGGTGGCGGCGACGGGCCTGGACCCGGAGGCGCCCCTGGAGGTGTGGATCCGCGACTGCCTGCGCTGGCTGTCCCGTCAGACCGCCTGAGCTCAACGGGTGGACTGAAAAGGCTTCAGCCAGGGTGCTGGCCAAGCGAAGCCGGTACCCGTGGGGTATGACGACCTGAGCAGGTCCGCTCGCGGCCGGACGAGGGGCGCTCAGAGCAGGGGCCACCGGAGCGGGGGGCAGAGCAGGCCCGCAGGCGGGACCGCTGTTCGAGGCCCAGGACCAAGGGCCACAGGGTCAAGGAGCACGCCGGGCCTTAAGGTGGTCGTTTGCAACGTAAGGCGTCCGCGCTCGCCCATGCCGCTCACCACCACCAGGAAGCAGGAACTGATCAACGGTCACCAGACCCACCCCACCGACACGGGCTCGGTGGAGGTGCAGGTGGCGATGCTGAGCGACCGGATCCAGCAGCTCAGCGGCCACCTGCAGAAGAACATCCACGACTTCTCCTCCCGCCAGGGGCTGCTGAAGATGATCGGCCGCCGCAAGCGCCTGCTCGGCTACCTGCGCAGTCAGAGCAGCGAGCGCTACGCAGCGCTGATCGAGAAGCTCGGCATCCGCGGCTGAGACGATCCCATGACCCCCCAGCGGGAACGGCCCCCAACGGGTCCCGGCGGCGGCGCTCCATCGACCAACGGTGGCTTCGGCAAGCCACGCCGGCCCAGCTCTGGGGGCGGCGGGACCAGCGAAAGCCGCGCTGACCGTGTCAGAACGGGCAGCCAGGTGATCCCGGACCAGGTGGCCAATCGGATGGCGCGACGCGTGGCTCTGGCCACCGGCATCCCGACCGTGCTTGGCATGGGGGTGTTTGTGGTGAGCTACCTGCTCGTGAGCCGCCACATTCTGGCGATTCCTCCATCCACCACCCTGCTGGCCTCCGGCGCCTGCTTCCTGCTCGGCCTGCTGGGGCTGAGCTATGGCGTCCTCTCCGCCAGTTGGGAGGAGCAGGCCGGCAGCCTCCTGGGCAGCGAACAGATCGGCGTCAACATTGGCCGGATCAGGTCCTCCCTGCAGGCGATGCGACGCGGCAGCGACGGCGGGGTCAGCTGAAGGCTGGTGCCTGGTAGGGGCCCTTGATCGGAAGGCAGCGACCCGGCGACAACCCTGACCATGGTCCGGTCAGGGATGCTCTGGTGTGCTGATTCGGACCATTGGTTCCTCGGCTGCCAGGGCATGGGGGCCCCAGGTCAGTCAGGCCGCCACCGTTGCCAGGGCGGGCGTGCCCTCCGCTCCAGCCTCCTGCAGGGGGGAAAGCAGCGACACCTGGAAGGCCGCCGACTCCAGGGTGTGGAGGGCTGAGGCGCCATCAGCCACACAGAACTGTGAACCAAGCCGCACATAGCGGCTGCGATCGGCATCGCGCACCCGGGCGATCACCGGCACCCGAACCCCGGCTTCATCCTGACCGAGACGGTGGCGCTGCAGGCATTCGCGCAGGCGGTGCTGAATCGTGATGTCGCCGGCCTGGTCGACCGGAAGCTCCACCAGCAACAGCTGCAGCGCCTCGACCGCCCGGCTGTCCTCAAGGATCAGCTGCACCCGCTCATCGCGCCGATCCACCGTGGCCCAGATCAGCAGCCGGGCATCGACCATCAAGTGATCGGCCAAACGGGCAAAGGCGCGAGGGAAGACCACCGCCTCACAGCTGCCGCTGAGATCCTCAAGTTGGAGAACCGCCATGCGATCACCCTTGCGGGTGGTGACCTGACGCAGTTCGGTGACCATCGCCAGCACACTCAGCCGCGCCTTATCGGGCTGCTCCTCCAGGCTGGAGAGCGGGGCCGGCGAGAGCAACTTCACCCTGCCCACCAGTTGGCGCAGGGGATGGTCGGAGATGTAGAAGCCGAGCAGCTCCTTCTCGAGCCGCAGCTTCTCGGTGGGGGGGTAGTCGGGCACCGCCGCGGCCTTCGGAGCGCTCACGGGATCGGCCGACGACGACGCCCCGGCGGGGCCACCGCCACCACCGAGCAGATCGAGCAGATTGCCCTGGCCGCTGGCCCGGTCCCGGGCGCGGGAGGAGGCCCACTCCAGCACCAGATCGAGATCGGCCATCAGCTGGGCTCGGTTGGCGCTGGGCTCAAGCGCATCGAGGGCACCGCAGTGAATCAGGGATTCAAGGGCGCGGCGGTTGAGAGTGGCACCGGCGATGCGGTCGCAGAGGTCAGCGAGGGACTGGAACGGACCGGCGCCGTTGCGATTGTCGATCAGGGCACGGATCGCACCCTCGCCAAGGTTGCGCACCGCCGAGAGGCCAAACAGGATGCGATCGCCGACGGGGGTGAAGTCAATACCGGAGGCGTTGATGTCGGGCGGCAACACTTCAATCGCCATGGCATTGCAATTGGCGATGTAGCGCTGCACCTTGTCGCTGGCGCCGGCATTGACGGTGAGCAGGGCCGCCATATAAGCGACTGGGTAATGGGCCTTGAGATAGGCCGTCTGGTAGGTGACGGCGCCATAGGCGGTGGAATGGCTCTTGTTGAAGCAGTATTCCGCAAACAGCACCATCTGCTCGAACAGAGCCTCGGCAACCTTTGCTTCCACACCCCGCTCGGTGGCCCCCGTGACAAAGAGGCTCTGGTGCTTTTCCATTTCGCTCTTCTTCTTCTTGCCCATCGCCCGCCGGAGGAGATCGGCTTCACCCAGGGAATAACCAGCCAGATCCTGGGCGATCTTCATGATCTGCTCCTGGTAGACCATGATCCCGTAGGTCTCCTGCAGGATCGGCTCGAGCTTGGCGTGGGCCACATCGATCCGCTCGCGGCCATGCTTGCGGTTGATGAATTTGGGAATCAACCCCGCATCCAGAGGCCCCGGCCGGTAGAGGGCGAGAATCGAGGAGATGTCCTCAAGACTGGAGGGTTTGAGGTCGCGCACGATCTGGCGCATGCCGCTGGATTCGAGCTGGAAAATGCCCTCCAGATCACCGCGGGCCAGTAGGGAATAGGTCTGGGGATCCTCGGCAGGCAGGGCATCGGGGTCGAGGCGTTCGCCACTGCTCTGCTGCACCAGATCCAGGGTCTTCTGGATCATGGTGAGGTTCTTGAGGCCGAGAAAGTCCATCTTCAGGAGCCCCATCGACTCGACGTCCTCCATGAAGTATTGGGTGATCACCTGGCCGTCGTTGTTGCGCTGCAGCGGAACCAATTCATCGAGGGGATCGGCGGCGATCACCACCCCGGCGGCGTGGACGCCAAAGGTCTTGTTGGTACCCTCGATCCGCATCGCCAGATCGACCCAATGCTTCACCTTCGGGTCGGCTTCATATTTCTCGCGAAACTCCGGGGTTGGCGACTCCGGGCCGATCATCTCCTTGAGCTTGGCAGGCTTGCCGCGCACCACGGGGATCAGCTTGGCGAGGCGATCGGCCTCACCATAGGGAATATCGAGAACCCGGGCCACATCCTTGAGCACCGCCTTTGATGTCATCCGGTTGAAGGTGATGATCTGGGCGACCTTGTCTTCGCCATAGCGACTGGTGACGTAATCGATCACTTCACCGCGGCGCTCGATGCAGAAGTCTGTATCAATATCCGGCATCGACTTACGCTCGGGGTTGAGGAAGCGCTCGAACAACAGGCCGTGGCGCACCGGGTCGATGTTGGTGATCCCTAGGGCCCAAGCGACCACCGAACCGGCAGCCGATCCACGGCCTGGCCCGACCGGGATGCCATTGTCGCGGGCGAAACGGATGTAATCCCAGACCACGAGGAAGTAGGTGGGAAAGCCCATCTGCTCCATCACCTGCAGCTCGAATTCAAGCCGCTCTCCATAGTTCGAATCAATCGGGGCCTGATCGTCCAGCCCGAGGCGGTGCCGCAGACCATCGCGGGAGACCTCCGCCAGGTAGCTGACCGCCGTATGGCCCTCGGGAATCGGAAAGCGGGGCATCTGGTAGCGGCCGAGGATGTCGTAGTCCTCCACCTTCTCGGCCACCCGGGCGGTGTTGGCCACCGCCTCGGCCACCAGCTCTGGCTCGAGATGGTCCGCGAACAGGCCAAGCATCTCCGCCTCGCTGCGGATGTACTCGGTGCCGGTGTAGCGCAGGCGCTTCTCGTCGCTGATCAGCTTGCCGGTGAGCACGCAGAGCAGGGCGTCGTGGGCCTCCACATCGCCAACGCTGAGGTAGTGGGCATCGTTGGTGGCGATCAGGGGAATGGAGAGCTCGGCGCCGATACGGGCCAGTTCAACATTGACAATGCGATCCTCAATGCCGCCGTGATCCTGGATCTCAAGGTAGAAATCATCGCCGAACACCTCCTGATACCAGGCCGCGACCTCACGGGCCACATCGGGCCGACCCTTGAGGATGGCCTGGGGTATCTCGCCGCCCAGGCAGGCGGTTGCAACGATCAGCCCCTCGCTGTATTGACGCAGCAGCTGCTTGTCGATGCAGGCGCGGGCGAAGATGCCGCGACCGCGCATGCCACGCAGGTGGCTGATGCTGGTGAGCTTGACGAGATTGCGATAGCCGACCCCATTGCGGGCCAGCACGACCAGGTGGTAGCGGCGCTCCTTCTTCGGCGGCGGATCATCGATCGAGCCGTTGATCACATACATCTCGTTGCCGATGATCGGCTTGATGCCGGCCTTGGCGCAAAGCTTCAGCAGCTCGATCGCGCCATACATCACGCCATGGTCGGTGAGGGCCAGGGCTGGCATACCCAGCTCCACCGCCCGATCCACCATCTGCGGCAGCTGGCTGGCGCCGTCGAGAAGGCTGTAGTCGCTGTGGTTGTGGAGCGGAACGAAGGCCAAGGGCGAGGCTTACCGAACCCGATCAGGCTAGGGGAGGACGCAAGCGGCAGCGTCGGCGGCGCCCGGAACGCCGCACAGACACCAGATCTGGTGGGGCAGCCGGGCCAAGGCCTCAGGCCACCAAGGCGGCGGCGGGGCGGTGGTCCATCACCCTGGCGTCGCTCTCGTAGGCGTGGGCAACCTGCAGCAGCCGTTCCTCCTGGAGCACCCCAGAGATCAGCTGCAGCCCGATCGGCAGGCCCTGAGCGTCGAAGCCGCAGGGCAGGCTGAGGGCGGGCAGGCCCGCCAGATTGGCTGGAATCGTGAGCAGGTCCGCCAGGTACATCGCCAGCGGATCGTCGCGGTGGGCTCCGAAGCGAAAGGCGGTCGTGGGGGAGGTAGGGCTGAGCAGCACATCCACCGCCTCGAAGGCACGCTCAAAATCGCGGCGGATCAGGGTGCGCACCTGTTGGGCCTTGCGGTAGTAGGCATCCACATAGCCCGCCGAGAGCGCATAGGTGCCGATCAGGATGCGGCGCTGCACCTCCTCGCCGAAGCCTTCGGCCCGGCTGCGGGCGGTCATCGCCGCCAGGCTGTCGCCCCCCTCGGGGGCTGGGGCCCGGAAACCATACTTCACGCCGTCGTAGCGGGCCAGGTTGGCCGACGCCTCGGAAGGAGCGATCACGTAGTAAGTGGCGATGCCGTCGTCGAAGCGGGGGCAGCTCACCTCCACCAGCTCGCAGCCAAGGGCCTCAAGTCGCTGGGCGGCAGCCAGCACCGATGCTTTGACGGCCGGATCAAGACCGGGCTGGTCGAAGCACTCACGGATCAGGCCCACCCGCAGCCCTTTCACCGGCCGGCCCAGGGCGGCGCTGTAATCGGGCACCGGCGCCTGCAGGCAGGTGCCATCAAGGCGATCGGCGCCGGCGATCACCTGCAGGATCTCGGCCGCATCGGCGACACTGGTGGTGAACGGACCGACCTGGTCAAGGGAGCTGGCGAAGGCCACCAGACCCCAGCGGCTGACGCGGCCGTAGGTGGGTTTGAGGCCGACCACCCCGCAGAAGCTGGCGGGCTGGCGGATCGAGCCACCGGTATCCGAACCGAGGGCGGCCAGGCATTCGCCGGCCGCCACAGCCGCGGCGCTACCGCCGGAGCTGCCGCCAGGCACACGCTCCGGATTCCACGGGTTGCGGCTGGGTCCGAAGGCCGAGGTCTCGGTGGAGCTGCCCATGGCGAACTCATCGAGGTTGGTCTTGCCGACCAGTACCGCGCCAGCGTCCCAGAGACGCTCGGTGACGGTGGATTCATAAGGGGGCACGAACTGCTCGAGCATCCGGCTGGAGCAGGTGGTGCGGATGCCCTTGGTGCAGAGGTTGTCCTTGATCGCCAGGGGGATGCCCGCCAGGGGGGGCAGGTCCTGGCCGGCGGCGCGGGCCGCATCGATGCGATCGGCGCTGGCCAGGGCCCGCTCGCCGGTCACCTCCAGGAAGGCATGAACGGTCGAATCAACCGCGGCGATCCGATCCAGGTGCGACTGCGTGAGCTCCCGGGCCGAAACCTCACCCTTGCGCAAGCGCGCCCGCCATTCGGCGATCCCCATCCACCCGATCGATCGGCTGCGGCGACGCTATCAGCCGGGGTTCAGAGCTGGTCGGGGGCCTCGGTCAGGGGTTCACCCCGGTGGGTGCGCAGGAGGGTGTGATCCAGGGAAGCGGGGGATTCAGCCCGTAGATCGTCAAGGAAGGAAACCAGGGCAGCCTCGAGGGTGCTGAGGCGCACGAACGGCCCGAACCAATAGACCGCATCGGGGGCACGGGTCTCGACTCTCGCCCACCAGGCCAGACCCAACCCATTGGCAACGCTGCGCACGGGCCAGAGGAAGGGGTTCATGGGCACGGATTGGGGATCGATCCATTGTGAACCCTGCCCCCACGGTGAGACCCGGGGCGGTTCTGGAAGGGGCGCTGAGGGGAGGCGATGGTGAACGCGGTCAGCGGCGGGAGCAGCTGGGTTCAGGCCAGAACATCAGCGCCATCAGAGGCGGACATCACCGCTGAACGAGGCGCCCTCATAACCCTGAACACCCTCGGACCAGGGGTCAGCCGGGGGTGGCGCCAGCACCGGAGCCGGCGGCTCCGCTCCTGGCCCGGTCCCGGCATCGGAACCAGGGACAGATTCTGATGCGGATCCGGGGGCGGAGCCAGGCACCTGATCGACTGGAGCCGCAGCCTGCAGCTGGGCCGGCGGCAGGGATCCAGGGCTGGAGTCGGGTGACGGCAGGGGGGCAGAACCGAGGCTGCTCTCCAGCACGGGCACAGAGGCCAGCGGCTCGGCGGGCTGGGACTCATGGAATGGCGGCTCGGCGGGTTGCAGGGCCAACGGCTCGGCCAGCAGCTCTGCAGGGGCCTGCTCAAGGGACTGGATCTCCCCAGCCTCAGCTGAAGGTTCGAGCACGGGCTCGCCATCGGGCTGGGGCGAGGCCGCCCAGGGTTGGGGCTCGCTAGCGGGATCCAGACCCTCCAGAGCAGTGGGTTGAACCTGGGGATGCCGTTCCGGTTTGGGCTCGGCTGCGGATCCCGCAGGCTTCGGCCCCCCGTCCAACAGCGCCCCCGCTGCGAGGTCGGACGGATCGACACCCTCCTGGGGCGCCGCCAAGGGGCGGAGCGGTGGGGAGGGCAGGGCGGGCCGCACCAACCGCGGCGCCGGAGCCGAGCCACTCAGGCCCCGCATCCAGCTGCGGCGTGCAACCTCATAAAGCAACAGGGCAGTGGCCACCGAGGCATTGAGGCTGGGGGTCGTCCCCCGCAGCGGGATGCGAACCAACTGATCGCAGTGGCGACGGGTCAGCAGGGAGAGCCCCTCCCCCTCGGAGCCCGTGACCAGGACCAGGGGTCCCTCCAGATCGGCCTCCTCCAGGCTGACGGTGCCCTCGGCCGCAAGGCCGATCACCCGATAGCCCTCCTGCTTGAGGGTGTCGAGGGAGCGGTTGAGGTTGACCACCCGTGCAATCGGCAGATGCTCCAGGGCGCCGGCTGCCACCTTGGCCACGGTGCCGGTGAGGCCGGCGTTGCGGCGCTGGGGCAGGACCAGGCCATGGGCGCCGAGAGCCTCGGCGGAGCGCACGATCGCACCGAGGTTCTGGGGGTCGGTGAGACCATCCACCGCCAGAAGCAATGGCGCTTCACCGATGCCGCGACAACCTTCCAGCAGCCCATCGAGGTCGAGGGTCTCGGCCGCCGCCGGTTGCAGCACGATCCCCTGGTGCACCGCACCGCCGCTGATCTGGCCCAGCCGGGCCCAGGTCACCTCCTCCACCAGGGCGCCGGAGCCCTTGGCCTCGCGCAGCAGTTGAAGAAAACGTGGGCTGAAGCGCATCTCCGGGGTGCACCAGACGCGATGCACCGGCCGGCCGCTCTCCAGGGCCGCCTGGGCGGCGTGGCGCCCCCAGATCAGATCGGAGGGAGCGGCGGCGGCAAAGTTTTCCCCCTCCGCTGGCCGGTCAGCGGACGGGGGAGCGAAGGAGGGCTTGGCCATCGCGGCGCCGCGACCCGGTGCGAGCGGACGACCGGGGCGGGCGGGGGCGAAGCGGTCCGGACCTCGGCGGGGGGGAAAGGGCATCCGCCCCTCGGGTCGGGTCGGAGCCGGCCGCCGCTCTCTCCAGCCGGCTCCAGCGGGCTTGCCGGAACGGGCCTGGTAAGGGGCGCGGTCGCTGGAGCGGTAGCCCTCCACGCGACGCACACCATCGCTGGAGCGGCCGGCGTCACCCCGCGGCTCCCCATCCGCCGGAGCACGGCGCCCGGCCCCATCCCAGGGGCCGCGGCCCCGCTCGTCGCCATCGCGGCGATCGCGCTCAGGCCTGGGTCCATCGAAGCGGGAGGGGCGGTTGCCGGGGCGACTGAAGGGTCGGTTGGGAGGGGCACTGCCGGCCCCACGGGAGGGGCCGCGGCCGGCGGGCCCATCGATGCGGCGGGCGGGGCGGCCTGCGGGGCGGCGCCGATCGGGGGGCTGGCTCATGGGGTGGCGTGCGAAGGGGCAGGTGGATCGGTCTTCTCAAGATGGTCCAGCAGCTCGGCCAGCCGCCTGGGGTTCCGCAGAAAGAGCCACCCCAGCATCGTCTCAAATCCCGTGGCCTGCCCATAGATGGCGGGATCGGTACGGCGCGGCCCACGGCCTGCCCGGTTGCGGCCGCGGCGGACCAGATCACGCTCCACCCCGTCGAGGAGGGGCTCCAGCCGCTGCAGGGCCCGCTCCTGGGCCGTGGCCGCAACGGCCGCAACCACGGCCCGATGCAGGCTGGCGGCGGGGGCGGGTTCGTGACAGTGGCGCAACCGCTGGTGCAGCTCCCAGACCGCATCACCCAACCAGGCCAGCTGGAGCGGCCCCAACTCCTGATCCGGGGGAGAGGGGGCGAGATCGCGCAGCCAGGCGGAGGCGCAGGGATGAGAAGCCGCCGGTTCAGGCGGCTTCGAGCTGGCCAATGGCGGTTTCCAGATCGGGCTGGAGATGGAGGAAGGTCTCAAGACGGACCAGCTTGACGGTCTGACCGACACGGGCATTGCCGACGACCAGGAAGCGCCGGCCGATGGTCTGGAAATCCTTGGCGAGCTGCACAAGGGCCCCGAGGCCGGAGGAGTCGAGGAAGTCGATCTTGCTCAGATCCACCACCACCGCTTCATTTGTTGAGGCAGCGCAGTGTTCGGCGATGAAATCGCCGAACTGCTTATCGGAGTAGGCGTCCAGCTGACCGGTGAAGCGGAACAGCAGACAGCGTTGCTGACGTTCGCAGCCGCCGCGCAGGGACACCGTGAGTCGTTGCAGATCGACGATCGTTCCAGGCCTCGCTCAACCCATCGCCGGCAGTGTAGGGAGCGTGGCGGCGATTGCATCAACAGCAACGAAACGTCGGCAAAGCCACGGCGCCGGCTCAGCGACGCTGGGCCATCAGCGCCACGAAGCGACCGAAGTGGTGGTCGGCGTCGTGGGGACCGGGGCTGGCCTCCGGGTGGTATTGCACACCAAAAACCGGCTGCTGGCGCAGGGCAAGGGCGGCGACGGTGCCGTCGTTGAGGTTGTGATGGGTGACCGCCACCCGATCGGCGGGAAGGGAGGCCGGATCGATGGCGAAGCCGTGGTTCTGGGAGGTGATCTCCACCGAGCCCGGCGAGCCGCAGGGGTGGTTGAGGCCGCGATGGCCATAGCCAAGCTTGAAGCTGCGGCCCCCCAGAGCCAGGCCGAGGATCTGATGGCCCAGGCAGATGCCGAACACCGGCAGATCGGGCTGCTCCAGCAGCCCCCGGGCCAGGGCGATGCCGCCATGCACCGCAGCCGGATCACCGGGACCATTCGAGAGAAACACCCCTTCCGGCCGCTCCGCCAGCACCTCGGCGAGGCTGGCATCGGCGGGCAGCACCGTGACGGCGCATCCATGGGCCACGAGCCGCTCGAGGATGGCTCGCTTGATGCCGAAGTCGATCGCCACCACCCGATAGGGCTGCTCGGGCCTGGCCTGCAGGCGCGT
>Ga0315899_10006892_pt1 | contig 12235 bp, 8 predicted proteins | sample LakEriMetagenome_2_FD_203518 | JGI IMG/M metagenome (GOLD analysis project Ga0315899, IMG submission 203518) | Freshwater fungal communities from buoy surface, Lake Erie, Ohio, United States - Buoy 4 MA112 | ecosystem: Environmental > Aquatic > Freshwater > Lake | place: USA: Lake Erie, Ohio... | reverse complement strand
CCAGCGACCACCAAGCGTTTCAGCCCGGTTTGAGTCAGTGCGCGCATCGACTTTTTCACCAACACCTCCACAATGGCCGCCTGCGTGCTGGCCGCCACATCGGCCAATCGATCGGGCAAGGCTTGGCTCAAACGCTGTGTTTGTGTCAACACAGCCGTTTTCAGGCCTGCAAAAGAAAAATCCAAATTGCCACTGTGCAACAAGGGCCTGGGTAAAGCAAAGGCCTTGGGATCCCCCTGCTCAGCCAAGCGGGCCAAGCCTGGCCCACCTGGGTATGGCAGTCCCAATAATTTGGCCGATTTGTCAAAGGCCTCACCCGCAGCATCATCGATGGTTTCGCCCAACAAGGCGTAATCTCCCACCGCATTGACTTGCATGAGTTGGGTATGCCCGCCAGAGACCAGCAATGCCACAAAAGGAAAAGTCGGCGGATCTTGGCTCAAAAAGGGCGACAGCAAATGCCCCTCCAAGTGATGCACGCCCAGCAAGGGCTTGCGCCACGCAGCGGCCAAACCAGCGGCCACCCCCGCACCCACCAACAAAGCCCCGGCCAAGCCAGGACCGCGCGTGAACGCGACCACATCAATCGCAGCGGCAGCAACACCCGCTTGGTCTAAAACAGATTCGGTCAACGGAATCACCCGGCGAATATGGTCTCTGCTGGCCAACTCAGGCACCACCCCGCCATAAGCTTGGTGCATTTCAATTTGAGAATGAAGGGCATGGGCCAGTAAAACAGGCCAATTGGGGACTTCGCCTGGGGAAGCATCCGCAGTTTTAACCAGGGCAACCCCTGTTTCATCGCAAGAAGATTCAATGCCCAGAACAATCATAGACTCAGTGTAGCCCTGGCTTGCGAGACAATCCAAGCATGGGCATCAGTGCATACATCAAAGAAATTGGCCGGGGCAAGGATGGCGCGCGATCGCTCAACCGTGAGCAAGCCGCCGACTTGATGGGGCAATTGCTCGATGGCCAAGTCAGCGACTTGGAAATTGGCGCCTTTTGCTTGGCCATGCGCATCAAAGGTGAAACCCCACAAGAGATGGCCGGTTTTATCGATGCGGCACAACACAGGCTGCATCACTTTGAAAGCCCAGCCACCACACCCACCGTGGTCATTTCAAGCTACAACGGTTCGCGCAAGCTGCCCCTGCTCACCCCCTTGTTGGCTGGGCTGATGGCACGTGAAGGGTTTGCGGTGTTGGTCCATGGCAGCACCACCGAAGACGCGCGGGTCACCAGTGAGCAGGTTTTTAGCGCCATGGGCACAGCCCCCACACAACGCCCCACTCGCCTAGAACCTGGCCGAGTGGTTTATGCCCCCACAGCGGTGTTGTCTGCAGCACTGCAAAGTTTGCTGGATGTGCGCCGCGTGGTGGGCCTGCGCAACCCCGCCCACAGCCTGGTGAAAATGCTCAATCCAATCCATGGCAGCGCGCTCTTGGTGTGCAGCCACACCCACCCAGAATATGCGCTGTCCATGACCCAAACCCTCAGCTTGATTCAGGCCAATGCCTTGCTGCTGCGCGGTACCGAAGGCGAGCCCGTGGCCGATCCGCGGCGCACCCCCGCCATGACGGGCTTTTTAGATGGACATGCCTCGCTCATGTGCGAGCAACAGGCCGGCAGCTTGACCGACATGCCCACCCTGCCCCAAGACAACAGCGCCCAGGCCACTGCAGCGTATATCCACAGGGTGCTGAATGGTCAAAGTCCGATTCCGTCGCCGCTCGCCCAGCAGGTGTCGGTGCTTTGCCGCTTGGCCGAGCAAATGGGCAACCCACCCCAAGCGCCACACATGCCATGAGCACACCCACAACCCACCCCCAAGTGAGCTTGGTCGGGGCCGGCCCCGGCGACCCCGATTTGCTGACCCTCAAGGCATTGAAAGCCTTGCAATCGGCCAGCGTCGTCTTGGTGGACGATTTGGTGAGCGACGCCATCCTGGCCTTGGCCAATCCAGCGGCACGGGTGATTCGCGTTGGCAAGCGGGGCGGTTGCCGCTCCACTCCCCAAACGTTCATCCACAAGCTCATGATTCAAGCCGCGTTGGACGGCGAAAACGTCGTGCGCCTCAAAGGGGGTGACCCGCTGATCTTTGGCCGTGGCGGGGAAGAGGTTGATCACCTGCGCGCGGCGGGCATTGATGTGGACATCATCAATGGAATCACATCGGCCTTGGCTGGCATGGCTTCCATCCAAACAGCCCTGACCCACCGCGACCATGCCCAAGGGGTGGTGTTTATCACCGGGCACCGCCAAAAAGAAGGGCAAACCACCCACTGGGCTGAGCTGGCCCGAACAGCACACCAAGCCCAGTTGACCTTGGTGATTTACATGGGCCTGTCCCAGGTGGCGCACATCCAATCGCAACTGCTGCTGGGCTTACCAGCCCAAACCCCTGTGGCATTGCTGCAAGACATCAGTTTGCCCCAGCAACGCCAAGCGCTCACCCAACTGGGAGATTTGGTCCGATGTGTGATGGACAACGGCTTTGTCAGCCCTACTGTGATGGTGGTGGGCCAAGTCGTGGCGGGCATGCAAGCCCTGGGGTTGAGCGAGGACGTGGCCCCCACAGCGCTGAAAACCCAACCCTGAACCAAGCCTGTCCAGGGCGCAAACCCGCTCCCATCTCAGGCGGCCTCACCCGCGTGCGAAAATCACCGCATTCAAACCTCAGACGGACACCCACACATGGAAGCAGAACGCATCAACCAAATTGACCATCAGTTGCAAGACCTCAGCGCTCGCACCGTCGAGTTGCGGAGGTATCTTTGACTACGATGCCAAATTTGAGCGCCTGAGAACCGTCAACGCCTCGCTGGAAGACCCCAGCGTTTGGAACGAACCCAAAAAAGCCCAAGAGTTGGGCCGCGAGAAAAAATCACTGGAAGACATCGTGCTGGGCCTGGGCCGCTTGACCCAAGAACTGTCCGACAACACCGAGTTGTTTGACATGAGCCGCGAAGAAAACGATGAAGCCGGCCTGATCACCATCGAAACCGAAGCCGTCGGCCTGGCTACCGATATTGAAAAGCTCGAATTTCGGCGCATGTTCAACAACCCCGCCGACCCCAACAATGCCTTTTTGGACATCCAAGCGGGCGCAGGCGGCACCGAGGCCTGCGACTGGGCCAGCATGCTGCTGCGGCAATACCTGAAATACGCCGAGCGCAAAGGCTTCAAAGCCACGCTGGAAGACGAGTCCCCTGGAGATGTGGCCGGCATCAAAGGCGCCACCTTGAAGATTGAGGGTGAATACGCTTTTGGCTTGTTGCGCACCGAGACCGGCGTACACCGCTTGGTGCGTAAATCGCCCTTTGACTCTTCTGGCGGGCGCCACACCAGCTTTGCCAGCATTTTTGTCTACCCGGAAGTGGACGACTCCATCGAGATCGACATCAACCCGTCAGATGTGCGCACCGATACTTTTCGCGCCAGTGGCGCGGGCGGCCAGCACATCAACAAAACCGACTCTGCCGTGCGGCTCACCCACATCCCCACCGGCATCGTGGTGCAGTGCCAAGACGGTCGCAGCCAGCACAGCAACCGCGATGTGGCCTGGAAACGTTTGCGCTCGCGCCTGTACGACCATGAAATGCGCATCCGCATGGAAGCCCAGCAAAAACTCGAAGACACCAAAACCGATGTCGGCTGGGGCCACCAAATTCGCAGCTATGTGCTGGACCAAAGCCGCATCAAAGACCTGCGCACCAACGTCGAAATCAGCAACACCCAAAAAGTGCTGGATGGCGACTTGGACGCTTTCATCGAAGCCTCGCTCAAGCAAGGCGTTTGACCCCCTGGGCCAACCCCATCACACAGGAATTTGACATGCTAGAAGGCGCCGCCACGCTGATTCGCCGCGAAGACCACATGCCCCCGGCATATTGGATCGACGCCGTCGACCTCACCATCGACCTCGACCCGGGTAAAACCCGCGTGCTCAACAAAATGCAGGTGCGTCGCAACCCCGACGTTGCGGCACAACCACTGCGCTTGGATGGCGAAGAGTTGAACTTGGCCCGCGTCATGGTCAACGGCCAAGGCACCAGCTTCAAAATGGACCAAGGCCAATTGGTGCTGGAAAACCTGCCCGAGGGCCATGACCGCTTTGAGTTGGAAATCTTCACCACCTGCTCACCCCAAAAGAACACCCAACTCTCTGGCCTGTACCTCAGCCAAGACGCTTTTTTCACCCAGTGTGAAGCGCAGGGCTTCAGACGCATCACGTATTTTCTGGACCGACCCGATGTGATGTCGCTGTACCAAGTCACTTTGCGCGCTGACAAAGCTGCCTACCCCGTGCTGTTGTCCAACGGCAATTTGGTGGAGCAAGCCGACTTGGGTGAAGGCCGCCACATGGCCAAGTGGGTGGACCCGCACAAAAAACCCAGCTACTTGTTTGCCTTGGTGGCTGGCAAATTGGTCTGCCGCGAACAACGCATCACAGCCCGGTCTGGGCGCGAGCATGTGTTGCAGGTGTATGTGCGCTCTGGCGATTTGGACAAAACTGACCACGCCATGCAGTCGTTGATGGCCAGCATCGCCTGGGACGAAGCCCGCTTTGGCCTGAGTCTGGACCTGGACCGGTTCATGATTGTGGCCACGTCCGACTTCAATATGGGGGCGATGGAAAACAAGGGACTGAACATTTTCAACACCAAATATGTGTTGGCCAGTCCTGCCACGGCTACCGATGTCGATTACGCCAACATCGAAAGCGTGGTCGGCCACGAGTACTTTCACAACTGGACGGGCAACCGCATCACCTGCCGCGATTGGTTTCAGCTCTCGCTCAAAGAGGGTTTGACGGTGTTTCGCGACCAAGAGTTCAGCCAAGACTTGGCAGGCTCGCCATCGGCGCGTGCGGTCAAGCGCATTGAAGACGTGCGCTTGCTGCGCAATGTGCAATTTGCCGAGGACGCAGGCCCCATGGCCCACCCAGTGCGTCCCGACAGCTACCAAGAAATCAACAACTTCTACACCGTCACCGTGTACGAAAAAGGGGCCGAGTTGGTGCGCATGATGCAAACCCTGCTCTCCCAGCCCCAAGATGAACTGGGCCGCGCTGGTTTTGCGCGTGGCATGGCCTTGTACTTTGAGCGCCATGACGGACAAGCTGTCACTTGCGACGACTTTGCACAGGCCATTGCCGATGCCAATGAAGGTTCTGCATTGGCCCAACACCTCAGTGCGTTTAAACGCTGGTATGCACAGGCTGGCACCCCGCAAGTGCACGCCAGTGCCGTGCACGACCCGGCGAACCAACGCTACACCCTCACCCTGCGCCAAAGCTGCGCTTCAACCCCAGGGCAGGACAACAAAGCACCCTTTGTCATTCCGGTCATGGTGGGTTTGCTGGATGCGCAAGGCCAAGCCCTGCCGCACAACCAGTTGTGCGTGCTGAGTGAGGCGGAGCAGCAATGGGTGTTTGACGGTATTGCCCAAGAACCGGTGCCCTCTTTGCTGCGCGGCTTCAGTGCCCCGGTGGTCTTGCACTTTGACTACACCCAAGCCCAATTGCTCACCTTGCTGGCCCACGACAGCGACCCCTTTAACCAATGGGAGGCTGGTCAGCGCTTGGCCACACGCGCTGCCTTGTCAGCCATCGAAAACCCGACCCCGGCAGACCCCATCCTGCCGCCCGAAGTGGTGCAAGCCTTTGGCCAGGTCTTGCAAAACCCCCAGCTGGATGCGGCCTTCAAAGAACTGGCGCTCACCTTGCCCAGCGAAACCTATTTGGCCGAGCAACTGACCGTGGTCGACCCTTTGCGCATCCACCAAGTGCGCCAAGCCATGCGTTTGCAACTGGCCCTTGAACTGCACACCCAGTGGGTACAAATTTACGAAAACCACAGCACCCATGGCACCTTCAGCATCGACGCGCAAGCCATGGGTTCGCGCGCCTTGGCCAACATGGCCTTGCTGCACCTGTGCATGGCCCACCAAAGCCAAGGGGCCTCGGATTGGCCCGACCAAGCCTTGCAAGCCTTCAAGGGCGCGACCAACATGACCGACCGCATGGGCGCTGTCAACGCTTTGGTTCAAGCGCAACACCCGCATGCCCAAACTGCTTTGGCCGAGTTTCACAGCCTGTTCACGCGCGAAGAGTTGGTGATCGATAAATGGTTTGCCCTCCAAGCCAGCGCGCCGGACCAGGATGGCTCGGTGCTGGACCAGGTCAAGCGACTCATGCGCCACCCCGACTTTCAACTGCGCAACCCCAACCGGGCGCGCAGTTTGATCTCAACCTATTGCCACGCCAACCCTGCCGCATTTCACAGGGCCGACGCCTCTGGTTATGTGTTTTGGAGCGAGCGGGTGATGGAAATCGATGCCATCAACCCCCAGGTGGCTGCACGTCTGGCGCGGGCCTTGGACCGCTGGCGCAATCTGGCCCAGCCCTACCAACATGCGGCTGCTGAGGCGCTCAAGCGCATCTCCGCCAAAGCCGATTTGAGCAAAGACGTGCGCGAGGTGGTCACCCGCGCTTTGCAGGAGACAAGCACATGAGCGTTTCACTGTCACGCTACTTGGTCGAAGAACAACGGGCCAAAGGCAAAATTCCGCCCGAACTGCGGCTGCTGCTCGAAGTGGTGGCGCGGGCTTGCAAGGGCATCAGCCACTCGGTCAACAAAGGGGCCTTGGGAGGGGTGCTTGGCAGCGCGGGTTCTGAAAACGTGCAAGGCGAAGTGCAAAAAAAGCTCGACATCATCGCCAACGAGGTGCTGATCGAGGCCAACGAATGGGGCGGGCACCTGGCCGCCATGGCCTCCGAAGAAATGGACAGCATCCACCTGGTGCCCAACCGCTATCCGCAAGGCGAATACCTGCTGCTGTTTGACCCGCTAGACGGATCGAGCAACATCGACGTCAATGTCAGCATTGGCACGATCTTCAGTGTGCTGCGCAAACCCGACGGCCAAGGGGGCGTGAGCGAAGCCGACTTTTTGCAAGCCGGGCATCAACAAGTCGCCGCTGGTTACTGCGTGTACGGCCCCCAAACCACTTTGGTATTGACCGTGGGCGATGGCGTGGCCATGTTCACCCTGGACCGCGAACAAGGCTCATTCGTGCTGACCCAAGAAAAGGTGCAGATCCCCGCCGACACCAAAGAGTTTGCCATCAACATGAGCAATATGCGCCACTGGGACGAGCCGGTCAAGCGCTACATTGAAGAATGCTTGCAAGGCAAAGAAGGCCCGCGCGGCAAAGACTTCAATATGCGCTGGATCGCCAGCATGGTGGCCGATGTGCACCGCATCCTCACCCGTGGCGGCGTGTTCATGTACCCCTGGGACAAGCGCGAGCCCCACAAACCCGGCAAATTGCGCTTGATGTACGAGGCCAACCCCATGTCGTGGCTGGTCGAGCAAGCCGGAGGTGCCGCGACCAACGGCCGGCAGCGCATCTTGGACATCCAACCCAGCCAATTGCACGAGCGGGTCAGCGTGATCTTGGGATCCAAAAACGAAGTCGACCGTGCGACCCAGTACCACCAAGGCGCTGCGCATTGATGCGCCCTTTATAATTTTCTGAAAGCCGGAATAGCTCAGTTGGTAGAGCAGCTCATTCGTAATGAGAAGGTCGGGGGTTCGATTCCTCTTTCCGGCACCACACTCTCAATATAAGGGATTGACACACCTAGAGTCTGAACGTGCATATCCATCGGGATACCCCCATGGATACCCCCAACGCACTGGAGTTCAGAAATGGGTATTTCCATCAACAAGCTCACCGAGCTTTCAATCAGATCTTTGACCGTAGGCAAGCACTTTGACGGTGGAGGTCTGTATCTACTGGTTAAAGGCACTCAGCCATCCTCGAGACTATGGCGAATGAAGTATCGCTACGGTGGCAAGGAGAAATTGCTAGCCATTGGTAAGTACCCAGAGATTTCAGTCAAAGAGGCCAGGCTGGCTAGAGATGAGGCTAAACGAAATTTGAGAGATGGCATTGACCCCTCTCAATCAAAAGTCACTGCCAAAAAAATTCTGGCTGATGAAATATCAAACAGCGTAAAAGCATGCACCTACCGCTGGATAGAAAAAATGTCATCGGGTTGGGGAGACAAAACCAGACACACAACAGAATCGTTGTTTCTTCGTGATGTATTCCCTTACATAGGGGGAAAGCCCATCACACAGGTTGGCACACTTGACATCTTGTCAATCGTATTGAGGGTAGAAAAAAGGGGGGCCAACTTCCAGGCTAAGCGACTACTTATGAAGCTCGGAGCCTTTTTTCGTTGGGCAATTGTCAATCAATTGGTAAAAGATAACCCCATCATTAGTCTCCGAGGGGCAGAGATTTTTAAAGGCTATAAGGTCACTCATAGGGCCGCGTTATCAAGTAATGCGATTGGCCAATTTTTGATAGATTTGGAAGGCTTCTCTGGAGAGAGGATAGTACGGCTTGCTGTTGAGTTCCTCGTGCATACCGCCCTTAGGCCAGGAGAAGTAAGGCACATACGCTGGGAAGATATTGACTTTGACAAAGGAACATTGACCATTCCCGCTGAAAACATGAAGATGCGACGAGCTCATGTAGTTCCGCTAACAGAGCGGTCGTTAGCCCTTCTTCGTGATGCTCAAGTATTGAACAGCCGAAGAACCTTTGTCTTTGCATCACCTGTCAAACCATCTCAGCCGCTTTCCGAAAACACACTAAATCTGGTTGTCAAAAAACTAGGCAATGGAGCGACAAGTCATGGAATGCGAGCAACTTTCTCTACTATCGCACATGAAAGCCTTAACTGGTCAACTGAGGTTATAGAAGCCGCCCTTTCCCATCAGGACAACAACCGAATCAGGGCAGCGTATGCACGTACAGACTATCTTGAACAGCGAATCAAATTGATGCGTTGGTGGTCTAACTACCTTTCATCCAAAAAGATGCAGGCCGGGCTTGCATTAATCAAACAAGCCTGTTAAAGTTTAACCACGTCAAAAATAGACGCTTTTATTGAGCCAGTGGCCACCAGGTCCCTGGCTTTTTTTCATGGTCAGGGTTGTATTACTACCTTGAAAGACAATTCCATGAACACACAGCTAGAGCCTCTTTATCGTCTCAAAGAGTTGGTTGGATATTTAAAAATATCACGCAGTTCCATTTATTCGGGCATTAAGGACGGCACCTTCCCCGCACCTATGCGACTAGGCAAAAGAACAGTAGCTTGGTCTCAACAACAAATTGAAGATTGGCTCTCCAATCGACAAGGGGTCTGATATGCACACAAAAAGAAACGCCCTTGACTCGACATCAAAGGGCGCTAATACGAACACATCTATGGTTTCATCTTCAATGGTTTTTGTCAAGCAAAAAGCAAAACTGTATGGGGTAGAAATTCACAAATCATCAGATGGTTATTTGGTCTCCAGGTGGGGACTGACAAAAGCATTTTCTGATTCAGATGATGTGGTGAATTTTTTAAAAAGAATGGGGGTAGAAACATGAGCTGCCCCTTGGACAAACTCGTAATCACAAAAGAAATGGTGGACAAAGTGGAATCAACAGAAATCATTTGGTGCAAAGCGCTTGTAAAAGGTCACGTGAATCTTTGGGTCGCCCCCTCAAATGGAGGAAAAACACTGCTTGCCTCCTTGGCTGCGAGAGAGCTTTCTGGCATTGGATACAAGGTGTATTACATGCAAGAGGATGCAGCAGTTGGTGACCTTAAAGAGATGCAAAAACAAGCTGAAGAACACGAATACAGACTTGTGAGTAGTGTTCTTGGTGAAACAAACACAGATGAAATACTCGACGACCTTAGGAAATGGACAAATAGCGATATAAATTTGAGCGAGTATGTGCTCATCTTCGACACGTTGAAAAAATTCAGCGAGGTTATGAACAAAGACCGTTCAAAGCAGTTCTTCAAGCTGATGAGGACACTCACGGTAAGAGGTGCAACAGTATTGCTTTTGGGTCACGCCAATAAAAATCTAACCAATGATGGCAAGCTGATATTTGAAGGTGTTGGTGACAATCGCAATGATGTTGATGAGTTGATGTACATCCACTCTTTAGTGTCTGATAGCTCAAATCGCATCACCTTCACAATAACGCCTGACAAGGTGAGAAGTAAAGTCGAAAAGGTCAGTTTTACCTACGACAAGGACACAAGAGAAGTCAAGCCACTGGATAATGCTGTTGACCTGATGAGTGAACTACAAATTCAGCAGCTTCAAGAAAGAGATGCTGGAATAATTGCAAACATAATCAATGAAATCATGTATTCTGAACAACAAGTAACAATCCTAGCCAATAAGGTCAGTCAAGCAATGGGCATTGGTGACAAGAAGGTCAGGGCTTGCATCAAGCGCTGGGGACCAAACGGTTTAAGGCCACACATACCGTTGTGGCATGAGCGAAGAGAGAGCATTAACAACAAACTATTTGTCCATATGCCAAGTGGCGCAGTGAAAAAGTAAAAAGCGACAAAAGAAGAAAAACTGGCAAAAGTGCTTTATCCGGATTTGCCAGTTCTTCCAGTTTTGACTTTTTCCGAAACCGCACTTTTCACTGGGAGCGGTATGTGGGCACTCATACTCACATCTCCGACACTACCAATAATCTTATCGCTTGCTAAACAATGGATGTTTACCCAATCCGATTTGGAGGCTAACACCACCCTGATTGAACGAGAGGCTCATCAGCTTGGTCTTGGGTTTGCTAGAGGTTTCTTGCTCCACCTCTTTCATCACTCGATTCAGCGCGTATTGGGTACGTAAGCTGACCTTCTCACCGTTGAGGTATGCGTAGATAGTGTCCCTGTGCAATCCAGCTCTTTTTGCCACCTCAGTAATGCTGGGCAAATCATCCCCAGCGTGCAATCGTTTTTGCAATGTTGAAAGTAGCTTATGACTTGCTTCGTTAAACATATAAAAATTAGGTCAAAATATATTGTTGATGGGCTTATTTACGTTCCGTAGATTTGAATAAAGTGCCATAAGATTTATCTGAATTACGCAATCCAATCATTAAGTTAGGCGTACCAGGCCCTCCAATTGTTGCGTATGTTTTATAAATAAATGCAAATCCACTTAGATTCATACCAGGATAATTGCAAGGCAATTCTCCATATGTAATATTGACATCTAACATATTTATACCAAATCCACTTTTTACAACAGTACCACTAAACTTGCAATAAATTACCAATTTACCATATATGATTTCATTAAAGCTGCCTGAAACTTCTCCTGATTTACTTATTTGAATATTTCCTTTGTTATGCCCTAAAAATCCCCCATACCAATTCCCTTCATAATCAGTCATATTTGGAGACAACGTCATGTCAAATTCTGAAGGGAGGCTAGCATTTAGGCCGCTGCCGACAGCAGTGGAGTTGTTTACACCTATTTTAATATTCAAATTCCCATTTGAGGGAGACATTATTTGAGATGGAGTGTTTTTCGGCGTAAATGAAGTCATTACTCCAGAAAAGCTATTTGTACTTTTCACACCTTCACCTGTGCCCAAAAAAGTAGGGTAAAAATTTTCAGCTGTTAAAATATAAAAAATATTACCTGGGAAAATAATAAACGTTGATGTCGTAGTTATCTGGCCAGGAGCATAAACATTACCACAACCAATACCAATACAAGATTCAATTGATGAGCTGGTTTGTTGCCAAATACCTGCAAAGACGCTTTGATTTTCCGGTAAATTAGTTCCATTATTATTTGTACCTGCATTTGAATTGTTGCTGCAAGACGAGAAGGGATTTGATGTAGATGACCCCGAATTGCAAGCCGTTACTGTCACAGTACTTGTTTCTAAATTCGAACTGCCGTCTTTAATGGTCAAAGACATAACATATGTGCCCGCGACATCGGCCGTAATGGAAGGTCTTGTTGCCGTCGCGCTGGAAAGAGATGCGCTGCTGCCAGTGGGCTTTGATGTTAATGACCAAGAGTAGGTGTAGGCACCGCTGTTGACCACGTCGCCGCGTAGCATAGCTGTCATTTGCACATTACTGGAGCCGCTGACCGCCGCACTCACGCTGGGTGGCAAACCCGGGTTGATCTTATCGGCCACCGTAGGTGTGCCATTGAAAAACATCCAATTGGCCGTGGCGGTCTCCAAACCCACGATGCGCTTGAGCACGCTGATGGCATCGCTCAACTCCACCTTGCCATTACCGTCCACATCAGCGGCATATGCTTGATAGGCGGTCAAAGGCGCAGCTCCTGTGTTGACGTCCAGGCCCACAATCATTTTGAGG
>Ga0315899_10006891_pt1 | contig 12235 bp, 14 predicted proteins | sample LakEriMetagenome_2_FD_203518 | JGI IMG/M metagenome (GOLD analysis project Ga0315899, IMG submission 203518) | Freshwater fungal communities from buoy surface, Lake Erie, Ohio, United States - Buoy 4 MA112 | ecosystem: Environmental > Aquatic > Freshwater > Lake | place: USA: Lake Erie, Ohio... | reverse complement strand
CGCAGCAGTTTTTCGCGCATGCGGGCACGATGCCCCAAATGGCCGGGGGGTGCCTCGGCCGCATCGGTGACAAGCTCCAGCCCCGGCAGGGCGCTGGCCTCAGCGAGGCCCTTGGTCTTGCGGATAGGCATGTTCCAACCTGTTGGCGCCTTGAAAGACGCGCGAAATCAGATGGATCAATAAAACCTATGGTAGAAATTTACCAGCCAAAAACAACGCGCCCCATGATCCGGCCGGGCAGCAGGGTGAAGGCTCCGGTGACCAGCAGGGCGCCCAGATAGAGCCCGATCATGGAACTACGATGCTGCCTTATCCGGCCCCGCCGCGCCGATACCACTGCGGCCGCCAAGAGGCAGATAGTGATTGCCGAAATTCCATGAATCCAACTGAAGCGCCCTGGCCCGGCAACCCCAGTGATGCTGAAGGAAGAAAGCGCCACAACCGCCAGGAGCACGACCCAGCACCAGCCAAGCAGCCGATGGGCAGCGGTGCCCTTAAGGCCAATGAATTGCACTAGGCCAAGCACAATAGCAGCCAGCGCCGCAGCCACATGTACCTGCACCAACCAAGGCGCGGCCAGCAACGGCGCCAGGTTCATCCGCTATAGGGCGGCTTATGCATGCCCTTGGGCGAAAGGGTAAAAATCTCCACCCCGTTATCCGTCACCGCCACCATGTGTTCGAATTGGGCGGAAAGGGACCGGTCGCGCGTCACGGCGGTCCAGCCATCATCCAGGATTTTCACCTCGGGCCGGCCGGCATTCACCATGGGCTCCACGGTGAAGAACATGCCTGGCTTTAGCTTGGGCCCTTCGCCGGGGCGGCCGAAATGCAGGATATTGGGCGGTTCATGGAAGTGCCGGCCAATGCCGTGGCCGCAAAAATCTCGCACCACGCTGAAGCGATGCTTTTCCACATGCACCTGAATGGCGTGGCCGATATCGCCCAGCGTCGCCCCGGGGCGGATAGCCGCGATGCCCTTCATCATGGCTTCATAGGTCACATCCATCAGCAGCTTTGCCTTGGTGGAGGCTTCCCCGGCCACATACATGCGGCTGGAATCGCCATGCCAACCATCCAGGATGACGGTCACGTCAATATTGATGATATCGCCATCCACCAGCACGCGGTCCCCCGGAATACCATGGCAGACCACGTGATTGACTGAAGTGCAGGAGGATTTCGTGTAGCCCCGATAGCCAAGCGTCGCCGGAATCGCGCCGCGTTCCACCATGTAATCATGGCAGAGCTTATCAATCTCCCCGGTCGAAATCCCTGGCCGCACATGGGCCGTGATCATGTCGAGCGTTTCAGCCGCAAGCTGCCCCGCGCGGCGCATGGCGGCGAAATCCTCAGGCTTGTGGATGGTGATGCGGCGAGATTCGCCGCCTTGCTGCTCCATGGGGTCTCAAGGCTCGTGAATGTTGCAAGCGCAAAATGCGCTGTGGGGCGGCAGGATGCAAGGCTTCACTGTGGCTTGCCGGCTTTCTCGCCCGCGCTGATTTCCGCCGCACCCAAGGCATCCGCAAGTCGCGCCGTGGCACTGCCAGGCCGCGCCGGCTTTTGCTGGGTGGGGGAGGGAGCCCAGCCCGTCAGCACCAAAAGCCTGAGCGGCAGGTCAACCTCGGCGTCCCCCAGCCGCGCCGCTGCCATGGGAAACAGCGCGCGCGGCGGCGTTCGCCCATCACGCGCCAACACGGCATTCGCTTCACCAGCCGCGCGGAGATCAGCAAAAATCCCGAAGGCGGATTTGTAGCGAAGCGCCATATCCTCGGCATCCGCGACCGGCAGCGCAAAGCCCGCACGCTGCAACAGCGCCGCCCCATCGCGCAATTCCGGGAAGGGGGAGATGCGGGGCGAAATGCCGCCGCGCAATTCCGCCTCAGCCTCGGCCAGCGCTGAACGCAGCGCGCCAAAGCTCGGCAGGCCAGGCAGGGTTGCCAGGAATAGCCCATCAGGGGCCAGCGCGCGGCGGATTTGGATCAGCGCCCCCGGCAGGTCATTCACCCAATGGAGTGAGAGGGAAGCGACCACCAGATCAAAAGCGCCCTCCGCGAAGGGCAGGAATTCCTCATCCGCCGCCACCGCCAACCCGCCGCCCCGCGCCGCCATGCCCGGCGCCAGATCGGCCGAGACGATGAAGGGAATGCCGCGTGCGGCGAGTTTTGGCGCCACAAAGCCGCGCCCGCCCAGATCAAGCGCACGGGTGAAGCGGCGCGTGGTGTCATCCAGCCGATCAAGCAGCCTATCCGCCGAGTCATCCAGAATGGGGGCGACCCGATCCACCCGCGCCACCGCCCGCGCTCGGCGGCGCGCGACAAGGGCTCGGTCAAAGACGCGCATCTGGTCGGTCATGGGGCCGTGGGATGCACCCTGTTTCCCAAGCGCGCAAGACGGGGTAGGGTTTTCGCTGAATTTGCCTTTGGAGGAAAAAACCATGAACGCATCTGATGTTAAGGCCGCCCGCGCCGCCGCCATTGCTTCCACCATTGACCGCATTCGCGCCATTGAACGCGCGCAGGGCGTCACGCGGCCCTCGCTGGCCGCGATCAAGACGGAATTGATGGGGCTGGCCGCGCAGGAACATCTTTTTCCGTCCGCCGAATTTCCGCCGCCGCCGAATGGCGAAAAGGGCAGCCGCCGCTACATGCTGCAGGAAGATGAGAACAATCTTTTCGCGCTTTATCTGAATGCGCTCAATCCCGGCAATGAAACCAAGCCGCATGACCACACCACCTGGGCCTGTGTGGTGGCCGTGGATGGGCAGGAATTGAACAAGGTTTATGACCGCCTGGATGATGGGTCAGACCCCGCGCGCTGCGAATTGCGCCTGCGCGAAGAAATCATGGTCGAACCGGGCCGCGGCATTGCGCTGATGCCGGAAGATATCCATTCCATCCACACAACGGGCAGCGTACCGACGCGGCATCTGCACATGTATGGCCTGGCGCTGGAAAAGCTGGATGACCGCAAGGCTTTCGATGCCGAAACCGGCGAAGTGAAGCCCTATAACAAGAACTTCATGGCGCCCACCGCCGCGCCCAAGGGCTGATCCCGCCATGGCGCGCATGATTGACGCGGCCAGCCTGAAGGGCTGGATCCGCGATGGGCAGGAATTGGCCATTCTGGATGCGCGCGAAGATGGCGAATTTGGCCGTTCGCATCTTTTCTGGGCCAATCCCTGTGGGCTCTCGCGCATGGAACTCCGCGCCCGCGCCATCCTGCCGCGCCTTGCCACGCGCGTGGTCTGTGTGGATGGTGGGGAAGGGTTGGCGGAGCGCCTTGCGGCTTACCTGGAAAGTATTGGCTGCACGGATGTGTCGGTGCTGCAAGGCGGCACGCCGACTTGGGTTGCGGCGGGCTATGTCGCGTTTTCTGGCGTCAATGTGCCATCCAAGGCTTTCGGCGAATGGGTGGAACATCATTATGAAACCCCCTCGGTTGATCCCGAGGAGTTGAAGGCCATGATCGACGCCGGCACCGATATGGTGATCCTGGATAGTCGCCCGATGGAAGAATTCAACCGCATGTCCATCCCCGGCGCGGTGGATGTGCCGGGCGGTGAATTGGTCTATCGCATTGGCGAATTCGTGAACCGGCCTGAAACAACGGTGGTGGTGAATTGCGCCGGGCGCACGCGGTCCATCATGGGCGCTGAGTCACTCCGCAGCGCCGGCATCCCGAACAAGGTGGTGGCGTTGCGCAATGGCACCATGGGCTGGGAATTGGCGGGCTTTACGTGTGATCGCGGCAAGACCGCGAGCTTCCCGCAAGGCACGCCGAAAGGTGCGGCAGAAGCCTTCGCCCGCGCGGATGCCTTCGCGAATCAGCATGGTGTGGTCTTTGGCACGCGCGCTGATCTGGCGCGCTGGCAGGCGGATGCGTCGCGCAGCACCTATGTGCTGGATGTGCGGGACCCCGCGGAATATGCGGCGGGGCATATGCCGGGCAGCCGTTCCGCGCCTGGTGGGCAATTGGTGCAAGCCACTGATCAATGGGTCGCGGTGCGCCATGCGCGCATTGTGCTGGTGGATGATACGGGCACGCGCGCACGCATGACTGCTGGCTGGCTCAGGCAATTGGGCGGCTGGGACGTCATGGTGCTGACCGATGGGCTGAATGGCACGCTCGCCACCGGCCCCTGGCAGCCGGAAAGCCCGGAAGCGGCCGCAGTAAAGCCGCCAAGCCTGACGCCGGAAGAACTCGCCGCCGAAAGCGTGAAGGGGGGCGTTGGGGTAATTGACCTCGCGCGGTCCATTGATTTTCGCGATGGGCATATTCCCGGCGCGCAGTGGGGCATTCGCACGCGGTTGGATAGATTGCGTGGCACTTTGGCCGGCGCGCGGCTGGTGGCGGTTTCGGCACCCGATGCAGCGCTGGCGCGTCTTGCCGCACCAGAAGCCGCCGCACTGACGGGCCTGCCGGTTTATGTGCTGGAAGGCGGCACCAAGGCTTGGCGCGCGGCGGGGCTGCCTCTGGAAGCGGATCGGCGTAACCCTACTGATGCGGATTGCGCGGATTTCTATCTCCGCCCCTATGACCGGAATGACGGGGTGGAGGCAGCGATGCGCGAATACCTCTCCTGGGAAATTGATCTGGTGCATGAGGTGGCGAAGGATGGCGATGCCCCCTTCGGTCATTGGCACTGAATGAAGCCTTCCGGCGCCTTGCTGGGCCGCCTTAAGGGTGGTTTGGCGCGGGCGCCGGAGAAAATCCTTGATGTATTACTGCCACCGCATTGCTTGACTTGCGATGCGCAGGTGGAACGGCAGGGCAGTTTTTGCGCCACTTGTTTTAGCGACCTGAACCTGATCTCCGCCCCGTTTTGCGCGCGCTGCGGTGTACCCTTCGCCCATGAGGGTGAGGCTGAGCGTGGCGAGCGTGGCGCGCTGTTATGTGCGCCCTGCCTTTCCCGCGCGCCGGGCTTCGCTGTGGCGCGCGCGGCGTTGCGTTATGATGAAGGGGCGAAGCGCCTGATCCTGCCCTTCAAGCATGCTGACCGCACGGAGATGGCGGTGCCGCTCGCGCGCCTTATGGCCCGCGCGGGGGCTGAGATGCTGGCGGGGGCGGATATCCTGGCGCCGGTCCCCGCGCATTGGCGGCGGCTGATTGCGCGGCGCTATGACCAGGCAGCACTGCTCGCGCAACGGCTGGGCCGGCTTTCGGGCCGGCGCGTTGTGCCAGATTTACTGCGCCGGAACCGCGCCACGGTGCCGCTCGGCGATAAGGGCGCGGCCGTGCGCGCGGCGCTGGTAGCCGATGCCTTCAGCGTGGCCCGCCCCGCGCGCGTGGCCGGCAAGCGCGTTTTGCTGGTGGATGATGTCATGACTTCCGGCGCCACGGCGGAAGCCTGCGCGCGGACCTTGCTCGCCGCCGGTGCCGCGCGGGTGGAGGTGCTGGCCGCGGCGCGGGTGCCGGACCCCCGCCTTCGTACGGCTTGACCATAGGCACTTAAGCGCCAATCTTGCGCGCATGGCCAAGATCGAAATCTACACCACCGATTTCTGCCCCTACTGCTCCCGCGCCAAGGCGCTGCTGGAAAAGAAGGGCGTCACCTATCAGGAATACGACTCGCCGCATGGGTCTGATGCCCGGCGTCGCGCGATTGAGAATTCCGGCGGGCGCACCACCGTGCCGCAGATTTTCATCAACGGAAAATCCATCGGCGGTTCGGATGATCTTGTGGCGCTGGAACGCGCTGGCAAGCTGGATGCGCTGCTGGCGGGTTGACGCTACGGGTCAGCCCTTCACCAGCTTGTCATAAACCTCCGGATCGGTGGCACCTTCCGTGCCAAACAGTAGCACGCGGCTATCAGGCCCAAGGCTAAGCGCCCCGCGCGCATAGGGTTCCTGCATCGCAAGCAGCAAAGATGCCAAGCCCGCCACTGCGCTTTCGCCCGCGACAATCGGCGGCGTCTGGCGCGCGAGCAGCTTCATGCACTCCACCGCGCTTTCATCAGATACCGACATGAAGGCAAAGGCGCCGCGTTCCAATTCCTGCCAGGCCAGCAAGGAAGGCTCCCCACAGGCAAGCCCGGCCATGAGGGTATCAAGATCACCCGGCACGGTCACGGGTTCTCCGGCCTCCGCACTCGCCAATAGGCAATCAGCCTTGTCGGGTTCGGCGACAATCAGCTTCACGCCGGCGCCAAAACGTGCGCGCATTTGCACCGAAACCGCTGCCGCGACACCACCGACACCACCCTGGATGAACACATGCGTTGGCGCTTCGCCGATTTGATCCGCGGCTTCATCCGCCATCAGCCGATAGCCCTGCATCACATCGCGCGGCACTTCTGTGTAGCCAGGGTATGAGGTGTCGGAGACAACGAACCAAGAATTCGCCTCTGCCTGCTTCTGCGCTTCACGCACCGCATCATCATAATTGCCCGGCACCACGCGAATTTCCGCGCCATATTTGGCGATGGCATCGCGGCGGCCTTGGCTGACGGTTTCATGCACGAAAATCACACAAGCAGCGCCAAAGCGCTGCGCACCCCAGGCGACAGACCGGCCATGATTGCCATCAGTCGCGCAGCAAACCGTGATCTTGCCGGTGGCATCCTTATGGGTGCCAGCAATCAGATCGGCACTCGTCGCCTCCCGCGCTACATCCCGCTTGGCGAGTTCCGCCTGCAGCACGCGCATCACGGCATAAGCGCCGCCCAGCGCCTTGAAGGAAGCGAGGCCAAAGCGCGCGGCCTCATCCTTGTAATGCAGGCGCGCGACGCCGGTGGCCTTGGCGATGGCATCCAGCGCGACCAGCGGGGTCGGCGCATAGCCCGGCCAGGTCATGATTTCCGCCTTGGCGCGGGCATAGCCGGTCTCAGGCAGTACCGCGATGCCCGGCACGCCATGATTGCGGTTCAGGAAATAACGGAAAGGGCGCTTTTCGATCATGCCCCCATATTGCGCCCTTCCGCGCCGCGCGCCAAACCTTGCACTGTAACGGGAGGGCAAAGCGATGCGGATCACCATTCTGGGCGGGGCTGGCTTTTTGGGGCGTAAATTGGCGACGCGGCTCGCCAAGGATGGCGCGCTCGGCGGGCGGGCCATCACGGGCCTCACGCTATTCGACCTTGCCGCGCCTGCCACGCTGGCGGCGCGCTTCCCGGTGACCTGCCTTGGCGGCGATGTGGCGGACCACGCCGCCGTGGCGGCCGCCATCCCGCCGGGGACCGAGGTGGTGTTTCACCTCGCCGCAGTGGTGAGTGCTGCGGCGGAAGCCGATTTCGATCTGGGCATGAAAGTCAATCTGCATGGGACGCTAGCGGTGCTCGCCGCCTGCCGCGCGCTTGGCACCAGGCCGCGCGTGATTTTTACCTCTTCGGTGGCATCCTTCGGTGGTGGGCAGGATGCGGTGGTGCCGGATGATGGCCGGCAAATCCCGACCAATTCCTATGGCGCGCAAAAGGCCATTGGCGAATTGCTGTTGCATGACGCTTCACGCCGCGGCTTCCTTGATGCGGTGAACCTGCGCCTGCCGACCGTGATGGTGCGCCCGGGCCGGCCCAATAAGGCTGCGTCATCTTTCGTTTCCGCCATTGTGCGTGAACCCTTGCTGGGGCTTGAGACCAATTGCCCGGTGCCAGATGATTTCGCGGTGTGGATTTGCTCGCCCCGCGCCACGATTGAATGGTTCCTGCATGCCGCTGCGATGGATACCGCGCCGCTCGGCCTTGATCGCGGCATCAATCCGCCGGGCCGCAGCCTGACAGTCGCTAAAATCCTGGGTGCGCTGGAACAGGTGGCCGGCAAGGCCGCGCGGGAGAAAGTGGGCTTTGTCTTCGACAAGGAAGTGTTTGACATCGTCAATGGCTGGCCCGGCGCCTTCGCCGCGACCCGCGCGCGCCGCCTTGGCTTCAAGGAACAGGAACCGATGGAGGAGATCATCCAAGGTTTTATCGAGGATGATCTGGCCGCGACGAAAGCGGAACGGGGCTTATGATGCTGGCCCGTAGGGCAGCTTTGCTGGGGGCATCCCATCTTGCCGCCTTGGGGCTTGGCTTTGCAGGCGGCATTTATGTGCTGCCCATCCTCACCGCGCCGCCTTCACCGAAGTCAGGAGAATTGGACACGGCGCAGGCGGGGGCGCGGTATCAGGCCGGTTTTCAGCGCAACCACCCTGGCAGCGATGCGCTTCATTGGGGTGAGGGGGATATATACCTTTCGCCACGGCAGATCGTGCATCGCGGGCGCCTAGCGCCGGGGCCGGATTATCGCCTTTATCTGACGCCAGAGCTTGTGGCCAATAAGGCGGCTTTTGCCGCCATCAAGCCAAGATCGGTGCAGGTGGGAGAAGTGAAAAGCTTCAACGGCTTCATCCTGGGCGTGCCACAGGATGTTGACATTGAAGCCTATACCAGCGTGCTGATTTGGTGCGAGGCTTTCAGCCAGTTCATTACGGCAGCGCGCTACCGATAGGGCGCGGCCTACATATTCCGCCAAATCGGCTTGCGCTTTTCCGCGAAGGCTTTCGGGCCTTCGATATAATCCTGGCTATCGCGATTGCGCGCCTGCGCCGGATACATGGTGCCGATTGCGGTCGCGAGGTTTTCTTCACCCAGCCCCGCATAAACCGCCTGCTTTGAAGCGCGGATCGCGAGCGGAGAGCATTCCAGGATCAGCGCCGCCCAGCGTTTCGCGGCTTCCAAAGCCTGGCCTTGCGGCACAACCTCATTCACAAAACCAAGGCTGAGGCCTTCGGCGGCGGGCACGCGCCGCCCTGTCAGGATCATGCCAAGCGCCTGCTTCTGGCCGATCATGCGCGGCAGGCGATGCAGCCCGCCAGCGCCCGCCACAAGCCCGACACGTGGTTCGGGCAGGGCGAAAAGCGCATTCTCGGCGGCGATGATCAAATCGCAGGCGAGGGCGATTTCAAAACCGCCGCCCATGGCAATGCCATTCACCGCGGCAATCACAGGCTTTTCAAGATCAAAGCGGCTAGTGAGGCCAGCGAACCCGGTGCGGGGCAGGGGGCGGCGCTTGCCTTCAGCCTGCACCTTCAAATCATTGCCGGCGGAAAAGGCGCGATCCCCAGCACCGGTGACAATGCCGACCCAAAGATCAGGGTTGGCGGCGAAATCATCCCAGACCGCTTCAAGTTCTTCATTGGCGTCAGCATGCAGCGCATTCATCACCTCTGGCCGATTGAGCGTGACGATGCGAAGCCGCTCTTCGTCGCGCACTTCGCAGAATTGATGGGGCATGGCGTGTCCTTCCTGTTTTTTAACCCTCGGCAATTGCCTGATCACGGGTCAGCATCAATTGGCGCAGCGCATCCGAAATCGGCGCCTTGGCGCCGGTCGCGTTGTTCACAATCACGCATACGGCGCGCCCGGAACACAGCAGCCCATCACGCCACAACCCATATTCATGGATGAAGGAGCTTCGCCGGAAGCTCACCGCGCGCACGGTCAGCAGCACATCCTCATTGAAATGGCCGGGGCGGAGGTATTTGGCTTCGATGGAACCCACCACCGGCCCTTCCGCATCGGCCCCAAAGCGCCCGCCCGAGGCAAGCCACCAATCAATCCGCATATCTTCAAACATCGTGAAATAGGCGGCGTGGTTGATATGGGCGTAGATGTCGCATTGGATCCAGCGAATGCGATGCCGCCGCGCCATGGCCCAATGGCCTTCCACCTGGAATTCCGCCCGTGTTGCTGCGTCCATCATCCCGATCCCCCTGGGGCGCCTTGCTTGGCATGGGGTGATTAGGCTTGCAACGCAGCGCCTGAAGCGCAAGTCTAGCAAGCCGCAAATCGGCCAAGAAATGAGACGGAGGAGCTTCACATGATCAATCGCCGTAGCCTTTTGGCATCCGCAAGCTTGCTTGCCGCACCCGCCATTGCTCGGGCGCAAACCGCCTGGCCGGGTGACAAGCCCTTGGAAGTGATTGTGCCTTTTCCCGCCGGCGGCGGCGTGGACATCATGACCCGGCTGGTCATGCCGCTGGTGGCCGCGCAAATCCCGGGCCTGCGGCCCGTCATCATCAATCGCACGGGTGCTGCTGGGCAGATCGGGCTGGAAGCAACCTTCAATGCCGCGGCTGATGGCTACACGATCGGCGCCACGACCATCCCCGCGCATAACGCCATTCCGCTGGAACGCCAGGTACGTTACCGAGCGATGGATTTCACCTTCCTTTGCAATATCGTTGAAGACGCCAATTGCTTCTACGTGCCTGCCAATAGCCCGCTGAAGACCTTGCAGGATCTGGTGGCGGCAGCAAAGGCGCGGCCCGGGCAGATCACCTACGCTACCACTGGCATCGGCAGTGATGATCATCTTTTCGTGCTGCATTTTGAGGCGCTGGCCGGCTTGCAGCCCATGATCCAGGTGCCCTTTGCCGGTGCCGCGCCACTTATTCCGCAATTGCTTGGCGGCAATATGGATGTCGCGGCCATCAATGTGAATGACGCGCTGCAATTGGCGCGCGAAGGCAAGGTGCGCATGCTGGCGCAAGCCGCCGCAGCGCGTCAGCCGGAAGCAGCTGATGTGCCAACCTTCCGCGAATTGGGCTTTGACCTGGTGCATGGCGCAAGCCGCGGCATTGTCGGCCCGCCCAATATGCCGCCCGCCATTGTGGCGCGGCTGGAGGCGGCCTTCCGCACCGCACTGGCGGATGAGAATTTCAAGCGCGAAGCGGCACGCAACTTTATGCCGCTCAATACCATGGTGGGCACAGAATACCGCGCCTTTGCGCAATCCGTGGATGATCGGCTTAAGCGGCTTTGGCAGGTGCGCCCCTGGCGTGGGGGGTAAGGGCGGGGCTGTTACAGCCCTGCCTTTTCAAGCCGCATAATGGCGCGCGCCATGGCCTGGGCGCGCGGGATCATGCTGTCAATTTCCAGATATTCCTCAGGGCTATGCGCCTTGCCGCCCACGGGGCCGACAGCGCAGATCGTCGGCGCGCCAATCGCCGCCGTAAAACCGCTATCGGCGCAGCCGCCGGAAAATTCGCTACTTACCTTCAAGCCGCTATCTGTGGCCGCGCCCTGATACAGCGCAAAGACACGCTCACTGGCCGGCGTTGCATTCAGCGGCAGGAATTCGCCCTTGATGACCAGCTTGGCCTTGGTGCCGGGGACAAAGGATTTCGCGACAATGTCATGCAGCTTGCCGACAACCTCATCACGATCGGCCAATTCAACATAGCGCAGATCAATCTGGAATTGGCAGGCGGGGGCCACGGTATTCACGCTCTGCCCACCACTCACCAAACCGACATTCAGCGTGATGCCGCGCTTGAGGTCCGTCAGCGCATGAATGGCGACGATCTTTTGCGCGGCCTCACCAATCGCGCTGATGCCGGCTTCGAAGTTACCGCCGGAATGCGCGGCCTTGCCTTCAATATCCACCACAGAAAACACGCCACCCTTGCGCCCGGTCACCACATTGCCGGAAGGCCGGCCCGGTTCGCTATTGAAGACCACACGCGCCCTGCGTGCCTCATTTTCAATGACCGGGCGGCCTTCGGGGCTGCCGATTTCCTCATCGCCGGTGAAAAGCCCAACAAGCGGCCCGGGCGCGCCACCGAATTTATGAAAGGCGGCAAGGACGAACATATTCATCACAATGCCGGCCTTCATATCGGCCACACCTGGCCCATAGGCGATATTGCCCTGAATGGTGAAAGGCCGGCGTTCTGGTTCGCCCTTTGGGAACACTGTGTCCCGATGCCCCATCAGCACGATATTCTTCTGCTGATTGCCGGAAGCGATTTCATGCGCACCAGGCACAACGCCGCGCAAGCAATCGCCATGTTTTTCGCGCGGCACGACTTCCACCGTGATGCCCTGGCCCTCAAGAAAGCGCTTTACCTGCGCGCCAGTGCGATCCACGCCCGCCTTGTCATAGGAACCACCATCGGTATTCACCATTTCCTTGAGCTCAGCGATCATGGCGTCCTGCTGTGTGGCAAGCCAGGCGGTGATTTGTGCTTCGGTGGTCATGCTATCCTCGAATATGTCAAAATCAGACGGGAGCCTGCGCTAGCGATGCAGCGCAGGCAAGGGCGCTATTCAATCTTGCCCAGGGCCCGGATCACGCGGAGCAACCTGCCCGCATCCTCATCGTAAAAACGCCGGAAGGCATCGCCCTCACGGAAATCGAGCGTATTGCCGCTGCCCGCCATGATGCGCTGGAAATCCGCATCCTGCGCCACCTGCCGCGCGGCATCGCTAATGCGGTATATGTTTTGTGGGTGGTTTAGGGATTGTGTGTTATGCACT
>Ga0315899_10006887_pt1 | contig 12240 bp, 16 predicted proteins | sample LakEriMetagenome_2_FD_203518 | JGI IMG/M metagenome (GOLD analysis project Ga0315899, IMG submission 203518) | Freshwater fungal communities from buoy surface, Lake Erie, Ohio, United States - Buoy 4 MA112 | ecosystem: Environmental > Aquatic > Freshwater > Lake | place: USA: Lake Erie, Ohio... | reverse complement strand
CAGTGTTGCTACAGTGTTGCTAAAGTGTTGCTAATGTGGTCAAGGTGCGCAACACACAAACGGACATGGAGTGGCTATGGGAGAAGGACAAGTTCGTGAACCGAGTCTACCTCATGCGCGAACTCTACGAAAAGTACCTGGAGGGCTCTCTAGAGCCGAGCATCTTTGACACAGAGGCTGACCCGTTCGTGGATCCAAATGAGCCCATGCACGTGGGCTATAGCAGCGTCTTCCTAAAGTCGCTCTCATTCTGCGTCCCCTCGGAGGACGACTATGCCATCTACCATGACTCGCAGCAGACAGGCATCATGCACGTCAAGGTTGAGCCGTGTAAGCCTGACGGGGGTGTCATCAATGATGACGAGGATGAGGGCAACCCGTTCGATATGGTGGAGCAGCCCCAAGATTTGCTCGGCAAACGCCTGGACGTGCTCGTCACCGTCTCCTCCTGCAAGGGCCTTCAGAAGAAGGTACACACACGAGATTCTCCAAAGTTCTCTTTATAAGAAATGTCTCTCTCAAAGGTTTTGCATGTGGACTTGGCCTGGCACTTGTACCGGGGCGCTGACTTTGGAGATGTGTTGTGTGATTCACTTCCAACGCTTCCAACGCTTCGAACGTGTCCAAGTTCTCGAGCGAGACCTACATCGAGTTTGACTTTCCCAAAGCGGTGAACCCCGATCGCGCTGATGGAAGATGGAGGTCTGGGACGCAGACCGCCACCATCAATCCCAACTTCAACTTTGTTCAGCAGATCACGTACCTCAGGGTGGACGACCAGGTCCGTGACCGCCTCCTCCCAAGTGCCTTTTCATATAAATGTGTGTGTGTGTGTGTGTGTGTGTGTGTGTGTGTGTGTGTGTGTGTGTGTGTGTGTGTGTGTGTGTGTGTGTGATACGTATATATACACTCATGCATGCATGCAGGCAGCCAGCCATACATACTTACATGCCATACATACTTACATGCCATACATACTTACATACATACATACATACATCTATACATACATGACAATAGGTGCTGCACCGGCTGGAGAACGAGAGTGCCTTTTTCCACGTCTTCGGCCTGCAAGAAAACACGGGAGCAGGCGCGCTCCAGAAAAAGAAGCTGCTCTCTCCCACAGAAATAGAGGACCTCCAGAATCAATTGAAAAAAGCCACAGAACATCTTGAGCGCAACGATAGCATTTTCTCCAAAGTGCAGGAGCTGGCCATGTCAGCAGCACAGAACAAGTACGCCACTGAAAGCTTCATCCTGGAGCTCGCCAACGCCCTTGCCGACACGGGCTTAGACGTGGGGGCCATGGTTGAGGCAGCGGGGAGGGCGCTGCCAGCACCTGTGAGTGCACCTGCAAGTGTGACTCAGGGAGGGGCAGGGAGCCAAGGTGACAAGGCCAAGATAGCGGAGCTCGAGGCCAAATTGAATAACAGTGTGGACAAGGGCAGGGTTGCAGAGCTGGAGGCGAAGCTGGCAACGGCTACGGCAGCGGCAGAGGCTGCTGCTGCCGCCGCTCCTGGTGGTGTACCAGCGACGCCTCGTGACGAGAAGGATGCGGCAATCAAGGAGTTGGAAGCAAAGGTTACAGCGTTAGAAAGAATAGCCGCGAGCGCGTCCGTAGCATTCGCAGCAGCGTCTGAATCCTCCTCCTCCTCCGTGGATGGTGGCGACGCAGCTCTGAGGAAAGAGCTGGCCGAGACCAAGGTCCTGCTCGTCTCGAAAGAAACCGAACTTAAGAAGCAGATTGCAGACGCGCATGAAGCAGAGAGGGCGGCGAAAGCCAAACTGCACGAACAAAATGATGAGCTGCAGACCCTCAGAGACGCTTCAGGATCTCCAGTCAAAAACAGCAACCCCGGCACTCCTGTGGATGACGATCAAAGGGTCCAGACGCTCCAGAAGCAGGTGTCAGAACTCGAAAAGGAAAAGGCCCAGCTCAAGGGGGAGACCATCCGGCTCCAGGGCGCGCTTGACCTTGCCAAGGCGGAGGCTGGCAAAGACAACAAAAAAAGTGGCTCCTGCTGTGTACAGTGATGGCTCTTGGCGAGTCAGTCATGGCAGGTTCTGTGCTAGCTTGCAGTAGCCTCATGTCAAGAGCAAATGTCAAGAGCGATGCCGTCGGGAAAGGGCGCTTTGCGCGCTGCCCTAAGCTGAGCGCCGACGAGACGCAGAGGACGGCGGCCGGGCCCCAGGGATCGCACATTCGATCGAGTTTCGCAGCAGTGTGAGGTTTTCATACGTGTGCTCCACGCAGCCTCCACCAGGTTCTCCCCCACGCATCGCCAGGAGGCTGCTTGCCTTGCCACACCGACGAGAGACAAGCAGTCACCTATCAGGAAGGTGGGGAGGAGGGCTCCTGTGTCCGCGGCGTTGAACGCCGCGGCGACGGTGGACATCACGGGGAAGAGACTACAGGAGCTGCTGCAAATTCAAATAGCGGGGTGTTTCTTGATCTGCAAAAAGCTACCCACAGACAGACAACAGGCGCCGCCTAAGCGCTATGCGCTCTCTCAGCGCTTGATCAAGTTCAAGCTGTCTCCCATGGCCGCACCGTGTGTGATGCCCCAGTTACGCTCAAGCAAGTCTATAGTACGCTCAAGCAAGTCTGTAGACCGCCGTCGTGCCTTGCAACCCCAAAGCATACACAAAATGATACAGGGCTCATAGCCTGACGCGCCAGCGAGTATCCTTGGTGGGTGACCTCGTGGCACCGTGGGGTCTGCGGTGTCTAGGTGAAAGTTTATTGATGATGCGACTATGCAGTCGCGTCAGCAAGTGCGCTTGGGTGACCTCGCGACACCGTGTGGTCAGCGGTAGTGAATTCTTTATGGACAATGAACCATTATATTGACAGCATCTAACGCTAGTCCGGAGGCTCCCCAGGGAGGCGGAGGGATGCATCTCCTCTCTGCAGAGCTCTCTGCAGAGAGTTTGTGTACCGAATGAAAATTTGGCTGTGGAGGAGAAATAGTATTGCATGGATGGTCCATGCCGTCCGTGATCTAGATTTCTAACCTAAAAAACCTGCCAATTCAGAATTAAGTGGCCCTGAAATTCGGTGTATGCATAGCGGGTTGTATCACCCCCCCTTGAGTGAACAGGTCTTAAAAGGTAAGAGCAAGCGAGAGCGGGTGGATAGACATAGACCGGTCACGCTAGCACGCGCATAATGGGTTCTAGAGGGATAGGGGCGTACGTACTGGTTGCCGAAAGCTCGTCGGCAGTGACGTTCGTGAGTCAGGCGTTGTGTTTGTTTTGTCATGAAGTCGGCGACCGTGTCGGGGGTGAAGGTGGTTGCGACATCGCCCAGTTCGACATGCTGGCACAGAAGTGGATGCGACCGTTTGCTGATAATGAACTCGTTATGTAGACGACGACTAAACTTGCCAGGAAGCTCGCTAGCGAGCAGGAGGGATGTTGTGGTGAGGAGTGGATATAATAGAAACATGGAGGTGAGGAGGAAATATGGCATGTGATGGTCCGTGACCTGATCTAGACTCCTACGGGAAAAGCCTGGAGATTCCGTGTACGCGTATCAGATACTTCTTTTTTTAAACAACAAATAAAAATAACCTTGATGAAAACTCTGCTGGTGTTACACCATAGGTCTTTCTTTCACCACATGGAAATAAGAGTTGGTACGTCTGTAAACCTTTCACCCTTTCCATGCAACCACGCTACTGTGGTGGCGTGGACGGTTGTTTAGTGTCGTGATGAAATGCAAGGTCAACCATGTTGAAATGACGGTCAGTGTTTGCCGTCTTTACCTCCGGCAGCTGCCTTCCTGTCTTGCTCGTCCTTCCACATGCCGAAGTCCATGAACTTGTCTTCTGATCTAGAACCGCCTCCGTAGTCCTCATCTGACATAGTCCACTCTTGGATCTGCGACCATACATTCTCCTCCATCTGCCACAGTTGCTTGATTTGCTGCCATGTCCCTCCCTGCCCAAGGCTTATCTAATTCAGATTGCATGCGCATGTGCGCATGAACGCGTGTGCATGCACATCAGAATTACAGCAACAAAAGCGCGCACAGCGAGCAGAGGAAGAGCGGGGTAGGGGCACGGGTACCTCTTGCAGCAAATCCTGCTTTTGCTCCTCAAAAATTTTGTACATCGAGTTGTGCACGATCATGCCAAGCAAAGATTCAGCAGGGTCATAAGGGGTGACGCAAAGAAAGTGCGGCTGGCCACCATTCTTGCACTCGTTGGAATACCCGATACCCAACGACGTGTTGACATCGTCCACTGGCTCCCACTTCTTGTAAATCTTCTCACCAGTTGCAGGGTTCCTCTCCTTCGAGCGGCGGGCGTTGACGGCGGGCGTTTTGCGGTCGTAGTCTTTGCTTTGGTCGCTACCCCCGGCTTCGCCTCCCTCCACATAAAGTGGGTGAAGTTGGATGAGCTGATCTTCAAACAGCTTCATGTAGCGAAGAGTGAAGTCGGCGCAATGCAGATCAATCACGTCGTCGACATCATCCTTGCTCCTGAAGACAATGGATGCCCATCGGCACGAGATTTTGCAACCGTCCTTGCGCGAAGGGAAGAACTTGCCCTCCCAGGGTGCTCCTGAGTTAAAGATTGCGACAGAAACAATGTCACGGTCGGGGACGGATTTTTCCTCCTCTTCCGAAAGCCCCCGCCAAGCATCCTGGTGATTATAAGAAGTGTTCAGGAGGCGCTTCTGTTCTTTTTTACTAAGTCCGCCGAGGAAAGCTTTTGCCTTGTTGAAGCGGTCCTCCATGTTGGAATCGGGTTTCCTCCTCACTTCAGCCCCGCGATCGAGTTTCAAGAACCGCGAAAAATAATTCTCCAACATTGTGCGCAATTCCCAAGCTTGCACTTTGAAGTTGCCGCTTTGGTCTCTCTCGTCAGGCAAGTTTTGCACGTAAATCTTGTTGGGAATCACGTGCCTCCATTGGAAAAGACTCATGTCGCTGCCACCCGCACTGATTAGATAATCGTCATCATATGAGAAGCGAACCTGCATGATGTGGCTGCCATGACCGAGATAGGATCGATAGGCCTGCTTGAAGCCGCAGACTGGCCATCGGAACAACTTGACTCTCCCCAGGTCATCACCAGTTGCAGACACGTAGTGGCCCCAGGATGATAACTTTCCCTCGCCTGGGTAATTGTTGGTTTTGTATACATCCACAGGATCTGCGGAGCCAAGTGGCCCCATGCCGTCGGGGTACGGGTACGGCGAAGGTTTGCTGCCGCCATTGCACGGTGCCCAGGGCGCAACTTTGTACGAAGTTCGATCCACGGAATTTATATCGGTGCCCGAGGAGCCGCGTGCCCAAATGCTCTTGACTGTCCAACCCAAAGTACAGTTTTCGCTTGCCCATTTCTTCTTACTGAGTTCCTCGGTTTTCAAGCACTGCTTGCCACTCGGGATAAAAGCAAAGAGCAACTCATTCGACTGGCTTGTCGTGCGCATATAAAGACTGTCATTGTCGAAGTCGATGTTCGTCACAGCGCTTGAATGGTCGTTGCAACAGCCTACCCTTTTGTAGGGTAGCGCCTTCTGACGCTCAATCTCCTCATCGTGATAGCCGAGGGCTTTTTGCTTGGCGTGCTCTTTCATCACAATTCGTGCGGGCTCGCTTTCATTGAGCCTGATCGCATGCCGATAAATGTCCACACAGTTGTCGCCAAGTGCCACCGCAAAAAACTGGCCATTAGGGCTGTATTTGACAGAAAAGGCCTGCTCTGAGGGCCTGCGCCCTGGTGCAACAGGAGGAGCAGGTCGAGGCAAGGGGTTCGAGCACAGGAGATGGATGCCGCCAAAAGCGTTTTCGGGATTGAAGAAGGGGTTTTTGTCGTCGTCATCGTCTTGATTCGCAGCTGCCGCAGCCGAATGATCCGTATGCCACACGGTAAATGAACCGTCCTCATGCCCAATTGTGAACAGGGTGCATTTTGTGTCTCCAATAAGTTCATCCGCGACCACAGTATTCTGAGCAAGCATAGACCAGAATGCCCCCGAGCGCGCTGGTTTGTGCACGTAAACGCAGTCAATCATAGTCTGATCGTTGATGTCAAAGAAGCGGGCCGTGTGATCTTTGGCCACGGACATGAAGATGCGCTCGTCAGGGTGAACAGCCACGTTGTCAACATGCATCATGTGCCCTCGCATAACTATATTCTTTCCGCACACGGCCCACGTCCAAGGACATCCGCGGCTGTTAGCACCTGCTCGGCATTGAAACCAAGCAAGCAGTCACGTTTCCACTTGCATGCGTTTAAAATGAAGCACTGCAGCACTCAAACAATCTTGCAGTGATTCACACTGGTGTCTTCGCAAACCTGTTGGCATATAACCCGGCTTGTCTTCTTCGTACTTCTGATACCAGTAGACAGCAACAGGAAGATTGCCTTTCTTGCATCCATACTTGGCAGCTTTATCCCTCACCTTTAGTACGTCAGGGTGTTCCCACCACACCTGCTGTTTCAAAGGGCCCTCCTCTGCACATATACAACGACTGCACAGTCAGGAAAATAGATTTAGCGTGCTGAAGCTTTTGTGGCGGCAACAAGTTGCCCGCATCTCACCGCTGTTCTCGCTGTCACCCCTTACAAGGTGATCGCCGCTTAAGCCTTTGGTCCAATCTCCGCTGTCTACTCTGCGGAAGCCAAGGAGAAGAACACTGTTGTCGGTCATGCCCACCATTAGGCATCCCGTTGCCCCGATGTCACTGAAAGATATGTGCGTCGCTGGAGCCCCACGAACGCCCTTGGCCGGATCTTCCTCCACTTCAGATTTGTCGTTGACGTATCTACAAGCAATGTGCAAGGTGCTCATAGTCAAAAATCCACCTCGTCGATGCAGCGTGATGGACAAGGATTCAAAGAATGTGGGAAGTGACAAAGGAAAGGGGAAATTACCGCAGCAAATCTTTGGAAGTGGTCCAGTCCATCGCCCTTCCTACTACTTTCGCGTTCATCACAGCATCTCCCTTAAGGACAAAAGCCCTAAGGTCAACCTGACATAGCGGTGCGCTTGTGTCCCTCAGCTCGGGATCCCACATTTTTAGCATACCACCCGAGCCCGCCTGCGCAGACGAGAAAGCCACTGTGTGATCAGCTTTTCGTAGCAAGCCTACTGACAAGCAGGTGGCAAATACAAAGCACAGCAAAAGTGCATCCGTTCACCAACCGAGAAGAGTCCAATTCCGTCGACAAACAAGAGACCAATAACGTTTTCCTTGTGCGCGCTTTCGAACTTTGCCTGCACCGTGCCGCCGGCCCATACATAAATATCGCCATTTCGCACACCGGTGATGGCATTTCCGCGAGGATTGAACACAACAGTACGCTGGTCCACGGGCTCTCCAAGATCACCAAACAGACCCGCAGCGCACTGGAGTTCAGCATCTCCCAGCTCCCACAATTTGAGGTGTTTGACGCCGACGCTGGCGAATGCCGAATCGCTATATGGATTGAACTTGCATGTGTCCACCAAACCGCCGTGCGCGACGCCTTCGCGGATCATTTGCGGACCGCTCTTATTCTTCCAGTCAAATACACAAACATGATGGTCGAAATCGTTGGCAAGGCCAATCAAATAATTGCCTTTGCTGTTAAAGCTCAAGGACACAACCTGAAGCCGCTTGGCACCCAGCGACATTTTCGCAAGCAGCTGGTGCTCGAGGTTGTTTTCTCCGTTGTGGCGCACTACGCGCCACACAAAGATACGAGGATTGCGGCCCTTCTGTCCACTTGCCACTATGCATCGGTTGGGCAAGTCCCAGTCGCGCCAATCCATGGGAATTCCATCGTCGAATTGTGGGAACTCCTCCGACGATTCCGGCAGCAGCCGCGACATTGGTTCCCATTTTTGATCACTCGGAGTGTATCGCCCTTTGTCGTACGCAAAGAATTTCGCCCATTGTTCTTTGGCTTCCGCACCCGGTGGAGACATTGATTCTTCCCACGAACCATCGGGCTTCTGCACCACGCGTTTCAGGACGGCGACCGCTGTCACGTCGTCAGAGTGATGCAAGTACCTCTGGGTGTTGTTCTTGATGTCAAAGACAATCACAGTCGAGGCTGCAAAGTATAAAATCTCGCCTGTGTGTTCCATTTTGCTTGTTCTGGGGTTGAAAGACTGGAGGAAGTGCAGGTTGTCCATTCCGGGACCTTCACCGAAGAGTGCCTGGTCCCAGCAGGAGGCTCCCTGATAGCCGTAGATAAAGTCGAGGCTCAGGTGGCTGGACGGCTCTCGCTGCCACTGAGGATGCGTATCATCGAGGCCCTGATACTGCACAGGAGCAAACACCGAGGTGACGCAGGGGTTGTACTTTTCAAGTCCGCCACCCGCACTGTTTTCCCACGGATCTATGTGATCGATGCGGCTGTAACCTATCTCGCCCTGCATCGGCGGTTGCTCATCGGAGGCCGGCCCGGAATCAAGCCCAAGCATGTTTTTCGTGAGGCCTGTGTCTGTGTGCTCCACCGGCCGGAAACGCGGAACCAACCCCTTTTCGTACTGGTCGCGTATGGCGTCCTGCTTCTTCTTGTCGTGAACCTGCTGCTCCAGGGCCTTTTTAAAGGCCGTCACGTACTTTGCATTTTTCACGTTGCTGTCCACCTTCTTCCTGAAATCATTCAGCAAGAACACGGGCTTGCCGTTGATCTTCACGGAGAAGGTGGAGCCGGTTGCGTAGTCGTACGAGACCGGACGAGCCTTGACCGCGCCTCCGCCGCCGGGCTTGGCTGCAGCAGCTCGCTCGTTAGGCAGTCGCGGCAGCCAAGCAAGAGCTGTTTGTTTCGCGCACGGCAACAAGGGGCCAAGCACAACAGGCACGGCGCATCGCGCGGCGGGTTGCGGCAAGAAACGTACGCGGGCCGGCGCCAGAGAAGGCGCGTGACGACACGGGGCGCGAGATGGGCCGCTGAAACGTCGGCGTCTGCCGCCGCGTGGAATCAGCCCGGCCCATCCCGCCTTCCGACATCGTTAGTCACCCCAGTCAGATAAAACGCGGCTTGTAGTGGTCGCCGATGGCCACACCGCAGCTGGGAACTCAGTACGAGCCACTGTCCTACCCCTGATCAACCGACTAAGGGCAGGGATTTGGCGGTTTGAAAGGGTTTCAAAAAAACACAGGTGTTCCTTCAGTTTCCTTTTTTTTTTGTTTATGGGCCTTTGATGCCCTCGACCTTTTCCTGGGCAGACCCTGCGACCTGGTCCCTCGGCTGGTCTCGCACACCCCTCCCCTGGCTCTGCCCTGTCTCCTTAGACCCTTGGGGGCGCTGCATCTTGCACCAAATGGTGACGCCGGTGCAGAGCATGACGCTGCCGCGAGCCGCAGGTCCGCAGTGCTGGTGCCGAACGCAGTCATGATGCTGAACCACGCGCGCGGGGGGAGTCCCGCTGTCTTCAACTTTGTGATCAAAAATTTCGGCGTCCACGGCCTCTTTGCACTCCCGGCCATTGGGCTCGTCATGGAGAAGAGCTGGTATGACACAGCAATGTGCCTGCAGGGCATCGACCCCAGCAAGGTGTCAGATGATCGGAGGGGCGAGGGTTTCCCGTCGGGTGGCCACAATCTTCCGTCCCTGTCCCTCGTCTCGCTGCGTGAGCGTCCAATCACGCTGCATGACATCGTGCCAGCCGCGCTCATGGCACGGAGAGAGTAGAGCACCTCGCGTCTGTGCCCTCCTTCTCGAAACTGGTCGACCCCACGCCCAGTGGGCGCTTTGGCGCGTGACTTGGCTGTGTCAATCAGTCTGCTATATTCTACAAGCGCCTTCTTGTCTGAGATTGGATAGATTTGAAAAGATAGGATTAATCATGATTGGGCTGGGTCGCCTCTGACTCAAACCGAAGGTCAGAACGACAGGCAACTTGCATGGACGCTGCCGAGACTGGTACGAAAACTTGGAAAAGGATGACAAAGACGCAGTCGTCACCGTGATTTGACACCGTGACTGGACACCACGGTGTGAGCGAGAGCGAGTAGAGGTAGCGTGAGGTCGTAGGATTTTCCAGAATTCTACAGTGAGGAGGTCGTGGGAAGGCATCCGGATCCAGATTTCCTCCTCCTCCTCCTCCTCCTCTACCGATGAACACCGGCTCTTTTTCTTAGATTAGAGGCTGGTGATTTTCTGGTATTTTCGAAGTTGGTTCTCTTCTCCGAGGGCGATAGATCATGAAGGTTATTCACCTTTTGAAGAAGATTCGCCCGTATCCGGATTTATGGCGACGCGGTTGCCTAGCTAGTCCCGCGTGTGGGGTGGATGGATTGCAAGAAGATGCACTCGGGGATATGCACTCCTTGTCGCTTTGCAAGCACATGCACTCCTTGACAGGACTCGTGAGTCAGCACTTGAAGTTCGTGAGTCAACACTTGAAGTGTAACTTGTGTAACACTCGTCGTCTTATCTTGAAATACGATCTCCACTTCCCACACACTCCACACACACTCGAAGTGTAACATGTGCAGCACTCGCCATCTTATCGAGATACGATTTCCACTTGTTCATCTCCACCCCGTCATGTTACACTTGAACCTCTCCATCCCCACACCCTCCACTACCACACCATCAACGCATCCCCTTCGAAATAACTGCACCCTCGGCACCTTGACCCCCCGTTTTGAAGTATTTCCAAATAAACTCTCTCTCTCTCTGGCGCGCGCGCGCTCTCGCTCGCTCTCTTCTTCAACTCTGACCCTTCAACTCTCTGAGGACAGCACAGCCGCACCATAACTATTCAACACGCACAAGTGCTCCTCCCACCCCCTCTATCCAGGGCTGCAACGGGGCTGAGTTGACGGACTCCGGCGGTACTTGGACAGAGTTGGCAGTGTCACATGTGTGACGCTACATGTGTGACGCAGTGTAACATGTGTGACGCAGGGTAACTGTGACGCTAGTCAGTCACGGACCGCGCCGGTAATTCGCCAGAGTTCCCATGATCGGCTCGAACACCGGCGTCAGACTCTGCATGTGTGTGTGTGCGTTGTGTGCGCGATGAGGGTGTGCGATGTGTGAGCGTTGAGAGACAGAGGGAGACGGAAAGGGAGGGAGGAGGGGAGGAGAGGGAGAGAGGGATTCCCCTCCCGAGAAGCTTTCAACGTGTGTGCCAATGCCAACATAGACGAGGATGCTGGAGACGCGGCTGCGTGCATGCAGATCTGAGCACGCCGCTGCTGCCATGCAAGCGCTCTCGCTCTCGCGCCCTCGCCCTCTCTCTCGCGCGCGCGCGCTCTCTCTCTTGCGCGCGCTCTCTCCGGGGCACGGGCATGAGACCTCAGTGAAGGCTTGAAGCTCGTCTGGAGAATAGAACCTCTCAACCTGCACGCGAGCCTGCTTGGCAATGACCCTGTGAGGGTCAGGGGACGCGTTTAGAGTAAGAGGGCCAGAGGGACGCTTAGAGTAACGCGTTTAGGGCTGTGAGAGACTCAGTAAATAGGTTTTAAGCTTTAGGGTTTAGCTTGCCAATGGCCCTGTGAGAGACAGAGTAAGGGTTTAGGGTTCAGGGTTCAGGGTTTAGGGTTTAGGGTTTAGGGTTTAGGGTTTAGTGACGGGTCTGGCCCCTTGCGTAACCACCATTTCGAAGCAAACATGCTGACGATAAAAGACGAGGCATAGCAAAGTATTTCAACATCAACAGCTCTACATCAACATCAACATCAACATCAACAGCTCTACATCAACAGCTCTACATCTAGGCTCAGACGCAACCCACCACCAAGGCGCTGGTGGGCGTGGCGTGCATGTGGCAGAGATAGGAAGGCTTTGGGGCAGTGTGTGCGTGTTCGAGTCAAGAGTCAAGAGTGGAGAGCCAAGAGACAGAGATGGGAGTCAGCCCGGGGCTGCTTTCGAACCTGCAGTCCTCGAAGGTCTGGGCGATGTCATCCTGGCTGAACCCCGCGTCCATCTGTCACGTCTCAGGACAAAACCAAACAAACGCAGAAGTATGTGATGCTCGCTCAACCCCGCGTCTATCAGTCATGTCGCCCACCCACCCACCCACGCACACACACACCACATACACAAATGCACGACGTGAGCGACCGGCATAGTACTTATATTTTCCGAAAGAGGAGTAGCGAGACCAGGACCCAAAAAAAAAAAGAGAAGTAGAGAGGAGGAGATGACACGCGCATGATTAGCCCGAGAGGGTGTCCGAGGCAAGAGGGCGGAAGGAGGGAGGAAGGAGGGAGAGAGGGAGGGAGGGAGGGAGGGAGAGAGGGAGGGAGGGAGGGAGGGAGGAAGGAGGGAGTGTAGG
>Ga0315899_10006886_pt1 | contig 12241 bp, 7 predicted proteins | sample LakEriMetagenome_2_FD_203518 | JGI IMG/M metagenome (GOLD analysis project Ga0315899, IMG submission 203518) | Freshwater fungal communities from buoy surface, Lake Erie, Ohio, United States - Buoy 4 MA112 | ecosystem: Environmental > Aquatic > Freshwater > Lake | place: USA: Lake Erie, Ohio... | reverse complement strand
GCACGAACGGGGGGTGAGGGGGCGAGTAATGCCAGACCCGTCAGTTTACCACATTTTCCCAAAACCGCCCGTCGTTCATCCCCAATTTCGTCCTGCAAAAACCGCGTTCTGATCCCCATTTTCACGTGCCACGTACATTAAATTACGTCTCAGATCAGAGCCGCTAAAGAACACTTAATCTCGAGGACGCACCTCCCCGCACCGCGCGGAAGGATCGGCGTCTGTCACCCCTACCACCGTCAGCGGTCATCAGGCACGGCGGACCGCTGGCGCGACCCGTGGGGGTGTTCCAGCTTTGGCGGATGTCCGACATCCACCAGCCGTTCCACGCCACCCCGGTCTTCCCCCGGGGCTTTCGCTGCGCCAGCCGCAATGTGGGCCTCAAGCCCACCGCCCGTGACCTCACGCTCTTTGTGAGCGACGTCGACGCCGCGGCGGCAGCGGTCTTCACCCGCAATCACTTTCCCGGCGCGCCAATCGTGCTGGGGCGGGAAACCCTCAAGGGTGGCGTACTGCGTGCCGTGATCGCCAACAGCAAGGTGAGCAACGTGGCCACCGGTGCGCGCGGCGTGGAGAATGCGCGCCGTATGGCCGCCGCCGCCGCCGCCGAGGTGGGCACCACGGCCGACCGCGTGTTGGTGAGTTCGACGGGCGTGATCGGGGTGCAGCTGCCGGTCGACAAGATCGAAGCCGGTGTCGTCGGCATGACGGGGGAGCTGCAGGACAACCCCATGGTGGGAGCCGAGGGGATCATGACGACCGACACGCACCCCAAGGCGCTGTCGGCCTCGGTGGGCGCCGCGACCATCACGTGGGTGGCGAAGGGCTCGGGAATGATCGAGCCCAACATGGCCACGATGCTGTCCTACATCTTCACCGATGCCGCGCTCGATGCGGCCACGCTCGATCGTCTGCTGCGCGCGGCCGTCAGTCGTTCGTTCAACATGCTCTCGGTGGATACCGACACGAGTACCTCCGACACCTGCGCGATCCTGGCCAACGGTCTCGCGGGCCCGGTGGACGAGAGCGAGTTCCTCGCCGTGTTGCAGGCCGGCTGCACTCGCATGACGGAAATTCTCGCGCGCGATGGCGAAGGTGCGGAGCATCTGCTGCGCGTGTCGGTGCGTGGCGGGCATACCCCCCGCGAGGCACACGTTATCGCCAAGTCGATCGTGAATTCACCGCTCGTTAAGACCATGGTACACGGGGCCGACCCCAATGTGGGGCGCCTGCTCATGGCGATCGGCAAGTGCTTTGACTGCACGATCCAGCCGCTGACCACCGACGCGTGGATCAACGGCTATCAGGTAGTGGCGCACGGCGAGCGCCTCGCCTTCGACGATGCGATCGTCCGCGAAACGCTCTCGCGCGAAGTGGTCGACATCGAGGTGAGCCTCGGCGTGGGGACCGGTGAGGCGCAGGCCTACGGCTGCGATCTCACCAAGGGCTACGTGGACGAGAACGCGGCGTACTACTCGTCCTGACCACCGCCCTCGCGCGCGTTCCCCCGCACCGGCCACCCGACCTCACTCAGGAAGGTCGGGGACGCCATCCAGCTGCAGGGCCTGTACGCTCTCCACCCATGCCGTGAGCTGCTCGAGGCGGAGCGCTTGCGCCGAAATGTCGAAGTGCTGAACGAGCGCACCACGGGGCACCGTGTCGGTGAGGGCGGTGGCCTGCAGCTGGAAAAAGCGCTTCTTGTCGGGAGAGTGACAGGGATACTGCAACTCGAAGCGATCGCGCTTGCCGGCCAGCAGCTCGCGCAACCCGCGGCCCGTGGCCTGCGCTATGGGATCATCCGGCGCAGCCATGCAAGTTGCCACGTAGTTGAGCCCGATCCCGGCCATAAGCGCCGGCGTCGCGTCGTTGGCCCGCGCGAAGCGCACCCACTCGGCGTTGGTCTGAACGATCACGCCGTCCGGCCCGAGCACCGCCACCGAGGATGGGATCGAGTCAAGGATGTGCTGCAGCCGTTCCTCGCCGCGCTTCACCTCCGTGACATCGATGACGCTCACGATCACGCCGTGCACGCCCGTTTCCCCGGTGAGGTACGGCAGCACCTTGACGTGCAGGTGCGACCCGTCGGGCGCCTGCACCTCGTGCGACTCCGCCCCCTTCCCGGTCATCACGCGACGGCACATGCTCACCAAATCCACGCCGGCAATCTTGGCCGCAATGTGCTCGAGCGGCCGACCGATATCCTGCGGCATCACGTTGAGCAACCGCAGTGCGGCATCGGTGAACTTGCGAATGCGCAAGGAGCCATCAACGAACAACGTCCCCACGCCCGTCGTGCGCAGCAGATTCTCGATGTCGTTATTGAGGCTGATCAGCTCCGCAATCTTTTCCTGATACTCCGCGTTGACCGTCTGCAGCTCCTCATTGACTGACTGCAGCTCCTCGTTGGTACTCTGCAGCTCCTCGTTGGACGCGAGCAGTTCCTCGTTGGTGGCCTGCAGTTCCTCGTTCGAGGTTTCGAGCTCCTCGATGGTGGCCTGCAGGTTCTCCTTGGTGTACTGCAGCTCGTGTTCGAGCTGCGACAGTCGGAGCGACGTGGATTCGTCGTGCTGCAGCGTATCGGCCACACCGCCATGGAGCGGCTTGGGACCGCTCTGGAAGAAAATCACGTAGGCGCGGTTGCGATCGGGGCCTACATCGAGCGGCCGCACATGCAGGGTGACCGTGGGCTGATCGGGATCGACCTCGATGCCCTCGTACAGGATGTCCCGGTGCTCCTTGGCGATCCTGCCAAGTGCCGCCCGCAGCGCAGTGCTCAGCGGCCGTGGCAGCAACTTGAAGATCTCGAGCGTGGACCGCCCCGGCTGCACCTTGAGCAGCGACGAGACGTCACCGAAGGTGTGAATGAGCTGATAGTCTGCATCGAGGACCACGCACCGCAGCTGCAGGACGTCGGTGAGCTCCTGAAACACGTGCTCCAGCAAACCGTCTTCGGTAGCCGTCCGCGATGGCACATTGCGCGTGGCGACCACCGCCTGTTCAGCCGCCGTCGTGGGGGAAAATGACTGCATGAGCGGCCGCCGCGGGCGCGTGGGCAGCGCCTCAGCGAGCGTATGCCGGCCGGGCTGGAGCGCCTGGTACAGCTTCCACTTCGCGTCAACCACATCGAAGAGCGAGGATAGCGATCCGACCGTCTCGCTCGAACCCAGGAGCAGGAAGCCCCGCGCGCGCAGGGCGTAGGCCAGCAACGCGATCACGCGGCGCTGCAGCTCCGTGCCCAGATAGATCAGCATGTTGCGACAGGACACGAAGTCCATGCGCGTGAGCGGCGGATCCTTGAGCAGGTTGTGGCGCGCGAAGATCACGCGGTCGCGGACCGCCCGACTCACCTTGTACCCATCGCCGTCGGCCACAAACCAGCGCGACAACCGATCCGGAGTCATGTCGGCGGCGATGGAATCACCGTAGCGGCCCGCCGCCGCGAACTCCACGGCGTCCTGATCCACGTCGGTGGCGAACACCCGCACGTTGCGACTCAGCTTCTCGCGCTCGAGCGCCTCGAGGATGAGGATCACGACCGAGTACGGCTCTTCGCCAGTGGAACAGGCGGGGATCCACACGCGCAGCTCCCCTTCGGCCGGGGTCTCGGCAATGAGCTGCGGAATGACACGCGTCTCGAGCAGGCGAAACGCCTCGTCGTCGCGGAAGAAGCGGGTGACGTTGATCAGCAGGTCGCGGTGGAGCTGCACCAGCTCGGGGCGCGAGTCCTCGATGAGCCGCACATAGTCGTCCCAGCCCAGCCCCGGGTGCATGAGCACGCGGCGTTCGATTCGCCGGATGATCGTGTTGGGTTTGTAGCCGGTGAAGTCCGTGCCGAGGCGATCGCGCAGCAGGCCGAGGATGCGTTGGACCTGCGAGGCGGTGCCGGCGGGTTGCTCCGCACTGCTGGCGGCGCGCACCGTACCGCGCCGCAGGAAGAACTGGTTGATGACAGCGGGCATGTCTGCCACCGAGAGGACCTGATCGGCGAGCCCCGTGGCGACGACACTCCGCGGCATCCCGTCGAACTGCGCCTCCGTGGGATCCTGCACGAGTACGAGCCCCCCCTCGGCCTTGAGCTCGCGCGCGCCACGCGTGCCGTCGCTACCGGTGCCCGAGAGCACGACCCCCACCGCATACTCCCCCTGCGCCTGCGCGAGCGACGCGAAGAACACATCGATCGGCAGGTGCAACCCGTGCCCGGCCGGCTGCTCGTTGAGGCGGAGGACCCCACCCTCGAGGGTGAGGTTCGTCTTCGGTGGATTGAGATAGACCGTATCCGGTTCCACCGGCATGCCGTCGACGGCCCGGATCACGCGCAACGTGGTGTGACGCCGCAGCAGCTCCACCATCAGCGACTTATGATCGGGGGAGAGGTGCTGCACGACCACGTAGGAGATCCCACGATTGGGATCCGCGTTGTCGAAGAACTGCTGCAGGGCCTCGAGGCCCCCGGCGCTGGCGCCGATCGCGCAGATCGCCAACAACGGCTGGTCGCCTGCGCGCGGATTATCCACGATGCCGTTAGCCGGCTCGGTGCTGGTCATGCGTTACTGGGGAGTCGAGTGGCACGATCAGTGGCCCGTCGAGCACGGCGCGCAGGCGCGTCGCACCAGCGCTCGTGGTCCACGGTTTCTGGAGAATGGGGGCATCGCGGGTGCTCCACCTGCCGAACTTAGCCCCCGGAAGCGCGGCCCGCTGGCCGCGGCGCGCTGATTGCGCATCGTCAGGCAGGCGCGTGCCTCCCCGGCCCAGTGGATACCGCCGGCTCACCATCGAGTCACAGGGGAGGACGTTTCCAGTGACGCGTGCGCTGCTCGTAGTCAAAGGCCAGTTCCATCAGCCGGAATTCACTCCATGCCCGACCGAAAAACGACAGGCCGGCCGGCAGTCGTCCGTTCCGCGTATAGCCCATGGGCACCGTAATGGAGGGGAAACCGGTGGTGGGGGAGAAGAGCTGACTGTTATCGCCGTGGGGCGTATTGAGATCGCCGATGAGGCGCGGCGGATTGCTCCATGTGGGATACACCATGGCATCGAGCTGCAGCGAGTCCATGAGCTGATGCACCGCCACACGCAACGCCTCCCGTACGCGCTCGCGCGACTGACACCCGGTGCTCGCTTCGGGGAGCTCACTGGCCTGCGCGGCGTCCCGGAGCCGTTGCTCCACCGTGGGGTGGTAGCGGCGGCTGCGAAGAATCTCCTCAAGCGTCTTCACCGGCGCGTTAGGCGCGCGCCCGGCGAGGTAGCGTTCGAGATCAGCCTTGAAGCGGTTGCAGCCCCCCTGCTGCCGCCGCTGTATGGCATCAAGCGAATCGACGCGCACGCTGTCGATCACGATGGCGCCGGCGCGCCGCAGGTCCGCCACCGCCCGCTCGAACACGGCCTTGACCTCGGGATCGAGTGTGGGGCGCTCGTAGGCCTGCCGCAGCAGACCAACGCGCGCACCGGCAAGCCGTCCGCGCACAAGGGCGCGGCGATAATCGGGCGCGCGCCTGGTATCGGCATCGCGCGTCACGCTGTCGGCCGGATCGGCGTGGGCAATCACATCGAACACGGCCACTGCATCGGCCATGCTGCGCGCCATGGGCCCTGCGATGTCGGCTGTGGCGTTGAGCGGAATGACACCGGCACGCGACGTGAGCCCCATCGTGGAACGAATGCCTACGAGCGCTTGGTGGGCCGACGGGCCACGGATGGAGTTGCCGGTGTCGGTCCCCAGTCCCAGCGTGCCGAATCCGGCCGCAACAGCCGCCGCCGTACCGCCACTCGAACCGGCGGTCACGCGATCAAGTGCGTAGGGATTGCGTGTGTATCCCGGCAGAATCGAGCTCACCGTTTCGTAGGGTGTGAACGCCCACTCGGCGAGATTGCTCTTGGCCAACACGACGGCGCCCGCCTGTTTCACCAGGCGTACCATTGTCGCGTCCTGGGGCGGTTTCCAGCCTTCGAGCGCGAGTGACCCGCCGGTGGTCTGGAGCCCCAGTGTTTCGAAGTTGTCCTTCACGATCAACGGGATGCAGTGCAGCGGGCCCGTGGCACCCGCACGGGCAAACCGCTGATCGAGCGAATCCGCCACGCGCAGCGCATCAGGATTCACCAGCACGATGCTGTTGATCGAGGGGCCCTGCTTGTCGAGGGCCTCGATGCGCGCGAGGTACTGCTGGACGAGCGAGCGGCAGCTGAGGCGCTTGGCCGTGAAGGCCGCATGGATGGTGGCAATGGACGCCGTATCCACGGGAAACGGGCGCGGCTGGGCGTGGCCCGGAGAGACGAGCGCAGCCAGCTGCAGAACCGCCACAGCGGCGAGGGACGGAAGGAATGGACGCATTCGGGGAATATGCGCCGATCTCCGTCCCTCGCGATGCCCGGCACGCCGCTACTTGCCCGCCTTGGCCGTCCAGCTGTTGTCGGACGGGTCCCGGTCCGGGAACCGATGTCCGGGATCGAGCACCACCTTCGTGATGGCACGCCCACCGAACGTGAGGTGCACTGTGTGCGCCCGACGTCCATCGAACCACACGTCGACTGGTACGGTCACCCGCGCCGTGGCGCTGTCGAGCATCACCGCGTTCGGCATGGGGCGGATGGGCGCGCCGGTAGGCGCAAAGGTCACATCGAGCGTAATGGGGGCAGGCATCTGTCCCGCCTGTTCCACCGTCACACTGGTGCGCGCCCGCTGCGTGGTCACCGACGCAATGCGATGGTCGACACTTTCGGTGGTGAAGAGCCAGCTGTTCCAGAACCACCCGAGATCGCGACCAAGCGCCCGGTTCATGAAGAACATGTAATCCCATGGCGATGGATGCTTGTACATCCAGGCCGTGGCCCATTCACGGTGCGCGCGCTGCACCGCACTGTCGCCCACGATGCCGCCTAGGGCGGAGAGCATGAGCGGCGTTTTGCTGTACGTGGTGAAACCGTAGAACTGGGGCCCGGCATAGTTGGCGTTCCACATCATCGGCGGCTCGGCTTCGTTGCCGCTCGTACGCCCGTAGCTCTGTCCGAGTCCGTCGAACACCGGCGCCTTGCCAGCGGCATCGGCGTCGGAGAGGACGTTCATGTACTGATTGAACCCCTCATCCATCCAGCCGTACCACGTTTCGTTGTTGCTCACCACCATGGGCCACCACTGATGCCCAGCCTCGTGATCCGCCGCGCCCACATTGGAATTGATCACCATGGGGTACTCCATCCCGGCACTCGGGCCATCCTGCAGCGTGAGCTGCGGGAACTGGTAGGGGAACCACAGCTGCGAGTAGAACTCGAGCGCATGGCGGGTCACCGGTCCGGCCTTCGCATAAAGCGCGGCCCGCCCCGGCAGGTACACCATGTGGATGGGGACCGGCCCCTTCGAGGGGATTGTGGCGCGCGTGGCCTGCCACACGAACTGTTTCGCCGTGGCCCACGCGAAATCGTTCACCGTGTCAGCGTGAAAACGCCAGGTCAGCCGCCCGGTACCGCTGGTGGCCGTGGCACGCCCGGGCCCCGCCTCGTCGGGACCCACGATCGTGGTGACGTCATCGCTGCCGGTGACCCTGGCGAGTTGGGTGCGCGCCGAGGCGGTGAGTACCTCCTCAGGATTTCGCAGCACACCGGTGCCACTCACAATCCAGCCGGCCGGCACATCGATGTTCACGTCGAAGGTGCCGAAATTGTTGTAGAACTCCGAGGGGCCGAGGTAGAGTTCACCGTCCCATCCGCGGAGGTCGTCGAAGACCGCCACTCGTGGGAACCACTGCGTGGGCTGGAAGAGCGTATCGGCCCAGCGCTGCGTCATGCGGTGCCCCGTGCCCGGCCCACCAGGCAGCTTGTGCGACCAGTCGATTTCGAGGACGGCCTGACTCCCCGCCGCGATCGGCGCCGCAAGCCGCACGACCGCATTGGTAGCGCGCCCGTTGACGAGCGTATTGCCGCCCGCGGCATTGGCCGCCGCCTGCTGGGCGTTCTGAATGGCGCGCGCGCCTTCCGCGCTGATCCCGCCTCCCGCGGCATTGGACGCGATGTTGACGGGCGCGCCGTTGACCGTCATGCGCGAGAGCACCATCCCATCGGTGACTTCTGACGGTACCCACGGCGCAGCGTGCGGCGCGTTGCCGAGAAAGTGATTGGGGTCAAGACGCAGACCGATCGTCGCAAGTGGGCCGGGGCTGGTGTTGTGCACGGTGATGCGTGCCGTGCCCCTGAGCCGTGCCGTGGCCGGATCGAGCGAGACATCGATGGCGTAGTCGGTACGCAGCTGCCAGTACTTCGCACCCGGGCGCCCAGTGGAGTCGCGCGTACCGGCGGCCATCGCCCGCCGGATGGCGTTGGTCAACGGGATGTCGCGACGGACGGCGCGCGGCGGGCGGGACGCCCCGGCCGCGGGGGCCACCTGTGCGATGGCAATGGCGGACGGCGTCGAGGGCGAGCAAAGAACGGCCAGCAGGAGGGCCGCGGCGCGCAGACAGAGACGGGGCATAAAGGCTCGGAAAGAGGACCCCGAACGCTACCGCGGTCTTGCGCCCTCGAGCAACGGTTGACCGGCCGTGACGTCGGTCAGCGTGCGCCGGACGCGGCGGCGGTGATGGCCTCGGCGATGCGCGACGCCGTGATGCGCCGGTGCGAGGCGTGCCAGACGACCTGCCCGTTGTGCACCACAATGGCCTGCGGCGACTCGTGTTCCACCCGCAGCACATCAGCGATGGCGTTGGAGAGCGGCCGCTCCTGCTGCACCACCACAAGCCGGACCGGTACACCGGGGAACTCGCGCACGAACGTATCGTATTCCTGCTTCACGCCGATGGAGATGCTGCAGGTCGCGCTGTGCTTGAAGATCAGCGTGGGCACCAGCGCGGCAGCGAGTGCCTGCGCCTCCGCGGTCGCGGGCGAGCCGTGGGGATCGCCCGTCGGCCGCAGGGCGGCCTTCGACATGCCGTGCGGCAGGGCCACCACTGGGGCACCGGTCGCGCGCGCCGCGAGCTGCGTATCGAGCAGCTCGGCGTAGGTATGGTACGACTGTGCGCCCGTCTGGCGGGCCACCAGCGCCCCCCGATCGAAGACCAGCACCGTGGGAAGCGCCCGAATGTCGTACGTCGTGACCGTATCCAGATTGCTGTCGGCGTCGAGGGTAAGCACGGTCAGCCGATCACGGTAAGTTTCTGCAAGCCGGTGGATGACCGGTGTGAGGGTGACGCAGGGCTGGCACCAGGCAGCCCAGACGTCTACCAGTACGGGGACCGGCGAGCGGAGCACTGCGGCTTCGAACTGGGCGTCGGTCACGGCAGCGGGAATCACGGATGCGCTCATGGACCACAAGATAACCGACCCAGCCGCACTGGAAGCGATGGCGGCCACACTCGAGGCCAGCGGCGACTACCGCGTGGTGCGACGCTTCGTGGCGCCCGGGAGCTACACCACAACGCCGCCCGTGGGGCCCCTGCGACGGGGGCTGATCGTCGATGTGGAAACCACCGGGCTCGATACCACCAATGATCGGATCATCGAACTGGGCATGGTACCCTTCGCCTTCGACTCGGCGGGCTCCGTATTCGACGTGGACGCGAAGCTGGAGTGGTTCGAGGATCCGGGTATGCCCATACCCCCGGAGGCCGTGGCCATTACCGGCATTACCGACGACATGGTGCACGACCAGCGCATCGATGAGGCGGTGGTGCAGCGCGAGCTGGCGCGCGCGCATCTCGTGATCGCCCATAATGCCAGCTTCGACCGACGGATCCTGGAGCGGCGCTTTCCGCAGTTCGCCGACAAGCACTGGGCCTGCTCGCTTCAGGATGTCCCGTGGGCACGGTTCGGGTGCCGTGGCGCCAAGCTCGATTACCTGCTGTATCAGCTATGCGGCATGTTCCACACGGGGCATCGGGCCGGTGACGACTGTCAGGCCACGCTGCACGTGCTGGCCTGGCCACGCGACGCCGAGCAGCAGACGCCGCTCTCGGTGCTGCTGACCAACGCACGGCGCGCGACGGTGCGACTCTCCGCCATTGGCACCCCGATCGAATCGAAGGATCTCCTCAAGGCGCGCGGCTACCGCTGGTTCCCCGGCAGCAACGGCAAGGCCAAGACCTGGTATCGCGATCTCGTGGACAGCGAGCTGGAAATGGAGCAGGCCTGGCTGCGCGAGCACGCCTATGGTGGGTTGTCGCAACCGCCCTGGCGGATCGACAAGTACACCGGGCGTGAACGCTACTCCGAGCGCATGGACTGACGGCGGACAGCGTGCGCTCAGCGCTCCGAGCGCAGCGGATACACCAACTGCCGAGTGAATCCGTCGGGCACGGGATCCCCTTCGATGCCGTAGCCCGAAGGCCATTGCCCCGGTGGACCGTAGAACGTGCCGAACAGCTTGTCGATCCACGGAAAGTGGACGGCGAAATTCCGATCCCATGCCACGCGGTCGATGGCGTGGTGCCAATGATGAAACCGTGGCGTGACGATCAGCGCTTCGACCCACGCCGGGAACGGCCACGAGACATTGGCATGAATGAACACCGCATGCATCGACACGAACACGAGATAGGCGTACAGCGGGCCGGTATCGAACCCCAGCAAGAACAGCGGGACGAAGGTCATGCCGCGCGTAAGGATCACGTCGACCACGTGCAGTCGCGAACCGGCCAGCCAATCCATGCTGGTGGATGAATGATGCACGGCATGAAACGACCACAGCGCGCGTAGAGAGTGGAACAGCCGGTGCATGCCGTATTCGGCAAAGTCCGCCACTACCGCACATGCCAGGAACTGCACCAGAACCGGTTGCGCACGAACGAACGCCTGCAGCGGCGGGCTGACGGCCCACCCAAAGAACACGGTCGCCGGCATGAGCGTGAGTAACGTGGACGCCTGCACCACGAGATGACTCACGAAGAAGTAGATCGTGTCGGTGGTCCACTGCGGGCGGAACACCGACTGGCTTCGCAGTGGCCACAGTCGTTCAAGCGGCACGAACAGCACGGCGAGCAGGAAAATATTGAGCAGAAACCAGTCGAGTCCGAGGTAGGCGGGCACCTGTGGCACCGGGCCGTTCACGGGGATACCACCACCACCGGCGAGACCGGCCACCAGCGCCAGGCCCATACCCGTCATGCCCAGCACCTTGCGCGGCCGCAGAAGGGCGCTGAGCAATCCGAGCAGGAAGCCGAAACCGATCACCACCTGCACGGTGGTGCGAACGACCGGCATGGGGAGCACCGCCCGAACATCAGGGCTGGTCAGCAGCGCCGGCCAGTGGAAACACGCCACCGCCCCGACCGAGAGCGCGCCAAGAAAGACCGCGACCGTTCCACTGATCCACCCAGAGCCAACACGCGTGGACCCGGCGTCGTCGAAGATGCCGGCCACGCGATCGTCGAGCGACCGGGGGTCGCGGCGGTCGTGGTGAGAGCGGCGGCGCATCAGGTGGCGTATCAGGTGGCGGGACGCTTCGGCCGCAGGCGCAGGCTGATCCCCATCATCCCCACCATGACGGCCGTCGCGGCGAGGTAGGCCGTCTGCAGCCCCAGGAGTCCGCCGCCGGCCCAGTCCGCAAGTGCACTCAACACCGCCACCACCATGAGATTGCCGATGGCGATGCCAATATTCACGAGTGCCTGCGCGGTGCTCCGCTGACGGACATCGACTTCGTCAAGGACCACGGTGCGCAGCGTGCCCCCCACCACGATGCCCACGCCGGCACCGATGCACACGGTGGCGAGCATGAACACCCAGAAGCGATCGGCACCGATCGCGAGAAGGGCCGAGCCCACGGCGAGGGTCCCGAACCCACTCAGCATCACGCGCCGCGGTCCGAGCGTGTTCTGCCAGCGCCCGAACACGGCCGACGCCACGGACGAACACAGCACCAGCGGCAGGAGCATCAGGCCCGCCTGCTTGGAGGGCGTATCAAAAGCGGCGACAGCGATCGAGGAGATGAAGATCACGCTCCCCATGCCGAACCCCGCGCCGGTGCACAGCACCCACGTGGTACGAAGCTGCGTTGTTCCGAAGAGCGTGAGCGGCACGATCGGTTGCGTGGCCCGGCGCTCAACGAGAATGAGCAGAGGCAAGGCGACGGCGGCCACGCCCATCAGGTACGGCCACAGATGCCAGCCGGTGAACATGTCCATGCCGCGGTTGATACCGAGCGTGAGGCTGGCCAACAGGAGCGCCAGGATGCCGATGCCCGCAAAGTCGAACGGCGGCAGCACCGGCGGGCGGGTGGTGCGCGGCAGGGCGCGATATCCCATGGCGAAGACGACCGCCGCAA